>Ga0302319_10023270_pt1 | contig 11078 bp, 11 predicted proteins | sample Bog_T0_2_FD_203319 | JGI IMG/M metagenome (GOLD analysis project Ga0302319, IMG submission 203319) | Peat permafrost microbial communities from Stordalen Mire near Abisko, Sweden - Bog_T0_2 | ecosystem: Environmental > Terrestrial > Soil > Wetlands > Peat | place: Sweden: Abisko, Stordalen Mire...
GAGGCCCCGCCGCCGCCGATAATGGAACGCGTCGGCAGGGTGAGCGAGAGCAACCGGCGCTTCGACGTAGAATTCTGGCAGAAGCAGGGGGCCGCGGCCATTTTCGCCGCGGCGTGGGAAATGGCAGTCGAGGCATGGCAGTTGAAGAACAACAGTGAATCCGAACCCCCATTTCAGAGATCTGTTGAATCTGTTAAACGGCTTGAACGCTGAGTACCTGATCGTCGGCGGTTACGCCGTCATGCTGTACTCCGAACCGCGCCACACCAAAGATCTCGACATCTGGGTGAACGCAAACCCCGAGAACGCACAGCGCGTTTTTCATGCGTTGGCGGAGTTCGGCGCACCGCTCGCGGGCGTCAAGGCCGGGGATTTCGAGAAGCCCGACCTCATTTATCAGCTCGGGATGCCCCCGTCAAGAATCGACGTGCTCACCTCCATCATGGGCGTCCAATTCGCGGATGCGTGGGCGCGTCGAAAAGAGGCCTTGTTCGGCGGGGTCAGGGCGCCCTTCATCGGCCTGGAAGATCTGCTGCGGAACAAGCGGTCGGTCGGCCGCAAGACGGACCTCGCGGATATCGAGCGGCTGGAAGAAGCGAACAGCGGCTGACGGGGCTTTTCAGTTCCCTGCCGCCGCCCGGCGCACCCGGTGCAGCATGTCGTCGCGCGTTGAAAACACGGCAGTAATCCGATCTCCGGGGCGCAATCCAACCATCGCGCCGGGTTCCCTGACCCGGTACGACTTCACCTGCACCCGAAGCCGCCCGAGGAGGTTATCCTGCCGGATCTTAACCACGTCGGAGTGCGGCCGTACCCGGACCACGGTGCCCCGTACCCGGTGCTCGCGGATATCGGTTCTCGGCGCCAGCGGCCTGGCTGGCGCCGCCGCCGCGTACGAAAGCGCCAGCAGCCCCGGCAGCAGTACCCGAACACACCCTCGCATTGCCCGAAAGTATACTCCGGTGAAACCCCGTTGGGAAGCCTGCGTCCATGATCGCTGAGAGACCTGTACCCAATTCCGCCCAGTTGGGCGTAATATGGAACATGAAGAGGTATTGTTCGATGTGTACCCGCACCCGTGTTTCACGCCGCGCCCTGGCCGGTTTGCTGTCCCTCGCGCTGACCGCCTCCATGGCCTTCGCCGATAAGAAGGAGAAGGATCCGGACGAGATCGGCAATCGCGACGTGGGCAAAGGCGTCAACTTCTACTCGATCGAGAAGGAAATCGGTCTGGGCAAGCAGATGGCCCAGGAAGTGGAGCGCCAGGCCAAGATCGTCAACGATCCGGTGATCGCCGAGTACGTGAACCGGCTTGGTCAGAACCTGGTGCGCAATTCGGACGCCAAGGTACCCTTCACCATCAAAGTCATCGATTCGGAAGAGATCAACGCCTTCGCGCTCCCGGGCGGCTTCTTCTTTGTGAACACCGGCATCATCACGAACGCCGACAACGAGGCGGAAATGGCTGGCGTGATGGCGCATGAGATCGGGCACGTGGCGGCGCGGCATGGCACGCGGCAGGCGACGCGCGGCGAAATCGCGCAGATCGGCAGCATCGTTCCGCTGATTGCCGTCGGCGGCATGGCAGGCTACGGAATCTACCAGGCGATGGGTCTCGCGGTGCCGATGGGCTTCCTGAAATTCAGCCGCAACTTCGAATCCGAAGCCGACATGCTGGGCATCGAGTACATGTATAAGGCCGGGTATGACCCCAACGCCTTCGTCGATTTCTTCGAGAAGGTGCAGGCTCAGGAGAAGCGCAAGCCGGGCACGATGTCCAAGCTGTTCTCCTCGCACCCGCCCACCGACGACCGGATCAAGCACTCGCAGGAAGTGATCCAGAATCAGTTGAAGCCGAAGCCCGAGTACGTCATCAGCACCAGCGAGTTCAACGACGTGAAGGCGCGTACGCTGGCCATGCACGGCCACAAGCAGGTGGATCCCACGAAAGATGCGGGACGCCCCACGCTGCGCCGCAATCCGAATGGCCAGATCGATTCGAACGGCGACGAGTCGGCTCCGAAAGCCGATCAGGACGATCGTCCAACCCTGAAACGCCGCGACAACTAAGCAAATTCAAAGGGGCTTACTGAGCCGCGACCGCGAGGGAGCGTTTTACCAACCTACCCGCGCAGCGCCTGATCGAACCATCGCTTCCCCAGCGCGAAATCCTGCGGGGTCAGGTCGTGCCCCGTATTCTGCACCGCCAGATCCACCGTAGCGCCCGCGTCCCGCAGCAGCCGCGCCAGATCCTCGCTCCGCGAGAGCGCGAACAGAGGATCCTCCTGGCCGGCGGCAATCAGCACCGGCGCACCATTAAGCTGCGGCAGTGGTTCCGGGCGATCGGCCCCGGAGGGCCGCAGCAGAATCCCTCCGGCAATCGCTCCCGGCCGGCGCAGCAGCAGACCCGCCGCAAGGTCCGCCCCATACGCGTAGCCGAGCGCAAATATTTTCGTTGCATCGAGCCCATAATGCGCCGCCGCCGCTTCGACCCAATCCGCCAGTCGCACAACCTCCTCGTCGGCGCGCAATCGCGGGCTGAGCACCCCTGCTCCCGGCGCCAGCGCGCGGCCCACCGGGAGCAGGTCGTTCTCGTCGCCGTCGTGGTCGTGCAGAGTCAGCACGGTGAAGGACGATTTCCCGGGAACGAACCGATGGATATAAGCGGAAGGCATCATCAGCGGTAGAAGCCCCGCAGATCGTTGATGCGCACGGTGGCGAGTTCTCCGAAGGCGTGCAGCCCCGCCAGCATGCCCACCTTGCTGCCGTCCACGTGATTCCAGCGCACCGGAACTTCGGCGATTTTATAACCGTGCTTGCGCGCGATGAACAGGATCTCGGGGTCGAAGCCGAAGCGCTCCAGCCGCTGGCGCGGGAAGACGGCGCGCGCCGCATCGGCCCGGAAAAGCTTGAAGCCGCATTGCGTGTCGGCAATGTTCAGACCCAGCGTCAGGCGCATAACCGCATTGAAGAACCGGCCCGCCGACTCGCGGATACCCGGCTGATGAACGCCGATCAGCGAGCGATCGAGCGCGCGCGATCCGATCGCCACCTGCGCGCCCTCCCGCCCGGCGGCGTCCCACAGTTTGTCGAGCTCTTCGATGGGCGCGGAAAGATCGGCGTCGGTGAACAGCTTCCATTCGGCGAGCGCTTCCCGCATGCCGTGGCGCACCGAGTAGCCCTTGCCGCGGTTGCCCGGGTTGCGGATCACGCGGACATTGGGGTTTTCGGCGGCAAACGCGCTGGCCGCGGCCACGGTGCCGTCCTTCGATCCGTCGTCCACGATCAGGATCTCGTGAAACATCCAGTCCGACTGCGCGAAGTATCGTTCGATGCGCCGAATCGTATCGGGCAGCCGCGCTTCTTCGTTGTAGGCGGGGACAATGACTGAGATCGAGCGAATCAAGTGGCGAATGGGCGTCGGTGCGAAAACGAAGCCCTATAATAACTTATTTCCTCTAAGGAGTTCATTTGTCGATTGAAGACGGAATGCTCGATCAGCGCGCCGCCCGCGTGCGCGAGATCGAAGCCCTGGGCTACAGGCCGTTCGGCAGGCGCTTCGAGTTCACGCACACGGTCCCGGACATCCTGCGCGATTACAGCGACAAGACCGCGGAGGAACTTGGCCCCGCAGTGCGTGTGCGCATCGCGGGCCGCGTCGAGACCGTGCGCCGCATGGGCAAGGCGGGCTTCATGCACGTCCGGCAGAATGGCGCGCGCCTGCAGCTGTACGTGAAGAAGGACGCGGTCGCCGAGCGCGATTACCAGCTGTTCGGCCTGCTCGACCTGGGCGACATTATCGGCGCGGAGGGCTATCTGTTCCGCACGCGCACCGGCGAGCTGAGCGTGCACGTCGAAAGCCTGGAGTTTCTGTCGAAGACGCTGCTCGCCATGCCGGAAAAGTGGCACGGCCTCGAAGACGTGGAGACGCGCTACCGGCAGCGCTACCTCGACCTGATCGCGAATCCGGAGGTGCGCAACGTGTTCGTCACGCGGGCGAAGATCGTCTCGTCGATTCGCCGCCAACTCGAAGAACGCGGCTTCATCGAAGTGGAAACGCCCATGATGCAGCCGGTTTACGGCGGGGCGGCGGCGCGTCCGTTCGTCACCCATCACAACACGCTCGATGTCGACCTCTACCTGCGCATCGCGCCCGAATTGTATCTGAAGCGGCTGATCGTGGGCGGCCTCGAGCGCGTCTACGAGATCAACCGCAACTTCCGCAACGAAGGCATCTCCACGCGCCACAACCCCGAGTTCACCATGGTCGAGTTCTATCAGGCCTACACCGATTACCGCGGCCTGATGGACTTCACCGAAGAGCTGCTGCGGCAGATCGCCCTCGATGCCACGGGCGGCACGGTAGTCCCGTATGGCGACGCGCAGCTCGACTTCGGAAACATGCGGCGCATGACGATGCGCGAGGCCGTTCTCGAATATTGGGACGGCGGCGGCAAGCCGTCGCCCGAGCAACTGCGCGACCCCGCCTGGCTCGATCGCGAAACCGGCAAGGCGACGCCCGGCGAGGCGCTGGGGCATCTTTTCCAGATCCACGCCGAAAAGAAGCTGATCCAGCCGACTATCATTTACGAGTTCCCGATTGAGGTTTCGCCGCTCGCCAATAACAGCGCCGAGGACCCGGGGATGGTGGATCGTTTCGAGATCATCGTAGCGGGTATGGAGATCGGCAACGCCTACACGGAGCTGAATAACCCCATGGAGCAGTGCCGGCGCTTCGACGGACAGCTCGCGATGCGCGAACAGGGGGACGACGAGGCGCATCAAATGGACGAAGACTATCTGCGGGCCATGTCGTACGGGATGCCGCCGACGGGCGGCGAAGGCCTCGGCATCGATCGCCTCGTGATGCTGCTCACGAATTCCCCGTCGATCCGCGACGTGATTCTGTTCCCGCTGCTGCGGCCGGAGAGCGAAATCGGCATGGCCGACAGACTGCGGCGCCTGAATGTTTAGATGGGCAGCCGTGTGTCGCGACGAATTGTGGGGCAGGCAGTGTGCCTGCGGACCGGCTGTCCAGCCGGTCCCGCCGCCTGCAGGGCGGTTGCGGCCGATTGTTAATCGGCCATCGGTACACGCGACTTCAGTCGCGTTCGTTTTCGCACGCAGAAACGCGACTGAAGTCGCGTGTACCAGCCGGGGCCCCACATGATCTCCCGCTTCGAATGGCTCGTGGCAGGCCGCTATCTCCGCGCGCGCCGCAAAGAAAAGATGATCTCCGTGATCACCGTAATCGCCGTCGCGGGCGTAGCCGCCGGCGTGATGGCCCTCATCATTTCTCTCGCCGTCAACAACGGCTTCGCCGGCACCCTGCAGCGCAATCTGCTCGCCGCCACCGCCTACGTCAACATCCTCGAAAAAGAACCCGGCCAGGGAATCGCGCACTACACCTATCTGATGACGCGCCTCAAGCGCCTGCCGCATGTGACCGCGGTCGCGCCCGTCCTTTACGACGAAGTTCTGATCGAGGGCGCGGTGCGCGGCAAATACGCCACCCTGAAGGGCATCGACATCCCGAGCGAACTGGCCGCCAGCGCCACGCTGCGCAAACTGAAATCGGGCTCGCTCGCGCGCCTCTCCGACGACGACGACGGCCTGCCCAGCCTGATCGTGGGATCGAAGCTCGCGCAGGATACCGGCATGGCGCTCAACAGCGTGGTCACCGTCATCAGCCCGCAGGGCACCATGACGCCCTTTGGCATGCAGATTCGCCACCAGCGGTTCCGCGTGGCCGGAATCTTCGAAACCGACTTCTACGAAGTGGACGACACCTGGGCCTATGCGCCGCTCGTCTCCATGCAGAAGCTGCTCTCCGTCGGCGACGTCGTCAACTCGATCGAGCTGCGTCTCGACGACCTCAACCTCGCGCCCCAGGTGGCGATAGACGCGATGCACCTGCTGGGACGGCACTACGACGCCGTCCCCTGGGAGGACACGAATCAGGCTCTGATGCACGCCCTCGAGCTCGAGCGGAAAGTCACGTGGATCACCATCGGAATGATCGAACTGGTAGGCGCGCTCAATATCCTGATCACGCTCACCATGATCGTGCTGACCAAGTACAAAGACATCGCGGTGCTGATGTCGATGGGTGCGCGCCGCGCGCAGATCCGGCGCATCTTCCTGATCCAGGGCGCCATGATCGGCGGCGTGGGCACTTCGATCGGCCTGATCCTCGGCTACACGGCCTGCTGGTTCTGCGACAAATACCACCTCATCCCGCTGAACGAATCGGTCTACGCGCTCAGCTTCGTGCCGTTTGAGCCGCGCCCGTGGGACGGCGTGTGGATCGCGGGCGCGGCCATGACCGTGAGCCTGCTCGCAACTCTGTACCCGGCCCGCAACGCCACCAGCATCACGCCGGTGGAGGTCTTACGCTACGAATGACCAACAGATTCAGCCCGCGACGAATGCCTTCCGAGCCGCGACTGCAAAGGAGCGGTAACGTGAGTCGCTACGGTTTGATTGCGGCTTCGCTCCTCTGTGGGGCAGGCAGTGTGCCTGCGGACCGGCTGCTTCCGAAAAACGAGTGGCCTTGGGCTAAAGCCTGGCCCACCAGGTCGGGAAGGAACGCCTGCCCCACATCGAGTGCTCTATGACGAAGAAGCCCAAAACCAATGCCGAGCGACAGGCGCGCGTGGCCGCCATCCTCAAAGGTCTCGACGAGATGTATCCCGACGCCACCTGCGCGCTGATCCATTCGAGCCCGTGGGAACTGCTGGTCGCGACCATCCTTTCCGCGCAGTGCACCGACAAGCGCGTAAATGAAGTGACTCCCGGCCTGTTTAAGAAATACCCGACACCGCGCGACTTCGCCGCCGTCCGCCCGGAAGTGCTGGCCGACGATATCCGCTCGACGGGCTTCTTCAACAACAAGGCGAAGTCGATTGTCGGAGCGGCGAAGAAAATCGTCAACCAATTCGGCGGCAAAGTCCCGCAAACGCTGGAGGAGCTCGTCACCGTGCCCGGCGCGGCGCGTAAAACCGCCAACGTGGTGCTCGGCACGGCGTTCGGCATCGCTTCCGGTATCGTGGTCGATACGCACGTGCATCGCGTCGCCCGCCGGCTCGATCTCACGAAGCACGACGACCCCGTGAAGATCGAGCGCGACCTGATGAAAATCATTCCGAAGGAACGCTGGATTCTTTTCTCGCATCAGATTATTCATCACGGCCGCGCGCTGTGCGCCGCGCGCAAACCGAAATGCGCCGAGTGCCGCCTGAACGCCCTGTGCTACGCGCCCGATAAGACCGCGTAACGGTATGCCCTCCGCTCCGACCCTTCATCGAACCGCTTTCCGCCTGGCTCTCATGCTGGCCGCGGGCGGCGCGCTGCTGGGTTTTTCGGCGTCACTGGCGATTCCGCATCGTTACGTGGCGCGCACCACACTCGCTCTGAAGCAAACCCCGGGGCTGGGTGCGCGCCGCCTATACGACGACGCCTCGCACCAGACCCTGACTCAGGAATCGCTCGGGCCGATGATCCTGCAGAGCGCGTATTTCCGGCCGAAGCTCGATTCCATCCCGGTGGAAGACCTGGTTCGCGAGATCCAGGAGAACAGCGTCATGACCGCTTCGTCCCTGCCCGGCGGAGGCGACGGCTTCACCATCGAGTTCTCCGGCGACGACCGCTATGCCGCGTATGAAACGGCCACGGTGCTGATCGCGCGGCTGAACGAAAACGCCGTCCGGCTGCGCAGCGCCGGCACGCCCGCGGATCTGATGCGCGTGGTCGAGCCGCTGCACGTCGAGCCGGCTGGTCCGAATCCCGCGCTGCTGACGGGCATCGGCCTCGTGGCGGGCCTGCTCGCGGCCGCGCTGCTGTGGTGGGGCGCCGCCCGCGCCGCATGACCACGGCTCTTGTCTGGATCGTCGCCATGGGCGCGATCGCCGGCATCCTGTTTCGTCCGAAGCAACTGCCGGAGGCCGTGTGGGCCTGTCTCGGCGCGGCGCTGCTGGTGGTTTGCCGTTTAATTCCGCTCTCCGCCGCCGCATCCGCCGTCCTCAAAGGAACCGACGTCTACCTCTTCCTCGCCGGCATGATGCTGCTGGCCGATCTGGCGCGCCGCGAGGGCGTGTTCGACTGGATGGCGGCGCTTGCGGTGCGGGCGTCGCGCGGATCGCGCGAACGACTTTTCCTGTTGGTGTACGCGGTGGGCATCGTGGTCACGGTGTTCCTTTCGAACGATGCCACCGCCGTGGTGCTGACGCCCGCCGTCTACGCCGCGGTGCGCCGCGCGCGCGCGGAGGCGCGGCCGTATCTGTTCGCCTGCGCCTTCATTGCCAACGCCGCGAGCTTCGTGCTCCCGATCTCGAATCCGGCGAACCTGGTGGTGTACGCGAAAGACCTGCCGCCGCTCGTGCCGTGGCTGCGTGTGTTCGCGCTGCCCTCGCTGGTCTCGATTGCCGTGACTTTTTTCGTGCTGCGCCTGCTGTTCCGGGGGCCACTGGGCGGCACGGTGGAACGGGACGAATCCGGCGTGGATCTGAGCGCCTCGGGACGCCGTGCGGCCTGGGGCATTCTGGCTACGGGAGCGGTGCTCATCGCGGCTTCGGCGCGGGGCATGGACCTGGGTCTGCCCACCTGTATCGCCGCGGTGCTGGCCGTACTGATTGCGACGCGCGCCGCGGCGCGGGCCTGTTGGGAGATCGCGCGCGAGGTTTCGTGGAGCGTGCTGCCGCTGGTGGCCGGACTCTTCGTGCTCGTCGAAGCGATGAACGGCGCGGGCGGCGCGCAGTGGATCGGCGAGGCCCTGCGCTACGTAGCGGCAATGCCATCGCGGTCCGGGACGCTGACGGCTTCGTTCGGGGTGGCGGCCCTGTCGAACGTGATGAACAATCTGCCCTCGGGACTGCTCGTCGGCGGCGCGCTGCGCGCCGTACACATCGCACCGCGTCTGCGCGACGCCGTGCTCATCGGCGTGGACCTCGGGCCCAATCTTTCGGTGACCGGCTCGCTCGCGACCGTGCTGTGGCTGATCGCCCTGCGGCGCGAGGGCGCGGCCATCAGCGGCTGGGCGTTTCTGAAGGTAGGCGTGGCCACCATGACGCCGGCCTTGCTGCTGGCGACTTTGGCGCTGGGGTAGAGGACGGACGCCGGTTTGCTCGGTAAAGGCATATCATGAACTGTCCGTGGAAAAGATAGTTCCCGAAGAGTCGCCTACTCCGATTCTGGATCTGATGCGGGAAGCTGGCCCGCCGAAAGCGCACAACCGTTTGCTTGCTCGCGCAGCAGCCATCCCCCCGGTGTTACTTCTTCTGGGCGGGTTTTCCGCTGCCGGCCTCTGGTTCATCCCCGCAATTTGCGCGGGGATCTCCATTTGTGAGGCTGGCCGCCTGCTGATCGCCACTGCGGTCCGGGTGCCGCCTCAGCTCGGCGGTCCGGGGACCTGGCGGTCCGTTCAACGCCGGTTTTATGCGAAGCTTGGGGGACCGTTCCATCCCGGATTCCCGCTGTCGACCGGTCGAATGTTTCTGGCCCTGAGCGGCGGATTTGTGAGTGCAATAGTGCTTGCCATCCTGTCGGGCCTTGCCGCCGTGAGAACTGCGGACCCACTGATCACGGCGCTCTTCGTCGCTGCAGTCTTTATGATTGTGGCCCCGCTCATTCCCACCGGTGGGCGGCGTAACTTCGGAGCGCTGCTTTGGCTGGCAATTCGGCGCCCCGCACAGTTCCGGTCATTGCTTGCGTTGTCAGTTCTCGACGGCCAGGACGCCGCGGGCGTTCGCCCGCGCGATCAGGATCCCAACCTTCTCGCCCTGGCTCTTGCAGCCGGTCCCTTTACGCCGGAGTGTGCCGCGGCATCTATGGTGGCCTTCTATCGGGACGTCGACCTCCGCGATTTCGACGGGGCCCTCCATCACATCGAGCAGGCGCTCGCGGCCCCGGATTTCGATTCTGTTCAGCGTTGCCACATTTGGTATGAAGCCGCGTGGGCCAGCGCAGCGCTGCGACACAACGCGCCGCAGGCTCGCGTCTGGCTGGAGCGCGCTCGGAAGGTGGGAAAGCTCCGCTATGAAGAAAGCGTGCGAGCCGAAATGGCGCGGAGCGAGGGGAATTACAGGGAGGCAGTCAGGTATTTCGCAGCCACGCGTACCCAGTTTCTGAAGGAGAAGCTCGGCACCGGCATAGCGCACCTCGCGATTGAGTGGTATACCGCTGGCGAGGACGAATGCCGCGCGGCGCTTTCCACCTGACGTCCCATTAGCTTCTGTCCGGACTACCCGCGGCGTCGGGATGAGCGCATATCCCCACGCAGAAGTTGGCGGTATGGTGCTGCAGCTCCTCTGCGGGCTACGATGGGGTTTCTGCTCCCGGTTTGGTGGGCGTGTCGACCATGACGCCGGCACTCCTGCTGGCCACGCTCGCGCTGGGTCAGCGTCGGAACTGGCGCGTTTGTTACATAAAGCCGTGTTTGTACGGAACATCACCGCCGGCTTAAAGGACACCCAAAAGAAATCCAAAAAATCGGGGACCAAAATTGCCGTGATCGGATGTATAGTAAGCCGAATGCCCGGAAATTCCGTTCACTAAAACGTAATTTTTGGGCACTGACCGCGTGGCAATGCCGGCGGCATCCGGAGGAGTTAATCGTGAGCAATATCGTCATTCAGGTCAACGGAAACGGCGCGGGCGACGGTTTTCTGATCGCCCCCGATAACGGCGTTAACTTCGCGGTGCCGCTGAGCCTCAGCACCAACGACGGCACCACGGTGACTGCCACCATCGACGCCACACCGAACGGGGCGGGCATCACCCTCCCGGCAGGAAACATCAGCATCGGCCCGGCCGGCCCGCTCGCCACGGTCACACAGATCTTCGCCACGGCGGTAAGCGCGGCGCGTGGCGACACCACGATCAATGTCCATGTCGGCGCCGTCGTCACTTCCTTTACCCTGACTGCCATCTCCAGCCCCGAGATCTGGTTCTCCGGCCGGTTTGAAGACCGCTTTGCCACCGATAACGACTGGTATAACGATCCCAAAGGCACGTGGGGCGCCGGAAACGACGGAAATAATCCTCTCGGCTTTGGCTCGCAGGGGCCAGGCTACACCTTCTGG
>Ga0302319_10023273_pt1 | contig 11076 bp, 7 predicted proteins | sample Bog_T0_2_FD_203319 | JGI IMG/M metagenome (GOLD analysis project Ga0302319, IMG submission 203319) | Peat permafrost microbial communities from Stordalen Mire near Abisko, Sweden - Bog_T0_2 | ecosystem: Environmental > Terrestrial > Soil > Wetlands > Peat | place: Sweden: Abisko, Stordalen Mire...
CTTTTCCAGGCTCGTCCGCGATCAGGGTGGTTTCGCGCAAGTCGCTTGCGCTCAATAGCTAAGTAATTGGAACTGGCATCGTCTCGAGGCGCGGGGAGATAGCGGCGTATTCCAGTCTGGAAACTGTGTAAAAATCCATCAGTGCGTTCCAATAAAAAAATAAAGTGGCCGATTAAGAAATTTTCTGCTTGTTGGCAAGAAAATAGCTTGAAGGATATTGGGGACAGTTGGATAGTCACCCCGTTGCGTGTGCCAAGCGCACGTGACGTTTACAGAGAAAAACAGACCCCTCGTAGCCAGCAAAACTCCCACCTTCAGTAAAACCCTACTCTATGAGAACCCAACCAAAAAACGGCAGAATCCTTTCCGTGTTTGCCGCCATCGCCGTCGCTGCCCTCGCAACCCCTTCGGTCTGGGCGATCAGTGCCGCGGCGGCCTACACAGCCGCATATACGGATATTTCGGGCCTTATCACTTCTTCCACGAGCGTGGCCAGTTTTGCGCTCCAGTCCGGGACGACCGTCGATGCGCTGGTTAAAGCGAACACCACTTCTATCGGCGTTGAAACCGCGTATGTGAAGGGCGCGCTCGCCGCGATCTCCGATTTTGCGGTCGGCAACCTCGTACTTACCACTGCCACTCTCAATGCGCAGACCGTGCTTCAAGGAGCTGCGGGCATCGGCACCGCGCTCGCCAACGACACTGCCCTTCAAAACCAATTGCGGCCGGCCAATGCGCTCATAACCATTTTGTCGGGCGGGTTGGCTGGTATTACAGGCAGCAGGGGCAACTCCCAGCTCTCTGCTCCGATGCTCGCTGGAGACTTCGTTGAGGGCATTGTGACGGGAACGGCGCCTGGTGTGTCGGGCACGGTGCCTGCGGTAACCGGCACCTCGTTTGCCGTGGGCATCCTCAAGAGCGTTGCGACAAACGCCAATGTTGACGAGTTTGTTACCTATCAGGTCGCCTTGGTTTCGGGTTCGGCTCTCTCGACATCGCTTGGTGACGCTCTCTATAAGAAATATCCCAGGGCTGTAGCCAAGATCACCCAGGGCATTATGGACGCGACCACGAGCGGTACCGGGGAGCCCAATCGCACCGCCCTTTTGACGGCTCTGATCGGCTCCACTCCCACCGAGTACAGGAATGCCCCCGCGATTCTCGAGGGCGCAGTCTTCACCGATCCCTTCTATTCCGGATCGTTCACAACAGCCGCATTCAACGCCATCCAGGCAAACAAGAGCGCAGCCCAGGTTGCCACGGATGCTGCCGGGATTGCTACTGGTCTGGGCGAGATTCTTGGCCAGGATGGCTATGTTTTGACCCAGGTTGCCACCGCTTTCTGCAAAGCCATGGGGACCGGCGAGCCTCTCACGGCCTCGAACGCGGCGACTTACGCCAAGGACCTCATTGCCGGCGCGGTCGCGGGTTATCCCAATCCCATCTCCGCCCATCAGAACAATTTCTCGGTAATCACCGGGACGACCAGCTACCTGCCTCCTGGGGTTTCTTCGGACGGAGGTAAATTAGTGTTGGGTAACGGAAGGAATGGCGCCCCTACGGCAGGCTTCACTATCCAAAGCGCCCCTACAGTGAAGGATCTGGAGTCCATCATCGACCAGTTCGCCACTGCCATCGTCAACGCTGACGGCGTCGATTCAGCTGGCGTCACTACAAAGGATGCCACCGCTGCTGCTACTCAAATCGGCACCCTCGCCGAAGACGTTGCCAAGTTCACCAAGGGCGAGAACTTTGTCCCGACCTCCGACATGGGCGTTCCCGCCGTCGACGTTTCGACGGAAGTGGAGAATTTCCTGGCAGGCAGCCTTGCCCAGACCATTGTCGATCTGAACCTGACCGGCACTGTCACGATCGGCCGCACTTCGGAAACTGTGGGGCAGCTAATCCTCGCTGACGTCGAGAAGGATCTGAAACTCGTCAGCACCGCTGACGCCCCTGGAATGGAGGGCGTTCTGAGCGCCGTGGAAACTGCGGGCACCTCGGCCCAGACTTACACGACCTACTCTGTCGCGTTCAACCAAATCGAAACGCCAATCACGAACCAATAATCGAAAAGTTTTCCCGTAAGGGAAGAAAAGCGAAGGGGCCGGACGTGAGTCCGGCCCTTTCTGCGTTTACATCCCCGGGAGAGGATTCCGCCTCTCAGGCCAGAGGCCACTCCTTACTCAACCCGCAGTTTGTCCCGCGGATCCCGCCCCTCGTCCAGGTCGATAAAATCGAAGAACGTCCGGACATCCGTCCGGTCCTCGAAGTGGTTTTCCTTTAGCCGCTTCAGCAGTTGTTGCGTGCCCTCGTCATTGCAGCCCCGCTTGCGCATGAACTCGTTCCAGATCTCGATCTCCTCCTCGCTCGGACGACGTCCGTGCTGGAAGCACCACTCCATCAACTCCTCATCCTTGCCGCCCGCCTTCACCCGCTCGACCAGCGCCGGGTACCCGACCTTCAAGAACGACAGCGCCCGTTCGTCGAAACCTTTGCCCAGGTTCGCGTGATAATCCTCCGGCAGCTTCCCCGCCGAGTGGAGCCGTATTTTGTCGAACATGCGGCCCGCGTAACGGATGCCGCCCACCTTGTCGTAACAACTTCTTAGCCCGGGAACATTCATATCGATCAATTTAACCGCAAAGATCGTAGAGATCGCAAAGAATTTTGGGCCACGGCCTATCTGCTCCAGATTTCTTGAACAGCTTGCCTGCCGCTGGTGTCCGATTACGTTGCTACTATGCGCGTTGATCGCTTTACCCAAAAGATGCAGGAGGCGCTGCAGAGCGCCCAGGATATTGCCTCCGAGATTTCCCACCAGGAGATCAGCAATGAGCACTTTCTGCTCGCCCTCCTGGCCCAGCCCGACGGGGTCGCCCAGCCGCTCCTCGAGAAGCTCGGCGTTGCCGTTCCCGCCCTCGAAGCCCGCCTGCGCGAGGACCTCGACAAACGCCCCCGCGTGACCGGCGCGCCCGGCCAGCTTTACATCGGCTCCGAGCTGCGCGGCGTGCTGGACGGCGCGGAGAAGCAGATGAAGTCCCTCAAGGACGAGTTCGTCAGCGGCGAGCACTATCTTCTCGCGCTCACCGAGGCTTCGGCGCCGGCTGCGCGCATGTTGAAAGACTCGGGCGTCACGCATGCCCGGCTCCTCCAGGCCCTTCAGCAGGTGAGGGGAAGCCAGCGCGTCACCGACCAGAATCCCGAGGGCAAATACCAGACGCTCGAGAAATACGGGCGCGATCTCACCGAGGCCGCCCGGCGCGGCAAGATCGACCCTGTCATCGGGCGCGACCACGAGATTCGCCGCGTCATGCAAGTCCTCTCGCGCCGCACCAAGAACAACCCTGTCCTCATCGGCGACCCCGGCGTCGGCAAGACCGCCATCGTCGAGGGCCTCGCCCGCCGCGTCGTCAGCGGCGACGTCCCGGAGTCCCTGAAGAACAAGCGCATCGTCGCCATGGACATCGGCTCCATGCTCGCCGGCGCCAAGTTCCGCGGCGAATTCGAGGATCGTCTCAAGGCTTTCCTCAAGGAAGTGACCGACTCCCAGGGCGAGGTCATCCTCTTCATCGACGAGCTTCACACCATCGTGGGCGCCGGCGCGGCCGAAGGGGCCGTCGACGCCTCGAACATGCTCAAGCCTCAGCTCGCGCGCGGCGAGTTGCGCACCATCGGCGCCACCACGCTGGATGAGTACCGCAAGTACATCGAGAAAGACGCCGCCCTCGAGCGCCGCTTCCAGCCCGTCATGGTCGACGAGCCGAGCGTCGAGGATACCATCGCCATCTTGCGCGGCCTCAAGGAGCGTTACGAAAACCACCACCACGTCCGCATCCAGGATGCCGCCCTGGTGGCCGCCGCCGTCCTTTCCCACCGCTACATCTCCGACCGCTTCCTGCCGGACAAAGCCGTCGATCTCATGGACGAGGCCGCCTCGCGCCTCAAGATGGAGCTCGATTCCAAGCCCACCGAGATCGACGAGCTCGACCGCCAGGTCATGCAACTCGAGATGGAGCGCCAAGCCCTCAAGAAAGAAAAAGACGCCGCCAGCCGGCAGCGCCTTGAGCGCATCGAGAAAGACCTCGCCGACCTCGGCGAAAAAAGCGCCCAGCTCAAGACCCAGTGGCAGAACGAGAAAGCCGAGATCACCAAGAGCGGCAAATTGCAGGAGCAGCTCGAGGCCTTCCGCATCGAGCTCGAGCAGGCCCAGCGCCGCGGCGAGCTCGCCAAGGCCAGCGAAATCCAGTATGGTCGCATCCCGCAATTGCAGCGCCAGATCGAGGAGCACAACGTGAGGCTCGCCTCCCTCCAGCAGGGCGGCCGCCAGATGCTCAAGGAGGAGGTCACCGACGAGGACATCGCCCAGGTCGTCTCGAGCTGGACCGGCATTCCCGTCTCCCGCCTCCAGGAGGCCGAGCGCGAGAAGCTCGTCAAAATGGAGGAGCGCCTGGCCGGCCGCGTTATTGGCCAAAAGCAGGCTATCACCGCCGTCTCGAACGCAGTCCGCCGCGCCCGCAGCGGGCTCCAGGAGCCCAACCGCCCCGTCGGCTCCTTCATATTCCTCGGGCCCACCGGCGTCGGCAAGACCGAGCTCGCCCGCGCGCTGGCCGAGTTCCTCTTCGACGACGAGAACAACATGGTCCGCATCGACATGAGCGAATACATGGAGAAGCACAGCGTCGCCCGGCTCATCGGCGCGCCGCCCGGCTACGTCGGCTACGAGGAGGGCGGCCAGCTTTCCGAAGCCGTCCGGCGCAAGCCCTACAGCGTCATTTTGTTCGATGAAATCGAGAAGGCCCACCACGACGTCTTCAACGTCCTGCTCCAGGTCCTCGACGATGGCCGCATCACCGACGGCCAGGGCCGCACCGTCGACTTCAAGAACACGGTCATCATCATGACCTCGAATCTCGGCAGCCAGTACATCCTGGAGGAGTCCCTGGACGCCGGCGAGCGCGACCGGCGCGTCATGGAGGCCTTGCGCGCCCATTTCCGCCCGGAGTTCCTCAACCGCGTCGACGAGGTCATCATCTTCGACCGCCTCTCGAGCGACGAGATCAAGGAGATCGCCGCCCTTCAGATCAACCGTCTCACCAAGCGCCTCGCCGCCCAGAACATCACCCTCGACGTCACCCCCGCCGCCCTCGCGCTCATGGCGAAGGAGGGGTTCGACCCCGTTTACGGCGCCCGTCCCCTCAAGCGGAGCATCCTGCGTTTGATCCTCGATCCCCTTTCAATGGAAATCCTGCAAGGCCGCTTCAAGGAAGGCGACCGCATCCAGGCCGCAGAGAAAGAAGGCAAAGTCGTATTCAGCAAACGATAACCTAGTATGGAGCAACTCATTACCATAGCCACCTTCAACGAATCCACCCCAGCCGAGACGTTGAAAGACCGTCTCGACAAAGCGGGGTTGCACGCCGAGGTCCTAGACGAATCCCCCGCCCAGGCCGTCTTCTTCATGAGCCGCGACCCGCGCGCCCACATGCGCGTGCGCGTCCGCAAGGAGGAATTCGAGACCGCCAGGCAAATGATCCGCGGCTGGGAAACCGAGGGCGTAATGTCCGAGGCGGTGATTTGCCCGCAATGCGGCTCCTCCCGCATCGAGTACCCGCAATTCTCGAGGCGCACGAGCGCCAGCATTTTTTTCGCCGCCCTATCCGCCGTTCGTCTCATCCCGCGCGAATATTACTGCGAGGACTGCCAGTTCACCTGGCCCGACAAGATCGAGCCCGTGGTCGACCGCGATGCGCTCAACTGGCCGCGGAAGTCAAAGGTGCCGTAAAGTCGATCGCGCCAGCAGTGAGCTCGTCGAATCACCTCAATTACCAGGATCATGCATTCGATGTATGTGTGGTCGGGGGAGGCATGGCCGGTATATGCGCCGCCATCGCCGCAGCCAGGAACGGGGCGAAGACGGCAATCGTGCAGGACCGCCCGGTATTTGGCGGGAATGCCTCGTCAGAAATCCGGATGTGGATTTGTGGCGCTCACGGCGCGCATAACAAGGAGACGGGCATTCTCGAGGAAATCCAGCTCGAGAACCAGTATCGCAACGCCTCCGGCAATTACTCCATCTGGGACAGTGTGCTGTGGGGCAAGATCGCTTATCAGCCCAATCTGACCTCGTTTCTCAACTGTACTTGCACAGACGCGGAGATGGACGGCAGCCGGATCGTGGGGATCAAGGCATGGCAGCTCACCAACCAGTCGTGGCACACCATCCGGGCGCGGAATTTCATAGATTGCTCTGGCGATAGCATCCTGGCGGCGGTGACCGGCGCGGAATTTCGCCATGGGCGCGAGGCGCGGGAGGAGTTCGGCGAGGATATCCAGCCATTGAAGGCGGACCGAAAGACGATGGGCAACTCGCTGCTCCTTCAAATGCGCCGCACGGATGCAGTGCAGACGTTTGTCGCGCCGCGGTGGGCTTATAAGTTCGAGCGGCCGGAGGATCTTCCGCATCGCATCCGCGGCGTGCATGCGTCAAATTTCTGGTGGCTGGAAATCGGCGGTCTCCAGGACACGATCAAGGATTCGGAGCCGATCCGCGACGAGTTGATGAAGATCGGGTATGGCGTGTGGGACTTCATCAAGAACCGCGCCCCGGCCCGCGACGAGGCCGCCGGTTGGGTGCTGGAATGGGCTGGTTCGCTGCCGGGCAAACGCGAGAGCCGGCGTTGCGTCGGCGACTACGTCCTTACCCAGAATGACGTGCGCGGCGGCGGCTGCTTCAACGATATCGTCGCCTATGGGGGCTGGACGATGGACGATCATCATCCGGCCGGAATTCTCTATCCCGGCGCACCGACCGTCTTCCACCCGGCGCCTTCGCCCTATGGGATACCGTACCGGTGCCTGTATTCACGCAACATTGAGAACCTGCTCTTTGCCGGACGAAATATCTCCGTGACCCATGCGGCTCTTTCATCCACCCGGGTGATGGGCACCTGCGCATTGCTTGGCCAGGCGGCGGGCACGGCGGCGGCCCTGTGCACGCGGTATGGGTGCAACCCGCGCAGCTTCGTCAGCGGGGAGCGGTTGCGCGAATTGCAGGCGATCCTTCAGGATGACGATTGCTGGCTGCCGGGCAAGGCACGCGAAGTTTCATCCCTCGCCCTCAATTGCAAACTTTCGGGGACGGGGAATCTGCCTTTGCTGCTGGACGGACACGATCGCGACGCCGAGGGAGAAGACCATGCGTGGCACGGGAGGCCCGGGGAGGCCATCGAGTTCCGATGGAACACTCCGGCACAAATCGCGGGAATCCGATTTGTCTTTGACAGCAATCTGCAGCTTCACAAGCGGATGCCCTGTTCTTATCCGCACAGCGCAGCGGTTTGCGCGGCGCCCAAATCGCTGGTGAAATCGTATCGCGTGGAAGTGCAGGCGCGCGGCGGCGAATGGGAGGTTGTTTACCGCGAGAGCGAAAACTATCAGCGGCTGGCGCGAGTGCCATTGCAAGTGAGGACCAGGGCGCTGCGGTTCGTGCCGGAGGAGACTTGGGGCGATCCGGAGGTGCGCCTTTTCGGCTGCGAACCGCTCGAAGTCTGGCCGGGCAAAATCCCAAACTATCCCGACGGCCCAACCTTCGCTGAGGTCCGATCAAATGTAGCTCCGGCCGACCTCGTGCCACCCGAGGGCGTAATCGAGAGGGAAAGTGAGAAGGCGCACGGACGGCCGGCGGCGTGATTGAGCGGCATCGTAAGAACAAACTTCTCGTTATTACGTGTTATGGCGCCGTACTGGCTAGCAGCTTCCGCCTCCAACGCATTTCACGGAACTGCCAGCTTGCCCAAGGCGTTTTTTCAAGCCGTTCCCCCGACTCCACCCGCGCATTTTTGATGTATTGCGCCGCGGTTTTGGCATAGTCCGATTCCCCGGAGCGCGCCACGCATTCGATCGGCTCGAAGGCCGCCGGCCCCAGCGATTCCAGATAGGGCAGGTCCAGCGCGCGCATTTCATTGGAGTTTTTCCAGAGATTGACATTATACGGCGCCACGAATCCCTCTGTGTCCAGGAACTGAACCGTGTAGAACAGAAAAAATGTGGCGACCATGTTCGCGTGCAGCAGCCACCCGAGCGTGCGCTGCCGCCACACGCGAATCGCAAGCAATCCGAACCCCGCCGCCACAAGCGCGAGGAACAAAACCAGGTTTACCCGCGTAACCGTGAGATCGAACGCATAGACATACAATTTCACGCGCAGGAACAGGCCGGCGAGCAGCATCAGGTTCTGCCCGATCCATACGAGCCCCAGCAACCGCAGCGGCATCCATGCCGATACGCTTCGCGCCTGTTGGAACATCCCCGCCAGCAGGATCGCCGAGAATAGCGTGGCCATGATCAATGACGAAACGCCCTGGTGGACAAACGCGCTGTAGCTGACACCGCCCGGCAGCGCCTGGCGCGCCCACAGGTACACAACGTCGATTGTATTCACGCAGCAGAAGAGGCTATTCAGCAACCCCAGCATCACCGCCGATTGCAGCCGTGCCGTGCGGGGTGTCGTGAATTCCGGCAACAGCGGCATTTCCTTGATCCAGATGCGCTCAGCTTTCGGCGCCGGGCTGGGCCAGAGAAGCGGCAATGCGAACCACGCCACGAAACCCCAGAAGAAGATTCGCTGGAAATTCAGGTCCAGCCCTAGAATCCAGTTGCTTATGGCCGTGGTCCAGTCGGCTGCGAGTTTCGCAAACAATGCATTTCCATTGCCCAGGATCACGGCGAAGAACCCTGTCATCGCCAGGCCGGGAACGATGATCCACGCCATGCGCGCTGCTCTTCTCACCGCGCTGGGCGGCATCGGCCCTTTCTCCCGCACTTGGTCCGCCACTTCAATCATGAGCGAAATCCATCGTACTGGCGTTTTCACCATCGTCCACGCTGCTTCGGACCAGCGGCTCCAGCCGTTTCGCAACGGCTCGTAGTAAGTCTCCCCCGCCAGCGCCAGCACAAGCGCGATAAGCACCAGCACATTGGAAAAACAAAGGTCGATGGCCGATTCCACCGCAGCGCCGAAAATCAGAGTTACGACGCAGACCGAGTACCGCGTCCACCGCATCCCGGGCCGGTTCAGCAAAATGATTCCCGCAGCTCCGATGGCGAAGAGACCCACCGAGAGACGCGGATTTTCCCTCCAAAGGCAGAAGTCTGCCAGCGCCGTAAGAGCCACCAGCGAAAGGAACAGGAACCCGATCCGTGGAGCAATGATGGGCGCCGGCACACCTTGAAATGTCTCGGTGGACTCCATTAGCGCAGCACCTCCACGTATTGCGCGGCCATCTCCATCAGCCGGCGTTGCACTTGGGCTACCGTCTCCGGCAGGGTCGATGTGCCGCCAGTGATGCCCGCGTGCTCGATTCCCTCGAACCATTCCCACCGCAGCTCGTCCGCGCGCTCGATGTGATGTGCCGGCAGTCCCACCGCTCGCACCGTTTCCAGCAACTCGCGCGTATTATTGCTGTTCCGTCCTCCAACCACGATCACCACTTCCACCTCGCGCATTAGCTTGCGCAACGCCTTCTGCCGATCCTTGGTGGGCCGGCAGACTGTATCTCGGAATCGCACATGCGAATTTGGCCGCCTAGCCCGTAGCGCCACCACCAGTCGAAGTGCTCGATCGATTGGCTGGGTGGTTTGCGCAACAACGCCGTAAAGCGGACGTTCCGGGATGCCGTCGATGTCCGCCTCCGTCTCCAGGATGACTGCCTCGGGGAAGTCGCCCGCGAGCCCCTGCACCTCCACGTGGCCATGTTTGCCAATAATGACCGGGAAACAGCCTTCCTGCACCAATCGCCGCAATTGCCCGTGCGCATGCCGCACCAGCGGGCAGGTGGCATCCTCGACTGCGCGGCCCGACGCCCGCCAGCGTGCCCGCGCCGCGTCGGAGGCTCCGTGCGCGGTTATCATCACGCGATGGCCGGCCGTGCCCGGGACGTCGTCAAGCGCCCCCTGCTTTACGCCTAGGTCCTCCAGGCGCTCCCGGGCGATGGGATTGTGAACAAGTTGCCCCAGGATGGTCAGCGGCTCGTCATTTGCGATTCGCTCCGCCAGCGCGAGCGCGTCGCGCACGCCGAAGCAGATGCCGTAATGTTCAGCTAGATGGATGGTCATAGGATTAATTGTGCTTTGTGGTACAAAGTATTCGGGTAAAAAAACTCACCGCTTTCCGGCTTTCACGATTTGCTCGAGCACTCGCAGATAATCCTGGAACGCCGTGCGCCCCTTTTCCGTAAGCGCGTAACTGGTCTGCGGCCGGTCCAGCATGGCCTTGGTCACTGCCACGTAACCGCCCTGATGCAGAGTCCGCAGATGGGTTACGAGGTTGCCGTCGCTCATCTTGAGTTCTGCCTTCAGGTCCTGAAAGGCCCAGCTCGGACGCGTGGCCAGCAGGGTCATGATCGCCAGCCGTCCTTTTTCATGGATTGTCCTGTCGAGTTTATCGAAATCGAGCATCGGCTCACAGTTCCGGCGCGGCCCCTGCGCGGGGCCAGGCGCAGGCGGCATAGATGAGGTGAAAGAGGCCGAACGTCGCGGCCATGAAGAGGACGGCGTGGCTATCGATCAGGGTCCAGATCATCGGATTGCCGGCGAAGCGCACCGCCGCAACGGCTCCGAGGCCGGAGATAAGAAACGCCCATCCCAGGATCGTCAGCGATCTCGGGGCAAAGTGGCTCGTGGCAAGCAGGCCCAGTCCGTAGCAGATCGCCCACGTAATGCCCAGCGTGACTTGATTTAGAGGATCCGATGCAGCGACGACGAAGAGCAATGTAAGCACTGCTGCCGCGAGAAATGGCGGCGCCAGTGCTGAGCAAGCCGCTTTCATTGAAGCGGAAAATACCGGCTCATTCCGCTTCCGCGCGCCATGAACGATAAAAAGGGTATTGGTTCCGGCAGTGAGCAGGAAAACCACGATCCAGAGCAGGAGGAAGTTGCAATGGTGCTCGGGATTCTGGACTGGCGACACCAGCCAAATCCCGCTGGCGGCGAGCGAAAGCAACCCGCCCACTAGCGCCGTGGGCGCGGAGATGGCCCGGTAGATCGTCCCGCGTTCCATGAGACGCCGGATGGTTC
>Ga0302319_10023280_pt1 | contig 11074 bp, 10 predicted proteins | sample Bog_T0_2_FD_203319 | JGI IMG/M metagenome (GOLD analysis project Ga0302319, IMG submission 203319) | Peat permafrost microbial communities from Stordalen Mire near Abisko, Sweden - Bog_T0_2 | ecosystem: Environmental > Terrestrial > Soil > Wetlands > Peat | place: Sweden: Abisko, Stordalen Mire...
ACAATTACACCGAGTTCGCCTTGTAACCCCAGTGGCAAGGGCACGATCGAAACGTCTCCCTCACCCATAAGGTTGCGAAGCAGTGGAGGCCATTTCCGTGAGTCGTTTTCCGAACACTGGCTGAGCGCTTCGCAGATCTCGTGCGCCGAAGGCGCCTCTCCTCGCGACGCGGCGAACCGGACGATCTCAACGGGCGCCCCGCCCACTAAATCTGTCAGCCTCACAGAAACCAGGTCCAAGCACAGCATGCGCATGAGGGCATCCAGCAATGTTTGGAGAACCTGGGATGGATCGCCGCCACTCCAGACGGCAGGGAGAGCAAGCAGGCTGACCAGATCGTTGATGCACCGTTGAAGATGCTTGACGTCGCCGGTAGCAAGTTCGGGAAGGACTTCCATATCAGGCAGCCGTGGAGGAGGTGGTGGGCCGCGTGGACCGCCGTTGGCGCACCTCGCGGAGGAATTCCTCGGGTGGAACGTAGAACGGATTTCGATGTAAGAGGCCGCCGATAATGATCATCGGATGCGTCCGCATAATGTCGATCACGGTGTCGCCTCCGAATTTGCCAAGCGGGTAAGTGCAGATCACTGCATCGTCGTGATTACGCCACACATCGTTCACGCGCGATTCGAATTCAACGACATCGTCAATGTAGGATTGATCTTCAAGGACCCAGTCCATGCGGCAGCAAATCCGGCTCAGCGGGAATCCACCTTTGGCATTGCCGCTAGCCATCTGCTCGAACGCCGCCAGCATTCGATCCTGATCAAAACGGCCATCCCGGATGTAAGCTTCGGTATTGATCCGAACTTCCAATTGCCCACTCTGCTCGGCGGCCGCAGGGTCGATTCCGGCAGCGGTTAAGCGTTGCAGATGGTCGTGGCGTTGATCCGGATTCACGACGTGTACCGCCTTGTCGCCACACGCGAACCCGTCCTTAATGAACGGAAGGAGCACGCGATACTCCTCCTCGTCATTATTGAAAAATGCGCAGACATGACGTACGTCACCGAGTTGCGAGCCGGCAAGGGAGATCGGTGCTGTGGTCTTCTTCATAGTGTTCTCCTCCTACAGGGCCAGTCGCGCTACAGGCTTCTATGCTGCCCGGCTCGCTCCGTTCATCTTGAACGCCGGGTATCAGAGCCGGCTCGCCCACGACTCCAGCAAAATACTTGAAAGACGGCGTCCGCGAATTTCGCGGCTTCACGAATAATTACGACCGCGAACAGGGGGGTTACGCCGCCGTAATCGCCTCGGGCGCGGGGCGGAGTCTCGAAGCCATTCTTACAAGGTCGGCAAGAGAGTCGGCCTTCATCTTTTGCATCACCTTGCCTCGGTGCGCTTTCACCGTGATCTCGCTGATGCCAAGCTCGCCACCGACTTGCTTATTCAGCAGGCCAGAAACTACGAGCGCCATAACCTGCCGTTCGCGTTGCGAAAGCGACTCGTAACGGTCCCGCAACACCCGCATCTCTGCCTCAATGCCAAGAGCAACTCGGCTGCGTTCGAGGGCTGCCAGGATGGCACTCAAGAGCACGTCATCATTAAATGGCTTCGTCAAGAATTCGACAGCCCCCGCCTTCATAGCCTGCACCGTCATGGGCACATCGCCGTAGCCGGTGATGAAGATGATCGGCATGTCGGTGCGTTCGCTGGCGACGCGCTTCTGCAGATCGAGACCGTTGAGGCCTGGAAGAGACACATCAAGTACCAGGCAGCTCGGAACAGGGACTCGTGGACAGGCGAGGAACTCTTGGGCGGACGCGAATGTCTTCGGCTGCCAGCCTTCACAGCGGATCAGCGACTCCAGTGATTCGCGCACGGAGACGTCATCGTCGACAACAAAGACGATTGGCGTGACTTGCAACATTTGCGGTCACCCCCATTTCATGGCCAAGTGGCGTGCACTTAAATTCATGCTTCGCTGTGCACCGTTGACGGATGACGCCCCACCGTTGACGGGGATTCTACCAGAGAGCCCCTCATTTGTGCGGGGAGGATACCCTGCAACCTTTGTGGCAAGCGCTCATTAGCCGGAGAGCCGATACCAAGGTATCGACGATACTATCGTCCAATTGTTCATCTCCCCGGCTTCTGTTCTGATTACTCGCGTCGACCGAATTCAATCGAAATCTCAGGGCCAGGAATAGAAGGAACATGAAAATACTAATGGTGCTAACCTTCGCACGACATCCTTGGCAGCACGGGGCTTAAAACCGGCTTCTGGCTCCGGCCAAGGTAAGCCAGAGGTCGTCTTGGCCGGAAGAATCACGCGTTTTCGTTAGTGCAAGGTGGAAAGGGACGGATCAATCATGAAGCATACGGAAGCAACCGGGATTTCACGTCGTCGTCTCTTGGCCATGGCCGGCGTTTCTGCAGGAGTTGCAATGCTTGCTCAACCCCCGCTCTTCGCAGATTCAGGTGGGAATTCGCCAGCAGCCAATGCGACAGCCGGCACTAAGAACACATCGTTCGCCTCACTGAAGCAGATCGATGCTGGCCTGCTGAATGTTGGCTATGCTGAAGCCGGCCCTCCCAATGGCCCTCCGGTAATCCTTCTGCACGGTTGGCCGTACGACATTTACAGCTTCGTCGATGTCACGCCATTATTGGCCGCAGCCGGATACCGGGTCATCGTTCCCTATCTCCGCGGCTATGGCACGACCCGCTTTCTTTCCGGTGAAACGTTTCGCAACGGCCAGCCAGCGGTAACCGCTCTCGACACCGTCGCTTTGATGGATGCGCTCAAGATCGGCAAAGCGATTCTTGCGGGCTTCGATTGGGGAGGGCGCATAGCTGATGACATCGCCGTGCTCTGGCCCGAGCGCTGCAAGGCGCTGGTCTCGGTGAGCGGTTATCTGATCGGGGGCCAGGCAGCGAACAAGACGCCGTTGCCACCGAAGGCTGAGCTGCAATGGTGGTACCAATTTTATTTCTCCACAGAACGCGGCCGCGACGGCTACGACAAATACCGGCGCGACTTCGCGAAGCTGATCTGGCAGATCGCTTCGCCGAAGTGGAACTTCGACGATGCTACCTTCGATCGCACGGCGGCGTCGTTCGACAACCCGGATCACGTCGCCATCGTAATGCATGATTACCGCTGGCGGCTCGACTTGGCCGAAGGCGAGCCAAAATATGACGATCTGGAAAAGCGGCTTTCAGCCACCCCGAACATCACCGTGCCTACGATCACTCTTGAAGGCGATGCCAACGGGGCTCCACATTCGGAGCCCAGTGCCTATGCCAAGAAATTCTCGGGAAAATATGCACACCGAACCATCACCGGCGGCGTCGGGCACAATCTGCCGCAAGAAGCTCCGGAAGCCTTCGCCAAAGCCGTCATCGATGTGGACAGTTTTTGATTTGGATTACGCGCGAACGCTTCGCTAAATAAGCATTTCGGAAAGGAGCACATATGAAACAGGTTGCTTACCTGTTGTTTACAGTTGTAGCGCTGACCGGCATGCTCGTCTACATGGCCCACGCCTCTGGGTACGCCGATGGAGAGGCCGATCCGATCTTCGGAATCAAGATTCCGCCCGGATACCGCGACTGGAAGCTGATCTCCGTGGCCCACGAAGAAGGCAACCTCAACGATCTTCGTGCACTGCTCGGCAACGATGCAGCCATCAAGGCCTACCGGGAGGGGAAGTTGCCGTTCCCGGACGGCACCATCATTGCGCGGCTAGCCTGGAGTTACGTTCCGTCGGAGGAAAACAACAAAGCCTTTGGCCGCGCCCAATCTTTCGTCGCCGGGTCCGTCACGAACGTTCAGTTCATGGTAAAAGATTCGAAAAAATACGCCGCGACGGGCGGCTGGGGGTTTGCTCAATTTAAAGACGGCAAACCTGATGCCACGGCGGCGCTCAGAACCTGCTTCCCGTGCCACGAGCCCGCTAAAGCTGGTGACTTTGTCTTCACGCATTACGCACCCTGATACGCGGGAGCCCTATGAATACGAAAGAATCGTTGAGCAATTCGACTTGTGCTGATCAGATCCAGATGGCCGAGCGCGAGTTATCCGCGTTCATCAGCGCAGTCGCGGCGCTGTTCGGTCCACAGCATGCCAGGCTTGCGGCGGAGGACTGGCTCGACGAATCGGAGTCAATGGATAGTCCACGTCGACCGACAAATCGAGACTGGCTCGCGGTCACGGTCGCGGCGTCGGCCAGGCTGGCAAATAGGCTGACCGTCGCAGTGAATCATCGAACCTCGGTTGGAACTCTGCTCGCCGCTCCGACTGACACCAAGGTACCGCCACTACCATCGTCCAATTGTTTCGTTTCCGCGCTTCGGATGTGATGCGCGCTAGGAGGAGATAACTTATGTCACACCATTACTCCGGTCCGGATTTCGGCTTTCCCCACGGGGACGCCCGCTTCGATTTTACTGACTTGTACGCTTTTCCGAAGCCTGGGGATGCTGGCAAGTCGATCCTGATTATGAACGTGCATCCGTCGGTCGGCGTGAATCCGCAGGGGCCTACGACAGATGAACCCTTCTCGACTGAGGCCATCTACGAAGTCAAGATCGATACCGACGGCGATGCCGTCGCCGATATCGCATATCGAGCGCGCTTCACCTCAGACAAGAGCGGAGCCCAGACTGGAACATTGCGCCGCGTTGAGGGCACGCAGGCCGGCGGGACAGGCGACGACGGGCAAGTTATCGTCGAGGGCGTGCCGGTTTCGATGGGGCCGGATACAAGGGTGACGGAGGCCGGCGACCACCGCTTCTTCGCGGGCTGGCGCAGCGATCCCTTTTTCTTCGACACACTGGGCGCGCTGAACAACCTGCAATTCACCGGAGATGATTACTTCGCCGACAAGGACGTGTGCTGCATCGTGCTGGAGGTGCCCAACTCTGCGCTCAGCTCCAAGAAGATGGGGGTGTGGGCTCGGACACTGGACGGCGCAAGCGGGAAATGGGTGCAGGCAGATCGCGGTGCGCGGCCCAATCAAACTCCCTTTCTCGCCGGCGAACAGAACGCCGCCTATCTGGCTGCGGAGCCGTCGGGCGATGCCCGTTTCGTCCCCGTCTTTGCGCACGCGCTGGAGCACGCCGGGGGATATACGTTGGCGGAAGCAACGCGGGTCGCCGGAACCCTGCTGCCGGATATCCTCCACTACGATCCCACGCGGCCGGCCTCCTACCCGAACAATGGCCGGGCACTTACCGACGACGTCGTAGATTTTTTCCTTCCTCTCCTTACCAATGGAAAGGTGATGCGAGATAACGTAGGGCCACACGCAGACCTGCTCAGCTCCTTTCCTTACGTTGGAGCGCCGCACAAGGACCGATCTGCGCAACGGGTAGCAGCCTAAGCCACGGAAAGGAACATCCCATGAAGTTTCCAACTTCTTACCGCACGACACAGATCGATGGGCTCTCCATCTTCTATAGAGAGGCCGGTCCGAAAGACAAACCGACGATTCTTCTGCTGCACGGGCTTCCGTCATCATCGCGAATGTTCGAGCCGCTCTTTGCTCGGTTATCGGAACACTATCATCTGGTCGCGCCCGATTACCCAGGCTTCGGACACAGCGACTGGCCGGATGCGAAACAATTCGCCTACACGTTCGATCACTACGCTGAGATCATGAATCGATTTACAGAAGCGCTCGGGCTCTCGCGCTACACACTGTACATGCAGGATTACGGTGGGCCGGTGGGTTTTCGCATGATCCTGGCGCGCCCGGAGCGCGTGGAAGCTCTTATTGTTCAAGATGCTGTTGCGCACAACGAAGGCCTGGGTGCGAATTGGAGGACGCGGCGCGAGTTTTGGGCGGATCGCGCTCCAAACGAAACTGCGCTGCGCACAAATCTCCTGTCGCTGGCTGCAACGCGTACTCGTCATGTTGGGAACGATCCCAATGTCGAGCGCTACGATCCCGATCTCTGGACCGACGAATTCTATTTTCTCAACCGGCCCGGCCAGGCTGAGATTCAAAGCGACCTCTTTTATGACTACCGCACCAACGTCGATTCCTATCCGAAATGGCAAGCGTGGATGCGTCAGAATCAGCCGCGCCTGCTGGTGATCTGGGGTAAATATGAGCTCTCGTTCGACTCGGGCGAGCCAGAGCGTTACCGCAAAGATGTTCCGGACGCTGAAATTCACATTGTCGACGGCGGTCATTTCGCCTTGGATACGGCGGCAGATCAGGTTGCGGCGCAGGTGCAAGGATTCCTGATTTCTTTACGCGAGGAGTCTGCGCTTCGGGCGGGATAAAGCCGCTGACAGGGCCAGCGACCGGCGAGTATTGCTTTTGATCCTCTAGGAAAAAGTGTGGTTTATGGCGGGCAGGAAAACAGCAATCATAACCGGAGCATCGGGAGGCATTGGCGCGGGTTTAGTCGAAGGTTTTCTGCAGGCAGGTTACAACGTCGTCGGAACCTCGCGTGACACCAATCGAAAGTTGACCGCCTCAAGCGGCCTGATTCTGCTCGAGGGCGATATTGGCAAGCCGCAAACGGCTGCCGATGCTGTCCTAGCGGCAATCAACAACTTCGGAACAATCGATATATTGGTGAATAATGCCGGCATCTTTCTAAACAAGCCCTTCGCCGACTTCACTAGAGAGGATTTCGATGCCCTTGTTTCCACGAATCTGCTTGGGTTCTTCTATATGACTCAGCGCACCGTGAAAGAGATGCTGAAACAAAAATCGGGATGCGTTGTGAGCATCTCTGCGGCCCTTGCCGATCGGCCGATCGCTGGCACAAATGGCTCGGTTTCGATGATTACGAAGGGCGGGTTGAATTCAGCGACGCGGAATCTCGCAGTCGAGTATGCAAAGGATGGCATTCGCTTCAATGCCGTCGCCCCCGGTGAAGTGGATACAGCGATGCATCAGAATGAGTCCAACGATCCGATGTTGCGGCCTGCTATTAAAAGGGCGACGGTAAAAGATATCGTCGATGCGGTGCTTTACCTGGCACAGGCAGGCCATGTGAGCGGAGAGATACTTCACGTGGATGGTTCTGCTCCGGCTCGTCGATGGTAGAAATAAAGAGATGCTAGCCACACGCTGGACTTCGACGAGGTACGCATGCCCAGATTGCTTGCAGTAAGTGTCGGTCTTCCGCGCGACGTTACATGGAACGGCAAGACCGTCCACACCGGGATCTGGAAATCTCCGGTGGAAGGACGAAGGATGGTGCACAAGCTCAATATTATTGGCGATGGGCAGGGCGATCTCGCCGGTCACGGCGGGGAGCAGCGCGCGGTATTCGTCTACCAGATCGATTCCTACCATTACTGGGAGCGCTTTCTGGGCCGCAGCGATTTTACGTTCGGCCAGTTCGGCGAAAACTTCACGGTCGAGGGACTTGCTGATAACGACGTCTGCATTGGCGATCGATACCGCATTGGTGACGCGATATTTGAAGTGTCACAGCCGCGCGTAACGTGCTACCGCGTCGGCATCCGCATGAATGAACCCCGCATGCCAGCGCTGCTCGTAGCACATCACAGGCCAGGATTCTACTTTCGCGTGTTGCAGGAGGGAGAAGTTGCCGCAGGCGACGACATTGTAAAAACTGCGGACGGTCCCGAGCGGATGACCGTGGCCGACATTGACGCCCTCCTGTATTTGCCGGGACAAACGACCGAGCAACTGCAACGCGCAATGCGTATTTCTGCACTGAGCAAGGGTTGGCAAGGCTCGTTCGAAGCCATGCTGCAACAGGACTTGAGCTCCAAAACTACGGTGGGGAATCCGGGACTCGCCGATGAGGAACAACCGCCGGCATGGCCCGGCTTTCGACAGATGCAAGTCGCGCGTATTAATAAGGAAAGCGAGACCGTAACTTCGTTCACTCTTTCGCCAACCGATGGGCAGCGTCTTCCGCTCTTCCAAGCAGGTCAGTTTGTTGTCTTGCGGATGCTCGTCGATCCGAACAAGCCGCCCGTTCTTCGCAGCTATTCGTTGTCTGATCTGCCGGTCGCCGACCATTTCCGCATCAGCGTCAAGAGCGAATTGAAGGGAATAGGAAGTTCGTTTCTGTGCAACCGTGCGCAAGAAGGCGATCGATTGGATGTCAGCGCACCGCGGGGAAACTTCACCCTGCGTCCCAGCCAGAATCCTGTAGTTCTGCTGAGCGCCGGAGTGGGCGCAACGCCCGTGATGTCGATGCTGCACGCCCTCGCCGCTGAAAAATCGCAACGAGAAATCTGGTGGATCTATGGAGCGCGTAATCGCGCTAAGCATCCATTTGCAGAAGAATCGCGTTCACTACTCCAACAGCTTTCTCGTGGACGAGGATACGTTGTTTACAGCAAACCCACGGCTACCGACGTTGCAGGAACAGACTTCGATGCTCCGGGGCACATTGACGTAGCTTTGCTGGAAAAAATCGGTGTGTCACAGGGTAGTGATTTCTATCTGTGCGGCCCCGCTTCATTCCTGAAGAGCATGCTCGATGGGCTGCGAGTGTGGGGCGTGCCTGCCGGTCATACGCACACGGAAATCTTCGGTTCTCTCGATGCGGTCACCCCTGGTATGGCGCAGGTTGCCCACACACCGCACCTGCCCCAAGGCTCCCCCGGATCCGGCCCGCCAGTCTCATTCGCGCGCAGCGGGATTACCACCGCATGGGATGCGAAGTTCGCGAGCTTGCTGGAGCTGGCGGAGGCGTGCGACGTTCCGGTCCGATGGTCGTGCCGAACCGGAGTCTGTCATACCTGCATGACTGGTCTGATTGGCGGATCAATTATTTATAACCCTGAGCCGCTGGAGAGGCCCGCTCCCGGGAACGTGCTCATATGCTGTTCCCAGCCAAGTACGGGTGTCACGCTGGATCTTTAGGAAGAAGATTTTTGAGAGAAACGGAAGGAGTTCAAGCATGCGTTCTGATATCGTGCCCGGAGGCATTTTCCCCAACTACGAACTGCCCGATCACACAGGTGAATTGCGTAAGCTCAGCGAACTACAGGGCGACGATCCCCTAGTCCTCACGCTCGCGCGCGGCCACTATTGCCCAAAGGAGCATCAGCAGCATTTGGAACTCGCCGCGTTCTACCCGAAGATCGCGGTGGCATACACTCAGATCGCCACGATCGCTACCGACGATCACCATACTCTGCAGGAATTCCGCGCGTCAGTCGGAGCCCAATGGCCGTTCCTTTCGGATCCAGACCGAACGGTTCAGAAGGATCTCGATATCCAGGAGTACACCGACCCCGAACATAATCCGATGATCCCGCATACGCTCGTGCTCAAGCCGGGCCTCGTGATCTACAGCATTTATAACGGATACTGGTTCTGGGGGCGGCCATCGGTCGTCGATCTTTGGCACGACCTGCGCGCCGTGACCAGCGAAATCCGCCCAGACTGGGATCTGAGTACTCCTGGACTCCGTGAGGCATGGAATGCGGGTGACCTCTCGCGTTTCCACGGGTGGAACAAGCGCGCCAGTGTGGAAGATGCCTCGATTGCACGGAAGAAATAGCAGACGCGACAAAAACATGATCGGATAAAACCCGCCTGACTTGCATTCGAAACAACCGGCAGGTGAACTTAGCGATCGAGAGTAGTAATTTCAACTGTCCGCATCGATCTCGAACACTAACCGAGAACGCACAAATTTTGACGAATCTTTACTTTTTTGTACGCAAGCTGGCGTTCGTTCCCACCGAATGCGTCATCCAAACAGCGGCACAAGGTGTGAGGGCATCAATTACCCTAATCTTTTACAGATCGATTTATTTGGGGTGCTTTATGATGTTCTTCTTTTGTGCCCGGCGCGACAAACGCTTATAGAAAGCAGGAATATTTCGACCGCAAGATATGGTGGCCAAGAGACTCACGGCGGCGATGCTCCGGATATCTCTCGCCCGGTCCCGACCTGCCTAGCCTTGCAAGGATTCTTAACTATATTCTGGAAAAGTTCGGAGTCTGAGGAAGGAGATCTCTTTGCCCGTCGACACGAATGAGCATCGCATCACTGATCCTGCCCATCAACTGCCGCCCCACGAGTCTGAGGTTCGCCGGAGCAAATGGTTTCTCCCCATAGTATGCATTCTGGCGCTGCTGCTTCTGGCGCTGGTGGCCTTTTTTTTATGGCGCCACCATAAAGAAGAAAACAAACCCGCCCCTGCGAAGCCGAAAATCAACATTACGACGGCGATGGCGCAGAAAGGGAACATCGGCGTTTACCTCGACGAGATTGGCACGGTCACCCCGGTATATACCGATTCCATTACCAGCCAGGTAACGGGAACGGTGATTGCCGTTCACTTCAAGGAGGGGCAGATCGTTCGCAAAGGCGATCCTCTGATTGATATCGATCCGCGTCCCTTTCAAGCGACTCTACTTCAGGCCCAGGGAGCGCTGGAGCGCGACCAGAGTCTGCTGGCTCAGGCTCAGATGGATTTTGAGCGCTACAAGATTGCATGGGCCCGCAACGCCATTCAGAAACAACTGCTCGACGATCAGGAAAAAATCGTGATGCAGGACGAGGGCACGGTCAAGAATGATGAGGGAACAGTCCAGTATGACCAGGTGCAGCTTAGCTACTGTCACATTACCGCACCCATCTCGGGCCGGGTCGGCTTGCGGCTGGTGGACCCCGGCAACCTTGTGCAATCTTCGGGGACCGCAACTCTGGTGGTCATCACACAGATTCAGCCGATTACCGTAATCTTCACCATCCCGGAAGACAGCCTCAATCCCGTTCTCGCGCGACTTAAAAAGAAAGCCAAGCTCGCTGTCGATGCCTTTGACCGCACGGCGCAAAGCAAAATCGCGAGCGGTACGCTGATGACGGTCGATAATCAAATCGATACCACGACCGGCACCGTCAAAGCCCGTTCGCTTTTCGCCAACAAAGACAGTGCTTTGTTTCCCAACCAGTTCGTGAACATCCGTCTCCTGGTGAACACGCTGGAAGGAGCGACGCTGGTTCCGGCTTCAACCGTTCAACAGAATGGTTCGGCCTCGTTCGTGTATGTAATTCAGGACAACATCGCGCACATGCGCACCGTGAAAACCGGAGTGACCGATGGGGGCAATACCCAAGTAACGGGCATCGGCCCGGGAGACATCGTAGCCAATAGCAGCTTTGATAA
>Ga0302319_10023283_pt1 | contig 11074 bp, 8 predicted proteins | sample Bog_T0_2_FD_203319 | JGI IMG/M metagenome (GOLD analysis project Ga0302319, IMG submission 203319) | Peat permafrost microbial communities from Stordalen Mire near Abisko, Sweden - Bog_T0_2 | ecosystem: Environmental > Terrestrial > Soil > Wetlands > Peat | place: Sweden: Abisko, Stordalen Mire...
CCCGCCCATCCGCATCATTGGCCCGGGCTCCGCTTATCGTCGCGACGAAATCGACGCCACCCACCTGGCCCAGTTCACCCAGATGGAGGGTCTCTGTGTCGATGAAGGCGTCACGCTGGCTGACCTCAAGGGCACCGTCGAATTCTTCTTCCGCGAGCTCCTAGGCGACGCCGCCCAGGTCCGTTTCCGCCCCCATTTCTTCCCATTCACCGAACCCAGCTTCGAGATCGACATCAAGGCCCCCGCCCTTGGCGAGCGCTGGCTCGAGCTCGCCGGCTGCGGCATCGTGGACCCCGCCGTCTTCCAGTCAATCAACGAGCGCCGCGGCGACAACGCCTACGACCCCGAGAAAATCAGCGGCTGGGCATTCGGCTTCGGCCTCGAGCGCCTCGCCATGATCATCTCCTCCGTCCCCGACATCCGCTACTTCATCGAAAACGACCTCCGCTTCCTCGAGCAGTTCCGCTAGCGAGGTGACATCGAAGCTTCACCGAATTTAGAGCACCCACTCGCACACACATCTTGAGTCCCGAAGGGACGGCCCGAAAATAGCCCAGCACTTCAGTGCTCGGTTACCTGCGCAATAACCAGGCAAGTCCCGCCAGGGACGGCAGAATCGCCTCAACTACCGGACACCCAATTCCAAATGAAAACCTCCCTCAACTGGCTCCGCGAGTTCGTCCCCCTCCCTGATACCACCGAGGCACTTACTCAACTACTCACCCTCGCCGGCGTGGAGGTCGAGGCGGTCCACCACCGCGGTGCCGATTTCCCAAAAGTCATCGTCGCCCTGATCCTCGAGTCCACCCAGCACCCGAATGCAGATCGACTCAGCGTCTGCAAAGTCGACACCGGCACCGGCGACCCCGCCCAGATCGTCTGCGGCGCAAAAAACTACCGTGTCGGCGACAAAGTCCCCCTCGCTCTGCCCGGTGCCGTCCTCCCCGGAAATTTCACCATCAAGGTCGGCAAACTCCGCGGCGTCGAGAGCCAGGGCATGATGTGCAGCGCAAAGGAACTCGGCCTCGGGGAAGGCCACGAGGGCCTCCTCATCCTCCCTCCTTCCTCCCCTGTTGGTCACCCCATCTCTGAGCTCTTTCCTGCCGACACCATCCTGGACATCGAGATCACCCCGAACCGCCCTGACCTCCTCTCCCACTACGGCATCGCCCGCGAGATCGCCGCCCTCCGCTCCGTATCGCTCGCGCCACCGCCATTCCAGCACGCTGGCTCCGTTTCCTCCTCTGGCCGCGTCACCATCCACGCCCTGGAAATCTGCCCATTCTACTCCGCCCGCCGCATCCGCGGCGTTAAAGTCGGCCCCAGCCCCGACTGGCTCCGCAACCGCCTCGATGCAATTGGCATCCGCTCGATCAACAACATCGTGGACGTCACCAACTACGTCATGATGGAAATGGGCCAGCCCCTCCACGCCTTCGACGAAGCAAAACTCGACAAGGCCGAAATCCACGTCCGTCTCGCCGCAGGCGGTGAATCCATCCACGCCCTCGACGGCAAGACCTACTTCCTCACTTCCGCCGACCTCGTCATCGCCGACGCGCAAAGCCCTGCCGCAATCGCCGGCGTAATGGGCGGCGAGGCCAGCGGCGTGACCGATGCCACAGTCGATATCCTCCTTGAGAGCGCCCTGTTCAATCCCCAAGCCGTCCGCCGCACCGGACGCCGCCTCGGTCTCGGCAGCGATTCCAGCTACCGCTTCGAGCGCGGCGTCGATCCCGCAACCATCCTCGCCGCCTCCGATCGCGCCGCCCAGCTCATCCTCGACCTCGCCGGCGGTACCGCAGACCCTGCTATCGAGACCGCCGGCCAACTCCCCGACACCACCCGCACCGTCCCCCTCCGACCAGCCCGCTGCTCCGCCCTCCTCGGCGTAAACGTCCCCGGCGAGCGCATCGATTCCATCCTCACTGGCTTCGGCCTCCGCAAGCTTTCCGGTGATAGTTGGCTCATCCCCTCCTTCCGCCCCGACCTCACCCGCGAAGCCGATTTGATCGAGGAAGTCAGCCGCGCCTTCGGCATCGAAAACATCCCCGGCACCGTCCGGAGCCGCCCCGTGCCCGCCAGCCCTGCCGATGCCGTCCACGACATGCACCTTGAACTGCGCCGTCGCCTCGTCGGCCAGGGTTTCTTCGAGGCCCGCACCTTCTCCCTCGTCTCGAAGACCGCCGCCCAATCCGTCTCCGACCCCATCGCGATCCGCAATCCCCTTATCGAAGACCAGGCCGTCCTGCGTCCCTCCCTCATCCCCGGCCTCCTCGCCGCCCTCGAGCGCAACCTTCGCGGCGGCGCAAAATCCATCCGCCTCTTCGAGCTCGGCCGCGTCTTCCTCGCCGGCCAGGAGCGCGTACACCTCGCCGCAATCCTGACAGGTGACGCCCTCCCCGCCTCCTGGTCCGATACCGCCCCGCGCAAAACCGGCCTCTTCGACTTGAAAGGCGCAGTCGAGTCCCTCGGCATCGAGAACCTCGCCTTCACCGGACTCACCATCTCGCTCGCTGGCGCCCCCGTCGGCGCCCTCAGCCAATTACCTCCCGCTCGCCAGCGTGCCCTCGATTGCCCCAACCCCGTCTCTCTCTTCGAGCTCGACCTCACCTCCATCCGACTCCGCGGAATCCCTGCCACAATCTCCCCCATCCCCCGCTTCCCCGCGGTAACCCGCGATATCGCCATCATCGCTGATTCTGCCGTCTCCCACGCCCAGGTCGAGGGCCTCCTCCGGACAGAAAACAACCCGCTTCTGTCCGATATCAAGCTCTTCGATCTTTACTCGGACCCCGCCGGCATCCGCGTACCCGCCAACCAGAAATCCATGGCTTATTCATTGACATACCGGTCCCCGGAGAGGACACTCACCGCTGACGAAGTAAACGCGGCGCACGCCCGCTTGAAAGAGCGATTGAAGGCGGCCTTGAACGTGAACTTCCGCGAGTAGCTCTTTGAAATTTTTAGGAATTTTTCGGGCAGCTCGGAGCCTTTCGCTCCGTCCTTGCTCGCTCTAAAATTTACCCTGCATTGTACGAGTACCAGGCGGAAATCCCGGACCGATATTCATCGACCATAAGGAGGCTTGGTTGTGACGCTTTATGACATGCCTTGATTGGAAGTCAGCGGCGTTGCGACGGTTATCCGCCCGTTTCCATAGGGAACGGGAGCTTCGCTTCAACGGCAAAGGTGGGGTAAAAAAGGCGCTTTGGAATACTGATCGCTATGATCTGACCAGAGCGCCTTTTTTATTTCCCAGCTTGCCTCTCAACGCGCCGCTCCCTATTTGATTTCCGCCGCTTTCTCCCTCATTTTTTAACCCCATCCCATGCACGCAATTCTCGCACTCGAAGACGGCCGCTGCTTCCACGGCGAACCCTTTGGCGCACCCGCAGCAGCCCTCGGGGAAATGGTCTTCAATACCTCGATGACCGGCTACCAGGAAGTCATCACCGATCCCTCCTACCGCGGCCAGATCGTCGCCATGACCTGCCCACAGATCGGCAACTATGGCGTCAATGCTCTCGACGCCGAAAGCAGCGCGCCCCACGTCCGCGGTTTTGTGATCGAGGAGTTGAGCGACATCGCCAGCAACTGGCGCTCAGAGGCCTCGCTCAACGATTACCTGCTGCGCTGGAATATACCCGGCATCCAGGGCATCGACACGCGCGCCCTCACGAAACATCTCCGCCAGCGCGGCGCAATGCGCGCCTGCATCAGCATTACCGATTCCGAGGACGAAGCCGTCCGCATGGCCCAATCAGGCGAAGGGATGGTCGGCATGGATTTCGTCCGCGAAGTTACCGCGCCCGCCGCGTACCAATGGGACCCCGGGGACAAGCAATCGCGCGTCTGGACAATCGTCAAGGGCGACGGAGCCTCGGAAGTCGAAGTGGACTCGAACGGCGAAGTCTTCCGGAAGCTGTCTCCAATCACTCACCGCGTTGTGGCATACGACTTTGGTCTCAAGCACAACATCCTCCGCCATCTCCGCCAGGAGGGCTTCGGTGTAACCGTGGTGCCAGCCACCACCCCCGCTTCCGACGTCCTCGCCATGAAACCCGATGGCGTCTTCCTCGGCAACGGGCCGGGTGATCCTGCTGCCCTGCATTATGCCCATGAGGCGGTCCGTGGAATTCTCGGCCGCGCCCCCATTTTCGGAATCTGCCTCGGGCATCAGGTCCTGGGGTACGCTTACGGCGGCAAGACATACAAACTGAAGTTTGGCCATCACGGCGGCAACCAGCCGGTGAAGGATCTGCGCACCGGAAAGGTTTCCATCACGGCGCAAAATCATGGCTTCGCGGTCGACCCCGATTCATTGCCCGCGAATGTCGAGGTGACCCACATCAATCTCAACGATGGGACCGTCGAAGGGATGCGGCATCGCGAGAACCCCGTTTTCAGTGTCCAATATCACCCCGAGGCTGCACCCGGTCCGCACGACGCGACCTACTTTTTCGGTCAGTTTCGCAAACTCATTGAAGAGGGCAGGGGAGACTGATAGATTTTCGAAATCCCTCCATGGCTAAATTAAGCGTATCCCTCCCCGACGGGACCGACATGACCCACGAGCTCACTGAAGACGTGGTCACTGTCGGTCGCGTGTCAGACAACGTCATCTACATCAACGACGCTTCCGTTTCGAGCCATCACGCGGAAATCATCTACACCGGCAGTCATCACATCCTCAAGGATTTGGAGTCCACGAACGGCACCCGCGTAAACGACCATACCTTCACCGAAGGCCAGCTCCGGGACGGGGATCGTGTAAAGTTTGGGAAAATCGAATGCCGCTATATCTCGGAAGATCCGAACGATGCACGCCCGCTGCCGGAGCAGGAGGCCGTTGCGGCCGAGGTTGCCGCCAGCAGCAGCCGGCCCGAAGATTTCGGCAACGCATCGCCTTTCAAAAGCAAGAGTCGCAAGAAGGATCCCATCGCCACAGCGATTCTCGTCTTGGCCGGGCTGTCGGTTCTGGTCTTTGTCGGGGCGGTCGTGAGCATCTTCCAGTTGCAGCCGCCGCAATAGGCGTGACCGCATTGCCACGCGTCAAGGTTCCGCCGCCATCCACGCCTGGCGCAGCGGTCACGCTGGCACTCTTGGAAAATATCACCGGCCACGCGCCGCTTCAGGCGACGACCGTCACGCTGAGCCGCACTGCGGCGCATCTGCGGATACTCTTCGAGTGCGAGGACGCCCTGCCATGGGCTACCATCACGCGGCGCGACGGGCCTCTCTACCAGGAGGAAGTGGTGGAAGTCTTTCTCGATCCTTTTGGCGATCTGGAGTGTTATTTCGAGATCGAGATCAACCCCCTCAATACCGTCATGGACTTGATGCTCCGCCGCGTGGGCAAGGGCTGGCGAAAGGAATTCGCGTGGCAATGTGAAGGGATCGAAACCTCGACCGCCCGGACGGCGGCAGGTTGGTCGGCTGTACTGGTGATTCCGTTCACTGCGGTCGTTTCGCAGCCACCAGCCGCAGGTTCCATTTGGCGGGCCAATTTTCTCCGGATCGACCGGCCGCCGGGCGCGCCCCGCGAACTTTCTGCATGGTCTCCCACTGCCCACAATACCTTCCACCGGACGAGCCGGTTTGGTTTCCTCGAGTTCTGAACTTTTATGGAACTCGACCTTTTCTCCCAGCCGCCGCCGCGGAAGCGGACCGCCGAGCCCGAGGTTCACATCTGGTCGGTCGCGGAGATCACGCGGTCGGTTCGGGCGCTTCTGGAGACTTCGCTCGGGGAAGTCTGGGTCCAGGGCGAAATCTGCAACTTTCGCAGGCAAGCCTCAGGGCACTGCTACTTCGGGCTCAAGGATGAGCGCGCGCTGCTTTCTTGCGTCCTCTTTCGCTCGTACGTGCCGGCTTCTCTGCCGCTCGCCGATGGAATGATGGTGCAGGCTCGTGGACGAATCACTGTTTACGAAGCGCGGGGGCAATACCAGTTAAGCGTGACGTCACTCCAGGCGGCTGGGGCGGGAGCGCTACAGGCGCGGTTCGAGGCGCTCAAGCGGAAGCTCGAGGCGGAAGGGCTGTTCGATCCAGCGCGCAAGAGGCCGATTCCCCGTGACCCGGCGTGCATCGGCATCGTTACCTCTTCAACGGGCGCGGCAATCAGCGACTTTCTCAACGTCGCGCGGCGGCGGGCCCCGTGGGTTCGCATTGTGATAAACCCGGTACGTGTTCAGGGGGTGGGCGCGGCGGAAGAGATTGCCGCGGCGATCCGCGAGTTCAACGGGCCGCTCTTCAGGGATCAGATCGATCTGCTCATTGTTTGCCGGGGGGGAGGGAGCATCGAGGACCTGTGGGCATTCAATGAGGAAGTGGTAGCGCGGGCCATAGCGGGTTCGGGCATCCCGGTCGTCTCCGCAGTCGGGCATGAGATTGATTTCACGATAGCGGACTTTGTCGCCGACCTGCGGGCTCCCACGCCGAGCGCGGCGGCGGAATTGACCTTGCCCGACCGGGCGGCGTTGCTCCGGCATCTTCTGCAGGGGCAATCCCGGCTAAACCGCGCGATGGGGACAGTGCTACTGCATCACAGGCGGATGCTGGAGGCGCTGGCAAGGTCGGCGGCGTTCCGGTTTCCGCGGCGGCATCTCCAGGAGAAGGCGCAACGGCTGGACACCTTGGCGGCGGCAATCGACGGGGTGTGGGAGCGGGAACTGCGCGGGAAGCGGGAGAGGCTGGCGGTGTTGGCGGGGAGGGTGGGACGGGGGGGGCCGGCGGTGGGGGTGTTGAGGCTGACAGTTTCGCTGGCAAGCGGGAGGATGGAGCGGGACTTGTGTGCTTCGCTGGAGCGGAAGAGGGGGCGGTTGGCGGAGCTTTCGGGGGTTCTCAGGGTGTTGTCGCCGGAGGCGACGCTGGCGCGGGGGTACTCGATTACGTTGGACTCGGAGGGGGCCATCATCCGGAGTCGGGAGGCGGTGAAACAGGGAGAGAAGATTAGGACCCGGCTCGCGGATGGATCGATTGATTCGCGGGTGCTTTGAAAATCAAAAAGAAATGAAAAAGCCCATGTCCGCGAGGACATGGGCTTTTTCGAGGAGGATTCGGTATCCCGTTATTCCGGATTGACGACGTTGTTCGTCGGAGAGACCAGCCAATTCTGCTGGCTGACAGAAAACAGGTCGCTACCGTCGGGACCACCGGGGACCTTCGTGGTGTCACCTGTCCCAACGCACTTGATCACCCTGGCACTGTCATCGCAGAAAACGACGACCGCTTGCTGGCCTTTCCACACACCGCCCTTGGCGGTCTCAGTGGTGGTGTATTCGTGAGACTGACCGGCACCGGAGAAGGCATCGGCGAGCAGCGGGAAGGTCGAGTTGGAGGTGTCGTAAAGGCCGAGGACATAACACCACTCGCACTGGTTGACAGCCAAGGCACCACTGCCACCGGTCTGCATCGTCTGCATGGTGGGATCAGTCGGGGGATTCTGGCCGGGGGTCCAGGCGGATTTCGGCTGGAAGAAGGGCTGGATGGTCGTCAGGTAGGTGGGGAAAAGATTGTTAAACGCATCCTGCGCATTGGCCGGGACTGTCGTGCTCGCGGCCGTGCCTGCCTGGAAGGAGACGTTCGGGTAAGAGCCATTGTTGTCGATGGCGTATTGCTTGCAGCTCAACCCGATCTGCTTCGCGTTGTTCAGCGCCTTGGTCTGCGCGGCACGGATTTGCACACCGGTGAAGGCAGGCAAGGCGATGCTCGCGAGAAGGGCAATGATGCCGATGACGACGAGAAGTTCGATGAGGGTGAAACCTTTTGTTGTTCTGGGTATTTTCATGGAGAGGAGTTGAATGTTGGTATCCGGGGAGTGATTTCGGACCCCTGAAACTAGGACGGAAGGGGACGCAAATCAAATTAATTCAGGCACTTTTTTGCAACATCCATAGGAGGTCGGGGTTGTATGGACGCCTGAGTGGGCTGTTGCGGGACGAGATAGGACCTATCGGACGGTTAGGACCGATGCGACGTATCTGTTTATCTTAGCCGCTTGAAGCCGCTTACCGCGAGCGGGGGAAGTCGTAGTACCATGGAATGGGACTGGCCTTGCCAGGGGATGGGGTCGGCATGCGTGCCGCCCATGTTGCCGATGTTGCTGCCGCCATAGATCTCGGCGTCGGTGTTGAGGATCTCCTGGTAAAATCCTTCGCCGGGCACTCCGAGGCGGTAGCCTTCGCGGACAACAGGCGTGGCATTGACGACGAAGACCAGCGGGGCGCCGGTGCGCGCCTTGCGCATGAACGCGGTGACGCAGTTGTCGGCGTCGTGGAAATCGATCCATTCGAATCCCTCGTAGGAGTCGTCCAGCTCCCAGAGGGCGGGCTCGTTTTTATAGAGCCAGTTCACATGCTGGATCAACCGGCGCATGCCGGCGTGCTCAGGGAAATCAAGCAGCCACCAATCGAGGCTGATGTCGTGGTTCCACTCGCGGCTTTGGCCAAACTCGCCACCCATGAAGAGCAGCTTCTTGCCAGGGTGTGCGTACATCCAGGCGTAGAACATCCGGAGGTTCGCGAATTTCTGCCACCAATCGCCAGGCATCTTGGCAAGCATCGAGCCTTTGCCGTGGACCATCTCGTCGTGGGAAAGGACGAGCATGAAGTGTTCATGAAATGCGTAGAGGAGCGAAAAGGTGATATCACCCTGGTGGAAGCGCCGATATATCGGGTCCAGGCTCATGTAATTGATGAAGTCGTGCATCCAGCCCATGTTCCACTTGAAGCCGAAGCCGAGGCCGCCGAGGTAGGTGGGGCGGGAGACGCCGGGCCATGAGGTCGATTCCTCGGCGATGGTCATGATGCCGGGAAAGCGGTCGTAGCAAACTTCGTTGCAACGCTTGAGGAAGTGGATGGCCTCGAGGTTCTCGCGGCCGCCGAATTCATTGGGCACCCATTCGCCGGGCTGGCGGGAGTAATCGAGATAAAGCATCGAAGCCACCGCATCCACGCGGAGACCGTCGATGTGGTATTCATCGAGCCAGAAGAGGGCGTTGCCGATGAGGAAATTGCGGACCTCATTGCGGCCGTAATTGAAGATCAGAGTGCCCCACTCCTTGTGCTCGCCCTTGCGCGGGTCCTCGTGCTCGTAGAGATCGGTCCCGTCGAACTCGGCGAGGCCGTGGGCGTCCTTGGGGAAGTGGCCGGGGACCCAGTCCATGATAACGCCAATGCCGTTCTGGTGACAGCGGTCCACGAAATGGCGGAATTCATCCGGGTTGCCATATCGGCTGGTGGGGGCGTAATAGCCGGTGACCTGGTAACCCCATGAACCGTCAAAGGGATGCTCGGCAATGCCCATGAGCTCGATGTGGGTGTAGCCCATGTCCAACACGTAGCCGATCAGGGCGTCGGCCAGCTCCAGATAGCTGAGGAAGCGGTTGCCTTCCTCAAAGTGCCGGGCCCATGAGCCGGGGTGGACTTCGTAGATGGAGACGGGGCGCTGATGCCATGGGGTATTGCGCCGCTTTTCAATCCACTCCGAATCGGACCAATTGTACCGGTTGATGTCAAAAACCATGGAGGCGGTCTGGCTGCTATGCTGGCCATATAACGCGAACGGGTCGCTCTTCAAGAGCAGGCCGCCGTGGGAGGCCTTGATCTCAAATTTGTAGTGCGCGCCCTCCGTGACCTCGGGGATGAAAATCTCCCAGACGCCGGAGCCGAGAAGCTTGCGCATGGGATGATAGCGCCCGTCCCAGCCATTGAAGTCCGCGATGACGCTGACGCGCTGGGCGTTGGGAGCCCAGACGGCGAAACTGCATCCCTTGACGCCCTCGATCTCGACCAGATGGGCACCGAGCTTCTTGTAGATCTCGTAGTGATTGCCCTCGGAGTAGAGGTGCAGGTCCATGGGGCCGAGGATCTGGCCAAAGGAATAGGGATCGCGGAACCGCCAGAGGTGGCCGTCGTGGGCGGTCGCCTCGATTTCGTAATCAAAACGTTCCTCGCCGGGAGGAAGGATCGCTTCAAAAAAGCCGGCGGCCTGGAGGCGGCTCGCGGGAAATTTTTTGCGATCGCTGAGCCGGATTACCGCGATGTCCCGGGCATCCGGGCGCATGACACGCACGGCGAGGCGGTTTCCGGCCTCGTGCATGCCGAGTACGGCAAAGGGGTCTCCATGATACGCCCCCAGAAGGGCGTTCATGGCTCCGGTATCAACGGTTTGGGGCAGGTCGAGTACTTCCATGGGAAAAATGAGGAGGTGGGTTTATGGCTGGCTGACTTCCAGGGTGAGGGGCCCGAGTTCTGAACTCTGTTCGAAACCGTCGGCGCCCGCTAGGGTATGTTCGAGGCTTGTGGCTTGCACAGCGCAAAAAATGGCTCGTTTCTGCCCATAGGCACTTCGAAGGTCACCTTTTGGCAGGCCTTCTGCTCCAAGGAGTCTCATGAAATACATTGCTGTTCTTCTCGTCGCGGGCGGGATTTACATGACGCTGACACATCCCAGGCAAGAGACGCGGGTAAGCATACCCGGGATTACGGGGCCGGCAGGGCAGGATTTTTTGAAGGACCCGCTGGATAGGACGCATGAGGTGTTGGACCAGGCGAAGACGCGGGCGGCGGATCCGGCATTGCAGTAAGCTATTTGGTGCAGGGAGGCGTCTCGAAGAGGTCCCAGAGGTTCAGCTTTTCGAGGAGGGTGGCGACGGCTTTTGGCGGGTGGGTGGCAAGCCGGCGTACTACTACGCCGTCCACGGTCAATGTTGCGCGGTGGACTTCCTGGAGGTCGCGGAGCACTTCCTCGACCGGGCGGGTTTCGCCGCAGGCGGACCACTCGGCATGCAGATGGCAACGGAGGCGGTGAGTCAGGAATTGGAGGGATTGGTGATTGCGCCAGAGCTGGACGCCTTCGCCGGAGGACGAAGTCGCGTTGCCGCCGGCGGGTCCGCGCATCACGACCTGCACGGGGACAAAAGCGGCCCTGGCTTCGCGGGCGCGATTGGCCCATTGAAGGGCGGTGGCGGCCGGAAGGCGTTCCGCGGGGATATTGGTGGCGATGCCTCGGATGACTCCCCATGCGGCGGTTACGGCATGGTTCGGTTCCCCGGGTTCGGAAAGCTTTCCGT
>Ga0302319_10023284_pt1 | contig 11074 bp, 17 predicted proteins | sample Bog_T0_2_FD_203319 | JGI IMG/M metagenome (GOLD analysis project Ga0302319, IMG submission 203319) | Peat permafrost microbial communities from Stordalen Mire near Abisko, Sweden - Bog_T0_2 | ecosystem: Environmental > Terrestrial > Soil > Wetlands > Peat | place: Sweden: Abisko, Stordalen Mire...
AATCTCGACGGCAAGGCCGGGATGCAGACCCGTGCGGCGCTGGGCGCCTACCAGAAATCGGCCGGCCTCAAGGTCGATTGCTGGCCGAGCGAAGCGGTGCTGCGGTCGATCAGCGCGGCGCGCTGATAACAGAAAAAACCCAGCCGAAGTCTCGGCTGGGTTTGAAGGTCAAGCGCGGATTTGGCGCGGATCAGTAAGGCTGCGGGCAGAACGGGACGCGGCGGAAGGTCCAACCGTAGCCGTCCCAGTAGCGCTCCCGCCGCCAGACGCAGCCCGGGGGAGGCGCTTCTTCCACATACACCGGGGCCGGGCGGCTGGCCGCTACGGCTCCGCCGACGATGGCCCCGCCGATGATTCCGCCAGCGACGGCTGCGCCGAGGCCGCGCTGCGCGCTCGCAGGTGTCGTGGCGAGCGAGCCGGCGATCGTTGCGACTGCGACGAAGGCAATCAATGTCTTCTTCATGTCTTGGACACTCCTGGAGGTGGCGCCTTGCCAGCGCCGGGTTTAAGGTAACTCACACGCCGTATTCGAAATTGGCCGTTTCGCTAAAAAAGCGCACAAACAGTCAATCGAAAGTAAACGTTCGCGACTTAATCCGCCAAAAAACGGTTTTTTCAGGCCGTCGCCGGTCGGGGTTCCCGAAAACGCGCTGTTTTCGGGAACACGACGCCTGTTTTAATGCAGATGAATGGATCAGCCGCAGATACGGACGCGTCGAAACCGCCAGCCATAGCCGTCCCAGAACCTTTGGCGCTGCCAGACGCAGCCGCCATAGGCATAGGGGTCGGCCGCCACATAGGCCGGGCGGCCATAGCCGTAGCCGGGCCCATAATAGCCCGGGTAGTAGCCGGGCCCGTAATAGTATGGAGAAGCAAGCGCGCCGCCGACGATGGCGCCGCCGACCACGCCGGCCGCCAAGCCTACACCGAAACCCCGTTGCGCGTGGGCGGGGGTCACGGCTGAAACAGCCAAGGTGGCGACGGCAGCGAGCGCCATCAATGATTTCCTCATGGCTTTACCTTTCTCATCCAGCAAGGACGGCTGACAGAGCGTCCGTCGAGCGAAACTTCCACATTTCACTTGAATGATCAATGAACGCCGAGGCCACACTTTACCACGAATCATGGCCGCCGCGTGGCTATTTTGCAGTGCAAAATCCGGCTCCGCCACCGGTCGAAGTGAGAGAGGAACGACGATGAGCACGATGACGGCCCTCGCATTGGCGGTCGGCGGTACAGCTTTGATCTGCTACCTGCTGATGACGCGATTGCAGAATCGGGGCGTCCACCGCCGATCGTCCCGCAACGGCGCCGGATCCGACGTGACGAGCTATGTCGGTGATGACGGAGGAAGCCTGCCCGGTTGGTGCGGCCATTCCGCAGCTGATCCTGGCAACCCCGGCGAGGCATCTGGAGGGGAGAGCGGGGGAGGCGGCGATGGCGGTGGCGGCGATGGTGGCGGTGGAAGCGATTGACCAAGCGCCTCACGCGCAGCTGCTATCTTTGATCTACCGCAAACGAGGTTTTGGCAGCCGTTTTAACCTGCCTCAGGGATCAGTTTGGAATCGCTTGAAAAGACGGTTTTTCCTTTTGCATCCCGCCGCGGTCTTCAATATCGATGGCATCGCATACCGAAGGGCTCTGCCGTTTCCATGATTGTTTGTTCCTGCAACGTCCTTAGCGACCATGATGTCCGCGGCGCAGTCCGCTCGGCGGAAGACCTGCCGCGTAGCGCCAAGCAGGTCTATGACTGCCTCGGGTGCAGCGTTGAATGTGGCCGATGCGCGCGCACCATCAAGTCGATCGTTGACGAGGCCCTCGGCGCCTGCGCCAAGGCCTGCCTTCCCGGCTGCCCGCACAGCCCGCCTGCAACCGAGGATATCCGCGGCGAGTTCTCGCTCGCTGCCTCCTGAGACATCGATCGCCTTCCCCAGCCTGGCTTTGAGCAAGTGGGTTGCTCGGGCCCGCAATGTGACTTAGTAGCGTTCCAGATCAATTTCATCAGGCCCATCCTCGTGGGCCACGCAGCGAGTGGGCATTATGCAAGGCGACGCGAAAGTCATCGAATATCTCAACAGGGGTCTGCGCAGCGAACTCACCGCCATCAACCAATACTGGCTGCATTTCCGGTTACTGCACAACTGGGGTTTGCTGGAGATGGCCAAGACCTGGCGCAAGGAATCCATCGAGGAGATGGAGCACGCCGACAAGTTTACTGACCGCATCCTGTTCCTCGACGGGTTTCCCAACATGCAGGTGCTCGATCCGCTGCGGATCGGCCAGAACGTCAAGGAGATCATCGAATGCGATCTGGCCTCCGAGGTGGCAGCCCGCACGCTTTATCAGGAAGCGGCGACCTACTGCCACGGCGTCAAGGATTACGTCTCGCGCGATCTGTTCGAAAGGCTGATGAAGGACGAGGAGCACCACATCGACTTCCTCGAAACCCAGCTCGATCTGATCGGGCGGATCGGGCTTGAGCTTTACACCCAGAAGCATGTTGGCGGGCTCGAGAGCGAGCATTAGGACGCCAGGAGCCGCGTGCCGTTACAACTGCGTCTTGTAGCGCGCCTCGACCTCGGCCTGGGTTTCGGGCTCGCCAAGCCTGGTCTGGTCGTGGATGACCTGGCTGATGCTGGGAAGCATCGCGCGTTCGACCCGCGTCTCCGGTGACCACAGCTTCGAGCGCAGCAGCGCCTTGCCGCAGTGAAAATAGGCTTCCTGCACGCTGATGCTCAGGGCCGCGCGCGGCAGCTTGCCGAACTCTTCCATCGAGGCCAAAAGCTCCGGCTCCGCCGACAGCTTGCCGCGGCCGCCGACGCGCAGCGTCTCGTCGATACCGGGCACGAAGAAGATCAGCTGCACGAAGCCCGAGCCCTCGACGATGTTCCTGAAACTGTCGATCCGGTTGTTGCCGGAACGATCGGGCATCAACAACAGGTTCGGTCCGGCGACGTGGACAAAACCCGGATTGCCGCCGCGCGGCGAGGCATCGACGCTGCCGTCGGAGCCCGACGTGGCCAATACGCAGAACGGCGACATCGCGATGAACTTTTTCGCGTGCGCGTCGATTTCGGGGCGCGCCTTCGCGATCACGCGCGGCGAGGGCTTTGGGTAAATCGTCTTGAGGTCTTCGGCGGCAAGCTCGGTCAAGTTCATTCTCCAAGAAAGCGTCGCGATCGGCCAAAACTATCATCGCGGCACCGCGTCGGCCATCCTTTATCCGGGGCGCCGCCACGGCCAATCGATGATTTCGGCACAATAGAGCGCCCACCAGACCAGCACCGGTTGCAGTGCCAGCCGGGGGCCGTGATACAGCCAGCTGTTGGCGATGTAAGGCAGATCGACGCCATCAAGCGCGTGCTTGAAGTTCGCCGGCCAGACGCAGATCGCGTAAGTCGCCAGCGCGATGCCGGCCCACCGGCGCAGCGGCTTCGTGACCAGAGCGACGGCGCCTGCGAGTTCGCACAATCCGGTGACGAGAATGACCTGGGGCGCGAACGGCACCCATGACGGCGTGATCGCGAGCAGCTTGTCGGGCGCCGCGAGATGCGCAATTCCGGCCGCGATATAGAGCGCGGCCAATATCCAGCGCATGACGGCGCGGTGTCTCGAGGAAGCATCGGGCGGCACATCGCAGGGCATTCATGCCAGTAGCATTCGCCGCGAGGCAACACTATCCCCCGGTGCGACGGGAACTCACACCGCGTCGGCGGGCACAAAACAGCTGATGATGATGCCGCCACGGTGATGCACATACCACACCACGGCTTCGCCGACCGGATTGCCGCGATCGCGGATCACGGCGTGTTCCGGCACCGCCATCCACTGGCCTTCGATCGGAACCCAATAGGCGCCGCCGCGAAAATCATATTCGGTGCGATGGCCGTCGGCGATATCGCAGCAGGGCACGCCGTTCGGCGCGATCACTGCCTTGAACCAGGCGCGGACATCGGCGGGCACGTTGCCGAATTGCCCGTTGTCGAAGGCTGCCGCCGCGCTCGCCAGCGCGCAACAGCCCGCCAGCAGCGCGATCTGCGCGAACCTCCGCATGCGATCCTCCAGGGCACTGCCGAATCGTAATCGAGGCGATTTAGCCTGAGCTGTCAGGCGGATGCATGCTCAAAAAATATGCGAGAGGCGGCGCAGCAAATTGATGCGGTGCGAGATCGGGCCTCGCCTCACATCGTTCGCTGCGGCGCGGTCTGCAACAACTCCTGCAGCTGCTGCTTGTAGAGGCCGGGAAAGCTGCCGGTGGTGCCATGGCCGCGCGTGTCGGCGCTGGCCGGGATCAAATAGAGCTTGCCGTTCCTGACGCGTTTCATCGCCGTCTCGGTGACGCCGGTTTCCGGCGGATTACGTTCGTCGTCGGCGGAATTGATCGCGAGCAGCGTCGCCTCGATCTGCTCCAGCCCGCCAGATGAATTGTAATCGTGCGAGGATTCCCACTGGTAGATGAAGTCGTTGGCATCCGCCATCGGTGCGGTCAGCCGTTCGTCGACCATCGCGTCGGCTTTCGCCGCCGTCGGCGCCAGCGCCTGATAGCCGAGCGTGCCGCCGATCGAGGCGATGCCATAGGCTGTCACGGCATATTTCATCATCCGCGGCGGCGCGGTGTAATTGCCGCCATTGTAATCTGGATCGTTGCGGATGGTCTCGAGCATCGCCCGCCGCATCATCCAGTTGCGCGCCGCCATCTCGGTCGGCTGCGCCGCCATCGGCACCAGCGCATCCATGTATTTCGGATATTTCTCGCCCCAGATCCAGGTATGCATGCCGCCCATCGAATTGCCGATCACCAGCCGCAGATGCTTGATGCCGAGCCCCTCGCTGAGCAGGCGATACTGCGCATCGACCATGTCGTTGTAATCGTACTTCGGAAAAGCGGTCTTCATGCCGTCCGACGGTTTTGACGATTTGCCGTGGCCGATCGAGTCCGGAAGGATGATGTAGTATTTCGACGCGTCGAGCGGCTGGCCGGCGCCGAACAGCTCGCCGGCGAAACCAGGCGTCAGCAGCGCGGCGCCGGATTGGCCGGTGCCGTGCAGCAGCAGCACCGGCTGGCCGGTCGGCTCGCCGACGGTGGTGTAATGAAGCCGCAGCTCCGGCATGGTTTCGCCGCTGTGGAATTTGAAATCCCTGGCGACCCAGTCGCCCTGCTTCGGCGCAGGATAATCGGCGGCGAGCGCCGAAAAAGCGGTCAGTGCAAAGACGGCCGTAAGAGCGATGCGCGCAACATTCATGACGGTTCCCCCCGGGGCGCGGCCACCTTGCCGGGGCCGCTTTGGTTTTAAACCCTATCATGCCGTCCGGGACGATCCGAGAGGGTGCGCTGCCGCGGCTCGAAATTTATTCGAGCAATTTGCGCTGCATGAGGGAATATCAGCGCTTGTCTTCGACGTCGGTAACGGGACGGTCGCTGCCGGCGGCAGTCTCGGTGTGCCATTTGCCGTCGGCGGTCTCGTATTCGATCGCCTCGGTACGCCCGGGCACGCGCTGCTCGTTGGCCGCGCGCTTGGCGGCGGCGAGCGCCGCCGCGTGGGTAGCAAAGGCTTCCGAAAACACGCCATCGACGGTGTAGGCCCAGCCGCCGTCGTGCTCGACGATCTTGTAGGTGACGTGGCTCATCGGGAACTCGCTTCTTGTTGGCGCGGCGCGGCGACAGGGGGGTGAACGACGGGCTTATTCTATGACAAAATAGGGGGCGATGCAGGATTTTACCACCGGTCGCACCCCGGCCGGGGGCCCGGGGCGCCGACTGTGCAAGGGAGACAACATATGTGCCGCAACATCAAGACCCTGTTCAATTTCGAGCCGCCGGCGACCGAGGATGAGATCCAGGCCTCGGCGCTGCAGTTCGTGCGCAAGCTTTCCGGCTTCAACAAGCCCTCGCAGGCCAATGCCGAGGCCTTCGACCGCGCGGTGGCGGAGGTCTCGGCGTCGGCCCGCCGCCTGCTGGCCTCGCTGCATACCCAGGCGCCGGCGCGCGACCGCGAGATCGAAGCCGAAAAGGCGAGGGAGCGCTCGAGGCTCAGGTTTGGCTGAGCTGACTACTTCTTGTCCTTGTGCTTGTGCTTTTTCTTCTTGCGGTGCTCGTCGTCGTCAGTATCGCCGTCACCGTTGCCGGCTTCGTCAGCCGCCAGCGCCTCGCGCTCGGCGGCCTCGCGTTCCGCCGCTTCGCGCTCGCGCAATCGCTTGTAGTCTTCCCAGGCATCGAACAACAGATGCAGCCACGGCATCACCTGGTCGATTGACGGTAATTGCCCGGGCGGGCCGGGTTCGCCGCGCGGGCCGGCTTCGCCCCTGACGCCGGGTTTGCCCTGCGGGCCGGGCTCGCCGCGCAACCCTTGCGGACCGGGCTTGCCTTGCGGCCCCGGCTTGCCGCGCGGACCTTCCGCTCCGGGCCGTCCGGGATGGCCCTGCGGTCCGGCGCGCCCCGCTTCGCCGCGCGGGCCCTGCGGCCCCGGTCGTCCCTGTCGGATCACTTCGTCAGCCACCTCTGCACTCCCCGGATGATTGTGAAAACTTTATTAGCAGACGATCGATGACGCCAGCAATTGCATCGGCCATCGTGCACTGCGCTGCCCACGGCCTGAGACGCATGTCATCGATCCGTCTCCCACACCACCGGCAAATTGAGCAGGCCGCGAAACGCCCAGCCGCCGATCCGCACCGGCTCTGACGGGTCGAGCCGCAACCGCTTCAGCCGTGCGAAGATGCCGGGCAGCGCCACGTCGGCCACCATCGCGCGCGAGGCAAAGGCGCCTGCGCAGTAATGCGGGCCGGCGCCGAAGGCGATGCTCTTGGCGCAATCTCGGGTGATGTTGAAAACATCGGGATCGGTGAAGCAGGCCTCGTCGCGATTGGCCGAGCCGAACATGAAGAACACGCGATCCTCCGGCTCGAACGCGACCCCGCCATACGACCATGGTCTGGCGACGCGCCGCGGCGACATCCCGATCGGCGCGATCCAGCGCGCATATTCCTCGAACACGTCGATCCATTTTGCCTTGCCCGCCCGGACCAGCGCGAGCTGGTCGGGATGCGTCAACAATGCCCACACGGTGCCGGAGATGGCGTCGCGCGGCTCGTTCTGGCCGCCGGAGATCGCAAGCTTGATGTTGGCGCGCACGCTTCCCAGCGCCATGCCGGATGACAGCAGCACGCTGAGGATGGAAGCGTTGGGATGTTTCGTCACCACCGGGATCATGTCGTCGATGGCGGCGTCGATTCCGGATGTGGCGGCATAGCAGCGCGCCTCGACCTCCTTGTTGCCGCTGTAATTGGCGATGCCGTCGATCATCGCCTGCGACCACGCGTCCATGTCCTCGAACCGCATGTTGGTGAGCCCGGTGATGTCCTTCAGGCATTCGGCCGACAGCGGCAGCGCGAACGCCTTGGTGAGGTCGGCGCGGCCGGCCGGAGCAAGGGCATCGAGGATACGATCGGCATGGGCATGAAACTGCCGGCTCCAGACCTCGCGCACCGTGCGCGGCGATACGGACGGAAACATCGCGGTGCGCTCGGCCATGTGCGCCTCGCCGTCCTTGCGCATCATGTTGTGGCCCATCAACGTGTTCATCAGTCCCGCCGGCTGGTGTGACGAGAACACGTCGATGCGTTTTTCCTGCGAGAAAATGTCGTCGCGCCGCGTGAACACGGTCGATCCCAGCTGCGGCACGAACGCAATCGGCGCCTGCCTGCGCATCCTGGCGAGTGCGGGATAGGGATCGGCCCAGAATGCGGGAACATCGATCTGGAAGTGCGGGGCGTTACTCATGAGGAACGGGTCGGTCGGTTGCGGCGGTGAGGCAGGGTGGAGAAGGGGAGGGTTGGAGTCAAATGATCGCGGGCCTCGCCGCGCGCGCCAAAAACGTCGTCCTTGCTTCGCACCGCTTGCGCACGCGACGGTCCGAGAGGGTGTTCAACGCATGCACGCAACCCGTCGGTCACACCCTCAACCCTTGTCGCCGGCGCTGTTTCGCCCACTCAACGCTTGCGCTGCAGGTCCATCGGCGGCACATTTGACGGGCGGCGCGACATCGCTGCCAAGAATGCCTGTTCAGGGAAACTCCATGGTGGCCACGCGGATCGACTGCGATATCCATCCTGCCGTCGGCGGCACGCGCACCACGCTGTTGCCCTATCTCGACGATCACTGGAAGGAACAGGTGGTAAGCCGGGCGATCGACGGGCTCGACCTCACCAGCTATCCGCCCGACATGCCGCTGTCCGGCCGGCCCGACTGGCGGCCGGCCAAGGGCAAGCCCGGCAGTGAGCTAGCGATGGTGCAGCGCGGCGCGTTCGACCAGCTCGGCGCCAGCCACGCCATCTGCAATGTGCTGTACGGCGCGCAGGCGGTGTACGATCCCTATATGGCCGCCGCCTTCTGCAAGGCGATCAACGACTGGATCGCGGCCGAGTGGCTGGCGCGGGATTCCCGGCTGCGGGCCTCGATCGTGATTCCGCTGCAGGCGCCGGATCTGGCGATCGAGGAAATCGAGCGCCGCGCCGGTGATAACAGGTTCGTCTCCATCCTGGTGCTGGCGCAGGGCGAGAGCCTGCTCGGCCGCAGGCATTACTGGCCGGTCTGGCAAGCCGCAGAAAAGCATAAACTGCCGCTGGCGATCCATGCCGGAAGCCAGTATCGCAGCGCGCCGAGTTCGGTCGGCTGGCCGTCCTACCGCTACGAATATTACCTGGCCGAGGCGCAGGCGCTGCAGGCCCAGGTGCTGAGCCTGATTTACGAAGGCGTGTTCGGCAAATTTCCCGGGCTCAAGGCGGTGCTGATGGAATCCGGCGTCACCTGGCTGCCGACCTTCATGTGGCGCGCCAACAAGACCTGGCGCGGCGTCCGCGTCGAGGTGCCCTGGGTCGATCGTGAACCGGCCGCGATCATGCGCGATCACATTCGCCTGACCACGCAGCCGTTCGACGGTCCGCCGGATGCGGCCGGGGTCGCCGACATTGTTGAAATGATCGGTTCCGACAAGATGTTTCTGTTTGCCTCGGACTATCCGCACTGGCAGTTCGACGGCGACGACGCGATGCCGCCGCATCTGCCGGCCAGTCTGGTTTCGCGTATGTGTGTCGACAATCCGCTTGAAACCTTTCCGCGGCTGAAGCTTGCCGCCTGAATTTTACCAAAGGAGGATCGCATGAGCGATGTCATCGACCGCCCGGTGCTCGACCAGGAAGCCACCGCCAAAAGCCGGTTGCGGATCATCGACTGCGACGTGCATCCGAGCCTGCGGTCGCGCGCGGACCTCACTCCGTTCCTGTCGAAGCGCTGGCAGCAGCATCTGCAAACCTACGGCGATCATCTGCGCACGCCCTATATAGGCACCACGCCCTATCCGCGCTCCTCGCCGCTGATCGCGCGGCGCGACGCCTGGCCGCCGACCGGCGGCCCGCCCGGGTCCGATCTCGCCTTCATGCGCAAGCAGCATCTCGATCCCTTCGATATCGAGTTCGGCATCCTGCAGGTGCTCGACCTCTTCATCTTCTCGCAGCAAAACCTCGATTTCGGCGCCGCGATCCAGCGCGCCGTCAACGAGTGGCAGCTCGCCAACTGGACCAGCCGGGAGCCGCGGCTGAAAGCCTCGATCCTGGTCGGGCAGGACGACACCGAAGCTGCGATCGCCGAGATCGAGCGCTGCGCCAAAATCGGGCAATATGTCCAGATCAACGTGTCGCCGCGCGCCAACGAGCCGCTCGGCCGCCACCGTTACTGGCCGATCTATGCCCGCGCCGAGGAGCTCGGCCTGCCGCTCGGCATCCATACCGGCGGCTATGGCGGTCACCCGCCGACGGGCGGCGGCTGGCCGTCCTATTATGCCGAGGAGCACCAGTCGAACGCGCATACCATGGCGGCGATGCTCACCAGTATGGTGATCGAGGGCGTGCCCGAGCGTTTCCCGCGGCTCAAGATCGTGTTCATCGAGGGCGGCTTCGGCTGGATTGCCTCGACCATGTGGCGGATGGACCAGCATTTTGAACGTTTCCGTGACGAGGTGCCGCATCTCAAGCGAAAACCGTCCGAATATGTCCGCGAGCATTTCTGGTTCACCACTCAGCCGATCGATGAGCCGGACGAGGCCAAACATCTGCGCGCGCTGATCGAATGGGTCGGCGTCGACCGGCTATTGTTCTCGTCGGACTATCCGCATTGGGACTTCGACGATCCGCGCTTCGCCTTCCGGACGCCGCTTAGCGATGCCGAGCGGGCGAAGATCTTCAACAGCAACGCCCGCGCGCTCTACAAGCTCTGATCGAGATGGCCCGGCACATCGTCGCCCGTACCACGGACATCCCGCCCGGCGGCAACAAGGTGGTGGACGTCGAAGGCCGCGACATCGTGGTTTTCCACGTCAATGGCGAGTTCTTCGCACTGCTGAACCGTTGCCCGCATGCCGGCGCCCCGCTCGACAAGGCGGCCTGCGTGGCGCGGCTGACCTCGCCGGAGCCCGGGGTCTACCAGCGCTCGCGGGTCGGCGAACTCCTGCGCTGCGCCTGGCACGGCTGGGAATTCGACATGCGCAACGGCCAATCCTGGTTCGATCCGAAGCGGGTCAAGGTGCGGACCTATCCCGTCGTCATCGAGGATGGCGAGACGCTGGCCAAGGGTCCCTACCTGGCCGAGACGTTTCCGGTCCATGTGGAGGACAGTTATGTGATCGTGGAGACTTGAGTCGGATCGGCATGCCCGTGCTATAAGGCGGCTTCGGTGGCCATGACAGGTAAGAGCGGATGTCGAAACAGTCGATGCGGGAAGAGGCCGAACGCCTGATCCGCGAAACCATGGAACGCAAGACCATCGTGGTGAAGCAGGGCAACACCCGGATCGAGACGCTGTGCGGCAAATGCGGCGCGCCGAACCGTATTTCGGCGGAAAAAGGCGCGACCCGGGTGAAATTCGCCTGCAAGCAGTGCGGACACAAGCAGGAGACGCTGTGATTTCGCAGGCCCGCGCTGCCAACCGGATACGGGAAACCTTTCTTGACCTATCGCTGTCTCTGTCTTGCTGCGTTTCTCCTGTTCACAACCGGTGCCCCGGCGCAGGATCGTTCGATCG
>Ga0302319_10023285_pt1 | contig 11073 bp, 13 predicted proteins | sample Bog_T0_2_FD_203319 | JGI IMG/M metagenome (GOLD analysis project Ga0302319, IMG submission 203319) | Peat permafrost microbial communities from Stordalen Mire near Abisko, Sweden - Bog_T0_2 | ecosystem: Environmental > Terrestrial > Soil > Wetlands > Peat | place: Sweden: Abisko, Stordalen Mire...
CTCGCGATAAATGGCGTGGACTTCTTCAAGCGCTTCGCGGCGCAGGCTCTCGGCCTCATTCGCCGGATGGGAAGATTTTCGTGGCTTCATTTCTTTCGAGAAGGAAGTTCGTTTGACCTGGAAATGATAAGCCCTACTTTCATTATTCAGACATGAATCCAACGATTGTCACGGGAATGCATCGAAGCGGCACCTCGGCCATCGCCCGGTTGATTCATGAGCTGGGGGCGGATGTCGGCTCCAATCTTTTGCCTGCCGCGACGGGCAATGTCCACGGCCATTTCGAGGAGGCGGGCTTTATTGCCTTTCATGACATGCTCATCGCCCGTTTTTTCCCCCATCGCGCGCCGTTCTGCGAATGGTTGCCTTTGTCCGACGCCGAAGTTGCCTACGCGGATGCCGATCGGGCGGAAGCCGGTTCGATTTGGAAAACGCATGTCGTATTTGGAGGAACCGCCTGGAAGGATCCCCGCACTTCGCTCTTTCTCGATCTGTGGACGGAGCTTTTGCCCGACGCGAAGGTGATCGTTTGCCTGCGCCATCCCTACCAGGTTCATCGCTCGCTCCTGCGGCGAGGCGAGCCGTTCCTTCACGTCAATTACGTCGCCGCGATTTTGGGCTGGACGGTCTATAATCAGCGGATTCTCCGCGTTGTTTCCACTTTGCCAAAAAATCGTTTCACGGTGATCGATGTGGAATCGGCTTTTCGGGAACCGCAGGCGCTGGCGGAAGGCATGGCCCGGTTCATGGAGAGACCGATGTCTGCGAAGGCTCTCGGGGCCATCGACTCCGATGCGTTTCACTTCGAGGACGATGGCCAGGACGCGCTGAATTATTTTGAAGCATTCTTCCCCGAGGCCGGAGCCATTTACCGGCAATTGAAGCAATACGATTTTCTCCACCCGGTTTCTTTTGTTCCGACGACGCCGGAAAATGCGTCATCCATCCGGTCGGAAGAAGCGCGCTTGATCGAGTTCGAGGAAAGCCACGGCTTGCGCGCCCGGGCCAGGAAAATGTTGGTCCGCTCCATTGCGGTCGATCGGCAGAGATCCACCGATCTCTACCATCAACTGGCCCGGGTTGATGCGGAGAAGGATCGACTGATCGAGGATCTCACGCGCTTCAACGAGCGACTCAAGGAGAGCGTGGCGCAAATGCAGGCCGCGCAGCAATAGGATCAAACCGCCTGACCGCAGGCGTGGCCGGATGCCCAGGCCCACTGAAAATTGTATCCTCCGAGCCAGCCGGTGACATCGACCGCCTCGCCGATGAAATGGAGTCCCGGCACGGCCCGCGCCTCCATCGTCTTCGAGTGCAAATCGCGCGTATCGATGCCGCCGACAGTCACCTCGGCTGTCGCGTAGCCTTCCGTTCCGGCGGGACGAAGCGTCCAGTTCTGCAGCCGTTGCGCGAGGTCGTTTAGTTCCTTCGACGAGTAATGCCGGATGGGTCGCAGTGGCGCGAAAGGTGCCAGCCACGCGGACACAAACCGTTCCGGCAAACGCTTCGCGAGCAGGGTGTCGAGCCGCTGGCCCGACGCGCGATTTTCCTCCAGCCACGTGCGGGCGTCCTCGCCGGGAAAAAGGTTGATGCGCAGTTCCTCCGGCGCCTGCCAATAGGAGGAAATCTGGAGCATGGCGGGACCGCTTAAGCCGCGATGGGTAAAGAGAAATTGCTCGGTGAATTCGACGCCCTTTTCTTTCGAGAGGCGGTTTCCCATTTGCGCGGTGCAGGGGACCGAGATGCCGCTGAGAGCGCGGCAAAATTCGAGATCGTGGCCGCCGAAGGTGAAAGGGACGAGGCCCGCGCGGCCCGGGATGACGTTGAGGCCAAACTGCTGCGCGATGCGATAGGCGAAATCGGTCGCGCCGAGCTTGGGCAGGGAAAGGCCGCCAGTAGCGATGACCAGTCGTTTGGCGGAGAAAATATCGCGGGAGGTTTTGATCTCAAAGGAGGAGTCGGAATCGACGCGGCGGATGGCGGTGATTTCCGCGCCCGTCTTGATCTGCACCCCGGCGTCGTCGCATTCGTGTCTAAGCATCTCCACGATCTCGCGCGAGCTGTGGTCGCAGAACAACTGCCCCAGCTTTTTCTCGTGCCAGGCGATGCCGTGTCGCTCCACGAGCGCGAGGAAATCGGCGGGTTGGTACCGCGCCAGGGCCGATTTGCAGAAATCGGGATTGGACGAGAGATAATTCCCGGGTTGGGCGTGAATGTTGGTGAAATTGCAGCGGCCACCGCCCGAGATGAGAATTTTCGCGCCGATGCGTTCTCCGCGCTCCAGCACGACAACCGATTTTCCTCGCTGTCCCGCGACGATGGCGCACATCAAACCGGCAGCGCCCGCGCCGATCACCACGACGTCGGTCATATTCCTGGAGGGAGAGCCTCCGGCCTGTCCCTGACTGGTTCAATTTGTTTGAGGAGAGAGTCTGACGCTCCAGATAAAAGATGCCGATCGCAGATGCCAAAGAGATCCCGCAAGGTCAGCACGGGTTTGAGCTCGTTCCAGAACGCATCGTTTTCTCCAATGCCAGGCGCGATGTAGCCAAGGTACTTCTTCATTTTGCCGACGTGGCCCCCCTCGCGCATTCCGGGCAGGCGCGTTTCGCGGTCGAGCCGCTCAATGTACTCGCGCAGATCGGCCAGCGTGGGGCGGGTCTTTATTTCTCCAAACATCCAGGCCTCGCGGATTTGCGCGAAGATCCACGGATTACGGATGGCGCCCCGTCCGATCATGAGGCCGCTCGCGCCGGTGCTCTCGATCATCCGCCGGGCCGATTCGACGCAGCGCACATTGCCGTTGGCGAAGACCGGGCAGGGCATGAGCCGCGCGGCGCGCTCAATGGCGTCGACGTGGAGAACCGGCTTGTACATCTCGCGCACGGTGCGGCCATGGACGGTCAGGGCGTCGATGGGATGGCGGCGGAAGAGATCAAGCAGGGCTGGAAACTCCCCGGGCGAATCGAAACCGATCCGCGTTTTCACAGTAAAGCGGAGATGCACGGCATTGCGGACCTCGCGCAGGATCGCGTCGATTTTTTCGGGATGGCGCAGCAAACCTCCGCCCGCGTCCTTCTTGCAAACAATGGGCGCGGGACAGCCAAAATTAAGGTCGATGCCGGCGATTTTGCGCTGCTGAAGGTCGAGCGCGGTGCGGCGGAGCGCGTCGAGGTCCTGCCCGATCATCTGTGCGATGACCGGTTTGCCGTCGGGATTCTCCTCGATGGAGCGGAGGATATACTTCTCGGGGCGCGAATCGCGATGGACGCGGAAATACTCGGTGTAATAGACGTCGGGGCCGCCGTAATGCGACATCACCCGCCAAAAAGGGAGGTCGGTGATGTCCTGCATCGGCGCAAGAATGAGCAGCGGCCTTTGATCGGGAAGGAGATCGCGCATCGGAATTGAAACGGGTGATTGCTCGGGCTAGGTCGGGTTACTTCGGCGGTGGCGGCACTTTGCCCACCAGTTCCAGCAGGGCCTGCCAGAAGAGATTGAAGGGAATGCTGACGCCCGCCTTAGGATCGGCGGCAGGCCGAGCTTCGTCGCCGTTCTTCGGGTATTCATTGGTGCCCTCGCTGGTGAACGTCCGGTCATCCATGACGAGATCGATCGCCCAGGTTTCGCCCTGTCCCGGATACTCATATTTTGGGGCCCACTTATAGACCTTCGCGGCGTTGAGTCCCTGGATGAATTTTAGCCAATCATCGTCGGAGGGATGCACCGTCAGGCTTTCCTGGATTTTGTTGAGAACGGTGACTTTATAGCTGAGAGCATCACCCGTCCACTGCACCACGACGGATGAGCCTTTGTCGTCCCGCTCGATATAGAGGCTTTTGAACTGCGCGGGTGGAAATGGCTCCGCGACCACCGTGGCCGCCGGGAGAGGCAGTCCGGGAAGAAAAACCAGCAGTGCGAAGATGATTGCTTTCACCCGCTGAGAGTAGCAGTAGTCGTTTAGGTTGAATATCCCCGAAATGGGCGTCTATTGGATTATGCAAGCGACTACTAATCTGGAACGGGTACGGGATTTGGCGAAATCCAAAATATTGGAACTCCAACCCTTCGCGGGTGAAGAGATGACTCTGCCGCAAACAGATCTTCATCGCGCCGGTTTTATCGACGGGGAGCGTGCTTTCGCGGCACAAATTCTCACCCTGCTGGAGGGAGAATCTGATTTGATGGCTAGTGCCAATCCGATGGAAGAAGAGATGGTGATGAGCCTGGGGCAAACCTAGGTCGTGTTTTCAAAATAGGGCACTGCCCAACGGAAGTAACCGGGATTGTGCACTTGACGCAAGAGAAAGGTTGCCAAATAAGCCATGAGTGAACTATTTCAATTACTTTTTCTACCAACGACGATTTTTATATCCCCTTCCGTTAAGCCAGGGTCTATCGCTCCTTTTGCTTCAATTCCTATGTGCGTAAAGGCTATCTGCAATGGAAGCGCAAATGGTGGAAGGTTATCCTTGCTTTTCACTACCATGATAACCCCTGTTGGCGTGAAAGATGATCCTATGGCCACTCCAACAATTTTCGACGTATCAAAACCCGCTGACGTTAATACGCTTTTTATTTGGTTAGCGTATTGGGCTATTTCCGCGTCTTGGTTATATATATATACTACGACTTTGCCTTTAGGAATTGCGCTTAATTCCGCAATAAAGCTTTGTGTTTGCTCGGGGGTTATGGAGCGCGGCTTCTGCGCTTCCTCCAAGTCCGCTGCGCGTTGTATTGCTTCGCTGGCTTTCTTTTGGAGATCGTCTGCACGCGCTTCTGCCGCCGCCTCACGTTCTGAGGCGCGCGCAGTTGATTCCTTGGCGGTCGCATATACAATGTACCCGAATACAAATGTTAGAAATAAGGCGACTAAACCTAGAAGTTGAGAATAATCGTTTACAGAATTTAGAAAGGAGTCAGACCATGATTGCATGTATTTTCGTTTCGATGGCTGTGTTTGCATTCGGGCTAATGATGTTTGTTATGGGATACAGCTTTGCCGCAAAACAGCGACTTAATAAGACTAAGCCGCCCTCGTAAGCTCGCTATATGTCAGCTTCTCAGCCTTAACCAACTTCAACAACGTGTCCCGGAACAGAAACTTGTTTTCCCGATTATTAAACCTGTGCTCTAGCTCGTCCAGATAGGCATCCAGATGCTTCACGCTCACTTTATGATACGAACCCACAATCGACCGCTTGAGAAGGCTCCAGACGCTTTCAATGCCGTTGGTGTGAATGTCGCCATGCACCCATTCCTCTTTGGAATGGTTGACCGTGCCGTGCATCGTGTCCTCGTCCTGAATACCGCGATAGCCAGGATGCTCGTCGGTGTAAATCTTCTCCGTGTCCGGAGCCGTCGTCTTGTGGATGAAATCGTGAAGCTGTTGTTTGTCCACCCACTTGAGAGTTTCAAAACGAACCGGGCCTTTGCGCTCAAGCGCGCCGATAACGCATGTCTTGTTACCGCGATAACCACGGCCAGCGTGACGGCGCTTTCCGCCTACATAAGTTTCGTCCACTTCGACCGTGCCCTTAAGCGGCAGAGGATTTACTTCCTTCATCGCGGCGCGGATGCGATGGCAGAGGAACCAAGCCGTGCGATAGGAGCCAAGAGCAAGCGTGCGCTGCATCTGGCAAGCGGAGATGCCCTTTTTGCTCTCAGTCATCAGGTAGACCGCAAGGAACCATTTCCAGATAGGGAGATGGCTGTCGTTAAAGATCGTGCCAGACGTGACGGAAAATTGATACTCACAGTCATTGCAGCTATACTGTTTGCGGTCTTTGACGGGCGAAACCTTATCGCCTTCGCAGCGAGGGCACTTGACGCCTTCCGGCCAGCGAAGTTCGGTCAGGTATTCGCGGGCCTTGTCTTCGTTGGCGAATTGCTCCACCAACTTGATGAGGTTCATGTCATTCGGTTCTGAAACTGTTTTTGAGGATTTTTTCATATGGCAACCAAGTTAAAAAAGAAGGCCCACCAGCTCACCGCCGATGAGGTCATTAAGAAGGTTTTTCACCCGAAAGCCCTGCCGCACGTCAAGCGAGCGGTTAAGAAAGCCGAGAGGAAATAACCTTGTCATGCACTCAACATACCAAGAGCTAGCATTGTGTCAAGTGCATAATCCCGGAAGTAACACCGCCCATTTTAACTTTCTTTCCTATTAGTAGGCATCAGCCGGGATTCGGGCTATACTTGCTGGTTGAAACAAATCGCCACATGGATTCGGGAGGTCGATGAACCCTTTTTTGAGACGGTTTTTCGTGCCTATCCCGACATCCGCCTTTGGAACGCCCGTAGCGGCGTGGTGCCCCAGCGTATCCATGGCCTGCTGCTCACGGGAGGCTTCGATATCGCCCGCGATTTTCTCCATCAGCCCGTGCCCGATCCCAGCTTGATCCAGGATGCCGATCCCGGCCGCGATGCGTGGGAATTTGCCCTCTTGCCGCTCGTCCTTGAGCAACGCCTGCCCGTCTTCGCCGTTTGCCGCGGACTCCAGGTTCTCAATGTTGCACTCGGTGGCACGCTTCATCTCGACATCCCGCACCACGACAACCTCAAGTTCCAAAACCTTCAGAGCCTGTGCTATGAGAAGGGGGCGGAATTGCAAATCCGCGCCGTCAACAGCTCTCACCATCAGGCGCTCGACCAGCTCGGCGCCGGCCTGGAAATCGAGGCGCGGTGCGCCGACGACAATATCGTCGAGCAAGCCCGGCTCCGCGATTACCCCTTCTGCCTCGGCGTGCAATACCATCCCGAACGCGATCCCCTTTACAAAACCCTCTTCGACGCTTTCGTCGATCACATCCGCCGCACCGACCCATGATAACTTCCTCCTCCAATCTAACCGTCCGCGTCGGCTGCCACATTGTTTACGAAACAACCGCGCCCACGGCGATTTTGCTCGTTCTCAAGCCGCGCCACGACGAGAAGCAAACCGTCGTGCAGCAGCAGCTCACCTTCACACCACACCTGCCCTTCTACCATTTCGAGGACGCCCACGGCAATCTCACCGACCGCGCCGTCCTGCAGCCGGGGGAGAACGTCATTCACCACGATGCGCTGGTTTCAGTTTCCCCCCTACCGGATAACCCGGTGCCGCCCGGCCCGCCGACGCCGGTTTATCTATTGCCGCCCGAGACGCTCCGCTACACGTTGCCCAGCCGCTATTGCGATTCCGACAAGCTCCTTAATTTCGCCTGGCAACAATTCGGTCACATCGAGAACGGGCTCCAGCGCGTCCAGGCCATCTGCAACTGGGTCCACAACAATATCGAGTACCGCTTTGGGGCGGGCAGTTCGGTCATCAGCGCCTCGGAAGTCGTTATCCAGCGCTTCGGCGTCTGCCGGGATTTCGCGCACGTCGCCATCGCGCTATGCCGCGCGTTCAATCTTCCCGCCCGCTACGTGACCGGGCATCTTCCCGACATCGGCCGGTTCGACCCCGGAACGCCGATGGATTTCCACGCCTATTTTGAAGTCTTCCTGGGCCAGAATTGGTGCACCTTCGACGCCCGTTTCAACGTCCCGCGTATCGGGCGCGTCAAGGTCGCCCAGGGACTCGATGCGGTGGACGGCGCTTTTTCCACCATCTATGGCCAAGTGCAATTTAAATGGTTCGAGGTTTGGGCCTACCAGGTCAATCCGGCGCAGGTTTCCATCGGCGATCCCATTGACATGTCCCGGCGCCTTGACGGTACACCCACTCTACGAAGCGCCTGATTTGTCATTGCGGTCGCACTTACTTATGAAATCAAGCCCCTGGTACTCCACCGAAGAGATTGAAGAAGACGGCGCGACACCGGTCTACCACAACAATCTTGTCTGCAAGTCAGGCAACCTCATCGGTAAAAATTTTCGCCGCTACGGCACGGATAACCGCCCTCTCTGCAAGCGATGCGCCGATCTCAATGCCACCGGAAAATAGCTTTCAGCCGCAGTGTAATTGCGCGTGGCAGGATTAATTTAACCCACATTCCGCGATAAGCGACTGCGTGGCCGCGACGGGGTCGGAAGCCTTGGTGATCGGTCGCCCGATGACGAGATGATTGGCGCCACGCTTGAGCGCCTCGGCTGCAGAGAGCGTCCGCTTCTGGTCCTGGAGGCCATCCTTGGCGGAGCGGACGCCGGGCGTGACCAGCTTGACCGGTTCCTGCACCTGCTGCCGGATCAACTCGATTTCGTGCGGCGAACAGACCAATCCCTGCACTCCCGCCAGCACGGCCAGCCGTGCGAGCCGCACCACCTGTTCCGCCGCGGTCCGGTCGAAGCCGATTTGCCGCAGCGCACCGTCGTCGAGGCTGGTCAATACGGTGACGGCCAGGATTTCAGTGCGGCTGCCCTTCACCGCCTCCTGCGCGGCTTGCAACATTTCGAGTCCGCCGCCCGCGTGGATGGTGACGTAGCGCACGTCGAGCGCCACAGCCGACTTGACCGCGTTCGCAACGGTCTGCGGAATGTCGTGCCATTTCTGATCGAGAAAAATATCAACGCCCTCGGCCCGTAGCGCCTTGACGATCGCCGGCCCCTCTCGCGTGAAGAGCTGGTTGCCCACTTTGAAGAGGCTCAGCCAGGGCTTGAGCAGTCGCACCCACGCCAGCGCCTCGTCGGCACGGTCCACATCAAGGGCAAGAATCAGTTTGTCGGTCATGGTTGTTTCAATGCTAGTGTGCAGGAAGTGAAACAGTTCGCTCCCGCCAAAATCAATCTCTATCTCCACATTCTCGGACGCCGCACCGACGGATTTCACGAACTTGAAACGCTCATGGCGCCGATCACTCTCGGCGATACGCTCGAAATCGACCTCGTTCCCAATGACACGAGCACTCCCGGAAGCATCCAATTTACCTGTTCCGATCCCACGCTCTCCGATGCGCAGGACAATCTCGCCACCCGCGCCGCGACTCTATTCAGGGAGGAATTCAACCTTACGACGGGCATACGCATCCATCTCGAGAAGGCCGTGCCGGTCGGGGCAGGTCTCGGCGGCGGCAGCAGCGACGCGGCGGCGGTCCTGCTCGCGCTGCGACAGTTGACTGGAATCGATTGCGGCGATGACAAGCTGGCCGCACTGGCGGCCCAACTCGGCAGTGATATTCCCTTTTTCATTTACCGCGCCCCCGCCATCTGTCGCGGGCGTGGTGAAATCATCGAGCCTTACCGACTCACCGAAAGTTACCAGGGTTTGCTCATTCACCCCGGCTTTGGCGTCTCCACACCCTGGGCTTACAAGACCTACGCGCAGAACCCAAGTCAGGGCGCGATGGGGCGTGCCTTGGCCGAGTTCACTCTGCGCAATGATCTCGAACCGCCCGCTTTTTCCAAATATCCGTGGTTGCCTGCGGCCAAGGCCTGGCTTCAAAAACAACCGGAAGTCATCGACGCGCTCATGAGCGGCAGCGGGAGTTCCATCTTTGCCCTGACGCGATCGAGTGAGAATACCTGGTTTTTGGAGCGGCGCTTTAAGGCGGAATTCGGCGAAACCCTCTTTACGACTTCATTTTCGGTGGTGAATTTCCGGATATAATCGCCAATCAAGCATTTCCCCGCAAAAAAGCATTTTCATCCCGCGCCAGTTCGCATAGGGTTGACAACTCGCGAAGGCTCGACTTTCGCGCGCCGTCATCGGGCAGATACCCAAGTGGCCAACGGGGGAAGACTGTAAATCTTCTGGCTTTGCCTTCACAGGTTCGAATCCTGTTCTGCCCATTCTTTTCTTAACTAATTGTTTTTGATGGGCTTGCGGTGCTGAGATGGGCGTGGTGCGATTTCCTTTTGCACTATATCGTTCTTTATTGCATCGGTCAAAATTAGGGTACTTTTAGGGTACTTGCCAAGGCTTCCCCAAATCTACTCGTAGCGAGTGCGCTGAAACATTACCAGTATCAGCAGGTACGTCGGCCATTTGCCGAGAACTTAGCAGTGGAAATCGGCCCATGTCCGCGTTTCGGCATCGTACTCCAAGAAGCCAGGCGAGCGCCGAGCTAGGAGCGAGGCCAACTGCCGCCATTCCGGTAGGAGCGGCTTAGCCGTCTTCCGTGGAGTGTACTTGAGTTCGTCATATTCAAACGTTTGGCTCACGGGTTCTGGCAAAGAATTCCTGGACAGCCTTCCGCCTTAACCCTGAGCGAGGAACTTTACGATTCTCCTTACCGGTCGTTTCAAGAAGTGCCGTGCAAAATACGAGAGACGCAAGGCGGGAGGATGCAAAATGCGCCGGGAGCCTTGTCGTCACTGATCGATTATTTTGAAATACCCTCTCATACCACGAGCTAATTCTTTCCTGGCATATTGGCTGCAAGGGAAAGCTGTTAACTAAAGTTCATTACAGGTGGGTTGAGGCGGGCTGTCACGTTAAGTCGTAGGCTGTTTACTGTAGGTGGGGTGTTCACCCCATATTTGCAGGGCAGTTTTTGATGCATCGTAATCGCCCAAAGGGCTGACAGGCAGCGTTATTTGGTTAGTTACGATTTTAACACTGTCTCCGCTTCTCTTCCTCGATCATGAGCCATTTACGCAGTTGTTTTCATACCAGGAAAGGACAGTCATGAGCACAACCGTCAGCGACTTTCTAATCAAGAGATTGAACGAGTGGGGCATCCGTCGAATCTTCGGATATCCCGGTGATGGCATCAATGGAATCATTGGCGCGATCGGGCGCGCGGGCGACAAGGTTGATTACGTTCAGGTTCGCCACGAAGAAATGGCGGCGTTCATGGCGTGCGCCCACTCAAAGTTCACGGGCGAAGTCGGTGTATGCCTCGCCACCAGCGGCCCGGGGGCCATTCATTTGCTCAATGGTCTCTACGACGCAAAGATGGATCACCAGAGCGTGGTCGCGATTGTTGGCCAGCAGGCCCGAATGGCGATGGGCGGAAATTATCAGCAGGAGGTAGATCTCGTCAGTCTTTTCAAGGATGTCGCGGGCGATTATGTCCACATGGCCATGGTCGCACCGCAGATCCGACACTTGGTCGACCGTGCGGTCCGGATTGCCAAGGCGGAACGGACCGTGACCTGCATCATCATACCGAATGATTTGCAGGAGACTGCCTACGAAGAACCGCCCCG
>Ga0302319_10023288_pt1 | contig 11073 bp, 3 predicted proteins | sample Bog_T0_2_FD_203319 | JGI IMG/M metagenome (GOLD analysis project Ga0302319, IMG submission 203319) | Peat permafrost microbial communities from Stordalen Mire near Abisko, Sweden - Bog_T0_2 | ecosystem: Environmental > Terrestrial > Soil > Wetlands > Peat | place: Sweden: Abisko, Stordalen Mire...
AAACGTCCTACGCTTCAGTTCCGAATGCAGAAGCTGGGTATCTCGCGCCCCCAGAAGTCATAGAACTCATCTGCATATCGCAATCCATGAAGGGATTTGGCGCATTGGTCCTGGATCCTCGTCTCGGCGAGATTGTATGAGTCAGGAGTAGCCAGGAAATAGCGTCTTCGCATTCAAAATAAGGAAGATAGCAGCTCAAGACCGCTGCATGCTACTCTGTGCTGGATGGCCCCGTTCAGTTTTCCAGGCTGATTTTCAACTTGAATCATGCCAGGAGCGCCATCTTCTTTCTACGCATCCTGCACATTCCTTCGAAGGATTTCCCGCGAAGATTTGTGCTTCAACTATCACGGAGACTCACCAGGATGTTCGGGAAGGCGGTGAAAATCCGCCACTGCCCCGCAACTGTGAGCGCACCCCAAATCTTTTCCGTCGTTCTGGAGAGGGTTGTGCGGGAATCCGGCCAAATGCCACTGGGAAGATTCTCCATTGAGAGGATTCCTGGGAAGGCGGTTCGGAAAGGCGCAAGTCAGGATACCGGTCCTTGGTGCCCACTACCTGCTTACGCTCCGAGGGGAGCGGAGGATATCAATGTCCTTTCTTGTTTCCCGATCCAGCCGAGGCGTGCGGATTCTTTGCGCCTTATACATCCTTCTATTCGCAACGTTCCTTCATGCCGGCGTCATTCGCGGCACTGTTACAGATACCAGCGGTGCTACCGTTACCGGCGCAACGATTGTGTTGATGAACGGCGCCAGCTATGTCAATAAGACTGTCTCTACCGCAGACGGAAGCTATCAGTTCGTTACTGGACAAAGTGGCAGATTTTCGCTCATCATTACTGCTCAAAGCTTCCGTCAGCTTGAGGTGCCCGCCTTCTATGCAGCCGCCGGTGACAGCGTAGAGCGCAACCTGGTTCTCGAACCGGAGTGGGTGCACCAATCCATTGTCGTCAGTGCCACCGGAACGCCGCTTCCGCAGCAGCAAACCAGTTTTGACACCGACCTCTTCAGCACCCTTGATCTCGCGCGGCGCGAAGATTTCGTGAGCGTACTGCGCATGGAGCCGGGAGCTGTTGTCGTCCAGGCCGGGCAACGCGGGGCGCAGACTTCACTCTTCCTGCGCGGGGGCGATTCGAATGCTGCCAGAATTCTCTTCGATGGCGCCACCGTGGACGAAATCGGCGGCATATTTGACCTTGGATCGCTTTCGACGACAGGCGTACAGAGCGCTGAGGTTTATCGCGGACCGAATAGCAGCCTCTATGGGTCGGATGCGGCCAGTGGCGTAGTCAACTTCACAACTTACCGCGGCATTTCCAGTTCGCCAATTGTCACTTTTAACGGCGACCTCGGAAACTTTCACACAGCCCGCAATCAGCTGGAACTGGCGGGAAGCCGTAAACAACTCGACTACTACGGTGGCTATTCGTGGCTTCAGAGCGAGAACTCACTTCCCATGGATCGATATCACCTGGGAACGGCCGCAGGCAACTTCGGATGGCAGCAAAGCGCCAATCTCCAGGTACGTGGCGCGTTGCGATATGGTGTCTCGGCGGTGGGAGTTCCAAACGCATGGGACTTTTACGGCATCGCGGACGACCGCAAGCAAAGTGACCAGAACCTTTACATGAGCGGGTCCGTCGACTATCAGTTCACGCCGGATTTCCATAACCAGGTTCGTTACGGGGGCGCCCGCAAGAGAGAACAATCGATGCAGTGGTACGCAGCCGGTATCTGCATCCCGGCTGGAACCTGCGATGAGGCGGAGGGAACTGTCGGAGCAGGGAACTGGTACGGGGAAGATGTCACGATTCGGGGCGCGAACGGAGCGCAGGTTGTTGGTCAGGCGATTCTTAATTATTCGACAGCGAATTATTCCGTGTACCCAAACAGGCTCGATCTGGTCACCAACCGTGACCAGATCCTCTACGAGGGCGACTACCACTTCACCCCGCATCTCACTGCGCTGGTGGGCTTTCATTACGAGAATGAACGCGGCGCCGAGCGGGAGCCAGTCTACTTTCTCAACGACGTTGCGCAGCGAGATAACTACGATTACCTCGCCGAAGTCCACGGTGATTTCAAAGGTCGTCTCTTTTACACCCTGGGTGGCAGTCTGGAGCATTACCAGATCATCGGTACGCAAACATCTCCTCGTGCAGGGCTGTCCTTCTATGTCGTGAAGCCTCGCCGTGGGTTCTTCAACGGTACTCGTTTCAATGGCAATTTTTCCGACGCTGTCCGCGAGCCCACTCTCGCTGACCAGTCCGGTTCGCTATATAGCTTTCTTCAGGCTCAGCCCGGCGGAGCAGCGACGATTCAGCAATTGCATATTCCCCAATTGGAAGCCCCGACCGCACGCACATGGGAGGGCGGCGTCGAGCAGGGATTGCTGGGCGAACACGTAGTCTTCCACCTGAACCTCTTCCACAACGAGTTCGGCCGCCAGATCGAAAACGTCGGGGTAGGTTTGATCCCAGAGCTTCTGCCGGGCCTTACCACGGCCGAACAGCAGGCATTGGAAGCCTTCCTCAACAACAACGGCGCCTATTCTCTCGACGTAAACTCCGAGGCATTTCGCGCCATGGGCATCGAATCCACTGTGGAAGCCGGCATTGGCCGCAGCATCTTCCTCAAGGGAGGCTACACATATCTCGACACGGTGGTGCAACGGTCTTTTTCCAGTGACAATCAGGCCCTGCTCGGTGGCTACGCACCCACCTACGAAGGTGTACCGATCGGGATCTACTCGCCACTGGTGGGTGCACGGCCTTTTCGGCGCCCGCCACATACCGGTTTTGTCACCGCCAGCTATGCCGGGAAGAAATGGACTGTCGCTTCGACAGCTGCATTCTCCAGTCGCAGCGACGACTCGACCTATCTTGGCTACATGGACATCAACCAGGGAAACTCTCTTCTGCTGCCAAATCGCAACCTGGATTATGGCTTCGCCAAGATCGATTTTGGCGGCAGCTTCCAGGTGCTCTCGCGGATCGCTATCTATGGTCAGGCTGAAAACCTGACGAGCAGTCAGCACATCGCCCCTATCGGCTACCCCAGCCTGCCGTTCAACTTCCGCATGGGGCTGCGGGTCCGGGTCGGCAAGAAAACGGCGGAATAGTCTGCACTTTGGGAGCAAAGTTTGCTGAATGAAGGCTGAATTGATATTGCCGTAATTCGGCCCTGCTTTTCCACCCCTCAAAAGGACATGCAAGAGATTCTTGATCGCGCAAAGTCTTTCTTGTGTTAATAAATATTCACACTCTCGTCGCTTTCCGTTAACAAGACAGCGTCATGCGGAAGGGTATCCCAACAGGACGGTTAGGCACTGCACCTGCTCGCCACTATCAAGCAACTCATTCTTGAATAAGCACTTCTGAGGAGACTATGACCAAGACTTACTGGAGGCGTATCGCCGCTGGCAGCCTTTTGGCACTTGCGACCTTTTTGGCCTGTCAAGTTCCAGGGTTGGCCCAACAGACCCTGGGATCGATCAATGGAACAGTTCTCGATCCTTCGGGAGCGTCCGTGCCGGATGCAACTGTAACGGTGACAGAAAGCCAGATCGACCTTACCCGGACGACCAAATCGCAGGCCAACGGCTTCTTCCAGATATTCAACCTGCCGATCGGCACGTACACGGTGAAGATTACCCACGACGGGTTTGAAACTACGGATTTGTCGGGCATTTCGGTGCAGGAAGCCCGAGCCACGACGGTGAACGGAACCCTTAAGGTCGGACAGGTCTCCGAATCGGTTGAGGTAACAGCCAATCCGCTTCTCAATGCCACCGACGCCACCAACGGCTACACTCTCGATTCGGCGCAAATTGCCGAGACCCCACTGGCTACGGGCAGCTTCACCCAACTGGCCGTGCTCGCGCCGGGCGTCAACGCTGAGTTGCTCAGCGGCCTTGATTCCAACAGCGGCCTGGGCAATCAGCCCATCTGGGCTAACGGCCAGCGCGCCACATCCAACACCTTCCAAATTAACGGCGTCGATACCAGCAACATCTTCAACGGCAACAGCTCGAGCGGCATGACCTCGCAGCGGTACAACTTCAATATCGGCGGCGGTAGCACTTCGTCCTCTTCGGCAGCCGGCTCCGCGAACATTGGCGGCGCGTCCCCGGTAGGCACTTCGGTGTATGGTTCAATCGGTAACAGCCTGCCTTCCCCGGTGCCCGAGTTCATTCAGGAATTGCGCGTCAATACCTCCATGTACGACGCCCAGCAAGGAGCCACAAGCGGCGCGCAGATCGATGTCAACACCAACTCCGGAACAAACAATTGGCATGGGCAGCTCTTCGGCGGCTTCGCCAACAACTCGCTGAACGCCGACCCGTTCTACTTCAAGCAGCAATATCTGCTGGGCACGGAGGGCGTGGGCGCTTTTCCCGAATCTCTGATCGATCCTCCGCTGCATCGCTGGACCACGGGCGCAACAGTTGGCGGGCCGCTGATCAAGAACAAGCTCTTCTTCTTTCTGGGCTACCAGCATCGCTACAATTCCGATCAGTCCACCGGCCTTTCCCAGATGACGGTGCCCTCGGGACTCACAGACGATCGCTCAGTGGCCGGACTGACAGCCGCCGCAACTTCCTGGGCCGGCGGCAAGCCTTATACCGGCAGCATCGATTCCGTCGCCGACGCGCTGCTCAACGCCAAGCTGGCGAATGGACAATATCTAATCCCGTCCGCGCAGACATCACAGCCGTATCAGTACAGCGTGCCCAATGTGACCCTGATCGGAACCTCGATCCTAACCGCCGATCAGGCCAATGGATCGCTGGACTACACACTAAGCCAGAAAGACCAGCTGTCATTCAAGTATTACTATCAGAACGACCCGGTCGCGGTGCCTTACAGCTACTCGCAGACGGGCGGTTTCCCGGTTACGCAGAACAACGGGTCGCAAGTCGGAGCGATCGACAATACCATCCAGATCGGCTCGCGCCTGAACTGGGAACAGCGCTTGGGCTATAGCCGCCAGCGCTCGTTTGGTCACTACCAACAAACGGTCGCGAATTCCGGCGGAGACTCGAACTTCGGCGTGGGCGCAGGCCAGACAGGCTACGCGGGGGGCTTACCGGGCTTTCTGCTCGAATCTTTCCCCAGCAGTCAGGTGGACTCACCTGCCGTCAAGCTCGGCCCATACAGCTCCTTTGCCGATATCGGATTTGCTCAGAATCGCCTTAATCCTTCAACTAATGTAATTTTCACCCTGGGCAGGCACACCATCGTGGCGGGCGGCGGCTACAGCTACACGCAGTTGAATATCGACAACAATCGCACCGGCCTTGCGCAGGTCAAAGTCAAGAACTTCCAAACCCTCCTGGCGGGCAAGGCGAGCAGTTCCAGCGTGCTTGAGAGCATCGTTCCACAAGGCGAACCGGATGCCGGACGCAACAATGCGGACCGCTACTACCGCACCAACGAACTCTCCGGCTATGTGCAGGATAAGTGGCAGGCGCTTTCAAACCTGAGCATCACTGCTGGTGTTCGCTACGACTACCACGGCGGCCTGACTGAAAAATACGGCAACATGTTCAACTTCGATCCGTCGCGCTTCGGCGTGACCGGCGATACCACGACCGGCTTCAATGTCACAAACGCCGGATTTGTCGTGGCCCGCAACAACAAAGCGAATACCGATACCGCGGATTACGCTTCGACAGACTCGACCCTCAGCGGCAGACAGTGGGGTATCTCGCCTCGAGTCGGTTTTGCCTGGGCTCCCAAGCAGAATCACGGCCGGATCGTCTTCAACGGCGGCGCGGGCCTGTACTTCGATCGCGGAGAGTTATTTCAGTACCTCTCGCAGCCTGCCGGCAGCGGTAACGGCGGTCCTTTTGGTGTCACCGAGTCGGCGCCTCTAGCCAGCTTTGTCCAGGGGAATGGCAAAACTATCGAAAATCCGCTCGGCACGGCGCTGACTGAATCAACCTACATTCCGCCCAACGCCGATCCGTCCTCAATGGTAGGCGCGCTGCAAAATCAGTTGAACATCATGACCGGCAATAGCAAAGATTATGGCAAGAACTGCGGCGCGATCGACAACCAGGAAGGCTATACGGATTGCACCGCCACGCTGAATTTCGGCGCCTACGGAAGCAATAACGTCTTGCCCTATACCATCAACTACTCGCTCAACTTCCAATGGCAGCCCACCGGCGACGTCGCAATCTCAATCGGCTACATCGGCAATCGCGGCCGCCATGCCATTGTCCCCATCCCGTTAAATGAACCTGGGATTGCCACCGCGGGCAACCCCATCCACGGCGAAACCGCTACGTACGGATTCCAGGTCCTCAATCAAAATGAGTTCCCCGATGGATACGATTACGCGGCAATTGCCGGCGAGCCCTGGAACACAGCCGACGGCGGTAACACCGACTTTCGCGTGCCGTATGTCGGTTACAGCCCTAACGCGGCTCTTTTCCGCAGTGTCGGTAACTCGGCCTACGACTCTCTGCAAACACATGTGGAAAAACGGCTGTCGCACAACTTTCAATTCGGCGCCAGTTATACGTGGAGTCACTCGCTCGATGAACAAAGCGACATCGGCCTCTTCTTTACCGGCAACGATCCCGCCCATCTTCGCAATTCATGGGCATCGTCGGACTTCGACCGCACCAATGTTTTCAGTGCCAACTTCCAGGCGCAACTCCCCAACTACGCCAAGGCCCATTCGGCATTGTCGTACCTCACCAACGACTGGAATCTGACCGGCGTCGGCATTCTGCAAGGTGGCGAGCCGTACTCACTGTACGAGTTCTACGGCGCTGTCGGCAGTGTCTACTACGGAGACTATCCCACTCTGCTGAACCCCATTCTTCCGGTCAAGGATCCAGCCAACATCAAGCGGGAGCTGACCGGAAACTCGGGCAGATTCCGCGCTTCGGCGGGCAGCTACATTCCCTACATCGACCCCACCCAGATCGCGATCAACTATCTGCAGCCCGGCCAGAAGGGAGTGCCGGTCTCGACGGGAACCGATCCGCAGGATATCTACGAGACTGATTTCGCGCCCAGCAATCAGCGCAATATCTTCCGCCAGGACGCGCAAAAGCGGCTTGATCTCTCGCTACGCAAGATGTTCCACCCCACTGAGCGGATCGCCCTGCAATACGACTTCAACGTCTTCAATATCACCAATACCACCAGCCCGGACGTTCCACAGGACCAGGCGCAGATTCGCCAGAACTCTGCCTGTTCTACGTCAGCGACCGCTGAAGGCAACAATTGCACGCCCGGAACCTACTACTACGTGAATTACGGCCAGATCGTAACCAGCGCAGACTCTGGCGATCAGGCAACAGCCAAGGCCAACCTCGATCAGATTCCGTATACCAACGGTACAGGGAAGAGCACGACCATTCCCACCTTGATTCCGGTTGGCCAACGTACTTGCGTTTCAGTCAATGCAGTTCCCGGAGGTTGCCCCAACAACGCTGCCAATTTCGGCTCCGTCACCGGCACGATCGGCGGTGCGCGCGCCATCACGATGGGCCTGCATCTCACCTTCTAAATCAATCCGAACAACAAAGTCGGACGAAACCCAGCCAGGTTCAAGACCTGCTGGGTTTCCTTCTTTTGGGCCGATTTCGCCGCCCTGAGAGCGACAGCCGTTCCGCAATTTGGTAAACAAATTGTTAAAAGATTTTTACATTTCATTGCCATATCATTCACGAACCAGGCCGCTTGGACAGTGCATCCTATATAGACGTGCGATGAAAGTCGCACCCATGCAAGATCACCTCAAACTGTTCTTAACATTGCTCTTCGGGGGAAACCATGAATTTTGGCTGTAATAGATTTCTGTTTGTTTTTGGCTTGCCTAATATTGCTGTCGGCACGGTTATTCCCATTTCTTCTACCTCTCAACAAAATCTCGAATAGGGCATCGAAAGATCCCTGCGACGCCACGCGTCGAAATGCCGGACCGTTCTTCTTGAAAGCGGAATTCACCGCCTCGATCCAGCAAGTCCGAAATGTCGGTTTGGATTCGAAATGAGTTGCGGTCCGAGAGATTGATTGCAGATCCAGCTTGCGAGGTTCCTCCCGGTATGCCTCCGGTGCGGATCACCTCGTAGCGAAACAATTTTCCATTTTCGGAGGTTTCAGATGTTACAGAATCATCGCCGTGGCCAGCTTCTCGTCCACGCCATTTTCGCAATTATTTTCCTGATCTGTCCCTTCCTTCAGGCTCAAACGGCGGTAGACGGCGCCATCGGCGGAACCGTCCTCGACAGCTCCGGCGCTGTCGTTTCCGGCGCCGCAGTTGCCGTCCATAACAATGGGACAAACGCCGAACAGAACGCTGTCACGGACGCTTCCGGCTATTTCCGGGTAATTCACCTGCAACCAGGGGCATACGACGTCACCGTAACAGCCCAGGGGTTTGACACGTTCAAATCAGTGAATATGACCGTCCAGGTCGGACTCTTGACAGATGTTCAGGCGATTCTCAAAGTAGGGAACTCGGCTCAGACTGTCGAAGTCAGCGGAGAAGCTCCGCTGGTGAATACCACCTCGCCCGATTTTGCAGGGGTAATTGCACAGGAAACTCTCCACGACCTGCCGGAGAACAATTACCGCTGGTCGGCATTTGCCTTGCTCACCCCCGGCGTAGTCAACGATTCCAACGGTTACGGCCTTCTAAGCTTTCGCGGCCAGAGCACCCTCCTGAACAACGTCACGATTGATGGAACCGACGACAATCAGGCTTACTTCTCTGAAGAACGTGGACGCACCCGCGCCGGTTACTCGACGATCAAGGCGGCAGTGCAGGAGTTCCAGGTCAACACTTCGAACTATTCCGTTGAATACGGTCGTTCAGCCGGCGGCATCGTGAACTCGGTCACCAAGAGCGGCTCCAATCAGTTCCACGGCGAAGGGTATTACAACGACCGCGACAGCGCATGGGCAGCGACAAACACCTATGTCACCCACCCGGTTCAGACTAGCCCCAACACTTACGCGGCCGAGTCATTTAAACCCACCGATCTGCGCCGCCAATACGGCTTTGGCGTCGGGGGACCGATTCTGAAGGACAAGGTCTTCTTCTTTCTGGCCGCGGACAAGTTCTACCATGATTTCCCGGCTGCCGCGACCATCACCGGAACCAGCGCCAACTCGAACTTCTACAACACCAACGGTACCTATGCCGCAACCCAGATCAAGACGCTCGAAACTCTGACCGGCTTGTCTTCGTCGGCAGCCTCAACCTTCTATGCCAACGGAATCGCGGGTCTGACGTCGATGCTCGGCACTGCGCCTCGCACCGGGGACCAGACACTCTATTTCCCCAAGATCGACTGGCAGGTCAACCAGAAGAACCACGTCTCAGTCGAAGCGAACCGCATGCGCTGGACTTCGCCCGCCGGCATCCAGACCAGCCCGGCCGTAGCATATGGACTGGCCAGCTTCGGCAACGACTATGTTCGTGATAACTGGATCGTAGGCAAGCTCGATACCTACATCACCGCAGCGATCAGCAATGAAGCTCGCTTTATGTACGGTCGGGATTTTGAATACGAATTCAACCAGACTCCCACCGCATACGAACAGAACAACCTGCTCAACAACAACGGCTACGTCAATCCGCTTGGCCTGCCTCCGAACGTCTATCTCAGTGGCTTCTTCCAGTTCGGCACGCCGCAGTTCCTCAATCGCGCGGCCCTGCCAGACGAGCGCCGTTGGCAGCTCGCCGATACCGTCGAGTGGATTCGCGGCAATCATGACTTCAAATTCGGTGAAGACTTCATTCATACCGACGACAGCATTTCCAACCTCTACAACCAGTTCGGCGGCTACACCTACAGCGGTAGCACGCCATTGGGCGACTACTTCGCTGATCTCTATCTCGCTCAAAACCCGACTGCCGGAAAGACAGCGGAGAACTACACCTACTTCAACCAGGGCGCAGGACTTCCCGGGCTGGATTTCACCACCAACGACTACGCTCTCTTTGCTCAGGACGAGTGGAAGGTAAGCCCGCGTCTCAGTGTGACCCTCGGAGTGCGTTGGGAATATGAGCAGTTGCCCAGCCAACAGCTCTCCAACTCACTGCTTCCTCAGACAGCTTCGCTGCCGAACTACGCGGCCAACGTCGGTCCTCGCGTCGGATTCGCCTACGACGTCTACGGTGGTGGAAAGACCATCCTCCGTGGTGGATACGGAGAGTTCTTCGCGCGCGCAATCAACTCGACTGTCTATCAGGCTCTGATCGGAACCGGCGCCTCAGGCAGCCAGACCAACCCAAATATCAATCCCGGAACCTCCTGCTCTCCCATCTTTCCGCAGGTTGTCCTCCCTGCAAACTTCGGTACATGTTTGGGAAGTGCGAGCGGAAACGCAACCGCCTACTATCTCGACCCCAACTTCAAAGTGCCGGAGATTCATCAGGCCGACCTGACCCTCGAACAGCAATTGACTCCGAACGATGTCTTCAGCATCTCGTGGCTCGGTTCGTGGGGACGTCGTCTTCCTGACTTCGTGGACACCAACCTGCCCACCCCAACCCCTGTCAGCTTCACAGTTGCTGATCCAAACGGTGTAGGACCTCTGGCCAACAACACTACATTCCTCGCAAATGCGTACTTTGCCACCAGCAACCCCAATCACCGTCCCAATCCAAACTTCAGCTCCATCACCGACATCTTCAGCGGCGTCACTTCGAACTACGAAGCGCTTGTCGGCTCATACAAACATCAGATGTCCCACTTCGTCTCCGTCAACGCCAACTACACCTGGTCGCATGCGCTCGACTACGGCGAAAACAACCAAACGGGCGCCAGCGCGACTGCCCTCCTTGATCCCGCCAACATCAAACTCGACTACGGCAACTCCAACCAGAATGTGCCCAATCGGTTTGTGGTCTACGTTGTGGGCAACTCTCCCTGGCACATGCGAGGTCCTATCGGTTATCTCGTGAACGACTTCGAGATTGCTCCAGACTTCCAAACCCAAAGCGGCTTGCCGTACTCGATGGGTATCAGCGGGTCATCTTCCAAGTTGTATCTCACACCCGGATCTCCAACCGCGGAATCGATCATCAGCACCAGCTC
>Ga0302319_10023296_pt1 | contig 11070 bp, 10 predicted proteins | sample Bog_T0_2_FD_203319 | JGI IMG/M metagenome (GOLD analysis project Ga0302319, IMG submission 203319) | Peat permafrost microbial communities from Stordalen Mire near Abisko, Sweden - Bog_T0_2 | ecosystem: Environmental > Terrestrial > Soil > Wetlands > Peat | place: Sweden: Abisko, Stordalen Mire...
TCGCTGACGTATTTTATGAAGAGGAGGACGAGGACGTAGTCTTTGTACTGGGAGGCGTCCATGCCGCCGCGGAGCTCGTCGCAGGAGGCCCAGAGGGAACTGTAGAGTTCAGATTTTCTGAGGGCCATGGGTGGGGTGGGTGTGGGGCATTAGTGCTGTTCGGCGCTTTATTTTCTCATGATCGGTATGGGTGCCGGCTCGGATTGAGGTTGTGAAGAGTAAGGGCGGAAGCACTATTCGCACTTCCGGAGCGGTAATGGCCAGTAACGCCTGACCGTTCAGCTTCGCAGGGCTTCAACTACGGCCTGGGTATTTCGGTCGATCACGGTTAGGTATGCACGAACGGCGTTATCGGGCGATGTTTTGCCCTGTTCCCATTCCTGAAGAGTTCGCCGGTTGAGCGCGAAGGCAACCGCGAACTCGGATTGCGACATGCCGACTTTTTTGCGGATGGCTTTGATATCGATGGGGCCTGGCAGGGTGTAGCTTTTCAGTTCGATCTCACCTCGCGATGGCTTTGGCAAGCTTTTTGAGAGCATTCTTTTCGGCATTTGTCAGATTCTCCTTTCGGTTCTTTGGGTAGGCGTCGATCATATAAACCGTCTCTCTGCGGATGTAGTAGTAGAAAACGGCCCTAATGCCGCCGCTTTTCCCTTGAGACCCACGACCCCACCTCGCCTTACGGCAGCCTCCGGTTTGCGGTATTACGGGGTAGCTTAACGACTGCGCAGCATAGGCCGGAAGAGGTACTATCCTCACGTCCTTAGTATACGTTAAGCACGTACACTGAAAGGAATGCGGAGTTTACGGAGAAAAGCGAGGGTGTTGCCCTGGGTGATATAAGAGGTGGCTTTCCCCACCGAGAAGCAGTTCGCCAGTTGGCTGGACCCGCGATGGTCGAACGCGGATCTCGTCGGTTGGTTGAAAGCTGTTGTTCAGCTGCTCAGGAGCCAAAGCTACCTCGGTGCGCAGTACCGCCGTCTGCGGACCCGGCTCTGAGCCCTCAAAGCCATCACCGCAATAGCTCGAAAGCCGGACAGCAGTGAATCAGCATAGGGTGGGGTTTCTGGAAAGTCTCGACGCGGCACGCAGGAGTGCGTGCGCTACGTTCGGATACGGGTGCATATTTGTGAAACCGGCTACATCGCGGCTGGGGGCAGCTACGCGGAGTCCAGCAAAAACTCGCCTCCATCATGCAATGCGATCAACCCGACTGGGACGAAGTAGATCGCCAGATAGCTGAAAACAAAACGAAAGAAACCGAATCGGCTTCGAATTGTAAAATGCCGGGATACGCCGCGACAGCCGCGTCTCCGGAGGTGCCCGAAGCCCCACGCCCGCCCCACGGCGTTACTCCCCAGCAAATCCGGCAGTAAATTCAAACACTGCAGAAAGAACACCCCGCGGCAGCCCAAAGGAACCGCCGCCTTCAATCCGGGTTTTCTGCGTTCAGCTGCGGTCCTAAATAAGCAACCCAAAACCCTTCCCCAGCATCCCTATCATTACCCACCCGTGCTATCGTCAAATTCTGTGAAAACCCTGCGACTTGCGGCTGTACTTGCTATTGGCGCCGCTGCCTTTGGAGCTGTGCAGGAAGGCGCCGCTGGGGACGCCATCCTCCTCGACACCATGAATCAGGAGCTTCAGCGCAATTACCAGGCCCTGAAGCAAAAGGCCGAACCCGCGCCTTACTTCATGGCTTACGAGGTCTCCGACATCGATACCCACGAAGTCGGCGCGACCCTCGGCGTTCTTAACTCTACCGACAACGAACACCACCGCTATCTCGACACCACCGTCCGCGTGGGCGATCAAAAGCTCGATAATTACCGCCGTGTACGCGGCGACCGTATCCAGTTTACTTCCGGCCTGGCAGTGCCCGTCGAAGACGTTCCTGGGGCCCTCAAAGCCCGTATGTGGCTCGAAACCGACCGGGTTTACCGCGCCGCCGCCGACCGCCTTATTCGCATCAAGACCAACCAGCAGGTCAAGGCCGCCGATCGCGATCAGTCCAACGACTTCTCGCCCCAGGAAGCATGGGCCCACTCCGAAAACACCTTCAAAACCACTTTCGATGAAAAGCGCTGGTCCCAATCCGTCCGCGACTGGTCGCGCGAATTCCGCGCCTATCCCGATCTGCTTTCGTCAAACGTCACCGTCTCCGTGCAGGGCGACAATCGGTACCTCGTGAACACCGAAGGCGCCCGTGTCGAACAGGGGCGCGGCTTCGCCCGCATCGTCATCTCCGCCTCCGGTAAGGCCAAAGACGGCATGGACGTGGCCGATTTTGAAACCTTCGAAGCCTTCGAACCCTCCGGCCTCCCGGCCGCCGATAAGATCGCCGCCTCCGTCAAGCGCGTCGGAGCCAACGTCGAAGCCCTCATCGCCGCCCCCACCGCCGAGCCGTTCGTCGGACCCGCCATCTTCTCCGGCCGCGCCTCCGGCGTCTTCTTCCACGAAATCTTCGGCCATCGCATCGAAGGCCATCGCCAGAAGGACGAATCCGAAGGGCAGACTTTCACCAAATCCGTCGGTCAGGAAATTCTGCCGACCTTCCTTTCGGTGACCTTCGACCCCACCATGAAACAGGCCGCCGGAATCGACCTCAACGGCTGGTATGAATACGACGACGAAGGCGTTCCCGGCAAGCCCGTCAAAGCCGTCGAGAACGGCATCCTCAAAGAGTTCCTGATGTCGCGATCGCCGATTGAAGGCTTCGACCATTCGAACGGGCATGGCCGCCGCCAGCCCGGTCTCGAAATCGTCTCACGGCAGTCGAACCTCATCGTCACCAGCACCAAAGCCGTTTCCGACGACAAACTGCGCCAGATGCTGATCGACGAAGTCAAACGTCAGAACAAACCTTACGGCCTCTATTTCGAAGACATCCAGGGCGGCTTTACCACCACCCAGCGCGCCGGCCTGCAGGCTTTCAGCGTGATGCCGGTGCTGGTCTATAAGGTCTTCGCCGACGGCCGCCCCGACCAGTTGATCCGGGGCGCCGACATTGTGGGAACCCCGCTCGCCAGCTTCGCCAAAATCATCGCCACCTCAGACAAAACCGAAGTCTTCAACGGCTACTGTGGAGCGGAATCGGGCAGCGTGCCGGTCTCCGCCGTCTCGCCCGCCATTCTGATTTCAGAGATCGAAATCCAGAAGAAGGATTCAGGCCAGGACTTGTTGCCCTTGCTTCCTTCTCCGCTGAAAGGTTCGATCCAATGAAGCTGTCCACCGCTCTCATCCTCCTCTCTCCGCTCGCCCTGATAGCCGCCCAGCCCGACCCTGTCCTGGACGCCATGCTGGCCGAGCTGAAACGCTCCACCACTCTTAGCCTGAACCAGCTCGATAAACCCTACTTCGTCAGCTATACAATTGACGACGTTCACAGCTGGTCCGCTTCCGCGACTCTCGGAGCTATCGTCTCCTCGAACGCCACTACCTATCGAATGCCCTCCGTCCGAGTCCGTGTAGGCGACTATCAGTTCGATAACAGCAATTACGCCGGTGGCGGCGCAGGCGGAGCCCGCTACGACCTGCGCAGCTTCCCGCTCGATGACGACCCGCTTGTCATCCGCCAATACCTTTGGCTGGCCACCGATTCCGCCTATAAAGGCAGTCTTCAAACGATTGCCCGTAAGCGCGCGGCCCTCCGCAGTGTAACTGTTAACGACCAGCTTCCCGACTTCGCCAAAGTCCCGAAGTTCACGCTCGTCCGCGATTACCAGCCCGTGGCATTCGACGACAAAGCCTGGCAGGATCGCATCCGCCGCGTCTCGAAGACCTTCGAAGCCTTTCCGGCCCTTCGCACCTCACTCATCGAATACAACGTGGCCGATGAGCTGCACCGCTTCGTCAGCACCGAAGGCACCGAAGTCCGCCTGCCCGCCGCTACCGCGGACATCCAGATCCGCGCCTCCGCACAGGCGCCCGATGGCATGATCGTCCGCGACTCCGCCTTCTTCTACACTCACGACCTCGCGAAGATGATTCCCGAGACCGATCTCGAAAAGGCTGCCGACCGGGTGGGCGATACCGTGATGAAGATGGCCAAAGCTCCGCTTGGCGAAGCCTATTCCGGGCCCATTCTGTTCGAAGGCGAAGCCTCACCCCAGATGCTCGCCGAAGTCCTGGGCCGCAATCTCCATATCGCCCGCAAAGGCGTGGCGCCCCCCGGAATGCCCAGCCAGGCCGCCGTCACCGAGCTCGAAGGCCGCCGCGGCGTCCGCATCATGCCTGAGTTCTTCGACGTGGTTGACGACCCCACCAAACCCCTCTTCGGCAGCGAAGAAGTGGATGATGAAGGCGTTCCCGAGAAGTCTGTCTCGCTGGTCGAAAAAGGCGTGCTCAGAGACTTTCTCCGCACCCGCGAACCCGTCCGCGGCTACACCGAATCGAATGGCCGCGCTCGCCTGGGTGGCACCCTTCCCACCCCCACCAACCTCATCGTCACCGCGCACGAAACCAGTTCGCTCTCCGATCTGAAAAAGAAGATGATCGACCTCTGCAAACAGCGCGATCTCGCCTACGGAATCATTGTCCGCCGCATGGACTTCCCCTCCACCGCGCCCATCGACGAAGCCCGCAAGATTCTGGCAGCCGCGGGAACCGGCCATCCCGTGAGCATGCCGCTGCACGTTTACAAGCTCTATACCGATGGCCATGAGGAGATGATCCGCGGCGTCCGCCTGCGCGGCCTCAACGCCCGCTCGCTCAAAGACATCCTCGCGGCGGGCGACGACAGCGTAACTTTTAACTACCTCGAAAACGGAGCCCCCTTCGCGCTCGTCGGCTATGGCTCCAGTTCCGCCGAAGTCGCGGTCGTAGCCCCCTCGGTGCTGATCGACGACCTCGAACTGACTAAGATCGACGACGAGCTCCCAAGGCTCCCGATCGCCGGCCCACCCACCGGACAGTAGCACCGGCGATCTCGTCGCCGGTTCTTCTCCACCCATGAAGATCCTCTCCCGCTACGTCTTCCGAGAAATTCTCGTAAGCTCGTTCCTCGCCACCGCACTCTCCACCTTCGTCATCTTCCTCCGGCAAATCGCTCCCCTCGTCGCCCTTCTCGTCCGCACCGCCGACGGCGTGGCCTTCCTCAAACTCTGTATCTTCTCCCTCCCGCCCGTCCTGCTCCTCAGCATCCCCTTCGGAGTTCTCGTAGGCATCCTCATCGGCCTCGGCCGCCTTTCCGCCGATAACGAGATTATCGCCATGCGCTCGGGGGGAATCTCCTCCCGCATCGTGGCACCGCCCGTCATCTTCTTCGCCACCCTCGCGCTCCTCGTCTCCGGAGCCTGCGCGGTCTGGCTCAACCCGCTGGCCATCCGGGCCGCCCTGAAAGTCTGGAACAGAGCCGGGGCGTCCCAGATCACCGCCGACGTGGTCCCCCAGGTCTTCCAGGAACAATTCACTAACGACAACACAGTCCTTTATGTGGACGACGTAGTCTCAGGCGTAGGCCCGTCCCTCTGGAAGCGAGTCTTCATTGCCGATATAACGCCCAACTCCGAACGCAAATCGGTAGGCAAAGACCAACCCGTAGGGCCAAAGATCACCATGGCCCGCGAAGCCATCGCCGTCCCCGACCCCCTTCACGGCCGCGTTCAGCTCACCATGAAGGACCAGAGCATCTACGAGCCGCCCTATGAATCCCGCGCACCCACCGCGGCGGCCGTCCTGATGCAGAACGAGCAGCAGGAAAAGAAGGCCAAAGCTTATCAGGACATGCTCACCAAAGAGCTCATCGCCTTCATCAAAACGGTTCCGCACAGTTCCCAGGAAAGCCTCGACGCCCGCATCGAGCTGCACAGCCGCTTCGCCCTGCCCTTCGCATGCGTCATGCTCGCCCTCGTCGGCATCCCGCTTGGAGCCTCATCGCGCAAAGGCGGCCGTTCCGCAGGCTATGTCTGGGGCATCTTCCTTTCCTTCTTCGTCTATTACCTCGGCTACATCACGCTCACCGGCCTGGCCCGCTCGCATTCCCTGTCCGCCGAAGCTGCCTCATGGCTGCCCAACGCACTCTTCGGCGTCTCCGGCATCTTCCTCATCTCCCGCATGGAAATCCCTGGCGACCGCGATCTTATCGGCGGAGTCCGCGCCTTCTTCACCGCCATCACCGATCGGATCTCCGGCAAGATCGCCCGCTCGCGCGAAACCGCCGGCTCGGGCAGCAAATTCGGCGGCGGCATCGTCATCTTCCAGCTCATGGACAGCTATGTCCTGTCCACCTTCCTCTTCTACTTCGTCCTCTGGCTGCTGGCCTTCGTCACCATGAGCCAGGTCTACAACTTCTTCGATCTGCTGAAAGACGTAGTCAAGAACCACATCCCGATGTCGCGCGTGGCTACCTTTCATCTTTTCCTGACGCCGCTGCTCATCTACGAAACCCTGCCGGTCGCCGTACTGTTGGCCGTTCTTGTGACCTTCGGCGTCATGACTAAGAACAACGAAGTTACCGCCTTCAAAGCGTGCGGCATCAGCGTGCGCCGCCTCGGTCTGCCTGTCTTGCTCATGAGCGGAGTCCTCAGCGCCGCCTTATTCGCCGCGGATTACTCATGGATCCCGCTCGCCAACCAGATTCAGGACGAGATTCACAACGAAATCAAAGGCCGGCCTGTACAGACCTATCTCAATCCCACTCGCAAGTGGTTCTTCCACGAATACCGCATCTTCTACCTGCGCGGCTTCGATACTTCCGAGATGATGATGATCGAGCCGTGGTGTTTTGAGATCGATCCGAAGACCTTCCAGCTCACCCGCGAAATCAGCGCCAACCGTGCCCGCTGGCACCCCAATATCAAGCAGTGGGTGTGGGAACAGGGAACTGTTCGAGACTTCCAGGGCGTCGATGAAAAACACACCGATTTCCCCATCGGCCACTTCGACGAGATCGGCGAAGGTCCGGACGATTTTCTGAAAGCCGTCCAGCAAAACGCCCAGATGAATTACGAAGAGCTCGGCGTCTATGTCAAGTATCTGCAGGACCATGGGTTCGATACCGAGAAGCTCAAGGTGCAGTACTACAAGAAGTTCGCCGTACCTGCTTTTGCCTTCATCATGGCGCTGATCTCGGTGCCGTTCGGCTTCCTTGTCGGCAATCGAGGCGCCATGGCCGGCATTGGTGTCAGCATCGGGGTCGCCATGGCCTACTACGCGATCCAGGCGCTCTTCGAACAGATGGGGAACGTGAATTACCTTCCGGCCCAGATCGCCGCCTGGTCGCCCGACGCCCTGTTCGCCCTCGCAGGAATGTATCTGATGCTCCGTATGCGCAGCTAACCCGGCCCGTAAACTAGCTATAATGGTCCGAAGGGCAAACGCCGCGCTGAAATGTTGCTTGAAATCCGCAAGAAACTCGAAGAAGAAATCGCCGCGCTCGAATACGAGTTGCGCAATGAGCTGCCCAGGGAAATCCTGAAGGCCCGCGCCCACGGCGATTTGAGTGAGAACGCCGAATACCACGCCGCCAAAGAGCGCCAGGGCCTGGTCAACGCACGGCTCGGCCAGCTTCAGAAGCGCGCGGGCGAACTCGCCATGATCGACGTCAATAAGATCCCTCACAATAAGGTGGGCCTTGGCTCTCGCGTGGTGGTGCTCGATCTGACGAAGGACGAAAAGTTCACTTACAATCTGGTCACCAGCGAAGAGGCTGACGCGCCCACCGGTAAGATCTCGACCGGCTCGCCGATCGGCAGAGCGCTGCTGGGCAAGGAAGTCGGCGACACCGTAAAGGTCATCGTTCCCGGCGGAGCCAAAGAGCTTGAGTTGCTTGAGCTGCAAACGATTCACGACCTGGCGAAGTAAGTTTCTATGACGGCATCACGCGGCATTGGCTGGTTCTGCGGAAAGATCATTTATGCGATCGTCCGGGCGCTGGCATTGTCGCGCATTCATCCCAACGTTCTGACCTTTATCGGTCTGCTGATCAATATCTGGGCGGCATTCCTGTTCGCGGCCGGTAATCTTCTGTGGGGTGGTGTCGTAGTCCTCGGCGCCGGTATTTTCGATATGGTGGATGGCCGTGTCGCTCGCGAAACCAATCGCGTGACTAAGTTCGGCGGCTTCTTCGATTCCGTGCTCGACCGTTATTCCGATCTCGCGCTGCTGGTCGGCTTACAGGTTTATTACTCGTCGATTAATCGCAATTTCTATGTCGTGCTGACCGCAATCGTGATGATGGGAACCGTGATGGTGAGTTACACCAGAGCCCGAGCCGAGAACACCATTCCGCGCTGCAAGGTCGGCTTCCTCGAACGCCCGGAGCGCGTGGTTCTGATCATTGTAGGCGCGCTGTTCAACCGCATGGCCGCAGTCCTGTGGGTGCTGGCCATCCTGTCTAACATCACCGTGATTAGCCGAATGATTCTGACCTGGAACGAGACAAAGGCCCTCGAAGACGCGCAATTGCGAGCCGTACCCGAGCTGGGTCATACAGAGTTTAGATCTCGGCTGCCTTAGCCTGCTGTTTTCGATGTTCCGCCCAGCGCTTCTTCTGCGCCGCGGCAATGCGCCGTCTGGCCGCATCGCTCAACACGCGCCTGGCGCGAGGCTGGCCACTTTCAGGCTGCTTGGGGTTTAACTGGGTTCTGATGGCATCGATCCTCGCCTGGATCTCATCCCGATCCTTTTCCAGATGACGCAGTGCATACTCCAGAATCTCGGTGTTCTGAATCGACTTTTGTCCGGCCATGTTCTTCTCCAGAATTTTTTATATCAGCGATACTATATCAGTTATATCTTGTAATGCTGACTAAAAGATGCGATTTTTGATCCAGCGAGTTACTCGCGCGTCGGTGCGGGTCGCAGGCTGCGACGAAAGTACCATCGGGAAAGGGGTTCTTGTCCTGATCGGCATCGCCGCCGGAGACCAGATTAAAGACGCCGACTATCTCGCCGATAAGCTGGTCAACCTCAGAATCTTCCCGGACTCCGAAGGCAAAATGAATCTCAGCGCTCTCGACATGGGTGCGGAGTTACTCCTGGTTTCCCAGTTCACTCTGTATGGCGATTGCCGAAAAGGCCGCAGGCCGAGCTTCGACGCCGCCGCGCCGCCGGACAAAGCGCGCAAGCTCTATGAATATGTGGTGGAAAAAGTGAAGGAAAAAGGACTGGTGGTCCGGACCGGCGTCTTTCAGGCCCACATGGATGTGGAACTGATTAACGACGGTCCGGTTACTCTGTTACTCGAAACCTAACCTACTTAGCGGTAGTATCGGCTGCCGGGCGATTCAGATACTTTTCGTACAGCTCTTTGTGTTTATTATCCAGATCGACCGGCTTACCTTTGATAAACAACAGCTTGACGGTGGTCTTAGTCTCGAGCGGATTACCGTCGGTAACCAATAAATCCGCCCACTTACCTTCTTCGACGGTTCCGATCTGGTCGCCAACGCCCAGAATCTCGGCGGCATTTTTAGTCACCGACATCATCGCGTCTTCCTCTGGCAAACCGAACGCCACCGCCTGCGCGGCCTGGTAAGGCAGATTGCGGGCAAAGCTCGCGCCCATGCGGTTCAGGGTCGCAATAGCGAACTTAATGCCGGCTTTCTGAAGTTCGAGCGGGGTTGTGAAGGCTTCGTCGTACGGATCGTCCGGACCCCGCGGCAGCGCGAGCGAAGGACCCAGAATCACCGAAATATTGTGATCTTTGATTTCCTTCGTCACCTTCATCGCCTCGACCGCATCCACCAGAATGATCTTCACCTTCTGCTTGTCGGCCCAGGTAATCGCATCGCGGATCTCACGTTCGCGCCGGGCCGTCACCAGAATCGGCTCCTTGCCGTCAATGACCGGGATCATCGCTTCCAGTTTCAGATCCGGCTTGAGACCGGGCGCCTTCGCATCCTTAGCCTGCTTGTAACGCCGCGCCTCTTCGAAGTAACCGTTCAGTTCAACGATGGCTTTGTCGTAGTTCTGCTTCTGCATCGCGAAGCTCGACATGCCGCCGAATGCCGTGGGGTCGGCGTCCGGAACAAAACCGCCCCGCCCGCCCCCACCTATTGCCGGGAAAACAACATGCAGGCCCGCGCGGGGCTTGAGACCCAGCTCGTCTGTCGTCCAGCCTGCCATATGCATCAGCGACATCTGTCCGGTGATCAATTGGCCCTCCGGCATGGTCGCCACCGTGGTGATCCCGTTCGCGCGCGTGATCGGAATGTGTTCGCTCTCCGGATTCACCGCGGTCAGCGCCACGAGTTCCGGATTGAAGCGGCCCAGTTCGGTGGTATCCACCGTCATATCCACCGCTCCCACTTCAGTAAGACCCATGTCGGAGCCGGCGTCGATCATGCCGGGATAAACCTGCATGCCTTTACCGTCGATCACCTTGATATCTTTCGGCGCGGCCAGGTTCTTGCCCACCCCGATGATCTTGCCGTTGCGCACCAGCACGCTGCCGTTCTCGATGGGAGCGCCCGCCATGGTGTGGACGGTGGCGCCTTTGAGCAGAAACGAATTGTCGTCGGCCGGCGCAGCGATAACGGCTGCCGGTATGAGAAGAAATAAAAGCTGCTTCATTTGTTCGGTGCTCCTGTCGGGGCGGCGCCGCCGCGGCCCCCGCCATTGGCGCGTTGTTCGGCTGCCGCTTTAGTGATGAGCGTTTTCTTTTCGCTCTCCTTCTTCGGACGGCCATCGATGTCCTGATCCCGGTCGAAATATTCATGGCCATCGATCCAGACTTTGAGTACTTTGCTGAAGTTGGAAAGCGGATCGCCGTCGTACAGAAGTACGTCGGCGTCTTTGCCCACTTCGAGAGAACCGACGCGGTTGTCGATCCTCAGCTGCTTTGCGGGATTGATGGTCACGAGCGAAAGAGCTTCGGTCGGAGTCAGCCCGCCATAGTGCATGGCCTTGGCCGCTTCCTTGTCGAGATGGCGCATCAGTTCGGCGTCGTCCGAGTTGATGGAAGTAAGCACGCCTTTTTTTACCAGAATCGCCGCGTTGTAAGGGATCGCGTCGTTGGCTTCCATCTTGTAGGCGTACCAGTCGGAGAAGGTGGATGCTCCCGTGCCGCGCTGGGCGATTTCCTGGGCCACTTTATAGCCTTCGAGAACATGCTGCAGGGTCTGGATG
>Ga0302319_10023298_pt1 | contig 11070 bp, 8 predicted proteins | sample Bog_T0_2_FD_203319 | JGI IMG/M metagenome (GOLD analysis project Ga0302319, IMG submission 203319) | Peat permafrost microbial communities from Stordalen Mire near Abisko, Sweden - Bog_T0_2 | ecosystem: Environmental > Terrestrial > Soil > Wetlands > Peat | place: Sweden: Abisko, Stordalen Mire...
CGCAATCATAGACGCCAAAGATGCAAATGGAGAGACGCCACTGTGGTGGGCCAGCTGGTACGGTCGTCCAGCGCCCATCCTCCGGGAACTGCTGTACGGAAACTTCCGCATTCATCAGCAAAATCAGCCCATGCGCGCCAACCTGATCGGAAAGCCGCAGGTTTAACCTGCCTCGGTAATCGAGGCAGGCCGGATGCGCCTCACCCGATAAAAAATCGCCAGTCCCGTGACCGATCCGCAAGTGATCAGGCTCGCCGCCATCCCCAGGATCAGCGACCAGTCGTGCTCGAGCGCGCCATGCACAATGCCGATGACCTGCAGCACGCTGAAGCCGCCGAAGGTCACCAACGAAACCCCTTCGGCCGTCTTCTTGCGCCAGAGCGCAATCGCCTGCGGCACAAACAGCGCGGCATTGCACCCCAGTCCCAATCCAAACAGCCAGGCAAAAATCTCTCTCATCGCAACACCCCGCTCGCGCAGTCAATGAATCCTAGTCCCTTGGTCCCTAGTCCTTAGTCCCTGTTCGCAAAGCGAACCGCATTCCGCGCCTTCGCCCGCGCCGCCTCTTCCTCCCGGCTGCGCGGCGGCGCATTGGTTTCAAGCGAGCTCAACAGCCGCGCCGACACACCGGCAATCTCATCCACAGCCCGCGCGAAGGCCGCCTCGTTGGCCTTCGACGGCTTGTTAAACCCGCTCACCTTGCGCACAAACTGCAGCGAGGCAGCGCGAATCTCCTCGTCCGTCACCGGCGGATCGAAATTGAACAGCATCTTGATATTTCTGCACATCGTCAGCGCTCCTCCCGCTCTTCACTGCCCCGCGCACAAACGCAGAATCTCTGCGCCAAACCGCTCCACCTTGGCCTCGCCAATGCCGTCAATGTTCAACAGTTCGCGCGGATTCCTGGGCCGCAGCGCCGCCAGCGCCACAATGGTCCGGTCATGCAGCACCACGTACGCCGGCACCTTCAGCCGCTTCGCCTCCGCGGCCCGCCACTCGCGGATGCGCGCAGCCAACGCTTCGCCCTCCGCGCTCAACCGCAGCGGCTCGGCGGCTGCCGCATTCTTGCCCGCGCCATTTCGTTGAGCCTCATTCTTCACGGCCGGTTTCGTCTTCCGCGCTCGAGAAGGCGCAGCACCGCGCCCGCCAAACTCCTCCACAATCCCATCGCTGAGCAACAAGCCCGGCAACGGCCCGCGCGTCTCGCGTCCTGCCTCCGTGAGCCGCGCCTTGCGGAAACGAATCACTTCGCCGTCCTTTTCGAACGTGGCCTCTTCCATCTCGATCAGCCCCGCCTGCACCATCGCTCCCAGCAGCGCTTCGTACGCGTCACGGCTCATCCTGTCGACCAGGTCAAGATTCCGTTGCAGCGTGCCAGTTGCTTTATAGTCCACCCCGCGCAGCTCCTCCACAATCCGCTGCACCAGCTCCAACTCCGCCGCAGTCGCCCGCCGAAACTGGCGCAGCACCGCGCCACCCGGATCGCACACATCGCACACGCCGCACGCCTGCCTGGCATCTTCCACATCGCCAAAGTGACGGACCAGCGCTGACATGCGGCACTCGCTCAGCTCCGTATAGCGCAGCACCTTGGCAAACTGTTCAGCCCGATACTGCGCCTGCACCGAGTAGGTCTTCTTCCAGCCCGGCCCGCCCACCGTCACGTTGCCGCCAAAGTCGCGGCGCGCGCCGCCGTGAATCTCCAGCTTTTCGAGCGCCTTGTCAAACTCCTCTTCGCTCAGCCGCGATGCTTCGCGCAGCTCATCCGTCATGCGCGGCTCGTCGCTGAGCGTGCGGAACACCCGCGCCAAGTGATCGGCTGGCGGATAGTCGCGATTCAGAAAAAAGTCGTGCGTCCGCTGGTCCGCATAGCTGTGCATCAGGAACGTGCGGCTCAGGGCGCCATCGCGCCCGGCGCGGCCAATCTCCTGGTAGTACCCTTCGAGCGTGCCGGGGAGCCCGGCATGAATCACGGTGCGAATATCGGCCTTGTCAATGCCCATGCCAAACGCGATCGTGGCCACCACCACCTCAAGCTCGCCTGCCTGGAAAGCCGTCTGCACGCGCTCGCGCGTCTCCGCATCAAGACCCGCATGATAGGCAGCAGCAGCAAGCCTTCCCTGGCACAGCTCCTCGGCCAGTTGCGCGGCCTGCTTTCTCGATGTCGCATACACAATCGCCGGCCTGCGCTCCGGCGCTGCCAGCAAACGCGCAATCACGCCGGCGCGCTCCGGCACCGGCAGCTCCACCACTTCAATGGCCAGGTTGTCGCGGCGGAAGCCATGGATGAACAGCGCCGGCTTTTCCATGCCCAGCTGCGCGGTAATGTCCGCCTGCACACCGGGCGTGGCCGTAGCCGTCATGGCCAGCACCGGCACCGGGTCGCCCTCGCCGCGCAGATGGGGCAGATAGTCGCCGAGCATGCGGTAGTCGGGCCGGAAATCGTGGCCCCATTGCGAGATGCAATGCGCCTCGTCAATGGCGATCAGCGCCAGCCTGCGCTTGGCCAGCATCTCCGGAAAGCCGGGCACGCGTAGCCGTTCGGGCGCGATGAAGAGGAATTGCAGCGAGCCGTTGAGATAATCGACGCACGCCTGGCGCGCCGCGCTGCGCTCTAGTCCAGAGTGAATCCGCGCCACGCACAATCCCAGGCCGGAGAGCTTGGCGGCCTGGTCGTCCATCAGCGCAATCAGCGGGCTGATCACCAGCGCCGTGCCGCCGCGCGCCAAGGCAGGCAGCTGGTAACACAGGCTCTTGCCCGCGCCGGTGGGCATCACCAGCAGCAGGTCGCGCCCGGCCACGGCCGCTTCGCACACCTCCAACTGGTTGACGCGGAAGCGCGCAAAGCCAAACACGGATCGCAGCAGTCCGGGTAGATCGACGGCTGCCGCGCCGTTCGCGGCAAGATCGCTCGCATTGGGAAGAGTCGTCAAAACAGAAGGGCGGTTGGCACCCCGCGCCGTCGCTGCCGGTGCGCGGGATTCTTCTTTCACTCTACTAGATCCGACACTCTGCTAGACCCGGAGCCCGCGCTTACTTGCCGTATTCGCGCACCTTGGCGTAGAGCGAGCTGCGATGAATGCCCAGCCGCTTGGCAGCGCGAATCATGTTGCCGCTCTCAGCCTCGAGCGTTTCCAGCACGTGGCGCTTCTCCAGCTCTCTGAGCGTCAGCTGGACAGGCTCCCCGCCCTGCTGCGGCGATTCAAACTCGAGCCCGGTGTTGTGGATGATGCCATCGTCCGACAGCAGCACCGCTCGCTCCAGCACGTTGCGCAGCTCGCGGATATTGCCCGGCCACGCGTAGTTCTTGAGCGCCGCACGCGCCGTCTCTGAGACCCGCAGCGGGCCGCGTTTCATGTCGTTGGCCAGCGCTTCCACCAGCGTGTCGGTCAGGATCGGGATGTCTTCCAGCCGCTCGCGCAGCGGCGGAATGCGCAGCCGCAGCGTGTTGATGCGGAAGTAAAGATCAGTGCGGAACTTTCCTTCGTCGGCCAGCCGCTTCAGATCGCGATGCGTGGCCACGATTATCTGCACGTCTGCCTTGCGCTCCACCACATCACCCAGCCGGTAAAAGCGCTTCTCCTCCACCACCTTCAAAATCTTCGCCTGGATGTCGAAGTCCATGTCGCCGATCTCGTCCAGAAACAGCGTTCCGTGATGGGCGGCTTCAAGAAATCCCATCTTGTTGGCGACTGCGCCCGTGAACGCGCCCTTCTGATGCCCGAACAGTTCGGACTCGAGTAGTTCGCGCGACAGTCCTGCGCAGTTCAGGTCCACGAAGGGCTCGTTGGCGCGCGGCCCCATGCGGTGCAGCGCCCGCGCCAGTACGCCCTTTCCCGTGCCCGTGTCACCCTGGATGAGGACCGTGCTGCCAGCCTCGGCAACCCGTTGCGCGGCTTTCTTCAAAGCCACGATCGCGGCGCTGGTGCCGATGAACGGATCGCGGTCATAGCGCGCCCGCTCCAGCCGGTTGCTCACCGTCTTCTGCAAGTTGCGAAAGTTTTCAAGCGACCGCCGCAGCATCGTCGTCAGCAGTTCAATGTCCACCGGCTTGGGCACAAACTGCTCGGCTCCCTGCTTGATCGCTTCCACCGCCAGATCAATGCGCGCCTGGCCGGTAAGCACAATCAGCGGAATCCTCAAATCGCGCGCCTTGAGCCAGGCCAGCAGGTCAAAGGCGGTGCCGTCACGAAGCTGGTAGTCGGCCAATACAACGCTGGGCTGGGACTTCTGGATCTCGAGAATGGCGCGTGAGACGCCCTCAGCCCGGGCCACCTCGAAGCCGTGCAACTCGAGGCCGATGGTGAGCACATCGAGCAGCGACGCATCGTCTTCCACCACCAGGACTCGTTCCTGCATTGCGCCTCTTCTGCAATCTTGTCCCGGGAGCGGGCCGGGACGCTGTCCAGAACCGTACAACTCGGCGAAGGCAGGCAGTGCGCGACTCTCCAACGGCATTTGAACCCTCAAAGGGCTGCCCTGCTCCGGTGTGTCCAGACTATAGATCATCCTAAGAAACCTGTCGAGAATCTAGACAAATCACGTCGGGAAGCACAACATTCTGTGCTCTTTGCAGATATTTATGGCTCGGGTAATAAGAAACTAAGGTAATTAAATTCAGTCGTTTACCTGCGAATCCACGCAGCGGCCTTCTGCTGGAAGGCCAATTGCCGATGAAGGGGCAGTGAGCATCTTCGCAACTTCAGCACTTTCACGGCAGGTAAACCCTTTGGCACACAATCGTTTTCGCTTCCATCGCTCGGTCCTCACCCTCGCTTTTACCGCGTTTCTGTCGGTCATCTTCACGGGGTGCAGCGCTGTGAGTTTCACAGGTTCCTCTAATACAAGCTCCTCTGGCACCAAGGTGCCCACAGTCACCGCGCCCGCGGTTACCACGCAGCCCGCCAGCGCCACCGTGCCCCTCGGCCAGCCCGCCACCTTTACCGTTGCGGCCGCCGGCACGGCCACCTTGACCTACCAGTGGCAGCAGAACGCCGCCGACATTCCCGGTGCCACGGCGGCCAGCTACACCACCACGGCAACCACCGTGGCCGACAACGGAGCCATCTTCACGGTCGTTGTCTCAAACGCCGCCGGCAGCGCCACCAGCAACCCGGCCACGCTCACTGTAAATGCCGGCACGCCGCCCGCGCTCACCCAGCAGCCGGCCAGCCAGTCGGTCGCCGTCGGCCAGCAAGCCACGTTCTCCGTCGTGGCCGCTGGCGCCGGCACGCTCACCTACCAGTGGCAGCAGAATTCGATCGACATCGCCGGCGCTACGACGGCCAGCTACACAACACCGGCCGCTACCGCCACCGACAGCGGCACAAGCTTCGACGTCATCGTCACCGACCCGGCCGGCAGCACAACCAGCAGCGCCGCCACCCTCACCGTCAACACGCCCGCGCAGCCCAGCTATTACGTGGCCACCAACGGCAGCGACCAGGCCGACGGCTCGGCGTCCAGCCCCTTCGCCACTCTCGGCCGCGCGCAGGCGGCCATGCAGCAGTCCACCATCAAGACCACGCAGATCGATGCCGGCACCTACTACCTCACCAGCCCGCTCACGCTCACCTCCGTCGACCAGGGGGAAACCTGGCAGGCCGTGCCAGGCGCCACCGTGATTCTGAGCGGCGGCCTGCGCCTCACCGGCTGGGTGAGCGAAGGCAATGGCATCTACTCGACCCACGCCTCCGCACCCGTCGGCCTCGACCTGGCAGTCAACGGCGTGCGCCAGATGCCGGCCACGCTCGGCTATGACCCGCAGCGGCCCTTCATCACCGGCTGGCGCGAACTGAATCCCAACCAGCCCAGCAACTTCGGTGTCACCTTCACCATTCCGGCCTCGGACATGACCCCCTCGGTCAAGCCCGGCGCCATCCTCCAGGTGCTCGATTTTCTCCGCTACACCGATCAAATCACCACCATCACCGCGGTCGACCCGAGCACCAACACCATCACCGTCCATGACCAGTTCAACACCGGCACCACCAACCCCGGCGTCAGCGGTAGCTGGCGCGTGCTCAACGACCCAGCGGACCTGAGCGCTCCCGGCCAATTTGCCTATGACGCCACTACCGGCAAGGCATACATCGAGCCAGTCAGCGAAGACACGCTTTCCGCTGACACCGTGGTCGCCGCGCGGCTCAGCACGCTGGTCGTCCTCAACAGTGTCTCCGGCGTCACCATCAGCGGCCTTACTTTCGCTGACACCACCTCCGACCGCTGGATCTACTCCGGCATGTTCTACGACAGGCTGGCGGCCGTGATGGCCACGGGCGTAAGCAACTCGACCTTCACCGGCAACTCGTTCGTCAACGTGGGCAACGGCATCGCGCTCAGCAGCTCGTCCAACAACGTGATCGGCGGCAACGCCTTCAGCCAGCTGGGCGGCAGCGGCATCTTGCTCACCGGCAACAGCAACAAGAACCAGGTCACCACCAACATACTCACCGGTCTGGGCAAAATCAACGTCGGCGCCACCGGCATTCATCTTGAAAACAGCGCCAACAACCTGGTCGACAGCAACACCGTCGACGGCTCGCCGCGCTGGGGCATCGATCTCTATCCGACTGACAGCGTTTCGCTGGTCGGCAACACCGTCTCCAACAACACTCTGCGCAACACCAGCCAGCAGACCAACGACACCGGCGCCATCTACTCCTATGCAGGCGACAGCCCTGGCTACGTGAGAGAAAACACGCTCATCACCGGCAACCGCATCGAAAACGTTGGCGGGCTGCTGCGCGACGCCTCAGGCAACTATGTGGCTGGCGCCTCGCAGGGCATCTACATGGACGACCAGGTCAGCGCCATCACCATCGACAGCAATGTGGTCGAAAGCATTGGCAGCGGCATGATGCTCTGCCATGGCTGCCAGACCAACGTCGCCACCAACAACGTTGTTGTCCTGCAACCGGCCGCATACTACGATCGCGGCACAAATGGTGTGAGTTTCTCGACCGGCGCCATGAGCTATAGCGGCACCACGCGTGTCGACCTGCTGCCCTCGTACTTCCCTGCCACGCTGACTTCCACCATCGTGGTGCAACTCTCCGGCCAGGGTGCGGGCGCAGCCTTCAGCGTTGTGGCAGACGGTGCAGTCATCGGCACCGGCACGGCAACGGCCGCGGTGGCCGACTACATCTTCTCGGCGCAGCTCACCCCGCATATGGTGCATCGCATCGGCATCACGCTCACGAACGGCGCAACCAACGGAACCCCAACTGCGACGCTCAGCAACCTGGCCCTGTTTGTGAACAACACTGCGGTGCAGTTGGTGGCGCCGGAGGCAACGGGCAACTACGGCTCCTACGGCTTTGTGGCCGGCGGCGACAGGATGCAGGTCACCAACTACTCCGCCACCCACAACATCGTCTATCGCAACGGCGGCGGCTCCATGGACGTGCTGGATTGGTCGGATGGGGCCGTGCCGGCCTATATCGACCCCAACCCCGGCAGCATCAGCGACAACGTGCTCTTCCAGAACGTGGCCAAGTCCGACGACACGACCATGGGCGCGAACGGCGCGGATGCCAACTCGCAGTTAGTGAACCCCATGTTCGCCAACGCAGCCAGCGGCAACTACGCTTTGCAAGCCAACTCGCCTGCACTGGGAATGGGCTTTACCACCAGCGCAGTTCCCCTGGCGCAGTAGCTCCACAGAGCAGCACCGCTCTAGTGTCCTGTCTCTAAAGTCCATAACATAAAAATGACCTGTCATCCTGAGCGAAAGGGGCCCCAAACGCTTCTCAGTTTGGGGGTGGTGAGTCGAAGGATCCGCTTTTGTTCTTTCGCGCATTTTGCAAAGAACTTTGGCGACAGGACACTAACGCTGCGGCTCGCTGATCGGGTAATCGCCGCTGGCCGTCTCCACCGCATCGGCAGCAAAGCTGGGCGTCAATCCCAGCCTGCGCCAGAAGCGGTCAAGCAGCGCAATGGTTTCAGCGCTGGTGCGACTGGTGGTGCGCAGCAGAATCTCCGTGCTTTCGCCGGATGCCAGGCTGGACGCTTCGGCAGCAATCGCCACGCAGCGGTCCGGCCGATACGTGCAGCTGGCCAGGTCGGCAATGGAGAGCCGGGTACTCGGCGTCGCCAGCACCGTGCGCGGCGGAGCCATCCGGTCCAGCAGGCAAAAGATTTCGAGCTTCGACTCCAGCTCATCCGGCACGCAATCGATGGCCAGGTCGGCCTCGCGCACTGCCTCTTCAATGGTGGAGACGAAGGCCACCGCGCCGCCCTGCCCCGAGCCATCCCCGCCCAGCGCCGCGGGTCCGAGTTCAAGGCGCAGCCACTCCTGCGCATGGTGCAGGTTCTGCGGCATCACGTCTTCCAGCAGCACGCGGAAGCCGGCGCGCGCAGCTGCCCGCGCCAGCCAGCGGCCCAGCGGCCCTGCTCCGATAATGGCTAAGGTTTCCGCCAAGGCTGAGCTTACTTCACAGCCAGCGCAGTCGCCACATCCTCGGCATTGGGCTTGGCCTGCAGCAGGTGCTCGGCCACCCGCGCCCGCTCATCCGCCGTCAGCGTAGGAATCGTCGCCAGCACCCGGCGCAGGGTCACGGCAACGTCATCAATGTAGTTCATCAACCGAATTGCTTCTCCAGACAGCGGCATGGTTTCCCTCAGTGGTTGGAAGTTCTGCTCCTATTGTAGGGGGTGCAGTCGGGCAAGCGGAAGGCGGCCGAAAAGGGCGCGGCGCGTCCGGCATTCCGCGCACAAAATACCGCCACGGCCCCTCAGCCGATTCCGTTACCCATGCCTTCGTCCGCGCCATCAACCGCCAGGTCACAGGCCGGGAGACGATGCGCGCCGGCTGGACGGGCTATTTCAACATGCGGCCGGACTAACTCGATCGCCATCGAGGAGATCTTTCAGGATGGCCCGGTCGTCGTGCTGCTCGGTGTCGCCGCGGGAACCTATGCCCCGGAGCACATAACTACAGGCAACCAAGCTACTGCCGCTGACTTACAAGTCAGAATGACACCACTTTCGACCAGTTTTCCTATACCCAAAAACAACAAGCCGCACTTATCGCTAAGTGCGGCAATGGTGTTTTTCAAAAATTCGTCCCGAGCTGCTGGCCCCCGCACTTAGCTTCGCACCGTTCACGGATTGCTCCGTACCCGACGCTTGACGCTCCATGCATCGCTCGGATCGCTCCGTGCGCCGCACTTCTGCGCCCTTGTGTTGCACCCGTCGCCTCGTGCTCAGCCGGTTTCGCCTGGCCCGGTTTGCGGATTGCTCCGCGCCCGTCTCCCTGCGTTCCGTGCTGCTCACGGAGGACTCCGCGCTCAACACTTTGAGCTTGCGCCCCGTACCCCGGCTCTCTCCGTTTCCGGATTGCTCCGTCTTCCGAGACTTAGCGCTCCTCGCTCGCTCGCGGATCGCTCCGCTCCCTTGCTTCTAGCGCTCTCCCCGCTCGCAGATTGCTCCGCTCCCGGTTCTTGACACTCCGTGTGGGTCTACGGATTGCTCCGTACGCTCACCCGGTGCGCCCCTGTGCTGCTTACGGATTGCTCCGTGCTCAACACCTTAAGCTCCGCCCCGCTCGCGGATTACTCCGCGCTCGATGCTTGGCTGCCGAGTTCCGTTTGCGGATTGCTCCGCTCCCTTTCCTCTGCGCCCTGCGGCAGTCGCGGATTGCTCCGTACCTGCAGCTTTGAGCGTCGCATCGAACCCGTAGTACTCCGCGCTCGATACTTATCGCTCCGCATCGTTCATGGATTACTCCACGCTCGACACTTGACTCTGAAGTGTTCTTCGCAGATCGCTCCGCGTTTCCCACTTAGTGCCCTGTGTTAGTCGCGGATTGCTCCGCTTCTAACACTTCATGCTCCGTGCTTGGACCAGTTGGTAAGCTTATTCAACATCACAAGTGAAGCAGCTTCCGCTTACCTGGCAACCCGGAATGAAAGTAACTATGCTCCTTGGCGTTTTGCGCTGTCAATGCTAAGTGGAGGTTTATTTCTGTGGAAATCTTAATGGATTAGTGGAAAACCTTTCTCCGCTTATCGGAGCCCATCCAAGCGGGGTAAAACCCTCCAAGAATGCACTGGAGGTTGTGCAAACCGCGGCTCTTAGCGGATGAATTGGTGGATAGTCGCGGCCATCAAAGTCAGGTTAAAAGCCGCATGCGCCGCCATTGCCGTCCACAGCGTTCCCGAGCGTGTGCGACAGAGCGTAAACACCACGCCCACGCCGGCCATGAGCAATATTGCGACCGCAGCCGAAACCACCCGTAGATGATAGCCCCCGGCGTCATGCCAGATTCCATGGAGCGATAGATAGACCAGCGCAAACAGGAACGAATTGACCAGCGTGGCAACCGTTGAGTTGAAGCGCTCCGTGAAGGTTTGCTGGATGAATCCACGAAAGAGAATCTCTTCGCCAATGGGGTTGAGAAAGATTGCCGGAATCGAGTACACCGCGAACAGTTCCGGCGGCGAAAGCAGCCCGCGCATTTCGTCGAAGTGGAGATAGTTGCGGATGCTGATGCACCAATTATTGGGTGAGTTGCCGAAGATGGCCATGCCCAGCGCGAAGAACAGCAGCCCACACGCGGCTCCGGCCGCCGCGCTGACGACCATGGAAGCCGGAGTCACGCCGCGCTCGGTGAGCCCGATCTTGCGCCGCCCGCTGCTGGTGAGCAAGATGAACGGGAGCACCCACATGGCCATGGTCTGCAGAAAGTAGAGTTCCTGTAGCGCATATGGACTAAGCATCGCGAAAAACCGCACCGCGGCCAGCACCACCAGCACCACCAGCGACACCACCCACGGCGGTCCCAGAAGCGCCGTCCAGATAGGCTTGAGAAGCGCCGGTTCGGGCGCGGTTGAATTCGCCGGGGCGCTCATGGGCGGTTCCTTCCCGTCCGCGCCTGCATGGGCCGTACGGGCCTGGGCAGCGCGGGCAGGTTTTGGGATTCAGGATGGCTCTGCTGACCAGCCTACGGACCGCGCAAGCAAACGTCAAACGCAAGCGAGCGGCCCACCCCTCCCACAAGGAATGGACCGCCCTTTTGCATCCTCCTCACCTGCGAGGAGATCCTTCTCGGCCGGCAGTGGCCCGGCC
>Ga0302319_10023299_pt1 | contig 11070 bp, 8 predicted proteins | sample Bog_T0_2_FD_203319 | JGI IMG/M metagenome (GOLD analysis project Ga0302319, IMG submission 203319) | Peat permafrost microbial communities from Stordalen Mire near Abisko, Sweden - Bog_T0_2 | ecosystem: Environmental > Terrestrial > Soil > Wetlands > Peat | place: Sweden: Abisko, Stordalen Mire...
ACGACAGCACGGCCAGCAGACCGAGGGCGTAGCACAGGGCGACCATGAGCAGGCTGAAGCCGTCGGCGGCCACGAAGAAGCTGATGCCGAGCTGCGGTATCCAGGCGACGTGCACGCTCGCCACGAATGGGCCGTGGCCGGCCACCGAGAAGTCGGGCGCCTTCACGATCCACTCGACGATCACCGCGACGAGACCGGCGGCCATGGCCAGGACCGACACCCAGCGGGCAAGGTCGGCGCGGCGGTGTCCCGCCACCCAGGCGACGATGCCGGCGACGAATGGCCAGGCGAGTAGCGCGACGAGGATCATCGCAGCACCACCAGGAGCACGCCGACTGCGACGCCGAGGCCGATCACGAACACATACGAGCGCACGAGGCCGTTCTGCGTGGCCGACAGGCCGCGCCAGCCGGCGCGCGCCAGGCGGGCGACGGCGTCGACGGGCGGCTCGAAGAGGTCGTTGCGGCTGACGTGGGCGAACCACAGGAACGGCACCTCGAAGGCGTAGCGGTAGAGCCAGTCGAAGCCCCAGCCGCCCAGGAAGTAACGTGCGGCGGCCGACGTGGCGGCCTCGGCCGCCTGCTGACGGCGGCGCTCGTAGAGCAGAAAGGCGAGGCCTATGCCGGCCAGGGCGACGACGCCCGGCACGAAGGTCGTCCACAGGGCAGAGGCGAGGCCGCCGTGGCGCAGCGGCGTCACGGGCAGCACGGGCGCCAGGAAGCCCTCGATCTTCTGCAGGTGGGCCCAGCCGCGGGGAATGTCGATGAGGCCGCCGGCGATGGCCAGGAAGGCCAGCACGAACAGCGGCAGGCGCACCGCGAGGCCCGTGCGAAAACCGGGCCGCGGCTCGGTGCGCACCGAGCCGAAGAACACCACGAAGACCGCGCGGAAGGCGTAGAGACCGGTGAGCAGCGAGCCCACGATGCCCGCGATCCACAGCCAGAAGCCGCCCTCGGTCGACTGCAGGGCGCGGTCGATGATGAGGTCCTTGCTGTAGAAGCCGGCCGTCACGATGGGCAGCGCGGCGAGGGCCGCGGCCCCTATGAGGAACGTCCAGAAGGCGACCGGCAGGCGCGTGCGCAGGCCGCCCATCTTGAAGATGTCGTGTTCGTCGTCCATGGCCTCGATCACCACGCCGGCCGAGAGGAACAGCAGGGCCTTGAAGAAGGCGTGGGTGATGAACATGAAGATGCCGGCCGACCAGGCGCCGACGCCGAGGGCGAGGAACATGTAGCCGACCTGGCTGATCGTCGAGTAGGCCAGGATGCGCTTGAGGTCGACCTGGAACAGGGCGCTGATGCCGGCGTAGAGGAGCGTCGCCGCTCCCACCACTGCCACTGTGGTGCGTGCCGCCGGCGCCAGGTCGTAGAGCACGTTGGTGCGGGCGATCAGGTAGACGCCGGCGGTGACCATGGTGGCCGCGTGGATCAGGGCGCTGACCGGCGAGGGGCCGGCCATGGCGTCGGGCAGCCAGGTCTGCAGCGGCAGCTGGGCCGACTTGCCCACGGCGCCGCCGAGCAGCAGCAGGGCGGCGGCCACGGGCAGGGCGGAGCCCTGCGGCCAGGCCGCCGCGGCGCGCGCCATGAGCGGCTGGATCTGCAGCGTGCCGAGCTGCGTGAACAGCAAGAACAGGCCGACGATCAGGGCGGTGTCGCCGATGCGCGTGACGACGAACGCCTTGCGGGCGGCGTAGCCGTTGTACCAGTGCTTGTGCCAGAAACCGATGAGCAGGTAGCTGCACAGGCCGACACCCTCCCAGCCCAGGTAGAGCAGCAGCAGGTTGTCGGCCAGCACGAGCATGAGCATGAAACCCACGAAGAGGTTCATGTAGGCGAAGAAGCGCGCGTAGCCGTCGTCGTGAGCCATGTGCTCGACGGAGTAGAGGTGGATGAGGAAGCCCACGCAGGTCACGATCAGGATGAAGCAGATCGCGAGCGGGTCGAGGTAGAGGGCGACCTGGACCTTGAGGCCGGCCACCGAGAACCAGGTCCAGAGGACCTGGTCGAAGGCGTGGCCGGCCGGCGGGCCCGCCATGAAGTCGATCGACACAGCGAGGGCTACCAGCGCTGCCAGACCGACCGAGCCGGCGCCCACGGCGGCGATGCCGGCGTGCGACAGGCGCCGGCCGCCCAGGGCGAGCACCACGAAGCCGGCGAAGGGCAGCAGGGGCACGAGGAAGAGCAGGTGCAGCACGTCAGCCTCGCATCCGGTCGGCTTTGTCGATGTCGAGCGAGCCGAAGGCGCGGCGGAAGAGCAGCGCCAGCGCCAGGCCCACGGCCACCTCGGCGGCCGCCATGGCGAGGATGAAGACGAACATCACCTGGCCGTCGGGTTGTCCCCAGCGCGAGCCGGCCACCACGAAGGCAAGACCGGAGGCGTTCAGCATGATCTCGATCGAGGCCAGCACGAAGATCAGGTTGCGGCGCACCAGCACTCCGACCAGGCCAACGAGGAACAGCGCGGCCGCCAGGTAGAGCCCGTACTCGAAGGGCACGTGGGCCATCAGTCGTCGTCCTTTCGCCAGAACCTGGTGGTGCGCGGTGCGGGCGTGTCGTGGGGCGCCTGCGGCGTGGCTTCGCCGACTGTCGCGCCGCCGGTCGCGCTGGTCGCGCCGCCGGTGGGTGACCTGCCCGGCGCGCCGATCGCCACGAGCGCTGGGGCCGGGCCGCCAGAGGCCGGCGCGACTGCGTCGGCCGGCGCCAGGTCGGCGAAGCCCTGCTCGCGCTGACGCTGGCCCAGGTGACGGGCGCCGATCAGGGCGGCGAGCAGCAGCGTCGAGGCCAGCTCGACGCCGATGGCGTAGGGTCCGTAGAGCGCTATGCCGACCGTGCGCGGCGCGACGGCGCGAGCGCCGACCTGGGCCGAGGGGCCGCTCGCGATGGCCACGGCGAGCTCGGCCAGCAGCGCCGCGGCCAGCAGTCCGGGCCCCAGGAAGCTCGCCGCGCGCAGGCGGTGCGACTCGTCGCCTTCGGCCTCGCGGCCCACGTTCAGCAGCATCACCGTGAACAGGAACAGCACGATGATGGCGCCGGCATAGACGATCACCTCGAGAGCGGCCACGAAGGGCGCGCCCAGCGTGTAGAAGACGACGGCGACGGCCAGGAGCGAGACCACGAGGTAGAGCAGGGCGTGGATCGTGTTGCGGCGCGTCACGACGAGCAGCGTAGAGAGCAGGGCGATCGCTCCGGCTATGTAGAAGACCACGGTCATGACGCGCGACGGCTCCTCATGGCAGCAGCCTTTTGGGGTCGGTCGGCGGGGCCTCGTGCTCGGCCTCGCCCTTGCCCTTGCCGGCGATGGCGAGGCCGGCGACCCGGTAGAAGTTGTAGTCGTGGTACTTGCCGGTGCCCGCGATCTGCAGGTCTTCCTTTTCGTAGACCATGTTGGGGCGCAGGTACTCGCTCATCTCGGCGTCGGGGGTGAGCTGGATGGCGTACGTCGGACAGGCCTCCTCGCAGAAGCCGCAGTAGATGCAGCGCGAGAAGTTGATGCGAAACCAGGCTGGGTAGCGGCGTCCGCTGTCGTCCTGGGTGGCCTGCAGGGCGATGCAGTCGACCGGGCAGGCCACGGAACACAGGTAGCAGGCCACGCAGCGCTCGCCGCCGTCGGGGTCGCGGGTGAGCACGATACGCCCTCGGAAGCGTGGCGGCAGGTAGAGCATCTCCTTGGGGTACTCGATCGTGTCGCTGCGCCGAAAGAGGTGCAGAAAGACGATCCAGAGACCGCGCAGGTAACTCATTTCTGCACCGCCAGGATGATGGCGCCGGTGACGGCCAGGTTGACCAGCGAGAGTGGCAGCAGGATCTTCCAGCCGAGGTCCATGAGCTGGTCGTAGCGCGGCCGCGGCAGCGTGCCGCGCACCAGGATGAAGAAGACGATGAAGATGAAGACCTTCAGCAGGAACCACACGAAGTTGGGTAGTCCCGGCCCCAGCCAGCCGCCGAAGTAGATGGTGACGATCAGGGCGGCGATCAGCGTCATGCCGAGGTACTCGCCCACCAGGAACATGCCGGACTTCATGCCCGAGTATTCGGTGCGGTAGCCCGCCACCAGCTCGCTCTCGGCTTCGACCAAGTCGAACGGTATGCGCCGCATCTCGGCGAAGCCGGCCAGCAGAAAGACGAGAAAGCCCGGGAACTGCGGGATGACGTACCACAGGCCGCGCTGGCCCTCGACGATCTTGTTCAGGTCGAACGAGCCCGAGAGCAGCACGGCGCCGGTCAGCGCGACGCCCATGAAGACCTCGTAGCTCATCATCTGGGCCGCCGCTCGCAGGCCGCCGATGATCGAGTACTTGCTGGCCGACGACCAGCCGGCGAGGGCCACGCTGTAGACGCCGAGCGACGACATGGCCAAAAAGAACAGCAGTCCGACGTTGGTGTCGGCCACCACGAACGAGCCGCTGATGGGCACGACGACGAACGCCAGCAGCACCGAGACGATGATGATGGTCGGCGCCAGCACGAAGAGCACGGCGTCGGCGAAGGGCGGGATCCAGTCCTCTTTGGTGAACATCTTGACTGTGTCGGCGAGCGGCTGCAGCAGGCCGGCCGGGCCCACGCGGTTGGGCCCCAGGCGGTCCTGAAAGAAGCCCAGCAGGCGGCGCTCGAACCAGGTGAGACCGGCGGCTATGGAGAGCGCGCCGGCCAGCACGACCAGCACGATGACGAGGTCGTAGAGCACGGTGAGTCCGGAGACCGCCACGAGTGACGCCGCGCCGGCAAGGTCGAGCGTGGAGCGCAGGGCGTCAGGCACGGTCGCCCCCGTCGTCGATCTCGAGCTCTGCGGGCAGGTCGAGGAAGGGCAGGCCCGGCAGGCCCACGGGCAGGCCGGCGAGGCCCTCGGGCAGCGAGTCGTCGATGCGCACCGGCAGGCTGAGGCGGGGCTCGCCGGCGCCGTGCAGCACCACGGCCAGCGGCCGGCCCTCACGCGCGCCGAGCCGCTCGGCGTCGCGCGCTCCCAGGGCGAGGTAGGGCTCGGGCGCGCGACCGGCGACCGGCGCCGCGAGCATGCTGAGCTCCTCGGAGCCATAGATGTGATGTCGCGCCGCGGCCAGCAGGCGGCCGGGCGCGGGGGCGACCACGCGTGGCGCAGTGGCCGGCTGCGCGGCGCCGGCCGGCGCTGTGGCGGCGGCGCCGCCCGCGGGTGCGGCCGCACCGGCGCCGGCGGCACCCGCGCCGGCCGACGGCGGCTCGATGAGCCGCACGCCGGGGTCGCCGCCGCGCAGCGGGCCGGCGATCTCTTCCTGGAACTTGTTGAGCGCCTGCACCGAGTTCCAGCGCGGCGCGTGGTAGCGCGCGATCAGCGACGCCGGCGGCCGGCCGCGGTAGCCCTCCATAGAGAAGCTCATGGGCGCGTCGCGGTCGGCGGGCGGCGGCGCGTCGAACACCGAGACGTCGGCGTGCATGGCGGTGCGGCCGCTCGCGCGACTCGCCTCGCGCGGGATCTTCATGCCGGTGAAGCGGGCGTCGGCCGGCGGCGCGGCGCGGGTCGCCGGCGCAAGGTCGGGGCGCTCGCGGGCGAGCTCGTCGAGCAGGTGGTCGAGGGTGATCCAGTCCTGGCCCACCGGCAGTCGCGCGGCCGCGGCCAGGGCCGAAAGCCAGCGCCAGGTGGGCTGCGCCGGGCGCGGCGCCGGCATGACCTGGAGCGAGCGCTGGGCGCGCCCCTCGAGACTCACGAACGTGCCGGTGCCCTCGGCCCACGAGGCCGCCGGCAGCACGGCCGCCGCCGCCGCTCCCGTCGCGGTCTTTACGTGGTCGACGACGATCACCGTGCCGCAGGCCCGCAGGAAGGCATCGATCGAGGCCGCCGGCGCGCGCCGGTAGAGGTCGTTCTCGATGACCAGGGCGACCTCGACGTCGCCCTCGGCGGCAAGGCGGAAGGCGTCGGACAGGCGGCGGCCGCCGAGCAGCATGAGGCCGAGCGTGTTGACCTCGGGTACGACCAGGGCGAGCGGTGCGGCGCCGGCGGGCGCGGCCGGAACGGCCGCCGCGGGCGGCGCGGAGGCGTCGGGCGTGCCGGCGGGCGCGGCGGTGTCGGAAGCGGCGGCGGGCAGGCTGGGCAGGGCCCGCGCCAGGGCGGCGGCCGCTTCGAGCAGCGCCACGCTGCCGCAGCTGACCCCCGAGATCACCACGGGGCGCGTCGCCGCGCGCAGGGCCGCCGCGTAGCGCTCGACACGGGCGGCCTCGTCGGAGAGCGGCGTCTTCGTCGCCCGCCGGCGGCGCTGCGGGGCGAGCGCCGCGGCGAGCGCCAGAGTGAAGCTGGCAAGGTCGTCGGGCGCCGCGTGCCAGGTCTCGGCGGCGATCTCGTCGAGCTTGCCGGCGTGCGTGGCGGCGATCCACAGCGCCTTGGGTTCCTCTTTCTTGACCATGCCGATACCGGCGTCGTTCCAGCGCGCGATGCCGAGGCGCTCTTCGTCGGCCGTCGGCCGCAGACGCGCCCAGCGGCGCACCGCGAAGTCGAGCATGGGCGCGGTGTTGGTGAGGTCTTCGCCGAGCACGATGACGAGGTCGGCGGCCTCGATGTCGCGCAGTGAGGGAGTGGCCGACGGGCCGGCGCGCAGCAGCTCGGCGGCGCGCTCGACCAGCGTGTGCTCGCGTTCGGCCATGCCCAGGAAGAAGCGGTCGTCGCCGACCATACGCTTGAGGGCGAAGTTGGCTTCGAGCGAGGCGCGCGGCGAGCCTATGCCGACGGGGCGCGGCCGCGCTACGCGGGGCCGCGCCCCGACGGCCACGCGGCGCTCGCCGAGGGCCGACTCGAGGCGCGCGCCGAGGCCGCGTACAAGCTCGCTGGCCGACAGGCCGGCAAGGCCGACGATCGGTTGCCGGACCCGCTCGACGGCGTTGACCGAGCCGTAGCCGTAGCGCCCGCGGTCGCAGAGGAAGTAACCGTTGACCTCGCCGTTGTAGCGGTTGAGCACGCGGCGCAGCTCGCCGTAGCGCTCGCCGGCGATGGTGTTGCAGCCGCGCGCGCAGTACGGGCAGACGGCGGGCGCCGTCTGCAGGTCCCATTTGCGCGTGTAGTGGGCGGCGAAGGTCTTGTCGTCGAAGACCCCGACTGGGCAGACTTCGACCAGGTTGCCGCTGAACTCGCTGTCGAGGGCGCCGTCGCGCAGGCGCCCGAAGTAGACCTCGTTGCGCAGGCCGAAGGCCGCGAAGTCGCGCCCCCCCGCATAGTCGACATAGAACCGCAGGCAGCGGTAGCACTGGATGCAGCGGTTCATCTCGTGGGTCACGAACGGGCCCAGATCGTGGTTTTCGAACGTGCGCTTGGCGTAGGTGTAGCGGCGGTAGGCGTGGCCGGTCATCACGGTCATGTCCTGCAGGTGGCATTCGCCGCCCTCGTCGCAGACCGGGCAGTCGTGGGGGTGGCTCGTCATGAGCAGCTCGATGACGCGGGCGCGGAAGCGCACGACCTCGTCGTCGGAGATCGCCACCCGGTTGCCGGCGCGGGGTCGCGTCAAGCAGGACATCACGACCTCGCCCTTGTCGTCGTCGTCGTCCCAGAACAGTTTCACGGCGCACTGCCTGCAGGCGCCGATCGATCCCATGGCGGGGTGCCAGCAGAAGTAGGGCACGTCGTAGCCGAGCGAGAGGCAGATGTCGAGGAGATTGCGCGTGTCGTCGACCTCGTAGCGTGTGCCTTCGATGGTGATGGCGACGGTGGCCACGGTCAGCGCCTCGCCGTCGAGTCGGCCGTGCGGTAGCTGCAGTGATGCTCGTCGATGTGACGCTCGAACTCGTCGCGGAACAGCTTGAGAGCCGTGCCGAGCGCCTTGGTAGCGCTCGGCGCGAGGTCGCAGAAACACATCTGCTCGCCCATGAACCACATCTGCTCGACGAGCAGGTCGAGGTGCTCGGGGCGCCCGCGCCCTTCCTCGATGTCGCTCAGGACACCGACGGTCCAGGGCAGCCCGGCCCAGCACGGCGTGCACCAGCCGCAGGACTCCTGCGCGAAGAAGCGCAGGAGGTTCAGGCACAGGCCGACGGGGCAGACGGAGTCGTCGATCAGCAGCGCCGTGCCGGTGCCCAGGCCGGTGCCGACCTGCTTCATGTGGTCGAAGTCCATGAGGACGTCGATCTCGGCGGCCGACAGGAGGGGCGTCGAAGCGCCGCCGGGCAGCACGGCGCGCAGCGTGTAGCCGTCGCGCATGCCGCCGGCATACTGCTCGATCATCTCGCGCATGGGCGTGCCGACCGGCAGCTCCCAAGCCCCAGTGCGCCGGGCGCGTCCCGAGACGCCGCAGATGCGGGTGCCGCCCTCGTCGGTGCGGCCCAGAGCGTGCCAACGCTCGGCGCCCAGACGGACGATGCCGGGCAGACAGCACAGCGACTCGACATTGTTGATGACCGTCGGGCGACTCCACAGGCCGGCGCTGGCCATGTGGGGCGGGCGCCAGCGCGGGTTGGGGCGGTCGCTTTGCAGGGCGTTCAGCATGCCCGACGCCTCGCCGCACATGTAGCGGCCGATGCTGACGTGCAGATTGATCTCGAGATTGAAGTCGCTGCCCAAAATGCGCTCGCCCAGGTAGCCTTTGGCCCGGGCCTCGGCAAGCGCCCGCGTGAGCAGGGCGTGCGGCTTGTCGTACTGGTCGCGCAGGAAGATATAGCCCGTCTTGGCTCCGATCGCGTAGCAGGCGAGGGCCATGCCCTCGATCAGCAGATGGGGGCTGCCTTCGATCAGGTACCGGTCCTTGAAGCTGCCGGGCTCCATCTCGTCGCCGTTGCAGACCACGTACTTCACGGACGGCGCGTCGTCGCCCATGGGCACGAAGCTCCACTTGCGTCCGGTCGCATACCCGGCACCGCCGCGGCCGCGCAGCCCGGCATCGCTGACCACCTTCGTGACGTCGGTCGGCGCGAGCTCGCGCAGCGCCTTACGCAACGCTTCGTAGCCGCCGGCGGCCTCATACTCGGTCAGGTCGAGGGCGCGCCTGTCGGCGCGAAAGGCGGCCGTCATGGGGCGCTCGTCGGGCGTGAAGTCGGTCGCGGACGGGTCAGTCATAGCGCTCCAGGATCTGGTCGATGCGCTCGGGCGTGAGGTCGCCGTGGAACTCGTCGTCGATCTGCATGGCCGGGGCGTGATCGCACTGCGCGAGACAGACGATGGGCAGGAACGTGAAACGTCCGTCGGCCGTGGTCTCGCCGAGCCCGATCCCGAGACGCGCCGAGATGTGCTCGCGCATCTGCTCGTAAGCCATCACGTAGCAGCAGTCGCTGTCGCAGATGAGGATGACGTGACGCCCGACGGGCTGACGGAAGAGCATGTTGGCGAACGTCGCGCGCGAGTCGAGCTCTTCGACCGAGACGCCCAGGAACTCGCCGATGTCGGCCAGGGCCTGGTCGGACAGCCAGCCGCGGTGGCGCTGCACGACGCGCATCGCCCCCGCCGCCGCCGAGCGGCGGTGCGGGTAGTGGTGCAGGGTCGCCTCGATCTCTGTGCGTTCGTCGTCGGTCAGCATGCCGGTGTCACCTGTCCACGTCGGCCATCACGAAGTCGATACTGCCGAGGACCGTGATGAGATCGGGGATCTCGAAGTGCTCGGTCATGAGCGGCAGCGCCTGAAGGAGCGGGAACGACGGCGTACGGATGCGGTTGCGATAGGCGCACTCGGCGCCGTCGCTGACCAGGTAATAGCCGTTGTTGCCCTTGGTCGCCTCGATCCCCAGGCAGGCTTCGCCCGGTGGCACCACGGGCCCCCAGCTCACTCCGAGGAAGTGGTCGATGAGCGTCTCGATGTGGTGCATCGTGCCGGGCTCCTTGACCGGCGGCGTGGCGAGCGGCTGATGCGACTTGTAGGGGCCGCCCGGCATCTGCTGACGGCACTGCCTGATGATGCGCAGGCTCTGACGGATCTCCTGACTGCGCACCCACACGCGATCGTAGCTGTCGCCGCTGTCGGCCGTCGGCACGTCGAACTCGAAGCGCTCGTAGCCGGAGTACGGCCGTTTCTTGCGTACGTCCCACGAAAGGCCGGCCGCGCGCAGGTTGGGCCCCGTGACGCCCCACTCGATCGCCTCGGCCACGCTCAGCGGCCCGACGCCCTTGGTGCGCGCTTTGGTGATGCGGCTGCCGAGCACGAGAGCGTCGTACTCGTCGAGCCGGGGCGGCAGATACTCGAGAAAGTCGTCGACGAGCTCCTCCCACCCCAGGGGCAGGTCTTCGGCCACGCCGCCCAGGCGAAACCAGCCCGGGTGCATGCGGCCGCCCGTGATGGCGCCGGTGATGTCGTGGATGCGTTCGCGGTCGCTGAACATGTAGAAGACCGGCGACAGGGCGCCGATGTCCTGCGCGAAGGTGCCGTAGAACAGGAGGTGGCTGTTCACGCGGTAGAGCTCAGTGAGCATGACGCGGATGACCTGGGCGCGTTCGGGCACCTCGAGCCCAGCGAGGCGCTCGGCCGACATGAGGTAGGCGAGGTTGTTGACGACGCCGCCTGTATAGTCGACGCGGTCGGTATAGGGGATGAAGGTGTGCCAGGTCTGGCGCTCGCCGATCTTCTCGGCGCCGCGGTGGTGGTAGCCGATGTCGACGAGGCACGAGACGATCTCTTCGTCGTGCAGACCGACGACGATGTGCACGACACCGTGCGTGCCGCCGTGGTGCGGGCCCACGTTCAGGAACATGATCTCGGGGTCTTTGGCGAGCTCCTCGAGGCCCCACTCCTCGGGCCGGAAGGCGAGCATGTCCTGCCACTCGGCGGCGCGCTCGGGCGGCATGACGAGGCGGCCGATCTCGGTCGCGCGCGCAGCCGATTCCTTGCGCAGCGGGTGGCCTTCCCACCAGGGAGGCATGAGGATCCGCGGCCGGTCGGGCAGGCCGTCGAAGCCCACGCCGAACATGTCCCAGACCTCGCGCTCGTACCAGGCGGCCGCCGGGAACACGCCGGTGATCGTGGGCAGCGTGGGCGTCTCGCCCTGCAGGGCGACCTTGAGCCGCACGTCGCGGTTGTGCTCGAGCGAGAGCAGATGGTAGACGAGCGTGAAGTCGCTGGCCGGCTGGCCCTCGCGGTGGACGCGCACGCGCTCGTCGATGGCGGTCAGGTCGTAGAGCATGGGGTAGGTCGTCGCG
>Ga0302319_10023300_pt1 | contig 11069 bp, 5 predicted proteins | sample Bog_T0_2_FD_203319 | JGI IMG/M metagenome (GOLD analysis project Ga0302319, IMG submission 203319) | Peat permafrost microbial communities from Stordalen Mire near Abisko, Sweden - Bog_T0_2 | ecosystem: Environmental > Terrestrial > Soil > Wetlands > Peat | place: Sweden: Abisko, Stordalen Mire...
CTCATTCTTGCCGCGCTGGTAACGGTTTACATTGTGCTCGGCGTTTTGTATGAAAGTTTTGTCCATCCCATCACCATTCTTTCCACTCTGCCCTCCGCCGGCGTCGGCGCGTTTCTCGCTCTGATTATTTTTCATCAGGACCTCAGCGTGGTTGCGATCATCGGAATCGTGTTGCTGATCGGCATCGTGAAGAAAAACGGAATCATGATGGTCGATTTCGCGTTGGAAGGCGAGCGCGAACACGGGAAAACTGCGACGGAAGCAATCTACGAAGCGTGTCTCTTGCGCTTTCGCCCGATCATGATGACGACCATGGCCGCTCTGCTAGGCGGACTGCCGCTGGCCCTGGGATCCGGATTCGGTTCTGAATTGCGTCGACCGTTGGGCATCGCCATGGTCGGCGGTCTACTTCTCAGCCAGGTACTCACGCTCTACACCACGCCCGTAATCTATATCTTCTTCGACAATCTGGCGCATCGTTTTGGCAGTAAGTCGAAGCCCGCGGAAGCTCGCGCGACAACCGGAGAAGTGGAACAGGCAGGGCGGGCATGAACATTTCCGCGCCCTTTATTAATCGGCCCGTAGCGACCACGCTGCTGACCGTCGCTATCGCTCTCGCGGGCGCGGTTGCATTTCAAGTCTTGCCGGTAGCGCCGTTGCCGGAAGTAGATTTCCCAACCATCTCGGTAAGCGCAAGTTTGCCGGGTGCGAGCGCCGCGATTATGGCTTCCTCCGTGGCTACTCCGCTCGAGCGGCAATTCGGCCATATGGCTGGCGTCACCGAGATGACTTCCTCGAGCACTCTCGGCAGCACCTCAATCAGTATCCAATTTGATCTGACGCGAAACATCGATGGCGCGGCGCGCGACGTGGAAGCCGCCATCAACGCGGCTCGAACATATCTGCCGGCAAATCTTCCAGGCAATCCGAGTTATCGCAAAGTCAATCCCGCCGACGCCCCTATCATGATTCTGGGACTCACTTCCGACAAGTTCGGCCCGGCAAAACTTTACGACGAAGCTTCCACGGTGGTCGAGCAGAAGTTATCGCAGATTCAGGGCGTAGGCCAGGTCACGGTGGGAGGCGGAGCGCTGCCCTCAGTCCGCGTGGACGCAAACCTCACGCAGTTGGCCAGCTACGGGCTCACCATGGCCAATTTGCAGTCGGTGCTCAGCCTGCAGAATTCCGATCTGGCCAAAGGTCAGATCACAGATGGCAATGTGAGCATGGATATCCTCGCCAACGATCAGATCTCGCTGGCGGAACAATACAAGCCGCTGGTCGTGGGCTACAAAAACGGAGCGGCGGTACGTCTCTCCGACGTAGCGAACGTCAGCGACTCCGTGCAGAATATTCGCACCGCCGGATATCTGAATGGCAAGCGTGCGGTCACGGTCATAATTTTCCGCCAGCCCGGCGCGAACATTATCGCGACGGTCGATCGCATTACGGCGCAGCTTCCTTTTATTCAAGCCTCGATTCCACTGGGTATCGATACCACCGTCGTTCTTGATCGCACCACCACGATTCGCGCTTCGGTCAGTGACGTCGAAAGAACGCTGCTGATTTCCATCGCTCTCGTCATCGTTGTGGTATTCGTCTTTCTCCGTAATGGCCGCGCCACGCTCATTCCCAGCGTCGCGGTTCCGGTGTCGCTGGTGGGCACGTTCGCGGTTATGTATTTGCTCGGCTACAGCATCGACAATCTTTCGCTGATGGCCATGACCATTGCTACCGGATTCGTGGTCGATGATGCAATCGTCGTGATGGAAAACATCTCCCGCCATTTAGAAAATGGAATGGAGCCCTTTGCCGCCGCTTTAAAAGGCGCGGAAGAAATCGGTTTCACCGTCTTCACCATCAGCGTCTCGCTGATTGCCGTCTTCATCCCGCTGTTAATGATGGGCGGTATTGTTGGCCGCCTCTTTCGTGAGTTTGCCGTCACCCTGTCGACTTCAGTTTTCGTGTCGATGATTATCTCGCTCACGACAACGCCGATGATGTGCGCGTACCTTTTAAAGCCGGAGAGGAAAGAGAATCACGGGCGGCCCTACATGGCCAGCGAAAAGGTTTTTGACTGGGTGCTGTCTTTGTATCGCGGAAGCCTTGCCTGGGTGCTGGAGCATCCCGTCCTCACGCTGTTCGTACTTTTTGCCACCATCGCGCTCAACATAATTGTGATCATAAAAATCCCCAAGGGATTTTTCCCCGTCGAGGATACGGGATCCATTACCGGTTCAGTGCGGGGGCCGCAGGATGCATCGTTTCCGTCGATGGACAATTCCATTCGACAAATCGGCGCGGTGGTTAAAAGCGATCCTGCCGTGGCCAATGTGATTGCTTTCACCGGCGGGAATGGAGCCACGAATACGGGCAATCTCTACATTGCGCTGAAGCCGCTGGCGGAGCGCAAGGTCAGCGCTACTGAGATCATCAACCGCCTTCGTCCGAAATTAAATCGGCTGCCCGTCGCTTCCGCATTCTTGCAATCGGTACAGGATTTGCGTATCGGCGCCCGCTCCGGCAATGCGATGTATCAATACACCATTCAATCGGACACCGTAGAAGAGCTTTCCCACTGGGGACCGATTCTGCTCGGTCAGATGCAGCACCTGCCCGGCTTTCAGGATGTCAGTTCCGACCAACAGAATGGCGGCCTGGATGAGTTGCTGACCTATGATCGGCTCACCGCGGCCAAACTTGGCATCACCGCGAGTTCGCTCGATTCCACTCTGTACAGCGCCTTCGGCCAATCGGAAGTTTCCATCATCTATACGCAACTGAATCAGTACTACGTGGTGCTCGAAGTTGCTCCCCAATACTGGCAAAGCCCGGAGGGGTTGAATGACGTTTATCTCCAGTCTTCTGACCGCCACAGTATTCCACTGCTTACCGTGGCCAAAGGACAAGCCAATACGACGCCGCTCGCCATCAACCACACCGGACTTTTTCCTTCTGTTACAGTGTCGTTTAATCTTGCGCCAAACGTATCCCTAAGCGATGCAACGCAGAGTATCGCTCGGATGAAAACTCGTCTGGGCACGCCGTCGACGCTGCAAGGTTTTTTTGCCGGAACGCTGCTGGCGTATCAACAGTCTCTTAGCACCGAGCCCATCTTAGTCGTCACTGCGCTGCTGGCGGTCTATATCGTTCTCGGCATTTTGTACGAAAGTCTGGTCCATCCGCTGACGATCATTTCGACGCTGCCTTCTGCCAGCGTTGGCGCAATGTTGGCATTGATGCTGTTTGGGCAGGATCTGAATATTATTTCCATCATCGGCATCGTGTTATTGATCGGCATCGTAAAGAAGAACGCCATCATGATGATCGATTTCGCTTTGCAGGCCGAACGCGAGGAGGGTAAGAAACCTGTTGACGCGATTTTTGAAGCCTGCATGCTGCGCTTCCGTCCCATCTTAATGACCACCATGGCCGCGCTCCTGGGAGCGTTGCCATTAGCGATGGGAACCGGAACCGGCTACGAGTTACGCAGGCCGTTAGGCATCACAATCGTAGGCGGGCTGATTCTGAGTCAACTGCTCACGCTCTATACCACTCCGGTTGTCTATTTGGAGTTCGACCGCTTGCGGTTGTGGGTTCAACGCAAGAGGGCGGCGCACGCATCTCCGGAGCCGCAGTTGGGTTAGTGCAGTGAGTGAGAGAGTTAAGACTTAACGTTATGACTACTTATCCGCGAAAGATAATGAACGCTACGATCTGGCTGGGTGCGACGGCGGCGCTGTTCGTCCTCTCCGGTTGTGTCGTCGGACCAAAGTATCACGCACCCACTCCACCCCCGCCTGCTCCGGAATACAAGGAATCGCCTACCCAGTTTAAGGATGCCCAGGCTTGGACGGTTGCAAAACCCGCAGATGCCAAACTTCGCGGCAAATGGTGGGAGATCTTCAATGATCCCGAACTGAACAGGCTGGAAGATGAATTAAATATCAACAATCAAAACATTAAAGAGTATTTTGAAAATTTCATGGAGGCGCGTGCTGTCGTGCGCGAGGCGCGAGCTCAATTTTTTCCCACGTTGTCGGTTGCGCCTTCCTTCACTCGCTCTCGCTCTTCGCAAAACCTTGCCGGAAGTACCACCGTCAACGCGAACGGCACGGGGACGAGCACCGGTACCACCAGCACAAGCTCGCAGAGTACGCTCTATTCGCTACCCTTGGAAGCATCCTGGGAGCCCGACCTTTGGGGCAAAGTCCGCAATACCGTTCGCCAGGCTCAGTATGCTGCGCAAGTCAGCGCCGCCGATCTCGAAAACGAACGCCTGACCGAACAAGCGAGTCTGGCGGAATATTTTTTCGAGATTCGCGGGCAGGATAAACTGCAGCAAATCCTCAACGATACCGTCGTCGCCGATCAGAAGGCACTGGAGTTGAACCGCGCCGCCTATGAGACCGGAGTCGGGGATCAAATCTCCGTAGTCGAGGCAGAAACCGCGCTGGCCAGCGCCATTGCCGTGGCAACCAACGCCGCAGTCGCGCGAGCGCAGTACGAACATGCCATCGCCATGCTCGTGGGCAAATCTGCTTCTGGATTCTCGATTCCCGCCAAGCCGATGACCGTCTCTCCTCCGCCGATTCCGGTCGGCGTTCCTTCCGAACTCCTGCAGCGGCGTCCAGACATCGCCGCCGCGGAACGCACCATGGCGGAGGCCAACGCCACCATCGGCATTGCCTACGCGGCTTACTATCCCAATCTCACGTTGACGGCGGAAGGCGGCTTTGAAAGTTCCGCCATCAGCAATTGGTTTTCGTGGCCGAGCCGTTTCTGGTCCATCGGCGCATCGCTCCCGGAAACTATCTTTGACGCCGGTTTGCGCCGCGCTACGGTTCAACAATACGTCGCGACCTACAATGCAGACGTTGCCGGCTACCGCCAAACTGTGTTGACGGCTTTCCAGCAAGTGGAGGACGCCCTCGCCGAGGTTCGCATTCTCGCACAAGAAATTCCTCAGGAAGAGCAAGCCGTAAATTCCGCCCAACTCTATCTGCAACTCGAACAGGCACGTTACGACACTGGGATTGATCCCTATGTCGACGTGCTCATCGCGCAAACCACTTTGCTGAACGATCAGCAAACTCTCAACGGCCTTCAGGTGGAAGAGATGACCTATGCGGTCGCGTTAGTCGAAGCTCTGGGCGGCGGCTGGGACACGTCGCAACTCCCCAGTCCTCAGGCTGTGACGCAAAAGCCGTCGCCCTCCGATTCCGCAATTGAACATTGAAGGCAAGCTCGACGACAGATTTTTCGATCGTGCATCCATCTTAATAACTTATGTGCACCATCGCGGAACTTTGCCGAAAGCGCGGGCAAGAATCTCTGAGAATATTGACCTTCGCTCGAAACGCTTCGTCCTCAGATATTCCGAATATTGGTTTTAATTGTGTCTACCACCTCATCGATACCGCCCTCCCCGTCAGCAACGGAGCAGTTGTCTCAGTCTCAGTATCCGATCACAACGCCTCCGTGTCCTTCGGATTTCAAAGCCCTCACACAGACTTGGCTGTCACTAATTCGTATGGCACATTGTGCCGATGAGATAGAGGCGCGGGCTTGCCCAGCAAGAGATGGGATTCCGCGTCTAGCCGCCGTTGGGGGAGTAAAGCCATGTTTGAAAACGCCTTGCTGCTAGTCAGCGATGGCAGCAGTATCTTGGACGGTTGTCGAGGTGAAGGGCGCTTGGTAAGGGAATCCTCAGACCTCTCACCCGGGGCAAGCGCATGCTAAGTCCTGCGCTCAAGCCTAGAGGAAAGGTAATCGAAACTCTTCGAAACGCAACCCGTTCAAGCCATGTGAAGTTGGCGTCGTGTCCGGCCATGGTGCGGCTCTTTGACGCCGACTACACCTTTTCCGAATATCGATTTCATCTGGGCAAGCTGCTGGGGCTATTCGAGCCACTCGAATGTGCTGTAACCGCTGCCGCAGCCACGCCGTCCGATCCTGTCTGCTCTCTTCGGAGATCGCGAGAACTGCGCGAGGATCTTCGTCTTACGGGAGTCAGCGCCAGCGAAATCGACAAGCTGGAACGGTGCCAGCGAATTCCGCAAATCACGGCGGCCGGGTTGCGCGGGTATACCTATGTGATTCTCGGCTCCCTGCTAGGGGGCAAGATCATCGCCCAGCGCTTGCGGGCCGTGCTTGGCCCTGAGGTGAGCCTTCAGTTTTACGGGGACGAGAAAACTCGCTATGACGCACTCTGGGAGTTATTTTGCCAGGATCTGGAAATAAATGGAGCGAACGATTTGCCGATCATCTGCGAAACCGCGATAGCGGTGTTCGACTTGTACGACGGCTGGTTCTCGGAGCCACTTTTTAGAACGGGGACACGCTGATGACCGCCGCCCACGAGTTCCTTCCGAAGGTTGACCTGGAACGATGCGCGCAAGAACCGGTGCAACTCATCGGGCGCATCCAGCCGCAGGGATTGCTATTCGCGCTTTCCGAACCAGACTTGCTGGTGCGGCAGGTTAGCAACAACATCGCCGATCTCCTCGGGATGTCTCCGGAAATGGTGCTGGGACAATCGCTCGAACAGGTAATCGGGGCACAGCAGTTCGAAGGTCTGCGATCGCAATTGCTGAGCGGAGTACCGCTGGCAGCGTGTTTGGTCCGGGTGCCGCGTAAGGAAAGCCTGCTGGAGATGGATTGCATCACTCACCGGCACGATGGAGTGCTGATAGCGGAACTTGAACTTCGCGAGGGCACGCACTCGCTGGAACCGCTGGACATCGACGGTCACATCCGGATTCCGCTCTATCGCATGGAAAAAGCGGGCGATATCCTGGAGCTTTCACGGCTTGCTGCCGCCGAGATTTGGCGGCTTAGCGGCTTCGACCGAGTGATGGTCTATCGCTTCGATGAGGAGTGGAATGGAGAAGTCATCGCCGAAGTAATGGATTCCTCGCCGGTGTCCTATATGGGTCTGCGGTTTCCCGCCAGTGACATTCCACCGCAGGCACGGCAACTGTTTCTGGTAAACACGTTGCGGGTGATCGCGGATGTGGCGGCGCCGTCGGCGCCGATCGTTCCGGAGTTTGGACCACTAACCGGAAGACCGCTGGACCTTACCCGTTCCCTGCTGCGCAGTGCCTCGCCGATTCACCTGGAATATCTGCGCAACATGAGTGTGCAGTCCTCCTTGACGATTTCCATTATCGTGGAGGGTCAGCTCTGGGGCATGATTGCTTGTCATCACGCCACCGCGCGGCGACTGGATGGTGCCACCCGATCGGTGTGTGAATTGATTGGGCAGACGTTCGCCTCCCAAGTGAGCTTGCGGATCGACAATGCGGCATTGCAGAGCCGGCTCACCACCCGCAAACGGTTGGAAAACTACATGGCAGAGATCGAAACTGGCACCCTGGGGGTGCGAGCCGGGAGTTTGCAGAACCCGGAGATTCTGAAGATATTCGATGCGGACGGACTGTTGGTGCATCTCGGTGGATTGACAACGTCGCGAGGTGTCACGGTCGAGGAACAATCGTTGCTTCCTGTGATCCAGAAGCTGCGAGAGCTGTCGTCGCACGGCATATCCAGTTCGCGAAAGCTCAGCGAACTGGCGTCCAGCGCCGCACAGCATGCGAGTCTGGCCAGCGGAGCGTTATTCATCGGCCTCACAGATGGCAGCGGAGACTATCTGCTTCTTTTGCGGTCGGAGCTTGTAGAAACGGTGGTTTGGGCGGGGAACCCGAACACGGCTGTGACTGTCGATGAACACAACAAGTTGCACCCGCGCACTTCGTTCGAGGCATGGCGTGAGACCGTGCGCGAACGGAGCCGGCCATGGACCGATGTCGAATTGGAAAGTGCGTCTCTGCTTCGCGAACAGCTGCTGCGGTTACAAGCGGCGGAGAAACTGGCGAGCCTGAACGAAGCTTTGCTGCGGGAAATCGCCGAACGCAAGAAGACCGAAGTGGAATTGCAGCAGGCGAAAGAGGCTGCGGAAACGGCGAACCGCGCCAAGAGCGATTTCCTGGCCAATATGAGCCACGAAATCCGCACGCCGATGAACGGCATTCTGGGTATGACCGACCTCACGCTCGATACCGATGTAACGGACGAACAGCGCGGGTACCTGAGGATGGTGAAGAGCTCCGCCACTACGCTGCTCAGCTTGATCAACGACATCCTGGATTATTCCAAGATCGAAGCCGGAAAGATGACGCTCGATCCGCACCCCTTTAATCTTGAGGAGTTGACGGGCGATGTGATCAACCGGGTTGCGATTCTCGCTCACAACAAGGGCCTGGAACTAGCCGTCAACATCGAACCCGACGTCCCGCTGGAGATCGTTGGCGATTCCATGCGCGTGGGCCAGGTTGTGCTGAACCTGGTGGGGAATGCGATGAAGTTCACCAAACAAGGCGAAGTGGTGGTGAATGTGAGTATGGAGCAACCGGCGGCCGAGACGGAGCGAAACGGCCACCCGATGTTGCACTTCTCTGTCCGGGATACCGGGATCGGAATTCCTCCCCATGTGCAGGCCAAACTGTTCCAGGCATTTGAGCAGGCCGACTCATCCACTACCCGGCAGTTTGGAGGCACTGGTTTGGGTCTGGCAATCTCGAAGAAGATCGTGGCGGCGACGGGCGGCAAAATCTGGGTGGAAAGCACGGCTGGTGTGGGTTCGGTCTTTCACTTCACCATGATTTTCGGCAGAGCAACCGAAGCCCGCGAGAGCCCGGTGGAGCCCGCGGCGCTGGAGGATCTGCGGGGACTGCCGGTCCTGATCATCGACGACAACCATACCAACCGATGCATTCTGCGCAAGATCGCGGAGCGGTGGAAAATGCAGCCAGCAGAGGCAGCCTCCGGGGCAGAAGGACTGAAGATGCTGGAACTATCGTCGGCTTCCGGCCAGCTGTATCGCCTGATTCTACTGGACCATCACATGCCCGAAATGGACGGAATCGAGGTCATTCGTCGCATCCGTGCGCAGCCGGAATTGAACGATGCGCACATCATCATGCTCACTTCAGCCGACCAGAGTTCGGCCGTGAAAAAGTGCCGCGAGTTGGGAGTGGGGACTTGCCTCTCGAAGCCGGTCAAACGTTCGGATCTGCTGCTGGCGATCCGCAAGGTTTTAGGCAAGCCAGAGGTAGAAACGAATTTGCCCGCAAGCCCGGCCAATGACGCCGCTACAATTTTTCCACTTCACATACTGCTGGTTGAAGACAACGTGGTGAATCAGAAGCTTGCCCTGACGCTCCTTGCGAAAGCTGGCCATCGCGTCTCCTTGGCGGCCAACGGTCTTAAAGCGATAAACAAGTGGCAAGATGGCGAGATCGACTTGATTCTCATGGACGTGCAGATGCCCGAGATGGACGGCTACGAGGCCACGCGGCAGATTCGCAAATTAGAGGAACCCACCGGTAGCCATGTGCCCATTGTGGCCATGACCGCGCACGCCATGGCTGGAGATCGCGAGCTGTGCCTGCAGGCCGGGATGGACGACTATCTGACCAAGCCCATTCAACGCAGGGAATTGCTGGGTATGCTCGCCCGGCGAGGCGTGGCCCGAGTGGCGAACGAATCGGGAGGGACGTTACAACAAAATCAGAACGGGAAAATCATTCATGAAAACGCCGCCAAACAAACCACGGCGCAAAGCCTCACCCGCCACGAACCGCCGGCCGGGGAAGTGTTCGATAAGGCGGAATTGTTGAGGCGTGTGGAAGGCGACGAGGAACTGTTGCGCGAGCTGATCGATACATTTTTTGAGGAAGCCGGTGCTCTGCGGCAGAATGTGCGACATGCCGTGGCTGGTCAGGATGCCAGCGCGCTGCACGCCGCCGCGCACAAGCTGAAGGGAACGGTTAGCGCCTTCGGAAGCCGCGCCGCGGCACAAACCGCTCTGCTGCTGGAAAACATGGGCCGTACCCGGAATCTGGAGAATTCCGAGAATGCACTGGCCCAACTGGAGGCCCAGATGGAAATGCTGGCAAAATCCCTGGCCAGCGCGAGGGAGGGAATATCTCAGCCGTCTTGATCGCCGACGATGACCGGATCTCTTCCAAACTGCTGGCCGGCCTGCTCAGCAAATGGGGCTACCAGCCGGAGATCGTGTATAACGGCACCGAAGCCAAGCGGGAACTACTGAAAACGAACGCACCCCAGTTGGCGATTCTCGATTGGATGATGCCCGGGTTGGAAGGTCCGGAAGTAATCAAAGCGGTGCGAGCCTCACGGCCTGAGCCGTACACCTACATTCTGCTGCTGACTTCCAAAGCAGGGCAGGAAGATTTGCTGAAAGGCCTGGAGGCGGGGGCGGACGACTACTTAAAGAAGCCCTGCGACCCCGCCGAGTTGCGCGCCCGGCTGCGCGTGGGAGCGCGAATTCTAGGGCTGGAGCGCAGCTTAAGTCATGCCCTCAAGACGGGCGAGCATCAGGCGACGCACGATCTTCTGACCGGAGTTTACAACCGGGGCACGATCCTTGAAATTTTGGACCAGGAGGTTTCCCGATGCCGCAACGAAGGGCACAAGATGAGTCTGGTGATCACCGACGTGGATAATTTCCGAATTATCAATGAAGCCCACGGACACATGGCGGGCGATCAAGTGATCAAAGAGCTGGCCACAAAAATGGTCTCGCCACTCCGGCCGAAAGATTCCGTAGGACGGTTTGGGGCAGAGCAGTTTCTGATCGTGGCGCCGAATTGCACGCTGAATCAGGCTATGGTGACGGCGGAGCGACTCCGATCCAAAATTGCCAATCAAACGCTTGTAGTGGAAAAATCGAGCCTTGCACTGACGATCAGTGCAGGCGTGAGCGTCATCAAAGATGGGGCAGTCGATGGCAAAGTAGCCTTGCGGGAGGCCGACTCTGCCTTGCGGCAAGCGAAAAAGAATGGCCGGAATCGCGTAGAGTGCACGGGTAATGCGGAACCAGCCAGTACGGACTCTGTTTAAGAGGCGCCTCGCGGCAGACCAACGGTCTACGCGAAGAAGGTTGCCGGCGAGAAGAGAACTGTTACGATCCGCGGAACAACAATTTATTCCACAGCCGGGCGTTAATGACTGCGGCCAACAGCAGCGGCCTCGAGTTCTCCCTG
>Ga0302319_10023302_pt1 | contig 11068 bp, 10 predicted proteins | sample Bog_T0_2_FD_203319 | JGI IMG/M metagenome (GOLD analysis project Ga0302319, IMG submission 203319) | Peat permafrost microbial communities from Stordalen Mire near Abisko, Sweden - Bog_T0_2 | ecosystem: Environmental > Terrestrial > Soil > Wetlands > Peat | place: Sweden: Abisko, Stordalen Mire...
CGTGCAAAACACTCAGGTCAACGGCCAGCCGCTGACCGCGCAAGAGTTCCGCGACAAGATCCTGTGCCCCAAACTGCCATCGACAATGAATTGCAACGACGTGTTCGTGAACGTCTCGGTCTTCGCGGAACCGACCTCGCTCACCGCGCCCTCTCCCTATACGCAATTCATCAATGCGGCCGGAACCGGCCTCGTGACGCCCGCGCTCGACAATACGAAAAACAGTTACTGCACCGGCGCGAACGCCTCTTACGTCGTCGTCGACGTCGTCTATCCCCTGCCGCTGCTGACGACCAGTTATCTCACCGCCTCGGCCGCGACTTACAACGGCTATCCCGTGCGGATGCTGCAATCGACGGCGACATTCAAGAACGAGCCCTTCACGATCAGCGGCGCGGCGGGGTGCTGACCATGTTGAAAGCGCTCGACACGTTCAAAAAAGCGCAAGGCGGTCTGGCCTTGCTCGAATTCGCGGTGGCGCTGCCATTTCTGGTGCTCGCCTTGCTGGGCTTCTTCGAGATCGACCGTTACGTCTCGATGACGCGCCGGCTGGAGATCACCGCCAGCTCCATCGCCGAGCAACTCTCCCAGGACACGCTGGTCACGCCGGTCGACGTGACTTTCGCGCAAGATTCGATGGTGGTCCTTTTCCCGGCCGTCCTCGCCGACAGCGCGCGCAAAGGCGTCGCCTGGAGCGACGACATCGCTTTATCGATGAGCAGCATCGTGTTCAGCCAGACCAATCCGAAATGCGCGACGAACTGCAACTACAATGCGCGAGTCGCCTGGAGCAGCGGTTCCAACAGCCTTTCGCGCCCTTGCAACGTGCTGTTGCAGTCGGCTTCCGACACGCAGAACTCCTCGCCGACGACACTGCCGGCCGACGCCTTCGGACCCGTGCCTTTGATCGTCGTCGACGTCGCCTTCAATTACACGCCGCTGTTTGGCGCGAGCATGGTTCCCGCCATCACCATACGCCGGTCGGCCTACATGCAGCCGCGCTACACCACCGGAAACGCCTATCTGCAATACAGCGTCGCCGGCGGCGACAGTCTCGTCACGACTTGCCAGGGATTTTGATCATGAAATCCAAACTCTCCGACACGCCGCGCAACTCCTTCGCCGCCAATGCTCGCGGCTCGGTGGCGATCATCATGGGATTTTCGATGATCCCGCTCATGCTCGCCGCCGGCGTCGCCGCCGATTTCGCGGTCACGCAGACCGTTAAGGCGCGTCTCGACGCCGCCGCCGACGCAGCCGCGCTCGCCGCGATCAAGACAGCGCAAGCGACGATCATCGGCATCGGCGCCTCCAATCCCAATCCCGACCCGCAAGCCATCGCCGCCGGCGAGGCGCAGGGCGAAAAACTTTTCCTCGCGCAGGCCGGCCGCAACGGCGCCAATCTGACGGGCGCGCCATCCGTGACGGTGACGATCAGCGGGCAGACCGTCAGCGCGACAGCGTCGTACAACGCCGCCGTCGCGTCAAATTTCGGCCGCATCGCGGGCGTCGACACACTGGCCGTGCAAGGCGCGGCCACGGCGTCGCTGACAATGGGAAAATATCTCGACTTCTATCTGCTGCTCGATGTATCCGCCTCGATGGGCCTGCCGTCGACGCCCACGGGCCAGTCCGCGCTCGCGGCGATTAATCCCGACGACTCCGGCTGCTTCTTCGCCTGCCATTTCGCGGGCTCCAAAAGCTACAACACCGCGCGCGCCAACGACATCCAGTTGCGCATCGACGCGGTCGGCGCCGGCGTCGCCGCGCTGATGAGCGAGGCGCGACTGACGCAAACGCTGCCCAATCAATATCGCATGGGCGTCTATCCCTTCATCACCCACGCCAACACCTTCGTCGATCTCACGTCCGATCTCACCGGCGACGCCTATTCGGTCGCCAGCGCGATCAACTACAATGCGAGCACGGGTTCGACCAGCTTCGGCGGCCTGCTCGACACGGGCGACGACAGCGTGTTCGCCTCCTCGTTCAACCCCAATTACCGCGTCACCTCCAACTCGCCCGTCGACACATATCCGATCGGCGCGGGCGGCACGCATATCGAAAACATCTTCAACGACATCAACGCCAAGATCGTCTCGGTCGGCAATGGCTCCGCTTCGTCGAACACGCTGCCCTTCGTGTTCTTCGTTTCGGACGGCATGGAGGACAGCCAATATTACGTCACCGCGACCGGACAATGGCCGGGCGTGACCACCTATCCGACGCCCCCGGGGCAAACCGTGTCGATCCGCGCGATGGACCCAAGCGTGTGCGACGTGTTGAAAACACGCGGCGTCACCGTCGCCGTGATGCAAATTCCCTACCCGCCCTTCGCTGACCCGACGAACTACGCCAATAGCGAGGACTTTAAGGTCAACGACGCCCAGCCGAATCTTTCTCCGGCGATGCAGCAATGCGCTTCTCCGGGCTTCTTCACCTTCGCAAGTTCGCCCGAGGAAATCACGGCGGGCATACAGAAGCTGTTTCTTCAGGCGGTGGCGCAGGCGCGGCTGACGCAATGATCGCCCGGCGGCGACGAGTTTGACAAAATCCGACGCCGCCCGCGCTTCTCAGCAACCCGGGGAAGGCTCGTTTGATGATGTGGACGGCCTCTCCTCAACGGCATCATAGTGCCAAGGCGTGGTCGCAGGAGCGCCACAAAGAGGGAGACCGTCCGTGAAGCAGTTTATCAGAATCGGCGTAGATTTGGCCAAGAACTATTTTCAGGTTCATGCGCTTGAGAGCGCAAACGGCCCGGCCCTGACGCGCAAGTTGAAGCGCTCAAAGATGCACGAGTTCTTTTCGCAAATCGAGCCCTGCCTCATTGGCATGGAGGCCTGCGGCTCGGCGCATTATTGGGCGCGTGAACTCAAGGCGATGGGACACGAAGTGCTACTGATGCCCCCGGCTTACACCAAGCCCTATGTCAAGCGCGGCAAGAACGACGCGGTCGACGCGGACGCAATCTGCGAAGCGATGTCGCGCCCTGGAATGCGCTTCGTGCCGATCAAGAGCTCGGAGCAGCAAGCGACACTGATGCTGCACAAGACGCGTGAATTGCTGGTCAAACAGCGGACGATGAGCGTCAACGCGCTTCGCGGCCATCTTTCGGAATTCGGAATTATCGCCGCCAAGGGAATCGGTCGCGTCGACGAGTTGCTTGAGCTGGCCGAAAGTGATGCGACGCTTCCAGATGCCGCCAAGACAGGCATGAGGGTCCTGGCTCAGACTCTTGAGGGGCTCGACAAAGCGATCGACGATTTGGAAGACGAAATCACCAGCGCCCATGCGCAAAATGAGGTGGTCCGGTTGCTGGACAAGGTTCCCGGCATCGGGAAGCTCATCGCTTCGGTGATCGCAGCCAGCGTGCCGGACCCGAGTGTGTTCAAATCGGGACGCGATTTCGCTGCCTGGCTTGGCCTCACGCCGAGGCAAAATTCGAGCGGCGGCAAGCAGACGCTCGGGGGCATAACCAAGCAGGGCAACCGATACATAAGGAAGCTGCTCGTCTTGGGGGCGACCTCGCTGCTAAACGTCGTAGGCAAGCGCAAAGGCGCCTTGCGCGACTGGATCGTCATGCTTTTGGCGAAGAAGCCAGCGCGAATGGTTACTGTGGCGCTCGCTAACAAGCTGGCCAGGATCCTCTGGGCGATGATGAAGACCGGCGAATGCTTCCGCACCGAGATGTTCGCGAAGGCATAAGGAAGCCGCTCGCCGCCGCAACGCGTGTTCACAGGGGAGATTTACAGGTTCGAGTTTGGCAAGCGCGACGAGACGTGATGAACGACACGGACGCCACCGAAGACCAGGAACAACCCGCCAGCTCTCATGAGCGTAAAGCTCGTTCGTTTGATAGGGATCCCAGTCGTCGGACTTCATCAAGGCCCGCGGACATATGCTCCGCACCGACTGAGGCCGGACATATGACCGCAGCCGACCAAATCGTTCGAAGCGTCAAAAAAGTGCTTGCCATGGAGGGCCGTCCACATATGACAGTTGTCAGACGATTGGTCTGTCCCTCAGAGATTGAGGATGAACCAATTAAATGGACGTTCCCGAGCGTCGTGGCTACGATTAGGCCATTGAGTTTATTGAAAACGATTTCTCACGCCAAAATGGCTCCTGACAGCCATGCCGCCAAGATGGCGCCGCCAAAAGCCATTCTCCCCTCACCCTAAGAGATGAAGAGGGGAGAACGCAATTCTTCGCCGATCAACTTTATTGAGCCGGAGCTTCCGGATTGCGCGGCCGCGGCTTGCCGCGACGATGAACGCGCGCGACGCGGCGATGGCGCCGACGTCCACGCGACGGGCTCCGCGGACGCGAATGCCGGGGCTCGTGGTGGAGCCCGGTGAACTGTCGTTCCTGGGCCTCAACGTCCGACGGCTCAGCGACAACAAAAGTCGCAACCGCGGCTCCCGCGAAAAGGGCCGCCAAAAACGAGCGGCGCGAAACCCGATCCTTGTCAGCTAAGATTTCCGCTGTCATGTGTATTTGCCTCCCTCACAATTTCAATGTCTAAGTCAAGCTACTGATTACCGCGCTGCCGATTAGCGGCGCCAAAGGTTAACGCACTACGTAATAGCGGGTTCCGCGAGGGTCGATCGATTCTGGCGCCGCGACGACCGCGGAAAGACTCCGCTTGCTGGACCGTAACGCCGAGTCCGTTCACCGGCTGACAATGGCCGCGACGCCGAGGATGATCGCTATCGCAAGGAGCGCGCTCGCCGCAACAGCCCATCGCGTCATGATGGAGTCAGCTCGCTCGGCAAAGGCGCCTAATGCGACGATCTTTCCTGCCGCTCGCTCGCCGAACGCCAGCACGTCGCTTTCGGGGACAGAGGGCAAGCGGGCGCGCAGTTGCGCCCACTGCCTCTATCAGCGCACAAATTCGGGGCCTTGCGGCGCGCGGCGCGGCGGCGAAACACGTTGCGCTTTTCCCGATTTGGGTGGCGTCGGCGGGGAGGGGCGTTCGTCGGTAGACTGCGCCGGCGCGTTACTCTTAGGCAGGGGCGGTAGGCGCTCCTCGATGCGCCCGGCCATGTATGAGAAGAACGGGTTCGAGGACATGCGCAGCAGCGCGTCCAAGCTGACGATCAACGTTCCGCGTTCGCCTCGCGGGGCCAGCGCGCCCAGATTGGCGCCGAAGTTCTCCGAGAGGTCGGGCGTAAGACCATACAGCGAGTCCGTGAGCGGAAACGGCAACGCGACATGCGAAAGCGAAAAAACCCCCTTGGGATAAACGAGCCCGAGCGGGCGCGTTCGTTCCGTCGTCTCGCCGGCCTCAACCACGCGCTCGACGGCTTCATCCGTTCCTTCGCCAGCATTTGTCACGACCGCCAGTCGGTAGTTTCTGACGCCGGGCGGCATGAGCCCGGAGAGCGCAGCATCGGCCGCCGGACGGATCAACGGTCCGAGCTTGGCGTTACGATTGACGTCGAACAAGACAAGCTCGCTGCCGTTCGAGGGCAGATGCGCATAAAGGCCCGAGAGCACCGCGCTCGTGCTCACCGTAAAATCAATGACCGACTGAAACGTCAAAATTGGCGGCAGTTCCGTCAGCCGGCCCTCGCGCTCGTAACGAGAAATCTGGGTCTGAAGCGCCGCCGTCAAGCGATAGGACTGACGCGCGCCATTTATTGGAAACGAATTGTATTTGAAGGGATTAAATTCGGGCAGAACGCTGAGCCACGCGGCTTTTGCAAATGCGGGGAACATCGCGGGCAGACCGGCGAGTCCGGCGAAACGCGCGAAACGCGTGATGCCCACCATTGGGGAGATCAGGATCATGCGGTTGGGCGCAACCAGCGATTTGTCATCGAGCGCGTCGAGCGCATATTTTAATGCGAGCGATCCTCCATTCGAAAAACCGACAATGTGCAGAGGCGCGGGAGCCGGCGCGCGTCGTCGCGCCTCCCTGATGGCGAGTCGCGTCGCCGCGAACCATGTCTCCCAGTCTACGTCAGTCAAGGCGGCCGGCACCGTGCCGTGAGCCGGTAGCCTGATCGCGATGACCACAAACCCATGATCGCGATATAGAGATGCGACATGACGAAGACTGTAAGGCGAATCCGTCAATCCGTGCAGAAGCACGACAGCGCCGATTGGCGCTCCAGATGGCTCGAGAATATATGATCGATTCCAATCTTGTGAAAAATGCCCCGGGTAGACTGGGCTGCCTTCAAAATAGCGATTGTAGGAGACCTGTTCCTCCGGCGCCAATTTTCCGGTGACATTGGCGCGGAGCGAGAGAAATATCTTTTCTTCCGCGTCGAGATAGGCTGGCCAGTCGGCCGCCTCCAACTTTTTGGCGCTCAATTCGTGGGGCACGTAGGTATGCCAAACGTCAAGCTGCGCCCCGCGTTGAGAGTCGTACGCGCGAACCGCGAACAGCGTCAAGGCGACAACCGTCGTAAGCGCCAAAAAGCGTTTGAACAGTTTGAGAGCCGTAACTCGCATCTCTCACCCTCCGCCTATTTTCCAATCGAACCCGCTCAAAGATCATGGCTCGGCCACGCCGAGCGCCGCGGATGCAGCTTCCGCGAACTGGTCAGATAGGGCAAGCCGTCGCCAACAGGAAGCGATTTCAGGCGGCGCGGCTCTCTATGTCTTAGGCGGCACACGGGCGAACACCGACCTTTGCGAGTTTCCGCTTTCTTCGACCGTGCCGCCAACTTCGATACGGTAGTCGGGAGGCAGCCTCGCGCTAAGTTTTTCAATCGCGGGATTCTAGGCCGCGACTGCTCCTCGGGCGTCATGCCCGGGGCGGCGTCAGCCTGAACGGTCAAAGTCGGTATGCGCTGGCGACGCCAGATCAACGGATGTTCCTGGCCAAACTCGAAAGTCGCAAGTTGACCGAGCGGAACGGTTCGTCCATTTTCAAGTGGAATTCGCAGCGATTGCAAGGTCGCGAGCGAAGCGCGCTGTTCGTCGGTCGCCGCCCCGTGACCTATTTTCCGATCAACTAAGCAGTTTTTATGCAGAACGCTTGACGTTCAAGGAGAAAATAGTGAGCGCGTCGATTGACGGAATGGAGGTTGTACCGGCAATTTAATTCGTCGCCTCGGCGACGGACGCGAATATTTCGCGTTGAGGCGCGGCGCCTAAAGTCAACAATGTCGTCCGCGACAATTGAATTCGGCGGCGCCAACGGGGCGTGCAAGGTTCGAACAGATAAATTTGGAGCACGACATGAAAGAAACTCAGGTTATCAAGGGTCCGACCGCGATCGTGTTGACCTTTGTCGTTCTCGCCGCCTGCCAGCTTGCGCGGGCCGTGATCGAACCCGTCGTCTTCGCTTGTTTCGTCATCATGATAACTTGGCCACTCGACAAGGCGCTCCAGTCGAGAATGCCGAAAGCCTTGGCCTTGTTGCTGACAATCATCATCACCGCGGGCTTCATTTTTGTGCTATTTTGGATGATTGCTTGGGGCGGACACCAAGTCGCGGATTGGATCAGGCTGAACTTGGATCGAGCTCGAGATGTGCTCGTCTCTTCGACGGCATGGCTAGAAGAGCATGACATTTTCGTTCTTGCGCTGATTACCGATTACCTCAATCCGTCCTCGATGCTCGCGTTCTTTCACGCCGTCGCCGTAAGGATGAACACTGTGCTGGCGTTTTCCGTGATCGTATTGATTTTTGTCCTCATGGGGCTCGCCGAAACAGAGGCGTTCCAAAAGAAGATTGCGTCGGGCAAAAATCAGGATATCGCTCGCCGCGTGATGACCGCCGGGAAGAAAATAAGCGAGAAATTTCAAAAGTACATGCTTGTGCGAACCTTGGCCAGCATCGCTACCGGCATCGCGGTTTGGCTTTTCATCCTGTTGATGGGCCTCGAACTCGCTTCGGCATGGGGCGTGCTGTCTTTCGCGCTAAACTATATGCCCTACATCGGGCCGCTGGTCGTCACCGTGCTTCCCGCGCTGACGGCTTTCATTCAAACCGGCTCCACCGAGACGGCGCTTTTTGTTCTGCTCGGCCTTGTGCTGATTCAATTCGTGATCGGAAGCTATCTTGAGCCGGTGTTTTCCGGCACCGCGCTCGCGATCTCGCCCACAGTGGTTATGTTCGCTATCCTCCTGTGGACTTTCTTGTGGGGCGCGCTCGGTGCTTTCCTCGGCGTTCCGCTGGCGATCGCAACTCTCACGGTTTGCGAACAGTTCCCTTCAACGCGTTGGATCGCGGACATCTTGTCCGGGGATTCGCCAAAGGAAGCGGCGGAGGCCTGAGCCGTCGCCCCTTATTCGCATCAGGCCACGGATTGCGCGAGATTTCGACGCAGCTGCGCCGCGATGCCTTTGAAGCCAACCCATTGGTCCGGCACACTGAAGTCTTGAAATGGTAACGTTATTTGCTATCCCTTTTGTATGGAGAAGGAGGACGCGCGCGTAATGTGCGCTATTGACCGATTCAGTGGCATTTCGCGGTTGTTTTTGCCCGCTCAAAAGGTCAAGTTAATTTTGCGGCGCAATTTCAGCGCTCTCTGGCGCTCTCCCGGGTCGTTCTCCGAACTCGGCTGAGTTTACCACACGCTGAATCTCATATGTCCTTACATGCGTCAACGCGATCTCCAGTAGGGGAGCGCTCACTTGAAAGCGTTGCGCCCGCGCGAACATATCTCCAAGAATGTGCTCTCCTTCCGTGCGCGAACCTCTTTCGATATCGCGCAACATCGACGCTTTCAGTCCGAACCCACGTCGCGTCAAGCGAGTGCGATACTGCGAGAACTTGTCGGCGTCCAAACGAAACCCCGCGGCGCTCGCCACCGCGGCGCATTCGTCGATCAGCTGAGCGATAAGTCGTCCTCCCGACGGCGTCGCCAAAATCTCGTCGATACTCGCTCGCATCAGCGAAGTGATTCCCGCGAGTGTGGTCAAGAATACGAACTTATCCCATAGCTCCTGCATAATTCGCGCGCTGTGACAGGCGTTCGCCGGCGTCTTCCTAAACAACGTTAGCAGCGCCTCGGCTCGTTCGTCGACAGCGCCGTCGAGAGCGCCAAATGTAATGCTATTGACGTCGTCAAAATGCTGAACGACGCCATCCTCTGTTAACGTCGCACTGATCTGCGCTACGCCGCCCCACAAACGCGCATGCGGAAAACGAACACCGATCTTGTCGATATGCGCTACGCCATTGAGAAGCGGCAGGACGGCTGTTTTTTCGCCCACGGCGCCAACGATGGCGGCAAGAGAAGAATCGAGATCGTAGGCTTTGCAAGCGATCATCACCAAATCAAAAGGCATGGACGCATGCAGGTCTGACAGAGTTTTTACCGTCGTCGTGAGATTGCCGAGCCTGCTCTCGATCCTGAGCCCTTTTTCGTCAAGGACACGCGCACGCGCCGGACGCACAAAGAAGGTCACGTCAGCGCCCGCCTCGACAAGACGGCCACCGAAATAGCCGCCGACCCCACCAGCGCCAAGTACCAGAATACGCATGAACTGATCCCCTCTTGGCGGGCGCCTTTTAGAGGCGAACATTATTCTAGCAGCGCGACATGTGCTCGCAACACTGAATTAAATGCCGCTTCGGCGGAGGCGTCGACCAAAAGCTTAAGCGATAAATTTGCAACAGCCGCCAGAATTCTTCATCGAAGGCGTGGCGCTAACCACAACAGCGCTTGATTCATGCTGTTGTTGGGAACAGCGGTCGAGAGTTGGTTCTTCAGGCCCGCTGTCGAGCTATCCCAACTAGGAGAAGCATCATGATGACCATGAGGAAGCGTCTACGAAGGCGATGCGCCGTCAGGGAGCTTCTACAGAACCTCGTGACGGCGCCTTTTTGCGAAGATGCGCCGCCCGTGTCAGGCGGAATATTGGGCCCGCCGCGCCCCGGGCTGGCCCAGAGTTCACGCGTCGGGGACGCGCGGCGCGCGCGCGGCTATTGGCACGACTAAACGGCGTTTTAGGATGCGACCGCATCATGCCGGCATCGCCTGCGCCGCTTGCCGCGGCATCGAGCCACGCGGCGTCGGAACGCCGCAAGCCTCCAGCGCATGGGCGAGGCCCTTGAAGGACGTAACGTCAGAGCGTTAAATGTCACGGACATTGGCGATGAGGTTCCGCGCCAACGCGAGCGGGCGGGCGGCGGCGCGTTATGTGACCAGCGCGCATGCAACAAAAAGCTCATCGCCGCGGAGCCAGGGGCGCCCTGCGCGCGCCGCCTTCCGAATTTTCAGCTTCAACAGAAAAAATTGAAAACGCCGATCCAAAATCCGTCGACGATGCGCAAAAACTTCATCAGTCTTTCGTCGCGGAAATTCGCATTGAGAGTGAGAAGATTCGCGAATCACGCTGCGGATCGGGTGAGCTCCCGAGCCGCCGCATAATCCAGCTCGATCCGCTCGCCCCCCCGCGACGCCGAGAGCGGGCGATAGGGGATAAGCGCGAACGGAGGATTCATTTGGAAATATTATCTTCGTCTCGCGGCTTTTTGAGCGGCTGGATTGGCAATAGGACGAGCAGGTTGGACACCCGTCCCAAGGACCAGGCGACGATCCTGTTCGCGAAAGCCGCGACAATGGCGTTCGATCTCGCCTCGGCGGACGGCGCCCGGACCATGTTCGCGAGCATCGGGAACAGCGTCACCGTCACGATCGCCGCGCCGACGAGCGCCGAAGCGTTTTCCGCCGTCATCTGGCCGGTTTGGCGGCCAAGATAGGTAATCGCGACGACGAGCGGCAACGTCGTCGACGAAAGCAGCGCGAGAGCGGGCAGATCGTTTTTCGCAAGCGCGTTTTTGTAAATGCCGAGCGGCGCGATGCGAATGAGCAGGAAGGCCAGGGTGAATAGCAAAAGGCGGCCGATATTCCCGGGACTCGACAACAGCGACGGCAGATCGAACGCCACGCCGCTCGCGGTAAAGAACAGCGGGATGAAGAAACCCGAGCCGATCGACGTGAGCCGGCTTTCGAGCGCCCTCCCTCCGCATCCCGAAAAGAACACGGCGACCGCCATGCCGGCGGCATAGGCGCCGACGACCGCCTCCATGCCGAAGCTGTCGGCGAGAAAAACGAATCCGAGCAGCACGAGCAGCGAAATTCGCAACAGCAGCGGTTCG
>Ga0302319_10023306_pt1 | contig 11067 bp, 10 predicted proteins | sample Bog_T0_2_FD_203319 | JGI IMG/M metagenome (GOLD analysis project Ga0302319, IMG submission 203319) | Peat permafrost microbial communities from Stordalen Mire near Abisko, Sweden - Bog_T0_2 | ecosystem: Environmental > Terrestrial > Soil > Wetlands > Peat | place: Sweden: Abisko, Stordalen Mire...
GTCTCGATCCCAAGTAGCCAACTCGCGTCGACTCGCAAAACGGTTGCGAGAGCTTTGACCTCAAAATCAAATGCACAGCGAAGCCCCGTTTCAAATTTGGCAAGGGCGACGCGGTCGAGCTGGACTCCTTCCATAGCGAGGCGACCGGACAACTGGTCTTGCGTCAAAGGGGGATTGAGCTGCCTCCGCCTTTCCCTCACGCGCTCGCCGATGATATTACGCGACAGGCGCTTTTTTGAGGTTTTCGCCATCGGTCATTGTCTAACAGAAATGGCTCTCTCATGTGTTCTTTAAACGAACATCTTGGCTTGGCGCCAATTCTTGTTTAGTTTGGCTCATGGCCTATCGCCCACTCTCCTTTAGGATTGGTCGAAAGATGAGGAGGTTAGTCCTCGCGCGGGACCGCCTGAGTTGCCAGATGTGCGGGTTCAAAGAAGGGGGGCAAAGTTCTTACAGTAGAAGGCCACTTTGCATGCACGTCTGCTTCATTCTGCCTCCCGAACGCGGAGGTCGCTGTGAGCTGGACAATCTGCGAACCCTTTGCCACGAGTGTAACTATGGCCTGCGGGCTCTACGAAGAGCACAGGCAAGAAGCCAAAGCTATCGACTTTGGCGGGAGCGCCGTGGGTTTGGACGAAGGTGAGGCTACTCTCTAAAAGTGCACGCGAGGTCGGTAACTAACTGCTTCCGCACCTTTTCATGCGCCTCGTTGACTTCCTTTTCCGTTAAAGTACGGTCGGGGGCGCGGTAAATGAGGGCGTAAGCGAGGGATTTTTGGTCGGGGGCGATCTTTTCGCCTTTGGGGTCGCGGAAGAGGTCGAAGAGCTGGACGCTTTCAAGGTTGGGGGCCTTGGCGGCGCGGATGGTGGCTTCGACTTTGTCGGCGGGGACCGATTTGGCGAGGACGATGGCGACGTCGCGGCGGATGGGCGGGAAGGCGGTGACGGGCTTGTAGCGCTCGGGCTGGGGAGTGCGGGTCAGCCAGCCGTCCAAGGCGATTTCGGCGTAATAAACGGGGAGCTTGATTCCGTGGACTTTGAGCTCGTCTGGCTTGATTTGGCTCAACTCCAGTATATCTTTATCGTTAATGTTGAGGCGTTCTTGGAGGAATTGGACGATTCCGCGCAGGTCGAAGAAGTCGCTTTGGCGCTCGGATTGGTACCATGTGGCTTCCTGGGCTTGGCCGGAGATGAGGAGGCCGAGGCGCAGCGGCTCGGCGGTTGCGCCGTCCTTCTTTTCGTAGGTGGGTCCGACTTCGAAGAGGCGCAGTTGCTGGACGCCGCGCGCGAGGTTTTTCGCGGCGACCTGGAGGAGCGGCGTCTTGAGCGAGGTGCGGAGGTGGGTTTGCAGTTCGCTGAGCGGGTTGGCCATCTCAACGGCAGTGTCGCTGGCGGCAAACTTGCGCTCGATGAGCGCGTCGGTGACGCATTCGTCCCAGCCGCGGATGGCGAGGGCGTGGCGCAGGCGGGAGAGGCGGACGTGGGCGCGGTCGGCGTCGGTTTCGCGATGCAGGCCGGTGGCCATGCGGGCGGGGATGGCGTCGAGGCCGTGCAGGCGGGCGATTTCCTCGATGAGGTCGACCTCGCGGACGAGATCGTGCCGGAAGGTCGGCGGTTGCCAGCCCGATTCGCCGTCGGTGTGAGGCGAGAGCTTTTCGCAGCCAAGGACGCGAAGTTGGGCTTCTATAACGTCAAAGGGAACGTGAATTCCCAGCAAACCTTCAACTTTGCGAGAACGTAGCGTGATCGGGCCGTTGCTGGCGGGTGGTGCTCCGGCGACGGACGAGGCCGAGGAAATGGTCGCGCCGGTGAGTTCGATCAGGAGCGCCAGGGCGCGGTCGCGCGCGCGCAAGAGCGCGCCGGGGTCGACGCGCCGCTCGTAGCGGTAGGAGGAATCGGAAATCAGGCCGAGGCGGCGGCTGGTGCGGCGCACGGTGGCGGGAGCAAACCACGCGGCCTCGAGCACGATTTCCGTGGTGGAGTCGGTGACGCCGGTCGGCTTGCCGCCCATGACACCGGCGAGGGCCACGGGGCCGCTGTCGTCGGCGATGACGAGGTCGTCGTCGCGCAGCTCGTAGGTCTTGTCGTCGAGCGCCTCGAGCTTTTCGCCCGCACGGGCGTCGAAGGCGTGGAGCGGCTGGCCGGTCTCGAAGAGCACGTAGTTGGTGATGTCGACGACGTTGTTGATCGGCTTGTGGCCGGTGGACGTGATCGCCTCGGCCAGCCACGCGGGGCTCGGGCCGACCTTCACGTTGGTCAGGTGCGTCGCGGTATAATAGGGGCCGAGGTCGGGTGCGGAGAGCTTCGAGGTCCACGCGGGGGCGGTCGTTGGGAACTGGACCGCATGAGAGTAGACTTCCTTCACCGTGCCGGCGCCGATCGCGGCGATCTCGCGCGCGATGCCGCGGTACGAGAGCAGGTCGGGGCGGTTCGAGGTGACTTCGACTTCAAATAGCGTGTCGCCGGGCATGTACTCGTTGAAGACTTTGCCCACGGGCGCATCGGCGGGAAGGATGAGCAGGCCCTCGGCGTCCTCGGCCAGCCCGAGCTCCTTCGCGGAGCAGAGCATGCCCTGGGAGAGCTCGCCGCGGAGCTTCGATTCCTTGATGACGAAGTCGCCGGGCAGCTTCGCGCCGGGCAGGGCGAGCGGGACCTTGTCGCCCTCCTTGAAATTCTTCGCGCCGCAGACGACCTGGCGCACGCCCTTGCCGTCGTTGACCTGGCAGAGGCGCAGGCGGTCGGCGTTGGGATGCTGCACGAAGGAGACGACCTGGCCGACGACGAGGTGCGGCGAGTCGACGCCGGTGGTGTGGACGCCCTCGACTTCCGTGCCGGCGAGCGTGAGCTTGTCGAGCATCTGCGGCACGGGCACGGTGAGATCGATGTAGTGGCGGAGCCAGCGGAGCGAGAATTTCATGGGACGAAAATGAGAGAAGGAAGTATGCGCGGCGCTGCGGCGAAGGCAAGGTCACGTCGCGAGCGCTCGCTTGCAGCACCAGCAGATTCAATATCACCTATTTTTATACGCTCCCCAGGCTAAATAAGCGCCGGCGGGCCGGGAACTTTTCCGTGGCAAAACCGGACGGGATCGAGTAGCGTCACCATTCGCAATTGCGCCCGGCGGGGTAGCCAAGTGGTAAGGCACGGCTCTGCAAAAGCTGTATGCGACGGTTCGATTCCGTCCCTCGCCTCTCTTCTAAACACGTTGGAAGAGAATCGCTTGTGACGAAGAAAAGCGACGACTGCCAGTAAAACTGCCAGTAAAAATCGAGCTCCGCATCCACTGCGAACAGCTCGGTTCCTACAGCGGTTCTACTCGCTCACGCGGCGCATCGCGCAGGAAGTAGTCTCTCACTCGGAGACAAACATGCGCTTGCAGCAGTTTCGAATGTATCAGCGGAACGGCATCTTCTACGCGGAGGATGTCGCGACCAAAAGGCAGGAAAGCCTGCGAACGAAAAGTGAGCAGGAGGCCCTTGTCCTTCTCGCGGCGAAGAACGAGGCGGCGCGACAGCCAGCCCTTAACCTCCAGATCGCTCGCTCGTATCTGGCGGCCAGCGATCCGCTCATGGCCAAGCGCACTTGGCAGGGAGTACTCGATGAAATTATCAAAACCAAAACGGGCGAGACGAAATACCGGTGGAGTACCGTCGCCAAAGACAGAGCTCTCGCTTCTGTGTTAGCGCAAAAGATCACGGAAACGAGGGCAGAAGAATTTCTGCGAGCGATGCAGGCCGGTACAGTTTCGACCAACGTGTTTCTGCGGCGCATTCACAATTTCGCCTTGGACATGAGTTGGTTGCCGTGGCCGGTAATTCCAAAGAGGCAGTGGCCTAAATACCGTCACGCAGAAAAGCGCGCCATTACCTGGGACGAGCATTTTCGGATCATCGAGCGCGAAACCAATCCCGAGCGAAAGGCGTTCTACCAACTAGCGTGGCATTTGGGAGCCTCTCAGGGCGATTTGGCCCATCTTCATGCCGAAGATGTGAATTGGGAGGACAGAGTAATTACCTTCGAGCGAATGAAGCTGCGCGGTCGTACTGTCGGACAGTTGCCGCAAATATCCTTCGGTGCCGAAGTGACTCTCATTCTCCGGCAACTTCCTGCTACCGGCCCCTTTTTTCCGTATCTTATCTCGGTGCGCTCGGCTGACCGTGCGACCGAATTTAAGCAGCGTTGCCAGGGTTTGGGAATTCAAGGGGTCACCCTTCACAGCTACCGCTATGCCTGGGCAGAGCGTGCCAAAATCGCTGGCTATCCGGAACGGTTCGCGCAGGTGGCTCTTGGCCACAACAGCAAGGCGGTTCATCGCGCCTATGCCCGCAAAGCGCTGGTCACCCTGCCCCCACTGGAAGAATACGAACGCCGCTATCGTCACAAGAAAATTATCCCGGTGGATTTCAAAGACGATTCGTCGGACCTGTCCGTTCCGAATCTGGTGAAGGAGGCTCAAGCTCTGTCGTAACTCGGCAGAGCCAACGCTCTCAGCACAGAGAGCAATAGCAGTTCTGGCGCCAGTGTTGCAGCAGAGGCGGCGGATGGCGAAAGGCAGGTCGTTTGGGGCGCGCCTCTGCGCGGTCCCGTTACGAGGCCTCGTTGCAGGGCTGCCAACGTGATAGCTTGCCTGTGCGAGACTGAACCAGTTATGCCGCCGAAACACCCAATGCAAAAGAAACTGAATACGCAGCCGCCCAGGTTGCCTTCCGACTACGCTTCGTTCCTCTCGGGATTGAAGGAGCGCATCCGTTCGGCGCAAGTCGGAGCGGCCCTCTCGGTCAATCGTGAGTTGATTCTCCTCTATTGGGATCTCGGTCGAGCCATCGTTCAAGCGCAGGCAGAAAAAGGCTACGGGAATGCCGTTGTGGAGCGGATTGTTGCCGATTTGCATCAGGCGTTTCCTGCCATCAAGGGATTCTCGCCCCGCAATGTATGGCGAATGCGAGCGTTCTATCTTTCATGGACCGAAAGCGCGAAGAACGAGCGGCAAGGTGCGACGGGATTGGCTCGCGAAATTTTGCCACAGCTTGTGGCAGAATTGGACGGAAAGAATCTGCCACGGGCCGTGGCAGAAATCCCCTGGGGCCACAACGTCTGCCTGCTGGAAAAGGTCAAAAATCCACTTCTTCGCCTCTGGTACGCCCAGAAAACAATCGAGCACGGCTGGTCTCGCGCCGTTCTCAACCATCAGATCGAGGCCAGCCTTCACAACAGGGCGGGCAAGGCGATCACCAATTTCAAGGCCACCCTTCCTCCGTCTCAATCTGATCTCGCCCAGCAAACGATCAAAGACCCCTATATCTTTGATTTCCTCACCTTGGCTGCAGACGCACAAGAGCGCGATTTAGAGTTGGGACTCTTGGAGCATGTTCAAAAGTTTCTGCTCGAACTCGGCGTTGGCTTTGCCTTCGTTGGGCGCCAGGTTCACCTTCAGGTCGCCGGAGAGGATTATTACATTGACCTGTTGTTCTACCATCTTCGCCTTCGATGCTACGTCGTGATCGACCTGAAGATGGAGGCGTTCCAGCCCGAATTTGCCGGGAAGATGAACTTCTACCTTTCCGCGGTCGACGATCAGATGCGACACCGCGCCGATGAGCCATCCATCGGGTTGCTCCTCTGCCGTGAACGCAATCACATCACGGTCGAGTATGCCTTACGCGATCTCCGCAAACCAATCGGAGTCGCCCAGTGGAAAACAAAGCTTGTCGAATCGCTTCCGCAAAAGCTCAAAGGCAATCTTCCAAGCGTGGAACAGCTTGAGGCAGAACTGGAGAAGACGAGCAGCGAAAGCAAAAGCTAAACAAGGGCGGAGCTGATTGAAACTGCGTCGCCTTCCGGCGCTGGTCGATTTCCAAGTCGCGGCCTACCTGCTCAATTTTGAAGTAGTGGCCATTCGCGTTCTGGTGTCGAGCTGGGCCTGCTCAAGCCGCTTGGCAGCCCGAAAGGAACGGAGCACAAATATCTCGCCTCGCGCACGCTGCTCAAGCTGGCCGAAGACGAGAAGTGGCTCCACGACGCCTTGCGTGCCGTATCGAAGTACTGGGCGGAAAAGAAAGGGCGTCGCAAAACCAGCAGGCGCCCGCAAAACACCACGCCGAGCGAAGAACCATCGCAAACCTACAAGCGTTTTGATGCCCAACCGCCCCATAAAAGCCAAGGCTGGGGGCGGTTGGGGAGCAAAACGCGCCCCCGCGCCCACGGAGAGCCAGCCATGAAAACCTGCGACACTTGGGCCACTTGGGAAACCGAGTTGCAAATCCAACGGCAAGAAATCGTTGAGCAGGCCGGATCGCCCATGATTCGATTCACAGCCAGTAGCACCGATCGTCACCTTATTAGGTCCATCCGGCCGGGAATGACGGTGAGCACCGAGGGTTATCAGCTCGATTCGCTCATGCAATGGCTGGCCGAATATCGCATGCATTCGGTCGATTTTCTGCCCGACGTTGGAACGGAGCGTCCGGCTGGACATCCTTATCTGGAGCGAGTCAGCTTCATTCGCGCACAGTCGTCCACTACTTGCGTAAACTTGAGCTAACACGTCTACTACTCAGTGAGGGCAAGCCTCAACAATGTGTTGAGATAAGGCCATGAAATCTATCCCGCTGGTCTTTGGCTTTTTTGCCGAGAATCTTCATTTGAAACGTATCGCTTTTCTATTGATGCCTCATTGTGCCGAAGAAACCATGACATTGCTTCGACATAGCTTCTACCTGCATGGGGCGAAAGGGTGCTGTAATAGTGGCATGAAATCCACGCTACAGCTCTATGCGTCTTATCCTACAAGCGACCGCCAACGAAAACATAAAAGGGAGCATGAGAAGTCTACTCTGCCACTTTCCGTCACTATTGGCCTTAACTCGCCCACCGTACCTTAACGATATCATCCAGAATCATGCTTCAATAGAGCCTCAACAACGACTCTCCCGCATGTACGACAATAACCCCATTACTTTCTTGAACCTCAATCGCCTACCCGCCCGCGTCGATTACCACGGCGCGAGTATCCTGCTCAATTTTGAAGTCGTGGCCATCAAGGCCCTGGTCGAGATGGGCCATCTCAAGGCCGCCGGCAACCTCAAAGGATCGGAGCACAAATATTTTTGCACCAAAACCATTCTCAAACTAGCCGATGACGAGAAATGGGTGAACGACGCGACCCGTGCCGTCTCGAAGTATTGGGCGGAAAAGAATGATCGCCGAAAAACGACTCGCCGGGATAAGGAGCCTCGCAGCAGCCAGCAGGGTTCGCCAGGCCGTCGCCCGTTAGAGCGCCGCAAGCGGGACGGATTAGTCCCGACAAAATGAGAGACATACTGGATCGACCCGAGCGGTCACCGAAATCGCAATAAAGCTGGGCCAGTTATTTTGATCGCCAGCCTAGGTATATCCACGAATTTAGCACCTCCGCGATGGTGTGCAGTGGCGTCAGCATCAGCTTGGCTAGCTGATTTCTGGCAACGGCGCGGGCGGGCGAGCCGTTGCGCCCGCCCGCGCGGTTGCTTCTTCCCATGAGTCCCCGGAGCGGTGCCGCAGGCACGGCGGGAGGGGACGGTAGCTGAGTAGGCTTGTGCTGGACGCTTATTGCGGCGTACTCATCATTAGCTCGCTCACGCTAGATCAAGGTCTGGAGCTTTAATCGTGGAGTGACGACTCCCACGCACTTCCAACGCGGCAAGCCCTTTCAGAGCAAGCTTGAGCCGGTCAGGGAAATCATCCGTGACCTGCGCCGGCTGCGGAAGAGTTACCGCGAAATCGCGCAAGTCCTGCGCGATGAGCACGGCCTTGCCGTGGATCGCACGACGATTTGGAGCTTTGTCAAAGTCCGCTCACATCCGCGCCGTGTCATCACGATGGCCGATGAGCCGGTTGTTGCGGTGAAAAGGCCAGCGTTTGCGGAATGCCGTGACGCCATCGCCGCCCTGAAAGCCAAACCGGCACCTGAGCCGAAAAAGCCCATTTTCGCTTATGACGAAGACAAACCTCTAACCCTCAAAACAGAAAAATCATGAACCCATCCAAAAAAATCGTCTTTACGCCCGGCGGTAAAGGCGGAGTCGGAAAAACCACCGTTGCCGTTGCACTGGCGGAATGGTACGCCGAAAACAAAATCCCCTGCACCCTGCTTGATCTCGACACCGAGAACAAGAAGAAGGGCAGCTTAGCCCATTTCTTCCCCGATCGGGCGTTGAAAATCGACATCAACAGCCCTGCGGGCCTCGATGGCTTTATCGATTATGCCGACGAGGAGCCGGACATCATTCTGGCCGACATGGGAGCGGGAAGTGGCAAAGTCGCGGCGCAGTGGTTCCACTCCATGCATGAGTCGGTGGCCGACACGCTTTGCTTTACCGCATTGGCCGTGGTAACGAGCGACCCGGCCAGTGTGGAAAGCCTCCTGAGTTGGGCCGCGCAATTGCAGGATCGTGTCTCCTATATCGTCGTGCTCAACCAGCAGGAAGATAGTCAAATCGGCTTTTCCTATTGGGAAAACACGGCAGAGGCCAAGACCTTCCGTGAGCTATTCAAGCCGGCCATCATTCGCATGGACGCGCGATTGCCCGATCTCCAGCACGCCATGCGTAATCACGGCCTCACCCTGGGGCAAGTCAGTCAGCGGCAGACCAAGGCCGGCGAGCTGGCCAAATCGAGTCTGGTCATTCGTGCCCAAGCATACCGGCGTCAGCTTTTTGCCGAATTTGAGCGGGTGAAGGAGGTGCTTCTCCCGTGAAGCCCGACATCTTTGACGAAATCGAGGAATATGTGCCGGAAGCTCATCGACAGGCATATTGGCGCATGGTGGCCCATTTCCGGCAACTCAAGCCGGACGATGAAATCCTCAACATCATCTTCGCGATGGGCATCCTGACGTTTGTCCTGCGAGAGTTGCCTGCTGGAATTATTGAGGAGAGGAAGGCGTGGCAAGTGCAGTTCAATGCCTTCCGCCAAGAAGCGGGCAAGATCATGGAGGGCAGCAACCGCCAGATGGTCACGGTGGCCAATCACGTCGAGGCAGTGAACCAGGCGCTGGAGAAAGGCGGAGTCCAGTTTCGCGAAGGCGCGGCTCTAATCGAGTTAGCGTCCCGCGAAAGCGTGAAGCGAATCGACGTTGACGGCATGGCCCAAAGGCTCACGGCCCGCGTGGAGGAGCGGGTTGTGACGCGTTTTGAAACCTTGGCTACCACGATGGAGAAGCGCTATCAACTCATGGAAAAGATCGGTGAGCAGACCAGCGCCGTGATTCAACGGCTCCGAGAAATTCACATGGGGCGGATGATCGGAGCAATTTCCGCATGCGTCGTTACCCTCTGTGGATGCGTGGGGTTGGCCGTTTATTTCCATTGCCGAGACGCAGATAACGCCGCCCTCAATGACGAATTAGCCCAAATCGAACAAACGGCCAAGGCGAACCAAGAGGCTTTTGCTGCTCTGGCGGCTAATAACATCACGGTCGATGTTGGGGACGTTGTGGTGAACGGTGAAACGCAAATCGGAGAGAAGGCGCTGCGGATCACGCCTGCGCGCAGTGTAGAGGCGCAAGCGCCCGATGGTCACCCGAAGTCGGGAATCATCTATTTCAACGTCGCACCAACGCTTCAGGACCAGATGGAGCACAATTCGGAAGAGATTGAGCGCATATTGCGCCAGTTTCCCAACTCGAAATGAGTTCCTGCGGCTTCCCACAACGTTCCCGCATGGTGGCGAATTGCATTGGGAGAACTTCCCGCAAGCTCCCACGGAGTTCCGACGCTGTGGGAAGTTGTGGGAACAAATTTGTTCCCGCTTCTTTGTCCTTGGGCTGTGCCAAGGGGAGATGTCTTCGGACTCTTTTACCCATGATCTTTGAAGCGATGACCTTGAGGAGAGGGATGTAAATATGCTGAGGATCATCTGTAGTGAGGATATTCGTCAGGCCAAGAGCTACTATACTTCCAGCCTGAAATATGAAGCTGATCCTTCCAAGTTGGGTCAATATTACGGTCAGGAACAGGAGGTTATTGGCGAATGGCAGGGTAAAGGTGCCGAGCTTCTGGGATTGAAAGGGAGGGTGGATCAAAAGTCTTTCGAGACCTTGTGCGATAATAAGCGTCCTGGGTGTGGCGAGAGATTAACTCCCCGGACCAATGACAATCGAAGGGTGGGCTACGATTTCAATTTTAACTGCCCCAAGAGCGTTTCTGTCGTTCATGCCTTAACCGGCGATGAACGCATTCTGGGTGCATTCCGGGAATCCGTATCGGAAACCATGCGGCAAATCGAATCGGACATGAAAACGCGGGTACGGGTCCACGATGCCCAGGAGGATCGTAAAACCGGGAACATGGTCTGGGGTGAGTTTACCCATTTCACCGCAAGGCCGGTGGAAGGTCGCCCTGATCCTCATCTCCATTCCCATTGTTATACCTTCAATGCCACATATGACACTGTAGAGGACAAATGGAAGGCCGGGCAGTTCGGGGACATCAAGCGGGATGCTCCTTACTACGAGGCGGCTTTTCATGCCCGGTTGTCCCAGAAGGTGGCGAACCTGGGCTATGGGGTCGGACGTTCCGGCGACTGGTGGGAGATCAAGGGTGTCTCGCGTGAGATTCTCGACAAGTTTTCCCAGCGCACGGAATTGATTGAGGAGACGGCTAAGAAAAGCGGCATCACCCAAGCTCATTCCAAGGACCGGCTTGGCGCGGTGACTCGCGAAAAGAAAGTGCAAACGTCCATGGCCGATTTGAAACGCGAATGGGCTGATCGGCTCACATCGGATGAAAAGCAGTCGCTCTCCGGCTTGCTGGGCCAACGACAGGAAGAAATCATCACTTCCCTCGAGTCGATGGACTACGCCCTGGCCCATTGTCACGAACGGGCCTCCGTTGTGACCGAAAAGGCTCTGGTGACGGAGGCCCTGTGGTATGGCGTCGGACATGTCGGTGTGGAGCAGGTGGAACGGCAAATCCTGCGTGATGACATCCTTGTCCAAGAGATGGCAGGGCAGCGCTGGTGCACGACGAAGGAAGTCCTCCGCGAAGAACTGGAAAATATCGATTTCGTGAAACAGGGATTTGGCAAATGC
>Ga0302319_10023307_pt1 | contig 11066 bp, 6 predicted proteins | sample Bog_T0_2_FD_203319 | JGI IMG/M metagenome (GOLD analysis project Ga0302319, IMG submission 203319) | Peat permafrost microbial communities from Stordalen Mire near Abisko, Sweden - Bog_T0_2 | ecosystem: Environmental > Terrestrial > Soil > Wetlands > Peat | place: Sweden: Abisko, Stordalen Mire...
CTCATCAGGGTGAAGGATGCGCCATTGAACCCCCCCTCATTGAAGCTCAGGTCCGGGACGACTCGGCCACCGAGCTGGCATTGCGTGACGAAGCTGTCGAAGGTGCCGTCGCTCAATGCGACGGCGCCTTTGACCGCCTGGTGGACCTCGTTCTTGGCGGTCTTGGTGGAGAGCCGTCGCTCGTAGTGGATCTCGGGCTGTGTCTGGGGTGGCGCCTCGCGGTCGCCACGACCACGGGCGACGATCCAGCCGTATTCCTGCTCGCAGTGCTCCCGGTAGACGTCTGCCTTCCGCCCCGAGTGCTCACCGACGAACAGGCTGCCGTCGATGCCCACCCGATTGACCACCAGGTGGAGGTGCGGCTCGTCCTCGTCCCGGTGTTGGACGGTCACATACTGGTGCTGCTCGGGGTCGATCGTGAGGTGGCTCATCAGCCCGTGGACGACGGCGTTCATTTGCTCCGAGGACACCCGGTCGTCCTTGTGCCAGCTGACGATGGCATGAAGGACGGGGCCCGCTCGGTGGCGCCGACCCCGGTCGGCAATGGACTGCATCTGGTCGGCGAAGTCACCGGCGGTGCGGCCAGGCATGTTCTGGTCGATGACCTCCGGTTCGGCTCCCCGTGGCTTGTTGAGGAGGTAGCTGAGGCACCCCCCAAAGTCTGAGCCGTTGGGTCGAATCTTGATGATCACGGCTTGGGTTCCGGTGCTGACGGCGCTGGTGCTGGGGATGGCTTCGGGGGCGGGAAGGCATCGGTCAGCTTGAAGGTGTCGATGATCTCCAGCTTGTCGGTCAGCCCGAGAGCGTAACGCATCAGGGCGACGAGAGCCATGTCGATGATGGAGATCTCGTGCTTGGTGATTGGCAGCGTCCGAGACTGGTTCATGCGCTTGGCGTTCTGGTTGAGGTTGTTGCCGATCTGATTGAGGGACGTCACGGCCAGTTCATCGAACTTGGCCAGTGGCGGAACCAATGGCTTGGGCGGCGGGAGGCCGAGAACGGCGCGGCGGATGATGCTCGCGTACGAAGCGCCCGTGGTTGCCTTGTGGTGTTCGAGGAGGGATTTGAACTCGTCGTCGAAGCGAATTTGCATGAGATGCTTGTGCTTACGCATGGCGCACTCTGTGGGCGATAGTTCCGCTGAGCGGACGGTTTTGGGACCTCTAACCCACTCACAAGCGTAGCGCAGTGGTGGGCAAGTCCGAGGCGATAGCCGAAGGAAGTATGTAATTACACGATCTACGTGTAATTACAAACTACATCTTGCTTCTGCTTCTAAACGCGCAGCGCTTCCTATGGATATGGTGGGCCATCTTTGACCTACGATTCTCTCCTGGACGTGGCTCTCTGAAATACAATGGTATAGGGAAGTATAGGTATTTGGTGTTGACCTCAAATGATTGCTTGCCATAAATCGACGAGACCCGTGCAGGATCAATCCCAAGTGAGGATAACATGAGACCCAAGAGCATCTAATTGATAATGATTCTCAGTCCATATCGTCTCACTGTGAGACAGTTTTTTTGAAATTTCACATTCGCATGCTACCAATCTGGATCGGACAACGAGGACCGCTCCGGCGCTTGTGAAGCGCCTCCACTGTTTGAACGGGGGCCCAACCCCATTCAAACTCCTCGTTGTCCTCCCCGGCGCGGGGCCCAACCCGCTTGGGGTCCAGATTGGCATTCTTCGGAAAACTGCGAATCACAACCGTCACCTCTGAAATAAAAAAATCACAGGACCCCAACATGAATGCAACCGAAAAAAATACAGACGGCCCCCCTATCCTCGTCACCGGCGCAGCAAAAGGTGGCACAGGAAAATCGACAACGATTGCCAACATCGCCGCATCCTTTGCCCGACAAGGGCACAAAGTATTGATGCTCGATTTCGATTCTCAGGGCAGCGCAACACGCTTGCTCGCCCCACAAGATCATAATGACAATGTCCGTCGTCTTGAGGCCCTCAAGGACGTCAACCTCATAGAAAAAGAGCTCGATCGGCTCACGAATTTTGAGGTCCCCATCGAGTCGTCCATGGCCCGCATCTTGCAGGGTGAACTCGTGAAGCCCATTCTCACCTTCGGCGTCGGCCTGGTCGGATACCACAATCTTGTCAACCAACTGGCAACCGGATTAACTGATCCCAATAATCAAATAAAGCTGACGGATGGGATTGATCTGGTCATCGCAGATTATCAACCTGATGTGGTCCTCATCGACACCCCCCCCTCCCATTCACCGGCCTTCTCGACCAGCCTGACGATCGCGACGCATATCCTCTCCGCCATGGAACCATCGATTGAAGGTCTGCGCGGAGTGATGATCGCCAACAAACAGCGCCTCAATCTCAATCGCAGATTTCATATGGACATCGAACTCGCCGGTGTCATTCCCGTAGGCGTCACGCAAGGAAAAGTCTGCGAACAGATTTTGCAAATTGCGAGGATCATTTATGGCGATGCCGTTACCAGTAGCATCAGTCATGGCACCGTTGTCAAAGAGGCATCCATCGAAGGAATGCCCGTGTACGACTACGAAGAAATGATGCGGAAAATCGTTCCTGAATATCAAAAAAGCAGCACCAAATTCAACCGCATTGGCGCCCAATTCATGGAAGTCGCGCGTCAAATCGCCACGCGGATCGGATTGCATCAAGCCCCCCCCCTCACCGCTAACGCTGAATCATAACGGAAAGGTACACTTATGTCAGGAAATGAATCGCCATCGCTTGACGGTCTCGATGCCATGATGGAGGCCTTCGCTCCACGACGGCGCAAAGATAAAAACAAGGCACCACCAGAAAAAGCAATAGCCCCTGTCGTCGTCAAGAAAAACGAAGTCAACGAAGCGCCGGTGGCATCAGCTGGTGAGAGCACCGACATCGCAGACGCACAGGTGCATATCCCCGAGAAGGAAACCGACCCCTCCCCCTCTCTGGATGACCACGACGGCGCACCTGATGGAGAAGGCATCAGCACCATTCTTCAGCCGTCAGCCTATGGCCCTAAGGCGATCAAATCCGCCGAAGTATCCGTGCATGCATGGAAGCAGCCGGAGGGCATGAGCAAACGGGATTACGACATTGTGTGCAAGACGGCGGTGCGGATCAAAATCCAGCACCGGCTCAATGGGTTTATTGTCGTCACGATTGGTAAGGCGCTCAACACGCTGCGCGAGAATTTTAATCGGAAATATCGGCACGGAGAATTTTTCCGCTTCATCGAAGAAGCCATCCAAATGTCACGCGCAACGGCCTATCGGTACATGGGCGCAGCTAATGTATTTTCAGACCCGGAGCGCTTAAGATACCTCAGCGTCAATACCATTTACAAGTTGGCGAATCCCAAAATTCCGGAGTCGGTCCGTGAACAAGCTACCGCAGCAAAAAGTGAAGTCGAAGCGATCGGCTATCTCAAGGAATACACCAAGGCGCAGAAGGCTGGTGAGGCCAACGGACATCCAGACCATGCAACGACGCCGGAGCATACCGCCGATGGACCCGATCCGCTCACGGGCCACATCGACCTCATCAAGGAGCTCCTCGCGTTCAACACCAAGGCCCAGGAATTGAAGGCCCGTCTTGCCCAAACGAGTGGCAAGGAATCCCTCGCTCTGGTGAGACTCTTCAACGGCATCGAGAAGAATGTTTTGAAATTGCAGGCGCAGGGGGGTGATGGTGAACCGTCAACGCGAAAGGATGAAGGATGACCAAGCGACCCAGTAATACCCCGGCCTCGAAGCAACACGGTCTCTATATCGAAATTCATGTCGATGTTCGCGAGGCTCTCCAGCGGAGAAAACTCGTGGAGGGGGCCACCATGAACAAGATCGTTGAAAAAGCGCTTCGTCAGTACCTCGGAATGGCACCGATAGGTCATGACGTCATCCATGCGGGTCAATCATCCGCTGATCACTGAGACGAGGTCACCGCGAAGCAAAACCCCAAGCGTCTACCGACGCTTGGGGTTTTTTGTAACCAAGCAGAGTACCGTCGCGGGACGCCAACTCGTGAACGAGAGGGCCCATCGCAGAGGTCCGATCGTCAGCCAGGTACCGTGTCGTGAACACGAGAATGGCGTGTGGCCTGAGAGGGGGACGACATCATGTGGTCGAGGTGGAGCGGAAGACCGGCAATGTCGGCCACGCGTGGCGCAGCCATCCCCACGCTGGTTGAGGGGGGGCCTGATAGTGCGCTGGCGCGCTATCCCGGAGTTTCGTGACCAGCAGCCCGGCGGGACGATCGACCTGACCTTCTGACTTATGGAGCCAATAGACCTCCGCCATCAGGTGGAGGAGCTGACGAGGCGACCAATTATTGTTCTTGAGCGCCTTTTGGATTGCTGCCTTGCCGACGCGCAGTTCGCGATTCAACATAATGGCGGATTCTTGTTCTGGCGTGTGCTCGCGCGGCGGTGCTTGCTCGATCAGCGGAGGGGGGGGCGGTGACACCGGTACTGGTATCTTCTCATGAGCCGACGCCGCTACGCGGGGCATCTTGCCACCGCCCCAGATATCGGTCGTGCACAGCGTCCGCTGCATTCCCTGATCCGACAAGCGCGGTACCGCATTCATCATGAATCGACCGGCGAGGTGCGTCTCGGGAGCATCCCGGTCAGGCTCGATCACACCCGATTCCCGCAGTACAGTCAGCGCCCGCACCAGGGCTGAGCGCGGATCTGCGTCATCGGCGTACCGCTTGCGACGCTGATCGGGCTTCCTTGGCGTATAACGCTGGACGATGGCGTCCTTGGGAATGCAGAATCGCCCATCCCGGTCGCGTTGCGAGGTCAAGAAGGCATAGATGACGCGGGCGAGCCCGGCACGCCGTTGCGTGCGCGTCAGGTGGGCATAGGCATCGAGGTCGAGTTCCTGCCAACGACCGGACTTGAGGGCCTCGATCCAGAGCGGTGACAGACGGGCATTGACGATGGTGCTGTTCCTCGGCCCACTGACAAAATCCGCCCCCTCGACGATGCGGTATCGCCGCGCATCGGTCGGACGGGCATCAATCTCGCCATCCCAGAACACCATGAGCGTCGACTCCAAACGCCGCAGGCTGGCACGCAATTCATCGTAGGGGGCCGTCAGGAGGTTGTCGTGTCCCATCCAGCGCAGGAGGTTCGCCTGAGCGACTTCAATGTCGTCGCCCTGCATGATCCAGGCGTGCGACAAAGCCATCACCACGTCGAGGTCGAGGAACCGCAGGAGCCCATGGGGGGAGCAACTCGAACCGGGTACCGGAGCGGTGGGATTCGCGACCTCCGTGTTCCTCTTCCACCGGGTGATCTTACCGCCTTGGTCGAGAACGTCCCACCAGACTCGGTGCATGGCGGTGGTGCAGGAGGCCGTCTTGGGGTTCAGCCAAATGGGGTGGGTAAGCAGCTGCCGCGGAACCACCGCCGACAGGTGTCCTGCCCGTGCTCGTGCCCCGACCACGTCGGCGAGATGCGGTACCGCCGCAACGACCGGGTTGATGACCTGCTCATGCGAAACGGTGGTGAGGTTCCATGGATCGGTCGGCATGGGTGTCCAGTTCGTGCGTTGATGTGACAGTATCGTGCGTTGATGTTCTGTCCACCAGTTCATGCGTTAGTGTGACATTATCGTGCGTTGATGATCCAGTTCGTGCGTTGATGAGACATTATCGTGCGTTGATGATTTGCGTGCAAGTTCGTGCGTTGATGGGACACTATCGTGCGTTGATGATCCAGTTCGTGCGTCGATGAGCCAAGTTCGTGCGTTGATGTTCCAGTTCGTGCGTTGATGTTCTAGAGTTCGGCCTTCATGTTCTCTTGGCTCGGCCTTCATGTTCCACTGGTTCGGTTTTCAGTGGACGGGAGTTCGGCTGGATGGGTCCCCTCTAAAGAGACTACAGGATATACAGCATCACCACGGGTTACCTCCACACATGGATGAGCCTGCTGGAGGTGTTTTCTCAAATAGGGGTATGGAAGCGGACGTGTTCGGGAACGAGCCGATTGGCCAATAGCGGTTTGCACTTGGACGCAAAAACAAGAACGGTAGTTCTAGGGCAGCATTCACGGGTCTGCCAGCAACGCATGCTGACGGAACACCCTTGGGATTGTGCACGTCCGCCGTGGCGGACCAGGATGCGCGCCCACATGCTATCAGGGCAATAGACAATTCGCAGTTTGCGATGAGGAGATGGCGGACAACCGCGATCTTCTCATAAGCGATCTCCGCCACGTCCCGCAGTCAATCGGGCTGATTATGCGTTGAGAGGACCGCGACAGCATGTCCCTATGAACCATGGGCGAAGGACAACCGTTGAAGAGCGATGCACCCCGCACCATCACAGCTGCGCTATTTCCGCTTCTCCCACGTACAGCGAGCTCCCAGCGCGAGCGCGATCATATGCAAGGATTTCACCGTGGGATTCGCGCGACCATTGACCATGATGTCATACATTTTGGAACGCGGGACCTGGCTCTCCCGAATCAGCTCAGAGAGCGTCATGTCGCTGTTGTACCAGATCTCCTGGAGCCCACGGAGGATGGGGTTCTGACTCCAGTGCGCGACCGTTATGTGCGGCTTCTCAGGCAAGGACTCTCCTCCTTTACTTTCCCTTTTAAGGGACAAGCTAGCCACCTTATCGGGGTAGTCGTGCAGCTACTAGCACCTTACGTTCTGATTCTCCTCGTGCCAGGGGCCATCGCCTGGGGGGTTGAGTATGAATTGGCGTCCGAGCCGTTATCAGCGACAGCTGCAACGATAAACTCAAAAGAGTTTGTCGCTGTCGACTGGGGGGCAGTGGCGCCGGCTATCGCACGAAGTGGCGTGGACGTAGAGCAGAGTGTCAAACAGTTCAAGGACTACCTCAAAGGACCTGAATTCACCGCGTTCTACAAGCAGGCGGAAAAGGAGGCAGGGGCCAAGGAGCGCAAGCTGGCCAAGGAGAAATGGGAAGCGATCGACCTCGCCTACCGCACGCAATCCCAGGACCCCGGCTTCCCCATGCTCCCAGGCAAGGACGAGCGGACGCTGCCACTTGATCCCTGGGAGCAACGCTGGCCCGCTGACGTGCGGAAGTCACTTCGCTTTGCCATCGTCGATCTGCGAAACACCGAACAGGTCGAGTGGGCGGTCGCCCAGTCGACCAGGTACGATTTCATCGAGGTCATCGCCATCGGCTGGTCGAGCCAGGCGGACATCGAGCGCATCATCAAGGAACACCCCATCCTGTCGCGCATCGGAAAAGTTCGCGATAGCGATGTGCCGGGGTCTGAGGAAAAGACGGCCCGTGATTGGGCCCTCCGGCTTCACATCACGGGCTTGCCTGCACTCATCGATTTCCCCGAAGGTCTGCACCTGCACATCACCGAAGGGCTCACGCCATGAGGCCATTCCTGAGGCTCATGGTCTGTGCGGTACTCATCGCCGTCAGCAGCAATGCTCATGCCGTCGACCTGATCGTCTATGGTCCCCGACCTGTGCATCCTGCGCTCAGCACCGCCTCCATGTTGGTCACGGGACAATTGACCGTCAACCTCGGCGCCTACGAAACGCTCATAGCCCCCGGCAGCACGTTGCGCGCAGCATTCCAGGTGCAGTTCAAAACCAACACGGCGGGCCTGACGGTTGATGCCAACGGCAATCCGACCACGGTGCCGTCACTGATGGTACCAACCGGGAATTACGGTGTCCTCCTGCTCTCGCAGGACTCCATTTCCGGTGCGACGCCCATCGCTGATTGGACCACCAGCTCGAACCCGCCCGTTCTCACGCCCACCGCGATACCCATCGGCTACGAATACTGGTACAACCCGCAGCCGACGTTGAACTACATCACGATCACGAATGGAACCGCCTTCGTCGATCAGACGAACCTGCTGGCTTTCAAGCAGACGGAATTGATGGGGGGGCCAAGCCCGATGGCTCGCCAAAGGGCCATCTACGACACGAGCATCCAAGCCTACTCCCTGCCGGCGCTCGGACTGGCCATTTCCAATCCGGTCGCCACGGCGCCGGTCACCTCCATTCCAGGCGCCTGGATATTTGATCAAACCGTCACGAATCAGAATTACGTCTTCCAGGAAATGGACCTCACCTTCCTCGACCCGACGCAAGATGACCCCTTCATGCTGGATGGGTGCTTGCTCACCGTCACCCAGAGCGTCCTCGATGCGGGCGGCCTCGTCCACCTGACCTACAATCGCGGCGATGGCATCCAAGTGATGGCCACGGTCCCCGCATCCAAGGATCATGGCGTTGCCGCTCTGCCGGCATCCATGCAGGCGCAAGTCAACCCGCTGTTGAACGGCTATCCCCCCATCGTCGTCATCAGCGCGACCCCCAATCGCGATCCGGCGGTACAGACCCTTGCAGACAATCTCGATGCGGCAGATCAGACCGCGACCAACACCGTGAACCCGGCGCTGGGACCAAATCTGAATGCCACGGGGTTGTTCACCGCCAACGGCAATGACCCCAATTCGGTAGGGTTGGTCAATAACGGCAATTTCTCCAATGGGACGGGAACGCCTTCGTTTGACGCGACGCTGGCAGCTCTGCCGACCGGCGAGCAAATCACCAATTTCCAGCAAGTAACGCAGAACGCGAACCTGGTCCAGGTGGCTCCCACCATCGACCAGCTCCCACCACCGGCGACCGAGACGGCCCTGCTCCAAGGCCCTCCGCCCTTGGTCAGCTCGCTGACTGACCCCACCGCGCAAAGTCTGCGGCAATCCATCGTACAGGTCGAGGCGTGGATGGCCTTGCAGGGGCCAGCAAGCGGGCCATTGCGCGGAGGCATCCCGACCGTGAAGGCGGAAATGGACCCAGCGGGTATTCGGCCCTATTACCTGCAAGGGAACCCAGTGCCAGGCGACGGGACGAATCCCGTGCAGCCGTTGCCATCCGGAGTGAGCCCCACGGGCGCACCAGCGTATGATCTCGACGGCAACGGCTCTTTGGACCGCTACAACACGACGGACCCGTTCGGCAACGGCTATGCGAGCTTGGAGCTCGATTGGGATATCACTGAAAATAATTTCTATCTCGAAAATTACGACGGCATGGGGTGCATGTTCGCCGTGTACGGCATCAAGGACGACGGCACGAAGGACTTCCTGTTCTGCGGTCGCGACGGGCGCTGCTACAGCTCATGGAAGCAGAGCATCCTCTCTGGCCGCATCATCAAGAGCAAGAGCGTCTACAGCTATGCGCTGTCCAGCCTGCTCCAGCCAACGGGCAATCCGAACGAGTACCTCTTCAGTTTGGTCTACAAGGGAACCGCCCAGCCGTCACTCCCGGCGACGGTGCCGCCGGTCCCTCGGGTGGTGACGGCCAATGGCACCATCATGCAGAGCGTGACGATCGGAAACACCGCCATCAGCGGACCCCAGGAGATCTGGTCGGAGACGGCCTACTTGTACGACAACCTGGTGGTTCAGGGCTACCTCACCGCCGCATCGCTCGTTGGAGCAACCTACTCCGATCCGACCTTCACACCCCGCACCATCACGGGAACACCAGCGGCAGGCGCGAAATTCGTGCGCGTCAGCACGCCGTATATCTTCCAGAATGGGCAGTTCGTCGCGCAGCCGCAAATCACCGAAGTCGTGTACTACCCTGCCGATTTCCGTGAGGACCAGCTGCAGCCCGCCGATGTCACTCCGACGATCACCAGCGTCCAGAACGCATTCGATTGGGGTTACACGCTTGGTTCGGACGGGATACCCTGGAACTACACGAAGGGGGATCGCTTTGTCACCGGCATCAACGGGGTCATCTTGAATGAGCCGACTATCGTCCAGCACTGGGGGACCACATCGCCCATGATGACGGTGCCCAGCATCATCACCTCACCGACCAGCTCGATAAGCTTCATCGTCAGGGAAGACCCAGCGATCAATCCGCCGGCGGCCTTGCAGGACTGGATCAATGTGCGGTCGATGTACCACACCCCATTCGACGGTCGCACCGACATGAGCCCCGGTCAGAATTGGGGTAACCCCAGTGGCAGGCGCCATTTTACCATCGTGCAAGGTGTCGGCTGGTACATCTACAAGGGCCAGCAGGTGTACTATCGCAGCACCGCAGAGCAGGAGGCATTGCTCGCAAAAATGTGGGCATGGAGGACGGAGCAGCCCTCAACGGTGTATCAGATCATGCACGCGGGAAACGATCCGACCAAGCCCTTGCTCAATACCGTCCTCGGTGTGACGGACGCCAATTCCTCCCAAGTGAGCGGGTTGAATGGATCGCTGGAAGCAGAGGTCACGGTCAACGGCAGCTACAACCAGGTCGACGTCAAGCGGCGCGATGATCTGATCAATTACCAGTACATGTTCTTCTCAGCCGCTCGTGGCCGCCAACACGAGATCGAGTATGCGCTGGCAGCACCGGTGTCGACACGGCTCTTCTGTGTCGAATGGGATGATTTCGATTCGGTGCAGAAAGTATTCGCCAACAGCGGGCATCACGTCAATTACATCTTCAACAAGGACGACGAACGGCGCCTCAAGGGCGCCATCAATGAGTCGATCTTCGGAAGTGTCGCGGTGCAAACGCGCTTGTCGGCAGGATACCCGGTCACGACGGTGGTCGGAGATCCGAATGTCTGGAACAACATGCAGACGGTCGGGGGGCAGTATTTCTTCAGCACGCAGGACATGCTCTACAACGAACCGGCGTGTTTCCTCCCGAATGTCGCATTGCTGAACGACGGCCAATATGGAGCGCCAACGACCAACCAGTGGGTGGGGCCGTACACGATGCAATATCGCCATCCGATGGTGATTGCCTACAACGACCAGACATCGTCGCTCTTCGTCGCCTACGGGGCGAATGCAGACCCCATGGTGTGGGTGCCGCTCTGGTCATCGTATGCGCCGACCACGGAGGTGAATGGCCCTGGGTACAGTGTGATCTGTCGACAGCAGTTTGAGAGCTGGGCCAACAGCCAGAATCTCTCCACGATCTATGACGCCTTGAATCAGACGTTGTACCAACAGGTGGTCGCTGGGAGCGCGCCGCTGCCTGCGGCTCCGACCTCGGTGCCTGTGCCCATCCAACCGACGCAGCCGGCGGCATGGTCCGGTG
>Ga0302319_10023308_pt1 | contig 11066 bp, 9 predicted proteins | sample Bog_T0_2_FD_203319 | JGI IMG/M metagenome (GOLD analysis project Ga0302319, IMG submission 203319) | Peat permafrost microbial communities from Stordalen Mire near Abisko, Sweden - Bog_T0_2 | ecosystem: Environmental > Terrestrial > Soil > Wetlands > Peat | place: Sweden: Abisko, Stordalen Mire...
CGAATAAAGAAAATGATTTTTGCACCGACAGGTACTCTATTTCACTGGCACTGTGAAGTCATCGGATGCGCGCCTAGGGTAGCCTATGCGAATCTCATAGGTTTGAACCGGCGAAAAGTGCGGGTTTGCACATGCCGGCGCAAACAGGAATAGACTGGTTCGCTGGAGCACATGTTTTCCGGATACCCAGTCCGCCTGTTGCCGATTCTTCTTTGTTGCGCTGCAATGCTGTCCGCCGGCGCCCCTGCGCACCGTGCGGCTTACGGCGTCGACTTCTGGCGCGATAGCGACGGACTATCGCATTCCCGGATTCGCGCCATGGTTCAGACTCACGATGGGTACATCTGGCTGGGCACCGACGGCGGCCTCGTGCGTTTTAATGGAGAGCGCTTTACGGAATTCACGGTGCAATCCGGCGATCTGCGCGATAACGAAGTGTGGGCTCTTCACGAGGATGCCGGCGGCGCGCTTTGGATCGGGACCTATGGCGGCGGGCTGACGCGCCTGAAAGACGGCCGCTTTCGGACATTCACTACATCCGACGGGCTTCCCGACGACGTGGTGATGGAGATCGAAGACGATAGGGCCGGCAATCTCTGGCTGCGAACGCCGCAGGGTTTGGCGCGCTGGCGCAGCGGGAAATTGAGCCGCGTTGAGCCCGTTCAGGGGCTTGCGGACGTGCATGTAACCGCGATTGCGGCCAATGCGCCGGGCGGACCTTTATTCGCGACGCGCAGCGGCATATTTCGCTTCGTAAACGAACACTTCGAGCCGGCGCTGACGCCCTCGTCGCAATACGGATTTGCCGAGCAACTGATGAGCGCCCGTGATGGCTCGCTGTGGATCGGGTTCAGCAGCGGCGTGATCGTGCGGCGCGCCGAGGGGCGTGCGCAGGTGGTGGATTTTCGCGAGAGCGCACGCGGCCAGATTCATCGGATCTATCAGGACCCGAACGGTGGCATCTGGGCAGCGGTAGGCAAGGGGCTGACCAAACTCGAAGACGGAACGTTTCAGCCCGTGCGCGTGGAAAGCGGCGCGCCGACGCTCGGCAGCGTCTACAGTGTGCTGATGGATCGGGAAAGCGGTGTGTGGCTGGGCCTGCAATCGAACGGCGTGGCCCGCCTGCGCGTGAGCCAGCTTGCGACCGTAGCCGAAGAAGACGGATTGCCGGACGACCGGGCGCGTTCGGTGTTTCAGGACAGCCAGGGACGGGTTTGGATCGGAACCGCGGACGGTCTGGCGCAGTACGCGGACGGTTCGATTCACAAGTTCATGGATCGCGGCGTGGCCCCGCTCTGGGACGTACGTTCCATAGCCGAGGACGCGGCGGGGAACCTCTGGATTTCGGCAAGCCGCGATTTGCTGGAGATGAAGAACGGGCGCTTCGAGCGGGTGGCCGGATGGAACGGCAAATACGAGATCGAGGTGTTGTATAAGGACGCCGCCGGCGATATGTGGATCGGCACGGACGGCGCCGGGTTGTTCCGCTACTCGGGCGGACGATTCACCAGCTACACGACCGCCGACGGCCTCGGCAGCAATCATGTGCGTGCGATACTCGCCGACCGCAAAGGCGATCTCTGGATCAGCACATTCGGTAACGGCGTGAGCAAATACTCGGGCGGCCGCTTCATTACCGTCAACAGTGGGAACGGCCTCGCGGGAGACCGGGTGGTGGCGATGCATGAAGACGAGCAGGGCGCTCTGTGGTTTGCGACACGGCAGGGGCTGACGCGATTGCAAAACGGATCTTACTTTACGTGGAAGGCCGGTTCGGGTTTATTTAATCCCTTCGTCTATGCGATGGTGGACGATGGTGCGGGCAACTTCTGGTTCAGCTCAGCGGAAGGGATTTTTCGCGTTTCGAAGCAGGAACTGCGCGCGTTTGCCCGGGGAGAACTCCCGCGTGTTGCGTCGGTGGCGTACGACGAGCGCGACGGGATGAAGACGCGCGCCGGCAATCTGGGAAATCAACCGGCGGCGTGGCGCACTTCGGGCGGACAGATGATGTTCAGCACGATGCGCGGGGTGGTGATTGTGGATCCGGCGCGGCTTGCTTCCGATACCTTTGTGCCTCCGGTTTATATCGAAAAAGCAATCGTGAACGGGCATGAAGAGCCAGTCGCTCAGCACGGCCGTGTGCCGCTTGGCGAAGGCGCGCTCGAACTCCACTACAGTGCGCTGAGCTATTCCGCGCTGGGCAAGCTGCGCTTCCGGTACAAGCTGGAGAACTTCGATAAGGACTGGATCGACGCGGGGAATCGGCGCTTCACTTACTATGCGAATCTGCCGCCGGGGAAGTATACTTTCCGCGTGGCGGCGCGCAAAACCGACGGCGCCTGGACCGAAGCGAGCAATACCTATGCGGTAGACTTCACGCCGCCTTTTTATCGCACACCGTTTTTCGTGCTGGCCGCGGCGGCGTTCGTTGTGCTGTTCGCTGCGTTCCTCTACTGGCTGCACATGCACGAAGTGCGAGCGCGCTATGCGGCGGTGCTCGCCGAGCGTAATCGCATTTCGCGCGATATTCACGACACGCTTTCGCAAAACCTGGCGGGCATCGCGCTGCAGCTGGATTCGGTGCACATGCAGTTGCCGGATGTGAGCCCGGGTCTGCGGCAGAGTATAGAAGAAGCCTGCAGTCTGACGCGCTACAGCCTGGCCGAAGCGCGGCGGGCGATTGTGGATCTGCGGTCGGACGATCTGGAGACCTGTCATCTGGAGGAAGCGCTGCCGGAACTGGCGGGGCGCGTGGCACCGTCGCTGAAGACGCGGGTGGAAGTGATCGGCACGCCGCGCCGCATCCATCCCGTGGCCGAGCGAAACCTGCTGCGCATTATTCAGGAGGCTCTTACCAATTCCGCGCGTCATGCCGGCGTGTGCAACGTAGAGGTCGAACTGCGTTACGACCCCGACCTGCTGGCGCTGCGGGTGCGGGACGACGGAAGCGGATTTGAGCCGGCGAAGGCCGGGGGAACCGAATCGGGCCACTTCGGTCTGATCGGAATGAGAGAGCGCGCCGAGCGCATAGGAGGCCATCTGACACTGGACAGCAAGCCCGGATCGGGCACGGAACTACGAGTGGAGGTTCCGCTCTAAAGCTATGACCACACCAGCACGCATTCGCACCATGGTGGCGGAAGATCATTTCGTAGTCCGCGTTGGGCTCAGCTCAATTATCAACAGCCAGCCCGACATGGTGAACGTGGCCGAAGCGGGCAACGGCAAGCAGGCCGTGGAGATGTATGAGAAGCATCAGCCCGATGTGACATTGATGGATCTGCGCCTGCCCGGGTTGAGCGGGATTGAAGCCATTACGGCGATTCTGGCGAAGTATCCGCGGGCTCGCATCATTATGCTTTCGTCGTTCGGAGGGCCGGAGAATGTCTTCCGCGCTTTCCAGGCGGGGGCGCGGGCCTATTTCCTGAAGGACGTGAAGGGGCGCGATCTGGTGGACGCGATTCGTGCGGTTCATGCAGGGCAGCGGCCTCTGCCACCTGAGATTGCCGCTTGTCTGGCGGAACGTTTGCCAGGTCCGGAGCTGAGCGCGCGGGAGATGGAGATTCTGCGTTTGATTGCCAATGGGCAGACGAACAAACAGATCGCCAGCCGGCTGGAGATCAGTGAAGGCACGGTGCGGGTTCACGCGAGCAATCTGTTCGCGAAGCTGGGATGCAGCGATCGCGCGCAGGCTGTTGCGGTGGCGTTTCAGCGGGGGATTGTTTGTATCGAGTAATGGGGCCTAAAAGTAAACGAAGGGCTTGAGCCGAAACTCGCGACCATGGTCGGGAAAACCTCGGCAGTCGGAAGGTTTGTCGTTGATCGCGAAGCCGGAGTCGGTGGCTCTCCCATCCATTGAGTAGCATGGGTAGAAGTCGTCGACCCTTCTGACCAGCAACAGGCCGGGAAACAGGTTTTTCTCTTTTCGGATGACGACTCCGAAGTCCGTAGTGGCCCCGCCGTTGGTTCTATAGAGGCGAATTTCCGATCCTTTCCACTGGATCTCCTCAATTTGATCGAACCCAGGTGCCATTGCAGTGCCAGAAGAACCACGAGCGAGTAAATCAGTAAAGGAATAACTGCCACAATTGCCACTGCAGTACTCCACCATCGTCCGATCCTGAAGACCGAAGCTGCTGTCAGCCAGGGTAACCCCATCCCCAGGATGAAGCCGGTCAAATCATTGACGGCGGGGGAGCTAAAGCGGAGGACGGGGTGCCGAAGTTGCCAAATGAATAGCGCAGTTCCGGCGCCCAGAAGCGCCGCATGACTGAGGCGGGAAAGCAAAACCGGCCGACTCCTTGTGCCCACATCCTGATTATCCGCCGCAGCCCGCTCCTGCAAACCTGAACACCTCGTAACCGTTGTGAACGGCGCCGACCGGCACCGGCTTAGCAAGTGTGACGCTGCGCCACAGGTGGGCGAGGGCTTTGCGAATCTTTGCAGAACGATCATCGCCGGTGCGGGTGCCCGCCGCGTCATCCAGGTATGAACACTTCACCCACTCAGCTGGCTGGATTCGATTGTTTTTGCCGGAGTATCAGAGGCGCTGCGGGCGCGGGCGGTGATTTTTGCGAGCTGATCTGTCCGGACATTGATGGCCTGGTGCTTGGAATCGGTACCCTGTTTGGCGGCGGGCCCGCGGGCTCGCTGCTGGTAAGGGGATTGAGCGCGACACTGCATGCGCGGGCGGCTCGTGGCGGCGCCGTGGAGGATATCGCGGACGAGTTGAACCGCACGCTTTGGGAGATTTCTCCGGATCGCACGTTTGCGGCTTTGTTCTGCGCGCGGATAGATAAGGCGCGGCATGACATGGAGTATGTGAACGCGGGCAACGAATCGGCGCTGCTGATTCCGCGCGGCTTTGATACCGGGCGATGCGGCGCGGTCGATTATCTGGGACCGAACGGGCCGGTGCTGGGCTTGAGCCGTAAGAGCCGGTATCATTCGCGCACGGTGAGGTTCGGGCCGGGCGATACGCTGGCTGCATTCACGGAAGGCGCGGCGGATCGCGCGTGCGCCGTGCTGAACGGGGCGAATCCGGGGAATGCGCGGGAACTGGCCGGGATGATTGTCGCGGCGGATTGCGGGGCGTCCGATTGCGAGACGGATCGCACGGCGGTCACGATTCATTTCGAGCGAGCGTTACGGATGGCGGCGGCGTGAGGGGGAGCGACCTATGGATACCGTATGGCTGATCATGCGGGCTGCGTCCCTGTTCTGTTTGTTTGTCGGGCGGCCTTTGATGATTGCGCTGGCGAAGCGGGGTTCTCGGCGAATGCACATCGCATAGAATAGGCGTGATTCAAATATGAAAGCACTCCTGAGAACACTTAGATGGGCTTGCCTGCCTTTGGCTCTGGCCGCGCAACCACCTGCTCCGCCCCCTGCGCCAGGTGTTACGCCGCCTGCTGCGCGCATCCGTCCGTTCCCCGCGCCCGTTATGGAGAACGGCAAGCCGATCGAGAGCCGTCCCCCCGAAAAGGCCGACGATAAGCCTGATTTCCCGGGACAGACGCGGGCTCCTTTTCAGGCAACCGCACCATTTAAGATTACTGTCCTTACCGATAAGCTGCAGTATCCGTGGAGTCTTGCGTTTCTTCCGGATGGGAAGATCCTGCTCACGGAGAAGACCGGCCGGATGCGAATTTTCGATGTGAAGGCGGCGCAGCTTTCGGAGCCCCTGGCAGGCGTTCCGGCGGTAGGCTACCTCGGCCAGGTCGGGCTGCTGGATCTGGCGCTCGACCCTCAGTTCGACGCGAACAAGCGGATCTTCTTCACTTACAGCGAACTTGTGGGCGATTCGGACAGCAATATGGTGGTGGCTCGCGCGCGGCTCGATGAGGCGGGGCTTGCCTTGAAGGACGTCAGCGTTATCTTTCGCGCGAAGCCGGCGCTGCCTTTCCGGCGGTCTTCGAATGCGGGGGGACGGATCGCGATTGCGCGCGACGGCAATTTGTTCGTAACGATCGGCGACCCTTCGCAATCGCCGCCGTCGGATCTGGCGCAGAAGCTCGACAACCATCTGGGCAAGATCATTCGCATTACGAAGGATGGCGCCGCGGCTCCCGGCAATCCGTTCATCGGCAAGGCGGATGCGCTGCCGGAGATCTGGTCATATGGTCATCGCAGCGAAGAGGGCCTGGCCATTAACCCCGCAACCGGCGAGTTGTGGGAGACAGAGCATGGTCCGCGCGGCGGCGACGAACTGAACACGCCGGAGAAGGGCAAGAACTACGGATGGCCTGTGGTAGTGCACGGCATCGATTATCCCGGCGCGACGATAGGCGATGGCATCACGGATAAGGCCGGCATGGAGCGGCCGCTTTATTACTGGGATCCGGTGATTGCGCCTTCGGGTCTGGCCATTTATACGGGCGATTTGTTCCCGCAGTGGAAGGGCAGCATTCTGGTGGGCGCGCTGCGCGGGCAGTTGCTCGATCGGCTTCAAATGTCGGGCAGGAAAGTGGTAGCGGAAGAGCCGCTACTGGTGGACTTTCATAACCGGATTCGCGATGTTCGCGTGGGGCCGGATGGGGCCGTCTACGTGCTGACCGACGAGAGTAAGCTGCTGAAGCTCACTCCTCAATAAGTCTACTTAGCTGCGGGCGCGCCGCCGATTTCGAGGAGTTCTATTTCGAAGACCAGGGTGGCGCCGCCGGGAATGCCAGGGCGTCCGCTATCGCCATAAGCAATGTCTGCGGGACAGACCAACTGCGCTTTGCCGCCGACTTTCATCTTCTGCACGCCCTCGGTCCAGCACTTGATCACGTTGCTTAAGGGGAACTGGGCGGGCTCGCCGCGCTTGTACGAGCTGTCGAATTCGGTTCCGTCGATCAGGTCGCCTTTGTAGTTCACCTTCACGATGTCGGTTGCTTTGGGCGAAGCGCCTTTGCCGGCGACCAGCTCGCGATAGATCAGTCCGGAGGGAGATTTCTGAGCCCCGGTTTGGGAGGCCGCCTTTGCCAGATACGTGGTAGATGCGGTCTTCTGTTTTGTGAGAGCCTGCGCGCCGCGCTTTGTAGCGAGGTCCTGGATTTTGGGACCCCAGGTCTGGATGTCTACCGCCGGTTTGCCCGCGGCTGCGTCGGTGAGGGATTTCTTGACGATGTCCAGTTCGGCGGGCGAGAGGTCGAACTGGGTGAGGGAGCGGTACATCGATAAGCCGAGGGCGTAGATAGTTTTTTCTTCGTCAGTCATAGGCTTGGGGGCGGTTTTGGGCGCCGGGGCGGTTTTCTTCGCGGCGGAGGAAGTGGCGGCCGTTTTGGCTGCGGGCTTTGGGGCGGCTGGCGGCGCCGCCGGGTTCTGTGCCCAGACAAGGGCGGGGATGAGGACTAACAATCGACGCATTCTTCTCAGGCTAACATTGCGGGAAGGACCGGGTTTTAAAAGGAAGCCACGAGCGTTTCTCGGGTCTACTCATCAGAATGAGGTTCTGTAGATTCGGCAATCGTCGCCAGGGTTTGTTTGATGATCTTCGGGTGCAAGGTAGCTCCGCCATGGAACGGCACGGTAACCCTTAACTGACCTTTACCGTAAATCCCATGGCTGCCCTTCGAGCGAAGGTGCTGGAAGCCGGCATGCAGCAGCGCTGCCTCTGCCTCGGCGGCGTTCCACCGCGGCAGTTTAGGCATTAACTTCGACAGCTGTTGTCAGGATTTCGCGGCTGAGCAGGACGTCACGCTCGTCGGCGGGCAGCGTTTCGAGGTAAAGCTCAGCTGCTTCCCGTATATTCGCCATGACCTCTTCAAGCGTTACGCCCTGAGACTGGCAGCCTTTTAGTTCGGGACACCACGCATAAAACCCGTGCTCGTCCTTTTCCACCACTACTGTCGCCTTGCGTAGCATGTCTTAAGTCTAGCTTCTTAACTCCGGGTGAAGACGGGGCTGTTGACCGTTCCGGTGCTGTCGGAGAAGGATTCCTGATCGACGCCCAGGGCGCGGAGGATGCTGACGTGCACATTCGACATCCTGGTTTCCGTCTCGCCGCGCCAATAAACTCCGTGCTTCAGGCCCATATTGGCTCCGCCGGCAACCAGCGTCGGCAGGTTGTGGTTGTTATGCGTGGTGCTGGCGCCACTTCCGAACAGCACGATCGTGTTGTCGAGGACGCTGCCGTTGCGGTCCTCATAACCGTTCAGCCGTTCCAGGAAGTTCGCGATACGGTGGCTCAGGAACTGGTCGTATTGCGCGAACTGCTGCTGTCCTTCCTTATCCGTCGCGTGCGACAGATTGTGGTGCGTCTTCGACAGACCGAGCTTGAGCGGGAACGTGTCGCTGATGCCCATGCCATCTTCGCGGTTGAGCATGAAGGTGATGGAACGAGTGATATCGGCGTCGAAGGCGAGCGCGATCAGGTCGAACATGTTGCGGTAATACTCAGCCGGGTCGCCTTCGTTCGTGATGTCGAGGTTCAGCTGCGAATAATCCTGCTTCTTCAGCGGAATATCGATCCATCGCTCGGAGGCGATGAGGCGCGATTCCACTTCGCTCAGCGACGTCATGTACTGGTCCATGCGTTCGCGATCGGTCTGGCCCAGCTGGCCGTTGAGTGACTTTGCGCTCTCCGCGACAGCGTCCACAAGGCGAATGCGGCGCTGCAGCATTTCGTGCTCCGCTTTGAGCGAGGAATGGTCGGCGCGGAAGAGGCGATCGAAGACGCGCCGGGGGTTATTTTCGGCGGGGATGGGACGGCCGTCCAGGTTGTAAGAAATGGTGCCGGTGCGCGACAGATATCCGGTGCCGGCGTCAATCGAAAGCACCAGCGACGGTTGGCGGCAGAACTGCTTGGTGTGGAGCGCGATCACCTGATCGAGTCCGGCGGTATTGTAAGTGCCGGGCTTCGGGTTCTGCAGCGGCGCGCCGGTGAGCCACATATCGGAGCAGGTGTGCGGGTCGGCTTTCGGGCCGTTGGGATGGTACAGGTTGCCGAGGAAGCTGAGCTTGTCGCGGAAGGGTTCGAGCGGTTCGGTGGACTTGCCGAATTTGAAATCGGCGCCGCTACCCGAGGAGGGAAACCAGCTCCATTCGGGCAACTCGTGTTCGGCCTTCGGGAGCGACATGCCGTTGGCGGTGTAAATGGCGCAGAAGCGGCGGGGGACGCGATCGGTCACTTCGGCGCCCATGGCGTCGAGCACGGGCAGAGCGAGCGAGATCCCGCCGATTCCTTTGAGAAATGCGCGGCGGTCGAGTCGGAGCGATCGGGTCATGTTCTTTAATTCATCCTACTATTTTTCGAGAAATATTTTGTTGTCCACCACGTAGCGGAACATGTCCCGCATGCGATAACCGGAGGGTTTGAGCTTCTGACTGTCCTGTTTCAGCCAGGCGAGTTCGCTGTAAGTCAGGGTGCGGCCGCTCGCGTAGGTCTCCAGATGCTTCAGGAAACTGAAGGCCACCTGGTCGAGGCGGTCTTCGGCGAGATAGCGTTTCAGGTCGTTGGCGCCGTTGATTTCGGTGTTGTCGGGCAGGGTGGATTTCGCATCCACCGGCTGCGTCTTGAGGCGGCCGCCGGCGTCGAACTGTTCAAAAGCGATACCCCAGGGATCGATCTTCGCGTGGCACTGGCGGCATCCAGGCTGATCGCGATGCTGCTCGATGCGCTGGCGCAGGGTGAGCCCGGCTTTATCTTCTTTGAGTGCGGGTACGTTGGGCGGCGGATCGGCGGGCGGTTCAGCGATGATCTTTCGCGCCAGCCAGGCGCCGCGTTTTACGGGGTTCGATTCGCGGCCGTCGGAGAGCCCGGACATGATTGCGGCTTCGGTGAGCAGGCCTCCGAGCTCCGGTCTCTTATGCACGATGGGAACGAATCTGAAGCCGGAATCGGGCTTATCGGATAAATCGTAATAGCTGGCCACAGTTTCGTTGGCGACGACGAAATCGGACTGGATCAGATTGCGCGCGGGCAGGTTGTTCTTGATGAGGTATTGCAGAAACTCGGCGGGCTCCTGGCGGAGCTGAGCACGGGCGTCGCGGGTGAGTTTGGGGTAGCGTTTGCGATCCGGTTCGAGCACGTCGAATTTTTCCAGATTGAGCCACTGGCCGGCGAACTCGCCGATGAACTTCGAGAAGCGCGGGTCCGCGATCATGCGGTCGACTTCGGAATCGAGCTGGGTGCGAAGGGTTCCCGCGGCGGCGAGTTGCAGGGTCTTATGATCGGGCGGACCGTTCCAGAGGAAGTAAGAGACCTTGGAAGAGAGCTCGTAAGGGTCGAGCGGTTCGGGCGCGGGCGATTTGCTTTTTTCGACGAGCAGCAGGAATTGCGGCGAGGTGAGAACGACCATCAGCGCGTCTTTCACGCTTTCCTGGAAATCGCGTCCGGTTGCCGCGGACTTCTGATAGACGGCCAGCAGAGACGCTTCTTCCGAAGCGGCGAGCGGGCGTCGATAAGCCCGGGTGGCGAAGCGGGCGATGATTTCGCGGGCGTAGGCCGGCGGGTCGTTTTTGTGCTCGGACTCGATGAAGATGTTCTTGTGCGAAGGCGGCGGCCAGGATTCGTAGTACGGCCCTTCGAACTCGACGGTTCGGATCATGAGGCGCGGCATGTCGCGGCCATCGGTGAATTCGCTGCGGACGCCGATCTCATGCACACCGGCGAGGTAATTGACATTATCCTTGCCGAGCGAAGGGCTGGGGAAATTGCGAAGGGCGCCTTCGAAGACATATTTCGAGAGCTTCTCGCCGGCCACGGTTTGCGGCGGCCCGACGGGCGCGAGCGTGCTGCCGCAATCGCGGCGCAGACCCAGATGCACCCCGACGCGGGGAGAACGCTTTTCGAACGCGAGGAAATGCTTCGCCACTTCGCTTGTTGCGGGGAGCGGCGTGAAGACAATACGATCCAGATCGCGAACGCCTTTGAATTGGGATTTGACCTGAAGCGGACCGGCATCGAGCCGGACAGCGAGAAAGGCGGGCTGCTGAAGAACGCCTGAGAACCAGCGATCGCCCAGGGTGAGGTTCAGCGCGGGTTTCCGCTCAGTGTAGGGCTTCACGAATTCTTTGCCCGGCTGCACGAGAGCTTGAAGTTCGGCGTCTTCGAGCGGGCGGTTATAGAGCCGGACATCGGC
>Ga0302319_10023310_pt1 | contig 11065 bp, 6 predicted proteins | sample Bog_T0_2_FD_203319 | JGI IMG/M metagenome (GOLD analysis project Ga0302319, IMG submission 203319) | Peat permafrost microbial communities from Stordalen Mire near Abisko, Sweden - Bog_T0_2 | ecosystem: Environmental > Terrestrial > Soil > Wetlands > Peat | place: Sweden: Abisko, Stordalen Mire...
CTGAGAGGGCGTAGGCCGCCACCCATTCGCCACTCGCCAACTTCGGCAAATACTTCTTCTTCTGCGCTTCCGTGCCGTACCAAACCAACGGCAGCGTGCCAATGCCGGTATGAGCGGAGAACGCAACGGAGAAACTGCCATTCTTGCTCAAAGATTCGGCCACCAACGCGGAGGTTGTTTTGTCGAGTTCCAATCCCCCATAGGCCTCAGGCACATCCACCGCCAACAGGCCTAGTTCACCGGCCTTGCGCATCAGCCCTTTGGTGACTGTGAAATTCTTCTCTTCAATCTCGGCCACAACGGGCAATACTTCGTTCGTCGCAAACTCGGTCGCCGTCTTCGCCGTACTTCTCTGTTCTTGGGTGAAATCTTCAGGCGTGAAAATTTCATCCGCCTGCATTGCCTCAATGAGGAAGCTGCCGCCCTTGGCCGCTTTCACTTTCGTTTCTACAATTGTTGCCATTTTGTTCGTCCTCTACCCCGCGGTTTCAGTTCACACGTTCAAAAATGCCGGCAGCGCCCATGCCGCCGCCTACGCACATCGTCACCATGCCGAAGCGGGCCTTTCGGCGCTCCATTTCGCGCAGCAGTGTCGCCGTCAATTTCGCGCCGGTACAACCGAGCGGGTGACCCAAAGCGATCGCCCCACCGTTCACGTTCACTTTGTCGCGATCGATACCCAAGGTCTTAATCACTGCCAACGACTGCGCAGCGAACGCTTCGTTCAATTCGAACAAGTCGATTTGATCCAGCGTGAGGCCGGCCATTTTCAGCGCCTTCGGGATGGCATAAACCGGACCGATGCCCATTTCTTCCGGCATGCAGCCGGCGTACGCAAAAGAAAGATAGCGCAGCAAGGGCTTCAGGCCCAACGCAGCCGCGCGATCGTCAGACATGATCACAGCGGCTGCAGCGCCATCGGAGGTTTGGGACGAATTGCCGGCAGTCACAACTCCCCTGGCATGAAACGCGGCTTTCAGTTTGGCCAACGCTTCCAGCGAAGTATCTGCCCGCGGCCCTTCATCGGTCTTAAACTGCGTCTCAGTCGTCTTGAGCTTCGATTTCTCATCAGGCACCGTGACACTCACCAGCACAGTCACAATCTCATCATCGAATTTTCCGGCGGCTTGCGCGGCCAAAGCCTTTTTGTGGCTTGCCAAAGCGAACTCGTCCGACTCTTCGCGAGTAATGCCGTAATGCTTCGCCACTCGTTCAGCGGTCAGACCCATTGACGTATAGGTACCCGGAAAGTTCTCTTCCAGCCACGGATTCATGGAAGGCTTGTTGCCTGCCATTGGCACCATGGACATTGACTCGGCGCCGCCTGCAACAATGACGTCAGCCCCGCCTGCCCGAATGCGATCTCCCGCCAACGCAATCGATTGCAAACCCGAAGCGCAGAAGCGGTTCACAGTGAACGCCGACGATTCTATTGGCAAACCGGCCCGCAAAGCAGCGATGCGCGCCACATTCATCCCTTGCTCGCCTTCAGGCATGGCGCAGCCAATGATTACGTCCTCAACTTCCTTCAACTCCAGCTGCGGCACCCGCGCCAGCGCGCCTTTGATGGCGATGGCTGCCAAATCATCCGGGCGAGTTGATCGCAATGCTCCTTTCGGAGCCTTTCCCACAGCGGTACGAACCGCGCTAACAATCACAGCATTCTTCATGACTAATTCCTTAAAGGCTTGCCCGTTTTCAAGGTGTGCGCGATGCGTTCAGCCGTCTTCTTTTCACCGCACAGCGAGAGAAACGACTGGCGTTCAAGGTCGAGGAAGTACTGTTCACTCACGGGAGTCCCGGGCGTTACCTTGCCGCCGCACAGAACATTCGCGACGTGGTTGGCTACTTTCACATCGTGATCACTGATGAATTCACCTTCACGCATGAGGCGCACGCCCATCTTCAACGTGGCCAGAATATTCACACCGGGCGCCGGAATGTCTGTGCGAGGCAAAGGTGCGGAATAACCCGCATCGGCCAGTTCGCGCGCGCGGGCTTTCGCATCTAACAAAACACGTTCGCGGTTCATGGAGATCATGTCACTCGACGAAAGGTAACCAAGCGTGCGAGCTTCGGCGGCGGAGGTTGAGACCTTGGCCATCGCAATATTTTCAAAGCCGCGCCGCAAAGCGTCGATGAGTTCCACGGACTCGTTCCGCCCACCTTCCCGCAATGCAGCCGCGGCATCAATCGCACGCAGAGCTACTTCTTTGCAACCGCCGCCGCCCGGCACTAAACCAACTCCCGTTTCTACCAGACCCATGTACAGTTCGGCATGGGGCTGGCGCGCCGCGGCATGCATCGAAATCTCACAACCACCGCCCAAACACATTCCAAACGGCGCGGCGACCACCGGCTTTGGACAAAACTTGATGATTTGGGTCATCTTCTGAAAGGCTTTGATGGCCATATCAATTTCGTCCCAATCCTGCTCCTGAATGCCCAGCAACAACTGCATGACATTCGCGCCCACCGAGAAGTTGTCGCTATCGTTTGTGATTACGAACGCGTCAAATTGCGCCAGCGCGTCGCTGCCCGGCTTCAGTGACTGAGTAATGAGAGAAACAATATCGCCGCCAATCGCGTTCATCTTGCTATGGAACTCAATGCAGCCCACACCTTCTCCCAGATCGACCAAAGAGGCGCCGGCGTTCTTTTTCACTACGCCGTGAGCTTTTTTAAGGATCTGGACAGAAGTAACGCCGTCCACCGCCGGCACAGGCTTGTAGTTCCCGCTCGCAATGTCAAAGAATCGGCGGCCTGATGGCGCCTCCGCATCATCCTCATACCAACTGCCCTTACCGCTCTGTAGCAACTTTTCTACCGCTGGTGCGAGTGTTATGCCCGCCGCCTTCATTTTCTGCGCGGTTGCCGGAACGCCAGCGGCATCCCACATTTCAAAAGGACCTAGCTCCCAGTTGAAACCGTTCTTCATAGCCTCATCAATTCCCACGATATCGTCTGAGATCTCCGGCACTCGATGGGCGGCATAATTCCAAAGCTCTGGCAAGACTTGCCAATAAAAAGCCGCCGCCCGGTCTTTTTTCGGATCATTCGCCAGAACCATGCGCAGACGTTCCGCCACTGAATCTGTGTTTTTAGCCAGTTCAAGCGAGGGAAATTTGACACGGACGGAAGGCCGGTATTCCAGCGTCTTCCAGTCAAGACCCAGACGCTCTTCCTCTCCGCCTTGCCCTTTCACCTTTTTGTAAAATCCCTGGCCGGTCTTATCGCCTAGCCATTTCTTCTCCAGCATCTGCCCGATAAATGCCGGCGGGGCAACGTCGGGCCGCTCATCTTTCACCCGCTCAAAGAAATTCTTGGCCACATGTGCCAACACATCAATGCCAACCATGTCACTCAAACGGAAGGTACCTGATTTGGGCCAGCCTAGCGTCGAGCCGGTAAGCGCGTCCACTTCTTCGATGGACATATCCATCGCTTGCATGACGCGCACGGCGTTCATCATGGCGAATGTGCCAATGCGGTTACCAATGAAGTTTGGCGTATCTTTCGCGGTAACAACTTCCTTGCCCAACCGACGGTCTACAAATTGCTCCACGGCCGCAATGGCCATCGGATCCGTCTCAGGCGTGGGGATCACTTCAAGCAAACGCATGTAGCGCGGTGGATTGAAAAAGTGAGTGCCAAACCAATGCTTCTTGAAACTCGAGTCCATGCCTTCCGCAATCTGCGAAACGGGCAGACCACTGGTATTCGTGGTAATAATCGCATCCGCACGCCGGAATTGATTGACCTTCGCGAGTAGCGCCCGCTTGATCTCCAGGTTCTCAGCAACCGCCTCAATGATCCAATCGCAGTCGCGAAGCAAGTCCAGATGATCGTCAAAGTTGCCGATTTGAATCGACCGGGCGTTCGCTGGATCAAAAAATGCCGCGGGCTTCGCTTTCTTCAATCCTTCCAGTGCGGCAGTCACAACGCCATTTCGCGCAATCTTGTTATTGGCGGACGCGTTTGGAGCAACGATATCAAGCAGCACCACGGGCAGCCCGGCATTGGCAACGTGAGCGGCAATGCGAGAACCCATGTTCCCCGCTCCCAGCACACCCACTTTTCGAATGAGGTACGCGTTCGCTGGCGTTGTCCGGGCGCTCGTCTTTTCCATCGTTTCGGCGATCATGGCTGAAAATTTCTGGCGGACGCGTTAGCTCCGCATTTCTCCGTTTGAAAGTTTTGGTGGAATGGGCATGGTTTGGAAATCGGGCACACGCAACTTTGCCGATCGCCGGTTGGCTAAACCCTGAGTCAGTGTTTGCGCAAATTCGGCGCCCACCTGTTCCGCGGTCATGGGCCCATCGGGCTCAAACCAGTTGGCAAGAGAATGAATCGCCCCGGCTAACGAAAAAGAGGCAAGGCGCACATTACAGGAACGGACAGAGCCGTCTTCAACGCCCTGCTCGATAAACGACCGCAAGCTTTGATCGATCTTCCGTTTCTCCGCCCGCACTTCTGCCTGGGCCTTGGGCGAGAGTTCGCGATCATCCTGCCGCACCAGAAAGCGGCCAAAATCATTAGCAATAATCACAGTGTAAGTTTGAATGAATCCAGTCACCTTTTCCAAGCCACTGCCTTCATGCGAACGTATTCTTTCCAGGCTCTGCTGGGTCATCGCAATGCCACGCCGGTAACACTCCAGGTAAATCTCTTCCTTGTTATGAAAGTAGTAGTAAAGCGCCGGTTTGGTGATTTTTAACTTTTTCGCGACGTCGTCCAACGATGTCTGGCGGTAGCCTTTTTCTATAAACATTTGGACCGACGTCTGCAAAACCGCTTCTTTCTTGCCGTTCGGATTGCGCCGCCGGTCTGCAAAAGCCGCCAGGTAAGCCAGGGCGTCGGCTTCAAGCACGGCTTTTTTCGCCGGCCGTTTCGTTCGTTTTCGAACAGCTATTGACAGAGGCATCCCCACTTGATATCTTACTCATCGGTAAGAAAAACGCAAGAGGTTATTTTTTCCCGACCCACGGTGGCAAAATGTTTGGCTGCAACTTCCCGGCTCTACTAACTTTTAGCTATGCGGAACCCGCGCATTTTTCGGGCCTTGAAATGGCGCTCCTGGGCATTTTCGTCGTTGCTTCGCTCGCCGGTTTCTGGGCTCGATTCGGCCAAGTCGTGGCGCGAATTCGCGCTTCCAAGAAAGATACCAACTTTAGTCTAGGCAACATGGCCAAGAGAATCTGGGATTTTTTCTGGGAAGTCATCTGCCAGGCGAAGGTGATTCAGCAGCGGCCGCTACCTGGGTTAGCGCACGCTTTTGTATTTTGGGGATTCTGCATCTTCGCCCTTGTTTCACTGAACCATTTTGCAGCGGCATTCGGTCTCGGCTTCGTTTCTCCGGAAAGCTTCATCGGTCGAATCTATTTCGGGTTCGCGGGCATATTCGCTCTGTTGGTGGCTGTCTCCATTTTCGGTTTGTTCGTCCGGCGCTTCGTGGTTCACCCAATCTGGCTCGGCAAGAAAGTGTCCTACGAATCCGGGTTCATTGCCTTTCTTATTTTTCTTTTGATGGTCACATATATCAGTGCATTTTTTGTGCCCGAAACGGGGGCCGCGGCGAAGATCTTATGGTGGCTACACTCGCTCTCTATCCTTATCTTCCTGCCGCTGATTCCGCACACCAAGCACCTTCATTTGGTTTTGAGCCCGCTCACCGTGTTTCTCTCGCGAGGAGAATTCAGCGCCATCCCAAAGCTGGAGGGAGACGAAGACTTTGGCCTCGTTAAGGGCACCGATCTTACGCAATTGGTCTCTTTGCAGGCTTACTCTTGTGTGGAGTGCGGGCGTTGTACTGAGCACTGCCCCGCCGCCAATACCGGAAAAGAGCTCAACCCCAAAGAAATTATCCTCGGTGTCCGGAGCTATTTGAATGAGTTCGGGCCGAAGTCGGAAGAACCGCTATTGGGAAAATTCAATTCGCAAGAGGCTGCCTTCCAGTGCACCACTTGTGGTTCGTGCGAATTTCAATGCCCGGTCGGAATTGAACACCTCCCTATCATCATTGGTTTGCGGCGTGGCAGCGTGAACACAGGAACCTGGGAAGACGACTACGGAACCAAACTTTTCCTGGCCATGGAAAAGAACGGTAACGCGCTGGGGCTTTCCAGTAATGAGCGCACCAAGTTCATCCAAAAGCAGCAGTTTCCCATCTTCGATGGAACGCAGGAATATTGTTTGTGGCTTGGTTGCATGGGCGGATATGATCCACAGGGGCGCGAAATCATCACATCTTTCGCTCAGGTGATGAATCACCTGGGCACAACTTTCGGCGTCCTCAAGAAAGAGAAGTGTACTGGAGATCCGGCGCGGCGCTTGGGCAACGATCTCGTTTTTCAACAACTCGCTGAAGAAAATCTGGAGAACATCAAGCAGAACAAAGTCACCAAGATCGTTTCGATTTGCCCGCATTGCGTGAGAACGATTTCGAAAGATTGGCAAGACTTCGGCGCGCCTCCTCAAATTGAACATCACAGCGAATTCATGGCCCGCCATAAGGAGAAGCTGCCGCAAAGCAATGGCGGGGCCAGTGTGGTATTTCATGACCCCTGTTACCTGGGCCGTTATCAGAATATTTACGACGAACCACGGGAAGTCATAGCGTTGACCGGCAAAGTTGTTGAACCAGAACGCAATCATGAACGTAGCTTTTGCTGTGGGGCGGGCGGAGGATTAGCGTTCCTGGGAGAAGAGAAAGGCGAGCGAGTCAGCCATGCGCGAGCGAAGGAGCTAGCGGCCACCGGGGCCGGCGTTGTAGGTGCGGCCTGCCCGTTTTGTAACACAATGTTGCGCGACGCGCTAGCCGCCACTTCAGCAACACCTCCGCAGCTCTTAGACATCGCTCAAATCGCGGCGCGGTCGTTACCTTCCAAGCAGGCTGAACTGCAGCCATGACCGAACTGCCGCTGGATCGCGCCTACCACTGGGAGCGGACGCGCCCAAACGAAATATTCCTGTCTCAGCCAATCCATGGCGTTGTCCGGGATTGGACTTGGGCGCAGGCAATGGATGAAGCCCGCCGGATGGCGAGTCATCTTCTTGCACAAAATTGGCCAGCCGGTTCGCACATCGTCATCTATTCAAAGAATTGTTCGTGGTGGATTCTAGCCGACCTGGCAATATGGTTGTCCGGACACGTAAGCGTACCGATTTACCCTTCATTGACTCCACACTCGGCGCATCAACTGTTCGAGCACTGCAACCCTGTCGCTTGTTTCTTGGGGCCGCTCGATTCGGCAGATCTCTCCTTGACTGCAGTGCCTGCGGGCGTTTATGCGATTCGTTTCCCCAACGCCCCGGCGACTGATTCAGTCCCTTGGGATGAGATCCTTAAAACCAGTAGTCCACTCGCGTCGAATCCGCAGCGCGATGCCGACGACATTGCCACCATCATCTATACTTCAGGCACCACGGGAACACCCAAAGGCGCTATGCATCGCTTCGGGGCCTTCCCTTACTTGGCCGCGGCCATCCGTGAAGTCGCCGGTGAGAGTCGCCAGCGCCAGTTGTCGTACCTTCCCCTCGCCCATATTGCCGAGCGCGCGCTCAGCGAGACGACGGCCATCTACTACTCGTGGAATCTGTTCTTCACTGAAAGCACGGCCACGTTCTTGACTGACCTCAAGCGCAGCCGGGCAACCGTTTTCTTCTCCGTCCCCAGACTCTATTCCAAGTTTCAGCAGAGAGTGTTTGAAAAGGTCCCCCGCCAGACTCTTGAGCGCCTGCTCCGCGTACCAGTATTGAGAAGCCTCGTCCGCAAATACATCTTGCGGAGCATGGGTTTCGGTCACACTAAGTTCGCCGCATCTGGCTCGGCTGCACTTCCCATTGACGTTCTGAAGTGGTTCCTGAACTTGGGTCTCCCACTCACCGAAGGCTATGGCACAACGGAGACCGGCATCACCCACACCGCGCCCAATGGCGAGAGCCGTCCGGGTTATTCCGGCAAAAGCACTCCGGGAGTTGAGGCTAAACTCTCCGAAGCAGGCGAACTCCTTCTGCGCAGCCCCATGAACATGGCGGGCTATTACAAAAATCCTGAAGAGTCGCGCCAGGCGCTCACTGACGATGGCTTCATACGCACTGGCGACTTGGCGCAGATCACTCCTGATGGTTGGTTAAAGATCACCGGGCGCATCAAAGACCAATTCAAAACCTCGAAAGGAAAATACGTAGCTCCTTCCAGGATCGAAGCGCTGATCAGCGTTCATCCCGCAGTGGAAAACTGTCTCGTGCTTGGCGCAGATTTAGCTGCGCCTTGCGCGGTGGTCGTCCTCACCTATGAAGCAGAGAGACAAGCAAGAACAGAAGACGGCCGTACAGAGCTTCAGAAATCATTTGAAGATTTGTTGCACTCAATCAATGCACAAGTTGAGGCGCATGAGCATCTGGCGCTCATCGGACTTGTGAACGATCATTGGACTATGGACAGCGGGCTCATCACTCCCACTCTGAAGCTGAAGAGGATTTCGCTCGAAGCGCACTACGGCCCCTTGATCTTAGAGTGGCTCTCAAGAGCTTCGCGCGTTGTATGGAGCCTAAAATCTACTCTGTAGTGCGGCTCGGATACCCCTGCGCTAGTTGATTCTCGAGTAGCGCGTCCTGATGATAGATATCGGGCGTGAAGTGCACTTGACCATCACGAAAAACGATCGCCGTAGCGTAAACAAGCAGAACCGGAATCGGATTTTTGAGATCCACCTGAAAGGTCTTTGTGCCATTCATAGCGCCACGAATCTTGGCCTCGGTCCATGAATCCGTTCCACGCAAGCACCACTCAGCTAACTCAACCGGCCGTTCCACTCGCACACACCCATGGCTAAAGTCACGGCGAGCCTTGGCAAAAAGCTCAGGTGAGGGTGTGTCGTGCAAGTAGACATTGTGCTCATTGGGTATGCCGAAGCGCAGCAGACCCAATGCGCAATGCGGGCCCGGTATCTGCCGAAGCCGATACCTTCCTGAACTCAGTCCCCTCAGCATCTTATCGGTTAGGCCGCTTGGAGTGGGCACGACTCGTTCGGCGGCGTTAACCATTTCATAATGGTGAATGGATAGGTAGTCCCGTTCCTCCCCCAGCTTCGGTAGCATTTCATTTTGAAGAATGCTATCGGGCACGTTCCAGTAAGGCCGGAAAGTGATGTAACCGAGATTGGCGGAAAATACGGGCGTTTGATTTTCATAGGACGACCCGACCACTACTTTCATCTCGAGCCCGGTGTCATAGTCGCTGTTCAGCGTACGCAACGTGAACTCCGGAATATTGACAACGATGGGCGCATGAGCGAACGAATGCGGAACCCAGCGCCAGCGTTCGAGAGCAAGTCTAATTTGCAGAACACGCTGAGTCAACGGAATCCTCAGTTGTTCGATCGTGGCTTTGCCCAATCTCCCATCAGGCTCCAATCCATGCCGGGATTGGAAACGTTTCACAGCATCAACCAACGCCCCGCCATACACGTTCTCTTCGGGGAGTGACTGATCGCGAGGCAAATCACCAAGCTGCTGCAGACGCTGCGCCAGCAATTTCGTCTCCGGGTAACTATCACCGGGTTCAACTGTGGCGGCAACTTCAGAAAGCGGCACATCCGGCTGGTGGGCCATCACTAAGTATTCCGCTAAAGCCTTTTCGCTGCGTTTATAGCCTAGATACGGCGGCTCCACTTTGGCCGTCACCAGGGACTCCGGAACCCTGGCCAGCATCAACTCGGACCGCAGAAAACCGGGGATATCGAAATCTTGATAGTTGGGGTCCAAGTGAAAAAATCCTGGATTCGCCTTCCCATAGTGGAGGTCCGCCAGATAGCGCATCAAACACACGGTCAAGCAAACATCGAATTGGGAATGATCAAAATGCGCAATTTGCTGGTCCCAAAGATCGGCGTTATAGTCCTCAGGTTTGAGGCCTTTCAGGTCGGCCGCTTTGAGCAACTTGATCATGACGAGAGCCTGATCGGTGGGGCCGGTATCGGTAATCCATGCGGGCTTATAGGCGGGCGCGTAAAACGTCACCAAGCGGCTGCGCAAATCCACAAAATCGGGAAACCGCAAATCGCTCGCACGGCCATGCGCGATCAGCCGGCAAAGATTAGTCGGACAGGCCCCTGGGTCGAACGACTGCGCTGAGGCCAATGCCGCGAAAAATGCAAGAAGCGTTCCGAGTCTAATTTGCATATTCGCTTCCGTCAACGATACAGTAGCAGGTGGAAATGGAGCGGGTCACTAGCAAATACGCGGCAGTTGCTCGCCGATCTGCATGGGAATCACGCGCGTTCCGCCGATTTTTGTTTTCGCCATCAGCATTCCGGGACGGTCGGCGACAACTGTGCCGACGATAGCCGCATCCGCACCGAGTGGATGGCGACGAATCGCGGCGAGCACAGCATCAGCGGACGAGGCGCCGACAATCGCCACAAGTTTACCCTCGTTCGCCACGTAAATCGGATCCATGCCCAAGAGCTCACAGGCGGATTGCACGTCCGGCTTTACAGGAAGACTCTCCTCAATAAGGGCCATGCCAACGTGAGACTGAGCCGCAATTTCGTTGAGAGAAGAGGCCAGCCCGCCGCGCGTGGGATCTCTCAAAACATGAATGTCACTCGATGCCGCGAAGATCGCTTCTACGAGGCTGTTCAGAGCGGCGGAGTCGGACCGAATCACACTCTCAAACTCTAACCCCTCGCGGACGCTCATCACAGCCATGCCATGGTCACCCAACGTGCCGCTCACAATAATTACGTCACCGGGTTTGGCGCGCCCAGGACCCACTTCCCTACCCTCCGGAATCACTCCGATACCGGCCGTATTCACAAAGCAGCCATCGCCGTGTCCCTTTTCCACAACTTTCGTATCGCCAGTTACAATCTGAACGCCGGCCGAATGGGCCGCTCTTCGCATGCATTCCACGATTTGCCCCAACGTCGCCATCGGCAAGCCTTCTTCCAGAATGAAAGCAACACTCAAATAGAGGGGTTGTCCCCCGCTCATGGCAATGTCGTTAATGGTGCCGTTAATCGCCAGTTCGCCGATACTGCCGCCTGGAAAGAATAGTGGA
>Ga0302319_10023311_pt1 | contig 11065 bp, 13 predicted proteins | sample Bog_T0_2_FD_203319 | JGI IMG/M metagenome (GOLD analysis project Ga0302319, IMG submission 203319) | Peat permafrost microbial communities from Stordalen Mire near Abisko, Sweden - Bog_T0_2 | ecosystem: Environmental > Terrestrial > Soil > Wetlands > Peat | place: Sweden: Abisko, Stordalen Mire...
GCCAACACTGCGTGGCGCGATGATCGTCGGCGTCGCCGGCCTCACCGCTTTCTGCGGCAGTGCGGCTCAGTTGCTTCCCACGCTCGCGGCGGGTTCTTACACGCTGCGCACGCTCGGCCCCACCATGATACCCGGTAATGAAAAGATCCCGTATCAGTACGTCGACGCCGGGCAATACGCCCACAGTTTTATCGGGCTGTTCGTAGCGCCCTTCGCTTTTAACGCCAATCTCGGTTCCGGTGAAATAGCCAGCCCCTACATCGGGGCGCTGCTTTTCCTGCTTGCCCTCATCGGTGTCTGGAAGTGCTGGGACAACCGCTGGGTTCGTTATTTGACGTTCGTGACAGTAGGCGCATTCGTGTCTTCCATGGGCTCCATCTCCATCCTGCATGGAGTGCTCTATGCGATTGTGCCGAAGATGTGGATGGCCCGCGAACCCACCCGCATCCTCTATCTTGCCGACTTCGCTGTGGCCGCACTCTCGGCCTTCGGGGTGGATGCTCTGTTCTCGAAGGGTGCGGAAGAGTGGGGCCGTTTGTTCGGAGCTCTGAAGTGGCTCTGCATCGTTTGTGGAATCGCCCTGCTGGCCGACGCCGTGGTGCCGAAGATGGAACTGAGCCCCTGGCTCACGCTGTCTCTGGTTCTGCTGCCGGTTTCCGCCGCACTGATCTGGCGGGTCGCGGCGGGCGATCGCACCCGGGGGATTCAATATCTGCTTGCCGGTGTATTGCTCTTCGATCTCTACGCGTTCAACTGGGACGCCGCCAACGTCATGGAGTACCAGGCGAAGAACATGGATCAGCTGGATCACCTGATGACCTTTAAGAACGCCGCCGATTTCCTGAAGAGACAGCCCGGCCCCTGGCGGGTCACTTTGCTCGCCGATCCTATTTCGAACATCGGCGACGCTTATGGCATCGAAGCTACCTGGGGCGCGGCAGCTACGGTCCTGCAGGATTACTGGCGTTATCGCGATCTCAACATCTGGAACGCCCGATACCTGATCAAGCCCGCTGCCGCGGCCGATCCGAATCCCGTTTATCATGACCCGCAGTGGAAGGTCTATGAAGATGCCGGCGCGAGCCCGCGAGCCTGGATCGTCCATAAGACGATCGTCGAACCCGCCGCGGATAAGCAGGAACTCGCAATCCGGACCTCCGATTTGCGCCAGACAGCAGTTCTGAGCCGAGCGGTTAATGCCTCCGGCACGCCGGACGCCGATCGTGTCGATCTGAAGAACTACCGGGCCAGCGCTCCGGTCGTGAGCGTCTACTCGGCGAGCCCTGCGTTGATGGTCTTAAGTGAGGTCGATGTGCCGGGGTGGGTCGCGACAGTCAATTCCGAGGAAGCTGAGATCGTTCGGGTGGATGGCGTGCTGCGCGGCATTCCCATTCCGGCGGGCAACAGCCGGGTAGAACTGCGTTACCGTCCTGTGCCCGTTTATCTGGGCGCCGTGTTGACCATGCTTACGTTCTTGCTGGTCCTTGCAGGAAGGCTTGGATTCCTTTCGCGAATTCGGGGCGCTTCATAAGTTCGTCCCGGGTTTCCCGGCCTAAGACTCCTGCTTGTTCCCAGGCCATGCCGCGAATCTGTCGCGTGTAAGCCAGGCCGCTGGCCAAAGTAGGCGGGCTAAACGCGGCGACTTCGGCAGCGATTGTGCGTGCTCGCTCCAGTGGTTCGTCCGCAATTTCAGTTACCAGGCCATACTCCATTGCTTCCTGCGCGCCCAGGAACCGGCCGGTAATACTGAGCTCGGTCGCTCTGCGCTCTCCTATCGCTAATGCAACCGCGCGAAACACAATCACGGGCCACAGACCAATCCTGATTTCTGTGAGTCCGAACTTAGCATCCGGGGCCGCAATCACGATATGCGCGTTGGCCGCCAGACCTGTCCCCCCCGCGACGGCTGCTCCCTGCACCGCGGCCACGATCGGCTTATGAGTTCGATTGATGATTGTGAAGAGCCGCTCGTGCAGGTCCGCCAGATCGACGCCGCCGGGATCCAGGGCTTCTTTCAGATCCATACCCGCGCAAAATGCAGGCCCGTTCCCGCTCAGAAGAATAACGCCTATCGTGGGATCTAAATTCGCCTGCGCAAAAGCCTCGATCAGTGCCCTGCACAGGCTTATGTTCAAAGCGTTCCGTTTCTCCGGGCGATTCAGCGCCAGATGCAGCACGCGCCCCTGCTGGGACGCTTCAATCAACTTCGATCTCCATACCAAGCAGAGCGGCGCCATAGGTCTTGCCTTGAGCATCCACTCTCAGGGACACCGTGCCTCCGCCGCCTAACGACTCATGCAACAGTAAATTGACCGCTCCAAGATTAGGCAGTTCAAAGCGCTCCACATCCCCTTTAACCAGATCGCCAAAGTGCGCTTTGACTCTCTCCCGCGTAACTTCTCTCACGATAATCGGAAAGTCTTCAGGGTTCCAGGCAATCACCCCGATATTGCACGTATCGCCCTTATCGCCCGACCTCGTATGAGCGACAGCACTCAGCGGTTTCTTCATGCGATCTCCTCCACCCGCGTCTGAATCTCCTCGCGCGGAATCAACGCCGACCAATAAGCGACGATCTCGCGTACCGGCGGCCGTCCTTCCCCAAACCCTGTCGCGCCCGGCGGTCCGTTCAGAACCAGCGGAATCAGCTCGCGAGTAAACCGGTCGACTGCCTTGCGGTCCTGCCCTCTCACCCCAATCCGGAGCTGAACTTCAGGCGGATCCGGATTAGGCGGCGCAGCCGATCCGTGGCACGCGTTGACCCCGAAGAACTCCGTGTAAATCTCGTCATAGCCCAGCCCCAGGGTCTTCAGCCTCGCTCTTACGATGCGGTCTGCCGCGCGAGCTTTATCGAGCGCCTGAGGCCAGCTGTAAACGAGACTCCCGATCGCCTTCCAGCCATTTAAATAACTGATCGAAAGCTTCAGTGTCGGCGGTCGCGGACCGCCCCTGATCCCGCTCACCCGCACACGATTCAGCCCCGCGTCTTCCAGCCTGATGGAAGTGAAATCAGCCGTGCAGTCGGGCGTCAAATATCGCTTCGGGTCGCCCAGTTCATAGAGAAGCTGCTCCTTCACGGTATCGGAATGGACCCGTCCCCCGGCGCTCTCATGCTTAGTCACCACAAACGTGCCATCGGATTCGGCTTCAATGATGGGATAGCCGATATTGGCCATGTCGGGGATCGTCTCCCAGTCCACCTGGCAGTTGCCTCCCGAGCATTGCGCGCCGCATTCGATGATGTGCCCGGCAATCGTTCCGGCGGCGAGTTTGTCGCAATCGTCAGGCTGCCAGCCGAACGTGTAGACCATGGGCGCGAGGGTGAGCGCGGTGTCGGTGGAGCGGCCGGCAATCACGACGTCGGCGCCTGTGGCCAGCGCCTCGGCCAGCGGAAAAGCGCCGATATAAGCGTTGGCGGATTGAATGCGGGCGCGAATCGTCGAGATCGGCTCGCCCGTATCCATGTCGCGCATCTCATAACCCTTATCTGCAAACTCGTCAAGCCGCGAAAACACATCGTCCCCGTGAACCACCGCAACTTTCAGTTGAGGAGCGGCTTTCAGCACCGCCTGAGCGCATGCGGTCGGGTTAACTCCTCCCGCATTCGCTACGACCTTGATATTTTTAGCTTTCAATTTGGCCGCGAGGCGTCCTATCAGCGGCGGGAAGTCCCTTGCGTAGCCGAAATCAGGGTTCTCCTGCTTCTGCTTTTGCAGAATCGACATGGTGATTTCGGCTAAGTAGTCGAGGACGAGGAAGTCTATAGGGCCTTCGTCCACCAAACGCACGGGCGCTTCGAGCCAGTCTCCCCAGAACCCTTGTCCGTTCGCGATTCGGATCATAAGTTAGCAAGTGCAGGCGGAAGCGCCTGCCTCACATTTCCTGCGGCTTCAACCGCGAGAGTCAACACTTCGCGCGTTTCGAGCGGGTCGATCACCGCGTCGCAATGCCCGCGCGCGGCCGCGTATTTGGCGTCCAGCCAGCGCTCGTAATCGGCGCGTGTTTGTTCCATGGCTTGTTTGATTTCCTCGGTCTCGGGCGCGCCGGCGAACAGCGCTTTAACGGCCGATTCCCCTTCCATCACTCCGATGCGCGCCGTCGGCCAACTGAACGTAAAGCTGGGATCGAATCCCTGTCCGGCCATCGCATAATAGCCCGCGCCGCTCGCGTGATTCACCGTCAAAACAATTCGCGGCACCGTCGCGCACGACATCGCTTCCACCATTTCCGCGCCCGCCCGAATAATCCCTTCGCTCTCCGCCTGCAGCCCGACCATGAAGCCCGAGACGTCCTGTATGTAAATGATCGGAGTGCCCTGGCGCTCCGCCAATTCGACGAAATAAGCCACCTTGCGCGCCGTCTCCGTATAAATAATGCCGCCGATGCGGGGCTTGAGGAAGCCTCTGCGATTCGCAATCACCGACACCGCGTGGCCGCTCAGATACGCGCTTGCGCAAAGCATCTCAGGCGCGAACTCGGGTTGAAACTCCAGGAAATCGTTGCGGTCGAAGATGCGGGAAAGCACGTCTTCCATCGAATAAGGCAGACGATGGTCGGCGGGCAGCGCGGCGTAGATTCCGCTGGCGGGATGCTCTGGATCGTGACCGACCGGTGCGGACGCGGGAGGCGGCAAACGCCGGAAGTGAGCACGAATGGTCGCCAGACAGTCCTCGTCATTCTTCGCCACATAATGCGCCACGCCGCTGACCCCGTTATGCAGGTGCGCGCCGCCCAGCGATTCCTGATCGATCGTTTCCCCGGTCGCGCCCTTAACCAGGTTTGGGCCGCCCAGCCCCATGAAGCTCGAATGCTCCACCATAATGATGAAGTCGCTGAGCGCCGGAAGGTATGCGCCGCCCGCGATGCACGGCCCCATCACCGCGGCAATCTGCGGAATGTGAAGCTTACGCCGCATCAGCGAGTTGTAGAAGAAGATGCGGCCCGCGCCATACTGACCGGGGAAGATGCTGTCCTGATGCGGCAGGTTGACGCCCGCCGAATCGACCAGATAAACGATCGGCAGGCGGTTGCGCATCGCGATCTCCTGCGCGCGCAGAATCTTCGTGATCGTTTCTGGCCACCACGCGCCCGCTTTGACGGTGGCATCGTTGGCGACGATAACCGCGAGCCGCTCTTCGATGCGCCCGAGCCCCGTAACCACGCCAGCGGCCGGCGCCTGGCCCTCGTACTTGTCGTAAGCGATCAGGAGCCCGATTTCAAGGAACCGTGCGCCAGGGTCGAGCAGTTTCGTGACACGTTCGCGAGCCGTGAGTTTGCCCGCCTTATGCTGCTTCTCGATTCGGTGCGGACCGCCGCCCTCGCGCACCTTGTTTTCCAGACGCCGGAGCGTTTCGACCAGATGCCGCATGTGCGCGGCCCGAGCTTCAATCTCCGCGGCGTTGGGAGTATCTGCCATCCGACGACTAGTTTATCGGTATTAGCGGAAGCGAAGTGAGAACGTAGCGCCGTGTCCCGGACGGGATCGAACCCAAACACCGCCGCCATGCTGCCGCATGATCTCCCGCACGATCGCCAGACCAAGGCCGGTTCCGCTCGAGCCCTTCGTCGTGAAAAAAGGCTCGAAGACCTGCTTCAGATTCTCGGGCGTGATTCCCGGACCCGAATCGGTAACCTCGATGGTGCGCTCGAATGCATGGATCTCGATTCTTCCCTCGCCCCTCATGGCATCGCACGCGTTGCCGACCAGGTTGGTGAGAACGCGCGAGAGGGCCACCGGATCCGCCTTGATTTCGGGAAGCGATTCGGGGATGTCGAGGGTGAGCGAAACGCCCTCCGGCAGCTCCACGCTGTCGGCGAAGTCGACCAGGAAGGGATCGAGAGCGACCCGGGTCATGCTCATGGTCTCGCCCCGGCACCAGCCGAGCAGGCTCGACGTGAGGGCCGTGCAGCGGCGAGCGGCGGCGCGCGCGCCGTCGAGGTTGGAGACCTCGATGTAATTCAGGACCAGCATGAGCTGGTTGTTCAGGTCGTGCGCGATGCCCGCTGCTGCGGAACCCAGGTCGGTAAGCGATTCGTTGGTCATCAGTTCGTTTCCTGGCCTCATAGTGGGGGATGCGATTGTAAATTCGACCCCGCCGCCGCGCCAGGTTATTGAAAACGGACGAGAAATAAATTTTCGCGATTTGTGAATCGTCCACCAGCAGGGCTGGCAACGGGGGATGAAAAGCCCTGTTCGTGGACCATCGGCGTAACCAGTTTTCAGGGCAGGTTGTGGTTGGTTCCGCAGATTCCAAAGGGTTTAAAGTTCGCGTTTTTCGAAGGACTGTGGCTACGGGTTCCGGGTGTGCTAGTTTGTATACAGTTGAGCACAAATGACTGAGACACTTTCCATTCGCCTCGATCCGGCCACGAAGCAGCGCCTGTCTGCGCTGGCATTGCATTCGAAACGCTCTGCGTCCTTTCTTGCCGCTGAGGCGATCACCGCATATGTCGAACAGGAAGAATGGCAACTCGGTGAGATGCAGGCGGCCATAGCCGAACTGGACGCCGGCAAAGGGGTCTCTCATGAAAGGGTCGCCGATTGGGTCAGGTCCTGGGGAACGGCGACGGAGAAAAAAGCGCCGCGATGATCGCCGTGTGGTCGCCGCGGGCAATCCGCCATCTGACGGCGATCCGAGCGTATATAGAAAAAGACTCTGAAGCCAGCGCGGTCGGGATTGTCATTCGCATTCTCGATGCCATCGATGTTCTCGCCACACAACCGAACATGGGGCGTCCGGGTCGCCTTCCCGGGACTCGGGAGCTTGTGGTTTCGGGCACGCCGTACATCGTTCCGTATCGCGTCAGGCATAATCGGCTGGAACTGCTCGCGGTATTCGATGGCCGCAGGCAGTGGCCACGCAGGCTCTGATCAACCGTGGTAATGGCTCAGGATCTTCGGTTTTGGCGCCCCACCCGGATGGTCGCGGACTGCGTCGCGGAACGGTAAAATCTGGCCCGCACGCCATCGGCAAAGGCGGATAGGTCGGGCAAATCGCTGGTGTCTATTTGTTCGTCGGGCAGGCTGGCGAGCCGGATCAACCGCTCCTTCTCGGATTTTGTGTGCTTGCGCTTCCTGACCTCATCCAACGTCATGGTCACCATGTCACCACTCGTCTTCTTCGTATTATCCCGAACTCAAAATCGGTTACACTGAAACCAGTGTCCCCCCCGGCTCAGCAGTTTCTGCCAGTGGCTTTGCCGATCATGGTGACACTGGCTGTCTCCATCTGGCTCGCATCTATTTCACAGATCAAGCGTCTCGACGATATTGTACGGCGGCTTGAGCGGATGGAAGCCAAGCTTGCCTTCGCGAGGAGCGTTTGGTGCGCGTCGAGGAGCGAACCTCTCCGTTGAGACGGTGATTCCTGCTTCACGCCCGATACCAGCGGCCACACATCCCGGGAGATCCGGCACATGGGCGCTGTATCCTGTGCGGGTGGGGTAAAACTCCACGGCAGGCTTGAAATGAGCGAAACGAAATACGGGGTCGTGTTCGAGAAATCGGCGACCGGATTTGGGGCTTACGTCCCCGATCTTCCCGGCTGTATTGCTGCTGGCAGGACCCTGGCAATTACTCGACGACGGATAGCTGAAGCGCTGGCGATGCACTTGCGAGCGATGCGCGAGGATGGCGACCCGATTCCCGAACCATCGCATATCGAGATGCTTGAAGTCGCTTGAGGTGAAGCAAGCGGGCTGAAGCAATGAGCAGATATGTCGTGTTAATCGAAAAGACCGGTTCGGGCTACAGCGCACATGTTCCGGACCTGCCGGGCTGCATTGCCGTGGCTGAGAGCTATGGCGAAACCATGAAACCGATCCACGAGGCGATTGAATTCCATATTGAGGGAATGCTCCTGCATGGCGAGCACGTGCCGGCGCCCACGACTTTGGCTGAACTGGTTGAGGTTGGTTGAAGGCGCTCAAATCCTTTTAACGGCGTAGTGGGAGGCCCGGCTTGCCGCCCTGACACCAGGGACACCGGCGCTGAAATACATCCGAGCCGTTGGCACCGTACTCCCGCCAGCACGACCCGCATCGGAGTGCGTAGATACTTTGGCAATGGTCTGTGCCAGGTAGGCCGGTTGCCCTCATAACTGTTTGACCATTTCTGTTTGTATAGCCTGGATCGGTGGTGTTCTTGCTCTCTCTGGGACCTGTTCGTTGAGAAGATTGCCGATCAACGCCGGGGGATCCTGGGAGAGCTCCGAGAGCAACGTTTTCCTCGTGAATCCTGAACCTGAAATGACCGCCCCCACGGGGACTGAATGAATTGCCGACAACGCTGTTCCCGAACAACTGCATGCTGTTCCGCCGGAATCACGATGAATGCGCGCGACGCGACGCGGTGAAACGTCATTACCCAAACTTCCGGAGCTCCCAATTTCCGAATCGTCGCGCAGTGCCGTTCCGGTTGTTCTTCAAAAGTGCCGGTTCTTGTCTGGTGCTGATAGACAATCACGGTTTGCTGCCGCTTCCTGAAGTATGCGACCTCTCCGAACGAGGCATATTTTGCGGGGGCGCGATTATAAGAGTTGGGAGATTCCGGCAGGCCGTTATCCGGGTCGAGGAACACGACGTGGACTTCCTGCATCGCGGCTCCGGCTTCTGCCAGCCACTTGTGGCGCTGAGGGACTTTGGGAACGGGAACGGAAAAGAAACGGGTGCCCGGTGGCAGGACACCTGACTGCTCGATTGCGGCCAAACTGCGGGTTCCGCCCCGCAGAATAGATTGGAGAGCCGAGTAAAGGCGGTCGTTACAATTGCGCAGCGCAGCGTAATCGGTAATTCCGCCGTCATTGTTACTTTCTTCGAATTCGTTGAGGTACCAGACCACACCGAGAAAAAGGTCGGCTTCTGAGAGAGCGGTCAGAAAGAAATAGAGTCTACAGTGCCGCGAAGGTTTTCGTCTTCGCCGGATTGAAGGTGGCGGTACCGGCGGTCTTTCCTGGTGCAGGCCAGGCCGATTGCCAATCGGCCGCAGCTTGCCAAGCTGCCCCACAAGCAGCAACGGTTGGCGTCCATCGGACCCGATGCGGTATCATGGAGAATCCTGCGGGAGTTCATGGAATTGGCTTGCCTTTTCCGCCCCGACGGGATGTGGTTCGGTCGGTGCTGACCGGATAGAGTGGTAGCAGTCAAAACCGGACAGGTGGCCGAGCGGCTAATGGCAACAGACTGTAAATCTTCGGCTTAAAGCTCGCCACAACCCGCCACCCCCATCTTTTCAACGATTTCCACAGACGCCATGGTTGCAGACAGTTGCACATGGTTCCCCAGAGTAGCTCAACAAATGGCACCAATTGGGCCATCCGAAAATCTGTCGCTCTCATCCGGCTCATGGCGAGACCGTGGTACCAGTGGCAATGCCCACCGGCCCAGGGCATGCGAATCAAGATGGCGATCAATTCGGATTCACGCCCGATACACTGGGTACGTGAAGGTCAGGGACATTATCCGAATGGTCGAGCAGGACGGGTGGATTCAAGTCCGGCAGAAGGGCAGTCATCGCCAGTGTCACCATCCCTCAAAGGCGGGCACGGTCACAATTGCAGGACACCCGTCGATGGACCTTGACCCGAAGACTGAAAGGTCTATCCTGAAGCAAGCGGGGCTGAATCTATGAGCAGATATGTCGCGTTAATTGAAAAGACCGGCACGGGCTACAGTGCGCACGTTCCGGACCTTCCAGGCTGCATTGCCGCCGCTGGAAGCTACGGCGAAACCGTGAAATTGATCCACGAGGCGATTGAATTCCATATTGAGGGAATGATTCTGCACGGCGAACACGTGCCCGCACCCACGACCTTGGCTGAATTGGTTGAGGTTGGTTGAACCCGGTCTGGACACTAAATGGCTGATGCCCACAACAGGAAGGCCGGCAACAAAGGCGACGTTTGGAAGCACTTCGTGCTTGCAGCCGTGGCGGATGCCTTGCTGGCAGGCAGAAGCTCCGGCCAATCGTTCTCATACGTGGATACCCATTGCAGTCATGGCAGCTTTTCACTGGCGGGCGGGGATGAGTGGAAAAAGGGAATCGGCGTCTTTAACAACAGAGATTGGAGGCTCGCGGATCATCCGTATTTTGAGATTGAACGAAGGGCCTCTGAGCTGGGAAGATATCTCGGTTCGTGGATGATTGTGAGGGAGTTACTTAGGTCGCACGGATTGAATGGTGACCTAAGATTGTTCGACATCTCCCCTTTGGTAGCCGAAGCGCTGAAGGACGAAGCTGGATTCTCCCAGTCCAGCGGCTTTCAGGCGGTGCTCTCAGGTTCTCGTCGCCCAGACCTGATACTTTGCGATCCCGCTTATTCAGAGCAGCGTGAACAAGACTGGCGATCAATCCGGGATTTCGCGTCTCAGTGCTCAGGCGATAATCTGGCGACGCTGATCTGGTATCCCGTCTTCGTAAAGGAACCGCCGCTTGCGGCATTCGCTGAACCGGTGATTGCAGAGGTCCGGTGGCCCTGCCGGGGAGCGAACCAGTTAATGCGTGGCTGTGGGATGATAGCGCTCGGCCCGGCCAGGCAAATCGTCCTTGCAATTGAGAGCGATTTGGCTGAAGTGGCCGAAGCGCTGGGCGGGGCAGTTACCCTCCGACGGAATGCGGCGTAATGTGAATGCACATGTCAGCGGGTCCCGCCGCTCAGCGAACATCTGGGATTGCTCTTCAAATGTTCAAAATGAGCGGCTTGCCCTGTTGTTCCGGTTTTATGGGCGCGAACCGGCTCATGGCACTCGATGCAGCGACCCTGCCGCTTTTACAAGGCGCGCCTTCAGACAGTCAGCAGCTCTGAAGGCCCGAGCAGCCTCCGCGCGCCAGATGGGAACACAGCAAGCCACTCCTCTCGGCTATAAGGCGGCTGAAGGGGGTAATTCTTCCATGCGGCAAGGGGACGATCAAACGGGCGCTTACTCCTCCAGATAAACGTATCCATACCGACATTAATCGAAGTACCATCCCGGAGGATATTCTGCCTCCCTCCGGATTCGGCGGTTATGCTCAGGGCGACGCGCACGACGACTCCGCTGTCCGTGGGTAAATATTGGCGTCCCGTCA
>Ga0302319_10023312_pt1 | contig 11065 bp, 13 predicted proteins | sample Bog_T0_2_FD_203319 | JGI IMG/M metagenome (GOLD analysis project Ga0302319, IMG submission 203319) | Peat permafrost microbial communities from Stordalen Mire near Abisko, Sweden - Bog_T0_2 | ecosystem: Environmental > Terrestrial > Soil > Wetlands > Peat | place: Sweden: Abisko, Stordalen Mire...
TCCCCTGTTGCCGACCCTTGAGGCCAACCTGGGAAACCTGAACACCTTCTTCTCGGCCATCGCCTCGCAGTCCTACTCGCTGCAGGGGATCGCTTCCATCCCCGGTGGGCCGTTCCTGTCGTTTGGTCAGACCTACGCCTACGCCCAAAACGGGCAGTCCTTGGCCGCCTTCGGCGCTCCGGCAAAAGCCGCGGCCGGGGCGCTGGCGCCGTTGATGGGCGGGGCGCCGGCACACCTGAGCTCGGCGGTAGGTGCGGCGCCGGTGTCGGGGTCGATGGGCAGAGCGGCCCTGGTGGGAAGCATGTCGGTGCCACAAGGCTGGACCGAGGCCGCGCCGGGGATCAAGACCCTGGCCTCGGTGCTACCGATGAACATGGCGGGCGCCCCGGCGGCGTCGCTGGCCGGCGAGGGCGGCGTCTTTAGCCAGATGGCGCTGTCGAGCCTGGCTGGACGCGCCTTCACCGCGAGCTCGTTTAGCTCCACTGGCGGTGCCGCGGCACACGCCCTGGGCGGCATCGTCGCCGAAGCTGACCCCGCCGCAGCCACCATCATCGTGATACCGGCTATCGACGAATGAAAACGCTGACGGCAATGACAGCGATGAGAGGGGTTTAGACATGTTTTACGCAGCGTTTCCGCCGGAGTTCAACTCGGGCAGGATGTACACCGGTCCCGGATCGGGGTCGTTGCGGGCCGCCGCCGCGGCCTGGGACGGGCTGGCCACCGAATTGCAGTCGACGGTGTCCGCCTATTCATCGGTGATCTCCACCCTGACCAGTGGGGACTGGGTTGGTCCGTCCTCGCTGGCGATGGCGGCCGCGGTCACGCCGTACCTGGCCTGGATGCAGGCCACCGTCGCCCAGGCCGCCGAAGCCGCCACCCAGGCCACCGCGGCGGCAACCGCCTATGAGACGGCGTTCGCCGCGCACGTGCCGCCGACGGAGGTCGCGGCCAACCGCAGCCAACTGGCGTCGCTGGTGGCGACCAACACGTTCGGGCAGAACACCCCGGCGATCGCGGCCACCGAGATCCAATACGGCGAAATGTGGGCCCAGGACGCCCTGGCGATGGAGGGCTACACCGGCTCGGCAGCGGCCGCCACCACCGTGACGCCGTTCACCGCCGCGCCGCAGATCACCAACGCCGGCGGGCTGGCCGCCCAAGCGGCAGCGGTAGGCCACGCCGCCGCCACCTCGGCCGGCAGTGCGCAGTCGGTCGTGTCAGAGCTGCAGAGCTTCATCACGCAAGTGACGACAACGCTGGCACACCTGGGCACCAGCATCAATGACACCGGCAACGATCTGCTGAACTCTCTGTTTGGGGCGGGTGCGGCGACCTTATATACAGACCTGTACAACGTCATCAAGGTTCCGCTCAGCTTTACCACGGGATACAACGACATCGGCCTGCTGATCAACTTCCCGGTGTCGCAGTTCCTCAAATTCGCCCCGAAGCCAACCGGGGCACTTGGTGCGCTCCCCAAAGACGCGCTGGGGGCCGGGCTGGTGCCGCACTGGGGCCGGGGCACGCTGTTCGACGCCGTACAGGGCGGTATGGGAAATGCCGGCACATTGGTCGACAAGTTGTCTGTTCCGCCGAGCTGGGCCGTCAACACTCCGGCGGTCAGAATGGTCGCCTCCGCGTTGTCGGCCGCCGGGCCAGAAGCCGTGCCGGCGGCCGCGCTCGGCGAGGGGGGCCTGTTCAGTTCCATGTCCACGGCGGGGATGCTCGGTGCCGCGATGGGCTCCGGAGGTCCCACTGTGGTGGCCCGTGCAGGCGTGCGGGGTCGTATCAAGCCGCTCAAAGATCTCAAGGACGCCCACTCACCGGAGAAACTGCAGCGTCTGGTGGCACAAATATCGGAGAAGCCCGAAAGCGTGCAGCACCACACCGTCGATCAAGAGGGACTGGACAGTCTGCTCGAAGCGCTGGCCAAAAAACCCGGCATCCATGCGGTGCACCTGTCCAAAGGCGACAAGGCCAAAGTTGTTCCGTCCGAAGCGTAATCTGGATCGCGGAGATCGACCGAACGCGTGGGCATCGAAGAAAGGTGAGTTATGAAACGGCTACTCGCGCTCCTCGGCGTTGCCGCTGTGATCGGCTTCGCCGCGCCGGCGTACGCCGATCCTGACGACCTCAGCGGAGACGACGCAGGCTTCCTCTCCGCACTACGGCAAGTCGGCATCGACTACGCCAACCCGGCTCAAGCCATCACATCTGCCAAAGCAGTGTGCACATGCTTGAGTGGCGGCGAGTCCGGCTTGGAGCTAGTCCACGACGTGAAATCTCACAACCCCGGAATGGACATGGAGGTCGCATCCAATTTCGCCATGATTTCAGCGAAATTCTACTGCCCCCAACACCTGTCCAAGAGCTAGCTTGACCAGAGCGCTGGTGCAAGCGTTGGTTAGTCGGCGGCGCTGTATCAGTTTTGGGTTCGATAGAGACACTCTCCGCGCGGCCGGTGAGTCATGGAGCACAAGCCCGTAGCGCTGCTTGCGCAACGCAGCTACGCTTGCACCATTCAATACCCTACGGGGTATAGTATCTAGTTATGCCCCGGAGTCGCGGTCAATCGGCCCGAATGAGAAGGTCGACAATGCCACAAGTAGAAGATTCTCGAGCCGGCGCTCTCTTAGGTTCCGCCCTATATCACCGGTCGCGCGACGTTAGAACCATGGCGGAAGAGGAATTTTCGCAAGTCCTGGGCCAATCGCGGCCGGTGCGCCGAAAAGCCATCGAAATGGGGGCCAAATGGCCCTGTTCGCTGCACCGGCGCCGGCGTGGAGCTGACAGACGCGGCCGCGACACCAACAATCAGGACTGAGGACACCTAGATGCTCACCATTCTCAAACGGGCCTGGGTACCTCTGGTCGTCGTGGCGGCAGTTGTCCTCGGCGGTGTCGCCGTCAGCCGGTTGCGCGGCGTTTTTGGCTCCGACGAGATCTTTGCTGCGACGGGTAGCAATGCCGAACCATTGGAGCCTTCCCATCTCAAACATGTGACGTACGAGGTTTTCGGGCCCGGCGACACCGCGGGAAGCGTGAGCTACTTGGACAAGAGCGCCCGGCCGGAACAGGCGAACTTCACCAGCCTGCCCTGGACTTACACGATCACGACGACGGTGCCGGCCGTGATCGCCAACGTGGTGGCACAGGGCGATAGCGACAACCTCGGCTGCCGCATCACGGTCAACGGTGAGGTCAAGGACGAGCAATCCTCGGCCGGGCACCACGCCCAAACCTCCTGCCTGGTGAAGGCCGCATGAACGCCGATAACGACGCTCGTCCGAAATTCATGCGGTTCGTCCGCAGGTTTGCGGTGCCGATCCTGCTGGCCTGGCTGCTGCTCACCGTCGCCCTGAACGTGCTTGTGCCGCCAATCGAGTCGGTCGCGCGAAACCACGCGGTGACGATGTCGCCGCGAGATGCGCCAGCGATGATCGCCGCCAAACGCATCGGCGAAAAATTCCACGAGTCGGACTCCGACAGCATCGCGATGATCGTCCTGGAGAGCGATAAACAACTCGGCGAGGAGGCGCACGGCTATTACGACGGCCTGGTGAAAAAGCTGCAGGCCGACCCCAAGCACGTGCAACATATCCAGAACGTGTGGGGAGATCCACTCACTGCCGCTGGTGTCCAGAGCCGGGACGGCAAAGCCGCTTATGTCCAACTCAATCTGGCCGGCAACCAGGGCAGCACCCAGGGAAACGAGTCCGTCAAAGCGGTACGGGAGATCGTTGACAAGTCAGCGCCACCCAAAGGGCTCAAGGCATACGTCACGGGTCCGGCGGCGCTGAATACAGACATGAACGAAGCTGCCGATAAAAGCATGTTCAAAATGATGGGCGTGACGGGTGTGGTCATCATGATCATGCTCTTCATTGCCTATCGCTCCATCAGCACGGTGCTTCTGGTCCTCCTCATGGTTGGTTTCGAGATGGGCACGGCCAGAGGGGTTGTCGCGATTCTCGGGAACTACGACCTGTTGGGGTTTTCGACGTTCGTGGTCGCCATGCTGTCATCCCTGGCAATCGCCGCGGGAACCGATTACGCGATATTTCTGATAGGCCGTTATCAGGAGGCTCGTCAGGCCGGTCAGGATCCAGAAACGGCCTATTACACAATGTTCCGCGGGACCTTCCACATCATCTTGGGCTCCGGGTTGACGATCGCCGGGGCCACTTTCTGCCTCCACTTGGCGCGACTGTCGTATTTCAAGGCGCTGGGCATCCCATCAGCGATAGGACTGGTGGTTGTCGTCGCGGGCGCACTGACCGCGGCGCCGGCCGTTGTCGCCGTGGCCACACGATTTGGTTTGCTCGACCCGAGGCGGATGATCAAGACGCGTGGCTGGCGGCGCATCGGCACCGCCACGGTGCGCTGGCCCGGTCCCGTGTTTGCGGCCTCGCTGGTCATCGCCCTGATCGGCATCCTCATCATGCCGAGCATGAAGCTCAGCTACAACGATCGCTTTTATATACCCGGCAACCTGCCATCGAATGTCGGATATGCGGCCGCTGAGCGGCATTTCAGCGCCGCCACGATGAATCCCGACATCCTCATGATCGAAAGCGATCACAACATGCGGAATAGCGGCGACATGATCATTCTGGACAGGCTTGCCAAAGATGTGTTTCGGTCCCCGGGAATCGCGATGGTGCAAAGCATCACCCGGCCTTTGGGCGGCCCAATCGACCACACCTCAATACCGTTCCAGATCAGCGCCCAGTCGATTCCGATACAGCAGAACCTCCAGTTCATGAAGGACCGGATGGCCGACATGCTCAAGCTGAGCGACGATCTCGGCGCCATGATCGGGTCGATGCAGCGGATGCAGGGCTTGGTGGGCCAGCTGGGCAATACGACTCATCACATGGTCGGCGACATGGGCGCCATGAAGGCGACGCTGGACGAGATGAGGGGACACCTGGCGGACTTCGACGATTTCGCGCGACCGTTCCGCGGTTACTTGTACTGGGAACCAAACTGTTTCGACATTCCCGCCTGCTGGGCGACCAGGTCGGTGTTCGAGGCGATCGACGGTGTGGACAAGTTCAGCCAGGATATGGGCACCCTGATCAAAGACATGAACAATATCGACGCGATACTGCCTCAGATGTTGGCCCAGTTCCCGCCGATCATCGCGGTCGCGACGTCCATGCGGGGGACCCTGCTCACAATCCACAGCAGCTTTTCGGGTCTAGTCACGCAGATGTCCCAGATGACCGATACGGCAGGCGCCATGGGTCAGGCATTCGACGCCTCGAGGAGTGGCGACTACTTCTACCTGCCGCCGGAAGCGTTCAATAATCCTGACTTTCAGCGCGGGCTGAAACTTTTCCTGTCGCCGGACGGCAAGGCTGCGCGTTTCATCATCAGCCATGACACCGACCCGGCAACTCCGGCAGGCATTTCGGCGGTGAAGCCGGAACTGGAGGCGGCCCATCAAGCGGTGAAGGGAACGGCCCTGACGGACGCCCGGTTCTACCTGGCCGGGACGGCGGCCATCTACCGCGATATCCAGTCGGGCTCCAACTATGACCTTTTAATCGTCGGAATCGCCGCGCTGACACTGATTTTCGTTGTCATGCTGATCATCACACGAGCGCTCGTTGCATCCCTGGTGATCGTCGGAACTGTACTGCTATCGCTGGGTGCCGCTTTCGGGCTGTCGGTCTTGGTATGGCAGCACCTCTTCGGCCTGGATTTGAATTGGATCGCGCCGGTGTTCGGGTTGATCATTCTGCTCGCCGTCGGATCCGACTACAACTTGCTGCTGGTGTCGCGGTTCCAGGAGGAGATTGGTGCCGGTTTGAAGACCGGCATCGTTCGCTCTATGGGGGAAACCGGTGGTGTCGTGACCGCCGCGGGCCTGGTCTTCGCCTTCACCATGATGTCCATGGCCGCCAGTGACCTCACCTCGATCGGCCAAGCCGGCAGCACGATTGGCCTCGGCCTGCTGTTCGACACGCTGATCGTGCGCTCACTGATGACTCCGTCGATCGCCGCGCTCCTCGGGCGCTGGTTCTGGTGGCCGCAACGAGTGCGGCCACGCCCGGCCAGCTATATGCTGCGTCCCTTTGGGTCGCGTCGGCTGGTTCGATCGCTCCTGCTGGGCGAGGACGCCGATGGCAAGCGCCCGATGCCACGGGCTTCGGCCAGAGCGACGGCTGCCAGCACCGAGCTCCACGCCGGCAGTGCTTTGCATGTCGGCTCGGGCCGGGGGTCGCCGCTCACCACTTGCCCTCCCGCAGATCCGTGCATAGGAAATGCCGATTCGGGGCCGACATCCAGCAGACCGGAGTCATAGCGTCCCATGCCCGTTCAGCTATATCAGGTGTGCACTCCCGGGCCGGTCGGGTCATGTCTCCGGGTGCAGCGCCCTTTCCTGACCGAGACCGGGCAAGGCTTCGGTGCGAATCCCGCGCTTCAGTTCGATGATGTCGAACTCGACCGACTTCACGCCTACTCTCGGTGCTGTGACTGAGCCCGGGCCCTTCGATACCCCGCTGCTACTGCGGATCCGTGACTCTGTGATCGGTGAGGATCAGGTGATGCCCGGTCCGTATGGGCCGCGTCGGGTGACTTATGCCGACTACACCGCGTCGGGTCGGGCGTTGAGCTTCCTCGAGGACTTTATCCGCGACGAGGTGCTGCCCTGCTACGCCAACACACACACTGAGTCCAGCGGAACCGGTCTGCAGACCACCAGGCTTCGCGAAGACGCCCGTTCCATCATCCTCGAGGCTGTCGGCGGCGACGCCGAAACCGTCGTGATCTTCGCGGGATCGGGCTGCACCGGTGCGATCGATAAACTGCTCGGCGTCCTCGGGCTCCGGATCCCGGCCGCATTGGAAGACCGCTACCGCCTGAGCGCCGCCATCCCCGCCGATGAACGCCCAGTGGTCTTCATCGGGCCGTTCGAGCATCACTCCAACGAGCTGCCCTGGCGGGAGTCGATCGCTGAGGTCGTCGTCATTCCGGAGGACGCGGATGGCCACATCGACGCCGCGATCCTGGTGAAAGAGCTCGCACGCCACCATGCGCGACCGTTGAAGATCGGCTCGTTCTCTGCGGCCAGCAACGTGACCGGGATCGTCACCGACACCCACCGCATCTCGGCGCTGCTGCACGCGCACGGCGCATTATCCTTCTGGGACTTCGCCGCGGCCGGACCCTATGTCGACATCCAGATGTATGGCGACCAAAACAAGAATCGCCTCGACTATAAGGACGCCATCTTTCTCAGTCCGCACAAGTTCATCGGGGGGCCGGGCACCCCAGGGGTTCTGGTGGTCCGTCGGGAGTTGCTGCGCAACCGGGTGCCAGATGTGCCCGGCGGCGGCACCGTCGCCTACGTCAATCCGACCGAGCACCGCTACCTCGAAGATCCCACCCAACGTGAGGAGGGCGGCACGCCGGCCATCATCGAATCGATCCGGGCCGGCCTGGTGTTCCAACTCAAACAGGCCGTCGGCGTCGACGTGATCCGCGCCCACGAGGAGCACTACCTGCGTCGCGCGATCACGGCCTGGCAACACGAGCCGAACATCGAAATCCTCGGTAACCTCGGCGCCGAACGGCTGTCCATCGCGTCGTTCGTGGTGCGGGCCCCCAGCGGCCGCTACCTGCACCACAACTTCGTCGTAGCCCTCCTCAACGACCTCTTCGGGATCCAGGCCCGTGGCGGCTGTTCGTGCGCGGGCCCCTACGGACATCGCCTGCTGGGAATTGACCTGGACCGTTCACATGCGTTCGAACGCGAGATCACCCACGGCTGCGAGGGCATCAAACCGGGCTGGGTCCGCATCAACTTCAACTATTTCATCTCCGACGCGGTCTTCTCTTACCTCGTTGAGGCCGTCCGGCTTGTCGCCACAGACGGCTGGGGCCTGCTCGAGGACTACCGCTTCGACCCAGCCAGTGGAATGTGGCGACACCACCTCGGCCCCGTCGAGCCCCCGCTGCGGCTGCGCCAAGTCTTTTATGACGAGGACGGGGCGATGCAATACCCGCACCACGAGAACCGCGCCCCCGAAACCGACCTTGAACGCTACCTACAGGAGGCCATCACGATTTTGACGAGCACAGCCCGACCACTCGATCGCCCAGCATCCGCTGACTCTGTCCGAGGACTTTGAACACCTGCGATGGTTCGAGCTACCGACGGCCTGCATAACCCCCGCTACACGAGGCTAACGGGCCCGACTCGCTAACCGGCGGTAGTGATGAGCTCGGCGCTGGGCACCTACCCAAGGTCGGGCGCCGGCATCCAACCCCATGAGGTGGTCGGCGCGTATCGTCGGATCCTGGCCCGCGACGCTGGCTTCAAGCCGGCCGCCGAAGTATGAGAGCGCCTGCAGCGGTTCGGTCGTTAACGTGCATGCGCCTCGGATCCAGGCGCTGCTGATTGACTTGCCGTTGCCAGTGGGCAACCGGCGAGGTCAGGCGAGGCTTAAGAATAGTTTCTCGAGTTCTTCGATTGTCAACGGCGCTGTGCCAGCGTGGTTTTCGCTGGGATCGTCTAAGCAATTTCGCAGACCGGAAGCGATGATCTTGAAGCCGGCGCGGTCCAGGGCCCGCGACACTGCTGCGAGCTGAGTGACGATGTCTCTGCAGCTTCGGCCTTGCTCGATCATCGCGATGACGGCACCGAGTTGTCCGTGTGCTCTGCGCAACCGGTTGAGGGTGGCTTCAACGTCTTGGCTGGCGTGTGCCGAACGCGCCTGCGCCGAGTGTGTACTGCCAGTCTTCTTCGCCATGTCTCATTTGTACCATACCCCCGGTGGTATAAAGCAGCTTGGTTGTCGCCGTTGAGCAGCGATGTTGCTCTAGCTGGCCAGCATATATACCATAGGGGGTATGGTATTTTAGTGAGTCTGCAGGCACATGATCGTTGGCCGAGCAGTTGTCCATCGTGACCCTTCGATGACAAGGAGCGCACCATGAGCGATCGGCAGTTAACGGATTCCATCCACAGCGCGGTGATTTTGTGGCTAGATCCGGTGTGTCCGTTCTCGTGGAACACCGCAGGTTGGTTGACAGCGGCCGCCGATAAGGTCGGCTTTGACATCGATTGGCGACTGATGAGTTTGGCCACGCTCAATGAGGGGCGTGAGTTGCCGCCGCCCCAGCAGGCCCGCATGCACGATTCGCGAAAGCTCGGGCGGCTGATGGTCGCCCTGCGCAGCGAGCTCGGCGCCGACGCGATGGCAAAGGCGTACTTCGCTTTTGGTCATCGGCACTTCGACCAGTCGGCTGCGCTAGACGACGAGCTCGTCGAACACGTCCTAGCGGCGGTTGGCGCGCGGCATGTCACTGCTGAGGCACTGACCGATGCCAGCCTCGATGCGGTGGTCAAAGAGTCGCATTGGGCCAGCCAGGAGGCGCTCGGTGAGGCGGGCGGCAGTCCGCTGATCACGATTGAAGGTCACACCGTGTTCGGGCCGGTCCTGACCTCTGTGCCGGCCCCGGACGCGACACTGGCAGTGTTCGATGCGGTCTCAACCCTGGTGCTCACATCGGAGTTCAGTCAGTTACAGCGTCCGCGCAACCACGCGTAGCGCTCCGGCGACCAGGACTGCCATGTGTTACCCCGTGCGGTGCAACGTCTGCGGCAAAACGACGTGGGCCGGGTGCGGGCTGCACGTCGAAGCGGTCAAATGCTCGGTGCCGTCCACGCAATGGTGCGACGGCCACGCGGATGATGAGTCGGCGCAGGCGCCTCGACGTTTCTCCTCGAAGAGTAACTAGCGGAAGGGGTCGAGATATGGCGAAGAAGCTGGTTGTCCTCGGCGCCGGGATTGCTGGTCTGAGAGTCATCATGGAAGTCACGGAATCCGGAGTTTCCCTTGAGATCTCCACATCACCGTCGTCGATGACGACTTTTCACACTTTTCTGGGGTTCACCTTGCCGTGGGTCATGCGTGGGGTTTGAAGACCGGCATCGTTCTCTCCATGGGGGAAACCGATGGTGTGGTGACCGCGGCGGCCCTAGTCTTCGCGTTCACCATGATGTCTATGGCCGCGAGTGACCTCACCTCAATCGGCCAAGCCGGCAGCACGATTGGCCTCGGCCTGCTGTCCGACACGCTGATGGTGCGTTCACCGATGACGCCGTCGATCGCGGCGCTGCTCGGGGGCTGGTTCTGGTGGTCCTGCTGGGTGTGAGCGCCGATAGCAAGCGCCAGATGCCGGCCACGAGTTACCCAGATGAATCGAGGGTGGATTTTGCGGCTTCGATCAATGCGGCTTGCTGCCCGACCGTTGACCCCATTGCGGGTCAACCGTGGCCGTAGATGATCCGCAACATCTTGAGGTTGATGCGGACGAAACGCCAGAACTGGAAGAGCAGGTTCTGGCGCATCCGTAGCGTTGCGCGGGTGGGCAGTGGGGCGTCGCCGATGTGCTCGGCGGTCCGCACGTCCACTTCTGAGTAGTAGATGTCGTCGTCGTCCACGGGAGCGTCCTTCACTCGGGAGTCATTCGGGTATCAGCCACCAAAGCGGTCTGGCCATGGCCTTGTAGATGAACAGGTAGTGCAGCATTACTTTGATCCAGTGACCGGCCAGGCCCAACTCTCCGGAGGTGCCGGCGATGTCACGGCCCGTCTGCGGGTACTTCGCCGGATCGGGGACAACCGGGAACATGGTCATCGCGGCTGCCGAGCCACTACGCAAGCCGGTACCGGCTGAGGCGACGCACGCGGCACCCATGGTTGCCATTGATGCGCGGTGGGCCGGGGCGGCGGGGTTCTTGATGCGGTCTCGGATAGTCTCGGCGACCGTCTTGGCCATGACGCCTGACGGCATGCCGGTGCGTGGCGGGCTGGGGCTGATGACCGTCCCGCTGGGACTCTTGCGTGGTCGGGAGATTGGGTGCGGCGGCGCGAACGCGATGCCAGGCGCGAAGATGTTCGGGTAAGCCTGGGACTCATAGGTTTTCGGCCAATCCTCGGCGGACCACTCGTCGTAGGGTTTACCCGAGTAGTCTGCGTCGACCTTAAGGAAGCCGGACGGCGCGAACAGCGTGGACGTGATGTCCGTACCGTTCTTGTCGT
>Ga0302319_10023314_pt1 | contig 11064 bp, 7 predicted proteins | sample Bog_T0_2_FD_203319 | JGI IMG/M metagenome (GOLD analysis project Ga0302319, IMG submission 203319) | Peat permafrost microbial communities from Stordalen Mire near Abisko, Sweden - Bog_T0_2 | ecosystem: Environmental > Terrestrial > Soil > Wetlands > Peat | place: Sweden: Abisko, Stordalen Mire...
CGGTCCCGCGACGCCGGTGACGCCGATCCCGATGTCCGCCCCGACGCGCTCGCGCGCGCCCTCCGCGAGCGCGACCGCGACCTCCTGCGACACCGCTCCGTGGCGTTCGATCAGTTCCGCGGGCACCCCCGCGAGGGCGGCCTTGACCTCGTCGGCGTAGGCGACGACACCGCCGCGCAGGAAGGCCGATGAGCCCGGCCGGTCGGTCAGCCGTGCCAGCAGGAGGCCGCCGGTGCAGGATTCGGCGACAGCGACCGTCAGGCCGCGCTCGATCAGAGCCGACGCCACCTGCTCGTCGACGCCGCTTCCGTCGTCGGAGAAGATGACGCCGGCATGGCGCCCGCGGATCACCGCCTCGAGCGCGGCGGCGACCTCGCGCGCGGGCGGCTCGAAGCGCGTCACGATCTCGAGCTCCCCGCTTCGCACGCAGGTCGTGACCTCGAGGCGCTCGAGCGCGATCCCCGCGGCCTGCGCCTCGCGCAGCGTCGTCGCGATCTCCGATTCAGGCAGGCCGAAAAGCCGCAGCACGCGCTGCTCATAGACCGTCGCGTCGGCCGTTGCATCGGCGAAGGCCTGCGTTCGCGTGGCCTGCTCCCAGAGCGCCTGGAGCTCGCGCGGCGGTCCCGGGAGGACGACGACCGTCGGGCCCACGCGACCATCGGCCGGCGGCACGACCAGGCCGGGAGCCGTGCCGACCGGGTCGAGCACCGTCGCGCCGGCGGGGACCACCGCCTGCTTGCGATTGGCCTCGCGAATCGCCGCCTCCGACCACTGCCGCCAGCGCCCGCGGTAGGCGAGCAGGATCGCCGCGATCCGTTCCTCGAGCGCGACGTCCAGCGCCATCTCGCGCCCGCAGAACTCGCCCACGACGGTCGCCGTGAGATCGTCGGCGGTCGGCCCGAGGCCGCCGCTGGTGACGATCAGCGAGACCCCCAGCGACGCCGACCACTCCAGCGCGGCGAGCATGTCGGCGGGGCGGTCGCCGACGATCGTCGTGTGCGCCGGATCGATCCCGAGCTCACCCAGGCGCGCCGCCAGCCAGGGGCCGTTGCGGTCGCTGACGCGTCCGCTGACCAGTTCGGTGCCGGTGACGACGATCGCCGCGCGGGCGCTCACGTGCAGTGGGGTCCGGAGCCAGCCGGCAGCTCGAGGAAATGCCCGCTGAGGAAGATCTCGAAGGACACCGGCGCGGTGCTGGCAGCAACGCGGATCGAGCGACCGTCGATGACCATGCGGCCGGCGCCGCCGTCGAAGCTGACGAGGAAGTGGTTGTCGGCGTGGTAGACCGGGCGCACGGCGCCCGGGTCGAGCACGGCGTTCACGCGCTCCTGGGCGCCGCCGCTGTGCGTCCTGTAGCCGATCAGGCAGATCCTAACGGGGGCCGTTGCGAACAGCGCCAGCGCGACCTTGCGCCGAACCACGGGCGTGTGCGGGGTCGTGGTCGACGAAGAGGTGGTCTGTGAGGTCGTCGTGTGAGGCGGCGTGCGGCTCTTCTTGCGCAGCTCGTGCACGACGAACAGCGCCGCGGCGATCAGGACGACCAGCAGCGCCACTAGCAGCACGCGCGACGACGGTCCGGCGGGACGGCGGCTTCGCTCGCGGTCGCGGTCGCGGTCGCGAGCGTGCTCGACGGGGCGCTCGCGGCTGCGCCGCCCCTCGCCGCGGGACGGCAGCACCGGCGCCAGCTCGAGCTCGGAAGGGTCCTGGTACTGGCGTTTGAACTCGTCGACCAGCATGCGGCCGTCGAGCCCCAGCATGTCCGCGTAGGTGCGCAGAAACGCCTTTGCGAACGTGTAGCCAGGCAGCAGCGCCCACTCCTCGTCCTCGAGCGCCCGCAGGTACTTCGCGCGGATCTTCGTGCGCTCCTCGAACTCGGCGATGTCGCGATGCTCGCGCATCCGTGCTTCCCTCAACATCGCGCCTATGTCGGTCATCTCGGCCCCAAGCGTATAGAGCTACCGGGGCTCCACGGGCCCGGGCTCCGCGCCGGCGCGCGCCCGCCCGCCGAGAGCCGCGATGACCTGTGGAAGATCGGCCTCGGAGACCAGCACCTGGCGCGGCTTGGAGCCCTCGTAGCCCGAGATGATGCCGCGGCGCTCGAGCATGTCGATCACACGGCCGGCGCGCGTGTAGCCGAGGCGCAGCCGGCGCTGGAGCATCGAGGTCGACGCGGTGCCCATCTCGACGACCAGCGCGATCGCGTCCTCGAGCAGCGGGTCCTCATCCGGGTCGAACCCGTCCTCCTCGGCGTCCTCCTGGGGTGCGTTCTCGAGCTCCGCGAGCAGCTCCGCGCGGAACTCCGGCTCGCCCTGGCGGCGCCAGAACTCGGTCAGCGACGCGATCTGGCCCTCGTCGATGTAGGCGCCCTGGATGCGCTGGGGCGCGGAGGAGCCGATCGGGGCGAACAGCATGTCGCCCGCTCCAAGCAGCGACTCGGCTCCGTTCTGGTCGAGGATCACGCGCGAGTCGGTCTGCGAGGACACGGCGAAGGCGATCCGCGACGGCACGTTGGCCTTGATCAGGCCCGTGATCACGTCGACGCGCGGGGACTGCGTGGCCAGCACGAGGTGGATGCCGACGGCGCGGGCCTTCTGGGCGAGGCGGATGATCGCCGTCTCGACGTCGGCCGGGGCCACCATCATCAGGTCCGCCAGCTCGTCTATCACGCAGAGGATGAACGGGATCGGCGGGTCTGCGCGCGCGACCCGGTGGCGGTTCAGCTCGACCAGCGAGCGGGTGCGCGCGAGCGACATCATGCCGTAGCGCTGCTCCATCTCGCGAACGAGGTTGCCGAGTGCGTTGGCGGCCATCCTGGGGTTGGTGATCACCGGCGTCAGCAGGTGCGGGATCGACTCGTAGTGGTTGAGCTCGACCTGCTTGGGGTCGATCAGCACCAGCCTCACGTCGTGGGGTGTCGCGCGCAGCAGGATGCTCGCCAGCATCGCGTTGACCGAGCCCGACTTGCCGGAGCCGGTGGTGCCGGCCACCAGCAGGTGGGGCATCTTCGCGAGGTCGGCGCCGATCGCGTGCCCCGAGACGTCCTTGCCTAGCCAGACCGCCAGCGGCGACCAGTCGGCCGGCGGGTCCTGGTAGACGTCGCCGAGCCGCACGATGCGCCGGCGTGCGTTGGGCACCTCGACACCGACCGCCTGCTTGCCGGGGATCGGGGCGAGGATCCGCACGTCGGTCGCGGCCAGGGCATAGGCCAGGTCATCCTTGAGATTCGCGACCTTGGAGACCTTGATGCCGGGCGCGAGGCGCAGCTCGTAGCGCGTGATGTGCGGCCCGGTGACGGTCCCGATCACCTTCGCCGCGACGCCGAAATGACCGAGCGCCTCGAGCAGACCCGCGGCGACCTTCTCCTGTCCCGCAGTGTCCGGGCGGACCTGCTCGGCGCTCGAGCGCGTCAGCAGCTTCGGCTTCGGCAACCGCCACTGGAAGCTCGGATCGTCCGTGACGGCGGCCCGGAAGCGCCCCTGTGGCGTGAGGTCGGCCGGGTCGTGCGGTGGGTGGTACTCGGCGGGCTCGGGTTCGGGCACGTGAAAATCGGGCTCAGGTTCGTCGTGACCGTGGTCGATCTCGATCTCGCCGAACTCGGGGACCTCGACGGCCGGCGCCTCGACGTGCGTCGCGCGCACGACCAGCTCGCGCCCCGCGGGCTCCGGCGGAACCATCCGGGCGGCCGCCCGCGCGTTCGCGGCGGCATCGCGGCGGTTGCGCGTGGCGCGGGCGAGGAGCAGGCCGCCGTGACGGATCCATCCAGCGAGCGAGCCGCCGGTGAGCAGCACCACGCCGGCGAGCGCGAGGAAGACCGCGAGGATGTGGGCGCCGGTCGTGCCGAGCAGGCGCGAGGCGAGCCACAGCTCACCCTGGCCGAGGATGCCGCCGTGGCCACGGAAGTAGCTCGCCGACCAGAAGCCGTGCGCCGGCCCCTTGCCGGCGAGCGCGAGGGCGCCGGCGCCGAACAGCAGCAGCGCGCCGGCGCGAAACGGCCTGAGCGTCGACAGCACGGGGCGCATCCAGAACAGCGCTCCCGTTCCGGCGAGCGCCACGGGAACGCCGAGCCGGGCTTCGCCGATCAGCCAGGCGAACGCCTTGGCGAGCGAGTCGCCCACGCTGCCGCCGTCCCAGTGTGCGTAGAGCACGAAGCCGAGCAGCACCGCGATCGCGAGCAGCGCCAGGCCGAGAACGTCGAAGTGGCGCTGGTGCAAGCGGATCGGCTGCCGGCGGCGCCGCCGAGCCGGGCGTCGCCTCGCCCGCGGGGCGACGGCACGCTTTCGCCGCGCCGGGCGGCGGGCGCTCGTCTTGCGAATGGCTGCCATCGCCCGCCCTTTCGACGCCGCGCGGCGTTTGCCTGCCACGCGGTGGTGCGCTCCTGGCGTGGTGCGCCCTCAACGCGGCCTAAAAATCGGGCGGATTCGCCTCGCACTGCCCTAAGATCGCTGGAAATGGCTGATTTCGAGCGTTCACCGCGGGTTCTGGTGGTCGAGGACGACGGCGACATCGCCGATGTGCTCCAGCGCTCGCTGCGGCTGGAGGGCTACGAGGTGCGGATCGCCGGTGACGGCCAGGTCGCGCTCGACGAGGCCAATGCCTTCCTGCCCGACGTCGTGATCCTCGACCTCGGGCTGCCGAAGATCGACGGCGTCGAGGTCGCGCGCGAGCTTCGCCGCGACGACACCGTGCCGATCCTGATGCTGACCGCCCGCGACAGCGTCGAAGCCCGCGTGACGGGCCTTGACGCGGGTGCCGACGATTACCTCGTCAAGCCTTTCGAGCGCCAGGAGCTGCTGGCGCGGATCCGCGCGCTGCTGCGGCGCACGCCGCCGCGTGGCAGCGCGCCCCTGCGGGCGGGCGATCTGACGCTCAACCCGGACACCCACGAGGTCCACCGCGGCGAGCGCGAGATCGAGCTGACGCAGCGGGAGTTCGAACTGCTCGAGTACCTGCTGCGCAACGAGCGGATCGTGATCTCGCGGCAGCGCCTGCTCGACGAGGTCTGGGGCTACGACCCGTTCTCGACGACCAACACGATCGAGGTCTTCGTCTCCAACGTGCGGCGCAAGCTCGAGTCCGACGGCGAGCCGCGGCTGCTGCACACGATTCGCGGTGCCGGCTACGTTCTCCGCGCTTAGAGACCGCGTCAGCCGGCCCCTCGCGCGGCTGCCGATCCGGCTGCGACTGGCCACCAGCGTTGCGGCGGTAGCGTTCGTGATCCTCGTGGCCTTCGCGGTCGTGGTCGGGCGGATCAACGCGCACCGCCTGCGGTCCGACTTCGACGCCGAGGTGCAGTCGAACGCTGACCAGCTCGATCACCTTCGGTTCGTGTTCAACCCGGCCAACGGCACGATCGAGCCGCCGATCTCGCAGCTGATCCCCAACGTCGGCGCGGTGATCCGTGTGCTGGGGGTCGGTGGAACCGTGTTGGCGCCCCGCTCCGGCGCCCCCAACCTGGGGAGCCCGCTGTATCTGGCGGCGAATAACGAGCAGACCGCGACGACAGATGTCAATGGATACAGGGTCGTTACCTTCGTCGTGCCGCTCGGCGATGACGGCGCCATCGGCTACCTGCAGTACGGGCAGCCGCTCGGCGGCGTCGACGGCGAGATCGCCGGCCTTCAGCTGATCCTCTTCCTCGGCGCGCTGATCGGCACCGTGATCGCGTTCGCCGCCGGCTCCCTGGTGGCGCGACGTGCGATGGCGCCGATCGCCGGGCTGACGGCCGCCGCGAGCGAGATCGAGCGCACGCGCGACCCCGAGCGCACGCTGCCGCGGCCCGTCGCCGACGACGAGGTGGCGGAACTGTCGCGCACGCTGAGCGGCATGCTCGCGTCGCTGACAGACGCGCGCGACGAGACCGAGGCGACGCTGGAGCGACAGCGCGCGTTCGTCGCCGACGCCTCCCACGAGCTGCGCACGCCGCTGACCAGCGTGCTCGCGAACCTGGAGCTGCTGGTCGATTCGCTGAAGGGCGCCGACCGCGAGGCCGCCGAGTCGGCGCTGCGCTCGACGCAGCGGATGCGGCGCCTCGTCGCCGACCTGCTGCTGCTCGCGCGCACCGACGCCGGGCAGCTGCCGCCGCGCGATGCGATGGACCTATCCCAGATCGTGATCGAGGCGGCCGGGGAGCTCGAGTCGGTGAGCCGCGATCACGTCGTCGAGCTCGACACGCTCCCGACGCCGACGGTCGGCAACCGCGACGACCTCGTCCGCGTCGCGACCAACCTGCTCGAGAACGCCCTTCGCCACACGCCGCCCGGTACGCACATCACCGCCAGCACGCGGGCGCTTCCCGACGGCTCGGCCGAACTGGTCATCGCCGACGACGGCCCCGGGATCCCCGCCGAGATGCGCCCCAAGCTGTTCGCCCGCTTCGTTCGCGGCTCCGGCGACCGCGGCGGCTCATTCGGCCTCGGCCTGGCGATCGTCGCCGCCGTCACCCAGGCCCACGGCGGGACCGTCGAAGCCAACGCCTCCCCCCACGGCGGCGCCATGTTCACGGTGCGCCTGCCGCCAGCGACGGCCAAGCCCGACCAGCCCACCGCGCCACCCGGCGCCGGCACCGTCGTCCCCGTCACCCAAGCACCCACGCCGTAAAGCAGCGAAGCCCGCAGACCGGCCAAAGGCCGGCCGAGGACTGCAGCCCCACGGTGCGCCTGCCGCCCGTCACCACCGAAGCAGCTCAGCCGAAGCCCCCCGGCAGGCGCAGGCACCGTCGTACCCGTCGCCCAATCACCAACCGCCTAAACCAGCGAAGCCCGCAGGCCGGCCAAAGGCCGGCCGCAAAACGCCCGCGTCAAGAACGCGGCCCCGGCAGAGCCACCACCCTCTCCGAAGTCCCTGAGGATTGTCGTCGAGGTCGTCAGACCTCGACGACAACCGGAAGGACCATTGGGCGTCTGCGCAGCCGCTCATACACCAGCGCGCCCAGGTGGTCGTGCAGCAGCTGCTGGAGGTGTTCGACGTCGCGCACGCCCTCCTTCGCGGCCCGCTCCAACGAGTCCTCGACGGTGTCCTTGATCTCGTCGACCAGCTGGCCCGCCTCGTCCATGAAGGCGACGCCGCGGAAGATCACCTCGGGGTCGGCGACCGAGCCGCCGTCCTGCTCGGAGATCGTCGCGACGACGATGAAGATGCCGTCGGCGGAGAGCATGCGGCGGTCGCGCAGCGCGGCGTCGGCGGCGTCGCCGATGTCCACGCCGTCGACGAAGATCATGCCCGCGCCCTCCGGCTTGCCGAAACGGGCGCCGCGGGCGTCGAGCTCGAGCACGTCGCCGTTCTCGCCCAGGAAGATCGCCTCGGGGGCGATGCCGACCGCTTCGGCCAGCAGGCCGTGGAGGTGCAGGCGCTTGTAGTCGCCGTGGAATGGCATCACGTAGCGCGGCTTGGTGAGGTTGAGCATCAGCTTGATCTCCTCCTCGTAGCCGTGGCCGGAGGCGTGGATCTGGGCGTCGGCCGTCGTGATCACCTCGCAGCCGATGTGGTAGAGGCGGTCGATCGTGTCGTTGACGGCGCGCTCGTTGCCGGGCACCGGGGTCGCCGAGAAGACGACGGTGTCCCCGTCGTGCAGCTTGATCTGCGGGTGGTCGCGGTAGGCCATGCGCCGCAGCGCCGACAGCGGCTCCCCCTGGGAGCCGGTCGAGACGATGATCATGCGATCGTCGGGGAAGTCGTCGATCTCGCGCGGCGTGACGATCAGGCCGTCGGGGATCTCGATGTGGCCGAGGCTGCCCCCGATCGCGACGTTCTTGCGCATCGAGCGCCCGATCAGGGAGACCTTGCGGTCGAGTGCGACCGCGGCGTCGATGACCTGCTGGACGCGGTGGATGTTGGAGGCGAAGCTGGTCACGATCACCCGGCCGGGGGCGCGCGCGAAGACCTCCTCGAGGTGGGGCCCGACGACCGACTCCGACGGCGAGAAGCCCTTGCGATCGGCGTTGGTCGAATCGCCGCAGAGCAGCAGGATCCCCTCGGCGCCGAGCTGGGCCAGCCGCGACACGTCGGCCGCCTCGCCGTCGACCGGTGTCTGGTCGAACTTGTAGTCGCCGGTGACAAGGACGGTGCCGAGCTCGCAGGTCAGCGCGACGGCGCTGGCGTCGGGGATCGAGTGGGTCATGTGGACCATCTCGAACGAGAACGGGCCGAGCTGGACGGGCTCGCCGTCGTCGACGTCGGTCAGGCGAACGTCGCGCAGCTTGTGCTCCTCGAGCTTGGAGCGCGCCATCGCCATCGTCAGCGGGCGGCCGTAGACCGGCGGCGCGTCGGCGGCTCCCAGCTCGCGCAGGACCCACGGCAGCGCTCCGAGATGGTCCTCGTGGCCGTGCGTGACGACGATCGCCTCGATGTCGCGCACGCGGCCGCGCAGGTAGCCGAAGTCAGGCAGCACCAGGTCGATGCCGAGCATCTCCGGGGTCGGGAAGCGCAGGCCGACGTCGACGACGACGATCCGGCCGTCGTACTCGAAGACGGTCATGTTCTTGCCGATCTCCCCCAGGCCGCCGAGCGGCAGCACGCGCAGGGTGCTCACGCGGTCACGTGACCCAGCAGGCCGTGGCGCTCGAGCATCGCGCGCACGGCCTCGCGCTCGGCCTCGTCGGCTTCGACCAGCGGCAGGCGCAGCCCGCCGACGCGGTGCCCGAGCAGCTCGAGCGCGGCCTTGGTGCAGGTCGGGCTCGCCGTCAAAAACAGCGTGGAGTAGACGTCCTGGAGCGAGGCGTCGATCTCGGCGCGGTTCTCCGGCTCGTCGACCATGCGGCGCATCTGGGGTCCGACGAAGTGGCTCGCGACGAGGATGCCGCCGGGCTCGCCCAGGTCGAGCGTGCGGGCGAACAGGTCGTCATTGCCGGCGTAGATGCGCAGGCCCTCGACCGGCGCGAGGTTCGCCGCGTTGCTCTGCTTGACGAAGTCGATCCGTTCGATCTGCGCGAGGCGGGCGAGCAGGTCGTTGGGCATGTCGGTGGCGGTGCGCGAGGGAATGTTGTAGAGGACGACCGGAACCGGGCTCGCGGCCGCGACCGCCTCGAAGTGCGCGAGGATTCCGCGCCGGCTCGGGCGGTTGTAGTAGGGCGTGACCGACAGCACGGCGTCGACGCCGAGCTCGCCGGCGCGCCGCGTCAGCTCGACCGCGTGGCGGGTGTCGTTGGAGCCGGCGCCGGCGATGATCGTTACGCCGTCGGGACGCTCGCGCACCGCCAGCTCGACGAGGCCGAGGTGCTCCGCGTCGGTCAGCGTCGAGGCCTCGCCGGTGGTGCCGGCGACGACGAAGCCGTCGGAGCCGTTGGCGGCCAGGTGGTGCATCAGCGAGACGAACGCGTCCTCGTCGACGCGCAGCCGCTCGTCAAACGGCGTGACGATCGCGGTGATGACGGAGCCTAGATCGGGCATCTGCGCTCAGTATCCCAGGCTGCCGCGGGCGGCGGCCGGCGCGCGCCCCGCCACTCAGTCATCGAACAGCAGCGCCTCGAGGCCGACGACCGGCGAGCGCGGCAGCGTCGCGACCCGGCGCACGGCGAGCAGCATTCCCGGCATGAACGAGTCGCGCGAGATCGTGTCGTGGCGGATCGTCAGCGTCTGGCCGAGGTCGCCGAGGATCACCTCCTGGTTCGCGAGCAGCCCGGGAAGGCGAACCGAGTGGATCGGCGGCGCCGGCCGTCCGGAGGCCGCCGCCATCAGCGCCGCCGTTCGCGCGGCGGTGCCGCTCGGGGCGTCGAGCTTGCCGTCGTGGTGCAGCTCGATGATCTCGGCCGCCGCCATGTGCGCCGCCGCCTCCGCCGCAAATCGCATCATCAGCACCGCCCCGATCGCGAAGTTCGGGGCGATGAAGGCGTTCGCGCCGGCGACGCCCTCGAGCGCCGAGACGTCGAAGCCGGTCGTCCCGATCACGACATGCACGCCGGCCGCAAGACAGGCCAGCGCGTTCTCGAGCGCGACCTCGGGCTGGGTGAAGTCGACGACCACGTCGCAGTCAGCGAGGATCTGCTCGAGCGAAACCCCCAGCTGCGGGTCCGCGCGCCCGCTCAGCTCGAGGTCCTCCGCCGAGGAGATCGCGGCGCAGGCGGCAATCCCCATCCGCCCGCCGGCGCCGGCGACGCCGACCCGGATCACTGCGCCTCCGCGAGCACCGCCGGCGTGAGCGGCGCGATCGCGGCGCGGAAGGCTTCCTCGTCGGGCCCGATCGCCGCGGCGCACAGCCGCTCGGGGGCGAGCAGCTCCGCCGCCAGCGCGGCGACCGTCTCGGCGTCGACGGCCTCGATCCGCTCGAGCGTCTCGTCGATCTCGACGATCGGCATGCCGGCCAGCACGGAGGAACCGAGGCGGTCCATGCGCGCGCCGGTCGACTCGAGCGCGAGCACGATCCGCCCCTTCACGTTGTCCTTGGCGCGCACGAGCTCCTCCAGCCCGACCGGCTGCTCGCGGATCCGCGCAAGCTCGCCACCGAGCACCTCACAGACCTCGGCGAGATTCTCGGGGCGGGTGCCGACGTAGAGGCCGATCTGGCCGGTGTCGCGGTAGAGGCTCTGGAAGCTGAAGACGGCGTAGGCCAGGCCGCGCTGCTCGCGCACCGCCTGGAAGAGCCGCGAGGAGGAGGTGCCGCCGAGGATGCTGTCGAGCACGCGCAGGGCGAAGCGTCGCTCGTCGTCGCGCGCGAGGCCGGTCGCGCCGACCGTGACGTGGTACTGCTCGGTGTCGCGGGTGCGAAAGCGAGCGCTGCCCGCGGCCCGCTGCGGCGTCGCCGCGGTCGGCAGAGCGTCGGCCGGCGCGTCCCCGGCTCCGGCCCCGAGCGCGGCGCGCGCCCAGTCGAGCACCTGCTCGTGCTCGACGCTGCCGGCGGCGGCGATCACGATGTTGCGCCCGAAGTAGCGCTCGCGGTGGAAGTCCAGCAGCTGCTCGCGCGTCGCCGAGCCGACCACCTCGGCGCGCCCGAGCGTCGCGCGCCCCAGCGGGTCGTCGGGGAAGATCGTCTCGCCGAGCACGTCGAAGATCAGCTCCTGCGGGTCGTCCTCGTACATCGCGATCTCCTCGAGCACGACCTCGCGCTCCTCGGCGAGGCCCTCCATCGCCGGA
>Ga0302319_10023315_pt1 | contig 11064 bp, 12 predicted proteins | sample Bog_T0_2_FD_203319 | JGI IMG/M metagenome (GOLD analysis project Ga0302319, IMG submission 203319) | Peat permafrost microbial communities from Stordalen Mire near Abisko, Sweden - Bog_T0_2 | ecosystem: Environmental > Terrestrial > Soil > Wetlands > Peat | place: Sweden: Abisko, Stordalen Mire...
TCAACTGGTGTGGTCGCGCGAAGACGATATGACGCACGATTTCTACCGGCCGGCATCCTATCACCGGATGAACGGTGCGGTGGACGCGCAAGGGAACATCACCGCTTGGCATCACAAGTACACTTCCACGCCGATCTCGGAGTGGTTTGCGCCGCAGGCTGCGCCGGAATCTTCGGAATTAGGATTGTGTTCGCAACTGCCCTATCTCACGAAAAGCTACAAACTGGAATACACGCCGGCGAAATCGTTTGTGCCGAGAGCCTGGTGGCGGTCGGTGGAAGCGTCGGTGGTTGGCTTCGTGCTGGAGAGCTATTTGGATGAATTGGCGCATGCGGCCGGGATGGACCCCTATGAATTCCGGCTGCGTGTGCTGGGCGAGGATCGGCTGGTGAAGGATGCGCTCGACAAACAGGGCCGGCCGCTCGATACGGCGCGCTTCAAAGGCGTGCTGCAACTATGCGCGGAAAAGGGCGATTGGGGCAAGCCGCTGCCTGCCGGCCAGGGCCGCGGTATTGCCTGCCATTACGCGTTCCATAGTTATGTGGCGAATCTTGCCGAAGTCACTGTGGCGAATGGTGCGGTAAAAGTGGACCGCATTGTTTCCGCCGTCGATATTGGCGTACCCATCAATCCCGATGGTATTCGCGCGCAAGTGGAGAGCGCAATTGTTTATGGATTGACCGCGGCGTTGAAAAGCGAGATCACAGTGCAGAACGGGCGCGCCGTCCAGAACAACTTCAACAAGTTCGCCACGCTTTCCATGAAAGAGACGCCGTTAATTGAAGTGCACATTGTGCAGAGTACAAAACCGCCAACGGGCATTGGCGAACCGGGTCTGCCGCCGACGGCGCCCGCGTTGACGAATGCGATTTTTGCGGCGACGGGGAAGCGGATTCGCAAGTTGCCGATTCGGCCAGAGGATTTAGCGTAAAACCCGCTCAGCTTAGGGTCGCGGTTCTGTTTCGGAGATTTGCGAGGGGATGTCTTTGGACAGTCCTCGCAAGTTCACGGCGCACCACAGCGTGATGACGATTCCGTATGAATTGACAACCACATTCACGGAATTTTGGAACGGTTCTTTGGCGGCGGCGCTCAGGAACTGATCCGCCGTTAACACCAGCCAGGAAGCGAGTTGAGCCACCATCAGCAGCGCGTAGAAGATCATCCAGACCGAGGTGTTTTTCGGCGGGGTTACTTTCTGCAGGGTCATGCCGCGGCGCATGATCCACAGGAACCCCAGGCAACCGGTAGCGGAGCCCGTGGAGACGGTCACGGTGATGGCCGAGATGAAAAAAAGGCCGGTTGGGTCTTCATTTTCCGGCAGGGACCCCACCCAAAGCAGCCCAAACAAGGAAATGATGATCAGGCTGGCGACGGTTCGCAGCATGGCTAACCGGCGAATGGCGGCAACCGGCTTGGCGATTTCTTCGAAAATATCCCAAACTGCAAGTGGGAAGAGGAGAGACAAGAACAGCGCGCCATAAATCTCCACGCGCGGATACGCTTGGGAGTCATAAAGCAGATTGGCCACATCGAAGACAACGGTGAGGAGGCAGACAAGGGTCAGAAACAGGTAGGTGCGCTGAAGCCGCAGAGCAAGGACGCGGAGCAGCAAGACCAAATCGATGGCGGCTGCGGCATATTCTATCCAGTGATTGATTTGGTTCAACATGGATCGCTATTCCTATTTGAATACATTGCGCTTTCAGGGCCGGTGCCCGGGTTCGCCCGACCCGGCCCTTTGCGGATAAGCCGCCCTCTGCACTTACTGAATAGCCGAGACTGGCTGAACCTGCGTTAGGTCAATCGGCTGGCCCACCGCCACCGACTCTGCGACCAGTGCGGCGCTGGTGCTTTGGATGACGATTTGGGCAAGCTGGGCATACGGGCCCGCTTGCGGAATCGTTTGGGCGACAGCCGCCGCGATTTCGAGTTCCGTCAAAAGGTCGGAGACCGAAATGCCGGCTTGCCCCGCGGAAGTGCGCAGGCGCTTGGCCCGTGCACGGATCTCCGCGACGGCCACGGTCGACGCGCGCATATCTGTTTGAAAGGCGTTCTCAAGCGCTACGATGGCAACCTTGAGATTGCCAATGGCGACGCTCACCTCTGCTTGCGTGCTCGGCGTAAGACGGAATGCCGAGTAGGACGTATAGGCGGCGCTGTAGGCAGTGCTCGCCTGGTTGAACAGCGGCGCATATTTCGGATAGCTGGTGGCCACACTGGTTTGTAAAGATCCGAGTGCGCCGTGCGCTAACAGAAGAGTGTCGTAAGTAGCGCCGTCGAAAGCGTTGAGCTGATTGGGGTGACTCGGCTGGCTGCCGCAAGCGCTGGCAAACACGAGGCTGAGTACCGGCAGCGCGACGGCTGCCCATTTGAATGTTTTGAACATGTATGAGGATTCCTCGGTTTCAGGGTAGGAAGGCGTCAAGCGCGGCTAACGTTAGAATCCGGCTAAGTTATTGAGACTAAAGATAGAAAAAAAAGTCAAAACTGCCGTGACCGGAAAAGTTGGGAATCAAAGGTGCATCGCCATGCGTTTGCGCTATGCTAACGGTTCAGAGCGCGTAGCGTGAGAAAAAGAATGGCCAACGTTTGTCCTTTCCTGGAGGTTGCATGACAGCGCAAGAAGCGTTAGAGTTCGCGAGAAAGAATGATGCCCGGCAGATTGATCTGCGATTTACCGATTTACCGGGACTAAGCCACCATATCTCGTATCCCATCGCCATGCTGGACGAGGGGGCTTTTGAAGACGGTTTCGGTATCGATGGCTCGAGTATTCGCGGTTGGGCGGCCATCAATGAGAGCGACATGCTCATAATTCCCGATCCGGCGACGGCGTTTATGGATCCTTTCGCTGAAACGCGCACGTTGGTGATGGCCGGCGACATTATCGATCCGATCACACGCCAGCATTATGACCGGGATCCGCGCTGGATTGCCAAGAAAGCGGAATTGTACCTGAGAAACAGCGGGCTGGCCGACACGGCTTATTTTGGCGCGGAGGCGGAATTCTTCATTTTCGATAATGTCCGTTTCGATCAAAACGCCCACAGCGGCTTCTATTTCATCGACGCCGAAGAAGGCCGTTGGAATTCCGGCCGCGAGCAGAATAATTTAGGATACCGGCCACGTTATAAAGAAGGCTATTTTCCGGTTCCGCCCACCGATCATTATCAGGATTTGCGCAGCGAAATGGTCGCCACCATGATTGAATGCGGCCTTACCATTGAATGCCATCACCATGAAGTCGCAACCGGCGGCCAGTGCGAAATCGATCAGAAGTTCGACACGCTGGTCAAATCGGCGGACAACATGATGCTTTACAAGTACATTGTTCGCAACGTGGCGTATCAGTATGGCAAGACGGTCACCTTTATGCCGAAACCGCTCTTCGGCGACAACGGCAGTGGCATGCATACGCATCAAAGTTTGTGGTCCGGCACAAAACCGCTGTTTGCCGGCGACAACTATGCCGGACTCAGCCAACTTGCGCTTTGGTACATTGGCGGGTTGTTGCGGCATGCGCGGGCGCTTTCCGCCATCATCGCTCCCACCACCAACAGTTACAAGCGCTTGGTGCCGGGCTATGAAGCGCCGGTGAATTTGGCGTACTCGCGCCGTAACCGTTCGGCGGCGGTGCGGATTCCCATGTATTCCAACAGCCCGAAGGCAAAGCGCGTGGAATTTCGGCCGCCCGATCCCGCATCGAATCCTTATCTCGCGTTTGCCGCGATGCTGATGGCGGGGCTGGACGGCATTATCAATAAGATCGATCCAGGTGAGCCCCTGGACAAGGATATTTATGACTTATCGCCGGAAGAAATGAAGAAGGTGCCGTCCATGCCGGGTTCGCTCGATGAGGCGCTAACGTGTCTCGAAGAGAATCATACGTTCTTGACCAAAGGCGACGTTTTTTCCGAAGAACTGGTGGAAACATTCGTTTCCTACAAACGCAAAGCGGAAGCGGAAGCAGTGCGTCTGCGGCCGCACCCTTACGAATTTGCGCTTTATTACGACATTTAAACCGTTGGTTGATAGCTGCCCAGCACGCGGTGGAAACGCGTGACTTCCGCTAAATGGACAAGGGCATTCTTCACTGCTTTATCGTCGGTTGACCCTAGAAAATCTACGTAGAACATGTACTCCCAAGGGTAGCCCACGAGGGGTCGCGATTCGATTTTTGTGAGGCTTAGGTCGCGTAAAGCAAAGCAAGCCATTACCTTAAAGAGCGTTCCGGGGGTATTGGCGGTCGAAAATACGACCGACGTTTTCCAGGGTTGGCGATTCTGGATCGCTACATTCTTTTGTTTCGTCAACAGAAAAAATCGAGTGTAATTATGGCGATTGTCCTCTATGTTCCGTTTTACAACCACACCGCCATAAATTTTGGCCGCCGCTTCCGATGCGATGGCGGCTGCGCCTGCGGGCCCTTCCTCTTTCAGCATTTTCACGCTGCCCGCCGTATCGTAGAACGTTGTTGCTTCGATAGCTGGGTTCTGTTCGAAAAAGTGACGGCACTGATTCAAGGCCACTGGATGGGAAAATGCTTTTCTCACATCGCGAAATCGAGTGCCGGGCATAGTAATCAATTGGTGTGCAATCCGCACACTGGTTTCACCGCGAATGGGGAATCCATATTGCAGAAGATTGTCATAATTCTCTAAAATACTGCCGTGTAACGTGTTCTCAATAGGAACGACGGCCTGGGTTACTTGGCCGGATTTTAGCGCTTCAAAGATGTCCCGAAAGGAGGGGTAGGGCTTCGCCTGTATCTGCGGCCCTAGCAATTTCATGGCAGCGGCGTGGCTAAAGGCGCCGAGTTCCCCCTGGAACGCTACGCTGTCCTCTTTCGAACGTTTTGTCTGTTTTGGCAGTGTTTTCGCCACGGCACCAGCTTTCAGCGAAAGTATATCCTAACGCGAAAAGGCGCAACTTGTTAGGCGAATTCGGCGCATGCACAGCCACCCCTCGTACCAGTGAGTGAATTTCCGATTGATGATCCTGTATCATTTACTTTGTATCATCAAGATCCGTTCTGAAAACAGAACAGAGCGGCTCCGCTTTCGCAAGCCGTGTAAGCCGTTATTTCAATAACTTAGCGAGGTTTCACCACCTATGCGTGTGCCACGTCTTAATGAACCTGGTCAACAGATGAAAAGAATTCGTGAAAAACTGCTGCTGAAATACCGGGACGTTGCCGAAGCCAGCCAGCGGATAGCCCGGCAGCACGGTAATCCGGAGTTTGCGATTGGCTTGAGCCGGCTAGCCGACATAGAGAACAAGGGCACGGTGCCGTCGATTTACCGCATCTATTCGCTGGGAACCATCTATGGGATGGAGTTAAACCAGATACTCCACATCTTCGGCGTGAATGTTTCGCAAATGCCCGCCGATTCCATGAAGCTCGCCTTCCCGCGGACGAGGCAAGCGAGTTTTGATCCGGACGGGCGCATCGCCGTGGATGTTCCGGTCCACGCCGAAGGTGTTCACGAATTTCGCTCGACCAGTTACCTGAGCCGGCAAATGCATCGTTGGGGAAAACTGCCCATTCTGTTGTTGCAATCGCTCGATCTGCGCAAACAACGCTACGCCTTCGTGGGAACGGACGACTGGTCAATGCATCCGGTGATTCGGCCTGGTTCGTTCTTGCAAATTGACGAAGCGAAGCGGCAAATCAAGCGCGAGACTTGGGTGCATGAATACGAAAGGCCGATTTATTTTCTGGAACATCGGCTGGGCTTTCGCTGCGGTTGGTGCACTCTTACCGAACCATGGCTGATTGTGCAATCGCACCCGGCGTCGGCGGTACCACCTGAAATATTTAAATATCCGGGAGAGGTGGATGTGATTGGACAGGTGGTGGGAGTAGTTATGCGCCTAGATCAGGAGAAGCGACGCCGTACAGGTTCTTAAGCAAGCCAAGGATCGCTTCAAAATCCGAGATGTGCCGCTGCCGTTCAGGTCCTTGCACGGAGGCCGGCACTAAATTCCTGTAAGGCGTGAGGCGCAGCCAAGCATCGACCAGCAGCCGACGATCACCTTGGTCAACAGTGGCGATGTACAACTCAATATCGGCTTTTTTCCGCTCGAGCGATAATCCGATCCAATCCCTAAATATCGTCTCGTGAATTTTCTTCAAATTCCGGCTGACCACGACGCTACTTCCGGGGGCACATCCAAAATGCTCGTAGCGCCCATTGTCCGGGTTGCGTAGACCTGCTAAATAAACGAGGCGACCATAGAAGGTCTCGATCTGCGACAGATCGCGAATCCATAGCGCATCGCTGCCATCGGTCTCGGTCACGCTGTTACGTCCGCTTAGCATTTCTAACGTTCTCTTAATGATACACCGATTCCCAGAGCGAACAAGGGCCTAGGGTACTGATTCCAACGTTTACGTTCTGCCATCGGAAAACATGAGGATTTCGGTCCAATAAACCTAAGTACTAGGCTATCTTAACCCTTCGAGGGTAGTTAGGTATATCCCGAAAATAAAGGAGAATTTACATGAAAAAAGTATTTTGCATGTCTTTTTTGCTATTTGCAACAACATTATGTTTTTCGGCGACCGCTGGAAAATCCGATGACCTCGGGCAGGGAAGCCGATTCACACGAACAACAACCAGCGACATGCCGTTTCCAGTGGCTGGGTGCAAGCTGCCTCCGCAGTTCTGTCCCGACCCGCCCACCCCTCCGCCGGCACAGTAGTCTTTTCCGGCGTAGATTGGTCTTAGACTTGCCCCGTTGCTCGATCTGCCGTACTATGGCTAGTGAGAAAGTCCAGATGAGCAGCTCATGAACGGGTGGATTAACGCAGCTCAGTATTTAACCGTAGCGCTTGCGAGCTTGCTGGTTTACCGCTTGCTTTGGTTGCGGGATCGGCGAGAGCCGGTTTATTGGGTTTTTCTAGCATTTCCCGTCATAAAGCTGTTGGAGACGTTGGCCTATTTGATTTACTCCGGGTGGGGCTTAGGTCACGTTGACTATAGGATTGTTTGGATTCTCTCCACCGCGATCTTAAGCGCATTCTCCTTATGGCTCGTGTATGCGCTTGCCAGAGCGGTGCTGGCTGAACTGCCGGGCATCCTTCATTTCTCCAGGATCTTGTTGAATACCGCTTTTCCGCTGGCGATCTTAATTGCCTTCTCGACGGCACGAAGCGAGTATGGTGTCACGCACGGAGCGAAGTTTAGCGATCCATTAGACCGGCTCATGTTCATTTTTTCTGTCGCAGACCGTGGCATTTCGATGGCTTCGGTTTTGTTGCTGATTGCAATCTTGGCGTTTATTCTTTGGTTTCCGGTGAAAATGTCAAGGAATTTGGCGATATTCTGCGTCGGATTCGTCATTTATTTCGCCTCCAAGACAGGCCTTGAGCTGGTGAACATTTACGCGGCGCCGAGTGCGAAAACCGAGGTCATCCTTAGCAGTTGCGGCAGTCTGGTGCTGATCCTGTGTTTTTTGTACTGGACCGTCTTCGTGGGTCCGAAAGGGCAAACGGCGGAGGTGAGGATGGGCCATAGCTGGCGTTTGGGGGAGCAAGAACGGCTCTTGGCGCAGCTTGAATCTCTAAACGGAGCGCTGATGCGTAACTCGCAGCGCTTGCAACTATGAGGGTTTAGCCTGCGTTTACCGTTTCGACATGAGAATTCTTGCACTTGAGTCTTGAAAGAGTCCTAGTATTCTTGTACTGTAGTGGTACGGAGATTTTTGGACTTTGAGTGCCCCGCTGGTGATAGCCCCGCTTGTACTGTTCTTAACTATATTTCTGGTTCTATTGCCAGTCGTGACCCGGCTTCTCCGCCAATGCCACTTGGCCGACATCACTCCTGAGTGGTTAGAGTCTTTCTCGCCGGTGGCTTACCGGCCGATGGAACTGCTTCTGGCGGACGAAGATTTCAATTTTCTAATCCAGCAGCCCGGGTTTGAGTCTTCGATCAGTAAAAAGCTCAGGCAAGATCGAGTCAGGATCTTCAAGCAGTATTTGCACCGGCTCATCTCGGATTTCAACCGGCTGCATGTGTACGCACGCTATTTGATATCGCAGGGTGAACGGGATCAATCGGTGCTGCTGTCGCGGTTAGTCTGGTTACGGCTGCGGTTTTCGCTTACCGTGTTGCGTATTCAACTGAGCCTCTTCTTAGCGTATTTCGGTCTGCAACCCCGGCTGGTGACGCAGGCCATTGCGCAGTTAGACGAAATGACCGTCTGCTTATATTCCCTCTCCGCGGTCTAAAACATTGAACGCATAAGCCGCGTTCAACGATTGCAAACCTACCAGCCCCTTTTCTACGCCTGCCGTCTTACAAACTTCTTCAATGCCTCTTTTGCCTCTGCATAATCCACAAACTGCCGTTCCGCCCGCTTGAAGTCCGGCGTGTGGACACAGCGCCGCGATCCGCGGCTCTCCGTTGGATAGCTTAAGTGCAGCATCTCATGAAACATCACAAAGCGCACGGCGTTTTCGGGTGCGTAAATGGAATCAAGCGACCGGCTCAATACAATGACGTGGTGGCTTGGATCATAATGGCCCAAAATGGTGCGCGACGGGCGCAGACTCCAACCCAAGGCGGGGGCAGCCAGCGCGCCATTGAAGTATTGCTCATTCAGAGCGGCGAACAGTTGTCTTAAATCGTAAAAGGCCCCTTGCGGCGCGCCATAAGCCTTGCGGCCGCGTTCGCGTTTCACCGAGTGCAAACTATGCCGCATATCCGCCCGGTTCAAATAATGCCGGTATTGCGCCAGGCAACTCTGGTCGGGCGCCTTGCCGAAAAGCTTCGCTAGTAAAACGCTGGCTAATGCCTCCTGAATCGGGGCGGGAGCGCTCTCCAAAAGGTCGCTAATTTCCACCAGCAAGCGGCCGTCTTCTAGGCGGATGCGGCTGTTCGCATTGGCGTATTTCTTATAACGGACCGAAATTTCGGGTACTGGCGTGCGTGGGCGGAGAAGCTTAAAAACGCGCGCGTAGATCTGCTCCACGGTCTCAAAAAACAACGCCGCCTCAAGTTGCATTTTCCCCAAATGTAACATGGAGTTGCAGCAGTTATTTCTAAGTCCATCTGAATTGGTTTGAGGGAATTTTGCCAACCGCCAAAATAAGCGCATTGGGTACGTTTGTGCCCGAAGGGATCTTGACTAACGAACAACTATCGGGCATGGTGGAAACCAACGACGCCTGGATTCGTGAACGCACCGGCATCCGCGAACGGCACATTGCCGAAGCGTCCGTGGCCACCTCCGATATGGCGATCGCCGCCGCGAAAATTGCCCTGGCTCAGCGCGGCATTGCAGCCTCTGAAGTGGGCGTAATCATTCTGTGTTCGGTGACGCCCGATACCATGTTTCCTTCCACCGCGTGCATTGTGCAGAACGCCTTGGGCGCGAGCGGCGCTTGGGGTTTCGATCTCTCGGCCGCCTGCTCCGGCTTCCTCTATGGCCTGACCGTCGCCTCGCAACTGGTATCCTGCGGCGCACACCGTTACGTGTTAGTTCTGGGCGCCGACACCATGTCGCGCATTATCGATTACACCGACCGTGCCACCTGCATTCTGTTCGGCGACGGGGGCGGCGCCTTTCTAGTGGAACCCTCGCAAGATGCCGCCACTGAGGGCGGTTACATAGGACACCTGCATGAAATAGACGGCACCGGCGCGCCTTTCTTATACATGCCGGCCGGCGGCAGTCGTTTACCGGCCAGTGCGGAGACCGTTGCCAAACGCCAGCACTACGTCAAGCAGGAAGGCCAGCAAGTCTTCAAATACGCCGTTAAGAAAATGGCCGACCTTTCCGAAGCGCTCTTGGCGAAACATGGCGTCTCGCCGGCGGACGTGAAGTTGCTGATTCCGCATCAAGCTAACCGCCGCATCATCACCGCTACCGCCGAGCGGTTGGGAATGCCCTTGGACCGGGTGATGATCAATCTGGACAAATACGGCAATACCACCGCCGCCACGATTCCACTGGCGACGAACGACGCGATAGCGGAAGGACGCCTGAAAAAAGGCGATCTGGTTTTATTTGCCGCCGTGGGGGCAGGGTACACCGCCGGCGCTAGTTTGTGGCGATGGGCGTTTTAGCGTTGTCCGGCTTGGGCTTGCCGTCCTGCAACTTTTTATATTCCTGCAGAACGCGAATAATATACTTGCGGGTTTCCAGATAGGGCGGGACGCCATTGTATTTCTGCACGGCCCCAGGACCGGCGTTGTAAGCCGCCAGCGCCAACGCTGGATCGCCGTTGTATTTCAGCAGCAACTCACGCAGAAACTTGGCGCCTCCCAGAACGTTCTCCTGCGCGTCGTGCGCATTGACGCCCAAAATGGCGGCAGTTCCGGGCATCAACTGCATCAAGCCAATGGCGCCTTTATTCGAAACTGCATCCTGCCGCAAGTTGGATTCGATGCGCGCCACGCTGCGCACAAACTCAGGCTCCAGACCTTGCTCCAGCGCCGCCTTCACCAGCATTTCGTCGAACAAAGCGGCGGAATTGACCAGATTGGTCAGCGGTTTGACGGCTGGCGGATCGGGCAGCATGGTAATTTGCGAAATCTGGTTCGAGGGGAATTCCATGGTGCCCCCGCCGGTGCGCAGCACATAAACATCGCCACGCTGGGTGTGCGAATCCGCCGTCAGGCAAAAGCCGGTGTTCAGGCAAACCGATTCGCGCGCCGGTAGCGGCGCGGAAAACAGGCCTAAACCCAAAACCATCCAAACAGGACTCGCTTTGCGCATGACTCTCAATCGCTAATTGGGCCGAGAAATAAACTCATCCGCACCCGCCAAAACCTTCCCGTGCTCTTCCCGCAGAAAAACATGCTCCAAACGTTCCAGAGAGGCCAGCGTTTTCATCGCCTCTTCCGTAATCTCACTGCCTTTGCCGTACCGCGTTTTAAACAGATCAGCAACGTCATGCAACTGTTTCTCGATACCCGACAGGTATCTTGCCATAGCAGCATGCTCGTCGTGGCTCAACGGACTCTGCACGCCTTTTATTGTCCCATAAATCCGGCGAATTCCGTTCGGATTGGTGTAACGCGAGACCCGCCACGCTAAAAATCACGGCCCAAA
>Ga0302319_10023316_pt1 | contig 11063 bp, 6 predicted proteins | sample Bog_T0_2_FD_203319 | JGI IMG/M metagenome (GOLD analysis project Ga0302319, IMG submission 203319) | Peat permafrost microbial communities from Stordalen Mire near Abisko, Sweden - Bog_T0_2 | ecosystem: Environmental > Terrestrial > Soil > Wetlands > Peat | place: Sweden: Abisko, Stordalen Mire...
GGAAGGCCCGGCCCTCCCGCACAAGCAGATCCGGCACAAGCTGAATCAGGAATGGAATGGAGAGAATTCGATGAAGCTAGCGCAACAGATAGGACTCCTGCTTACCGGAACCATGGCCATGAGTTCCTGGTCGCACGCATGGGCCAAGGACAATGATGCAACAGGCACCGGGCCTACCGTGCCGGTACACGAAACTACACCGCAACCCTGGCCTGAACCGCCGAAGGCACCAGCTGGCGCACCGAACGTTGTGCTGATTCTGATTGACGACGTGGGCTTTGGAGCGACCTCAGCCTTTGGCGGTCCAATCTACACGCCGAACTTTGAGCGCCTTGCGGATTCAGGCCTGCGCTACAACGCATTCCACATGAACTCGCTCTGCTCGCCGACGCGTGCGGCGCTGCTCACAGGCCGGAATAATCACCAGGTCGGCTTCGGCTCCATCGCAGAGTCGTCTGCTCCTTATCCCGGCTACAACACCGTTCTGCCCAAGAGCGCGGCGACGATTGCCGAAGTGCTGAAGGAGAACGGCTACTCGACTTCAGCGTATGGCAAGTGGCACAACACACCGATGTGGCAGGTAAGCCCGGCGGGACCATTCGACCGTTGGCCCACTGGTCTGGGTTTCGAGCATTTTTATGGCTTTATTCAAGCTGCGGACAGCCAGTACTATCCGCGCATCTATCGCGACACCACGCCGGCCGAGCCATCGAAGACCCCCAAAGAGGGATACCACTTTACGACCGATATTACCGATGAAGCTATTACCTGGCTGCATCAGCATGACGCGGTTGCTCATGAAAAGCCATTCTTTATTTACTTTGCAACGGGCGCAACGCATGAGCCGCATCACGTTCCGCAGGTTTGGATCGATCACTATAAAGGCCGCTTCGATAAAGGCTGGGACGTGATTCGCCAGGAGGCATTTGACCAGCAGAAGAAACTGGGAGTGATTCCGGCAAATGCCGAGCTGACGCCGCGGCCCGATGGATTGCCTGCATGGGATTCATTGACTGCCGAACAGAAAAAGCTGCTTGCGCACGAGGCTGAAGTGTACGCCGGATACGCGGAGCAGACCGACTTTGAAGTTGGGCGCTTGCTCGATGCGATTCGCGAAGAAGGTCAGGCAGACAACACCGTTGTGTTGTGGATCTTTGGCGACAACGGCGCGAGCGCCGAGGGTGGACTGGAAGGCCACGATGCGCGCGATGTGAAGGGCGTAGCCAAGACTATCGAAGAGCGCGAAGACATCTCCGATCTGCTGGGCAGCGAGCTATACATGAATCACTACGCGGCAGCGTGGGCCTGGGCACTGAACTCGCCCTTCCAGGGAACGAAGCAGGATGCTTCGCATCTGGGTGGAACAACCGATCCGCTGGTCATCAACTGGCCCGGTCACATCAAGGCTCCCGGCGTGCGCGGACAATTCTCGCACGTGAACGATATCGCTCCTACGATTTACGACATTGTCGGCGTGAAGCTGCCCGAGGAAGTGGGTGGCGTGAAACAGATTCCGCTCGAAGGCAAGAGCCTGACTTACACCTTCGATCATCCCGAGGCCCCGACACGGCACACGCTGCAGTACTTTACGACCAGCGGCAATCGCGGCATCTTCAAAGATGGATGGTGGGCAGGCAATCGCTATCACTCCACTTGGGAGGCTGCGCTTCCGGCGACGAACACGGACAAGGACATCGACGTTCATCCATGGGAGCTGTATAACCTGAACGACGACTACAGCCAGGCGCACAATCTTGCCGATAAGAACCCCGAGAAGCTGAAGGAACTTATCAAGGTCTTCGATGAAGAAGCGACGCGCAATCACGCGTATCCGATTTTGCCCGCGCGTTCCTCGCCGCTCGATGCGCAGTTAAAGGGCAAGACAGTCTTCACCTTCCGCTCGGGAGTTGAGCGTCTGCCTCTGCGTTATGCGCCCGGCCTGTATGGCCACGCGTACACGATTGATGCCGATGTTGTGGTTCCCACCGACGGCGCGGATGGCGTGATTGTTGCCGAAGGCGGCGTACTGGGCGGGTTGAGCCTGTTTGTGAAGGACAGCCGCGTTTACTACGAGGTGAACGTGGGCAACGACCACTCCGACCAACTGGTGGCCGGCTCGACGCTGCGGCCTGGACTGGCGCACATCCAGTTGGACGTGACTCCCGAGTCGCAAGTGGCCCCGGCAACCAGCAGTGCGCAACAGTTGACTACCCGCGGACCGGTGGCCGGCGACGTGAAATTGTCCATCAACGGATTGCCCGAGGGTACGGCGCATTTCTCCGGCATCTATGGTTCCGGCGAGTCGCTGGACGTTGGCAGCGATCTTGGCTCACCGGTAAGTCTGGAGTACAAGACGCCCAACCGGTTCACGGGAAAGATCGACAAAGTGACCATTACGCTCCAATAGGTCCGACTTGCAATTGCGTGCGCCGGCGCGAACACTCGAATGCCGGCGCAGCGATTGAAGGTCGCAGGCCTGAGTTACAACCAACTAACCGAGTTATTACTGGATGACTCAGTCGAAATAGGAGTTCGATGAAAGAGACAAACGTATTGAAGGCTTTGACGTCAGCGCTGATTCTCGCAATCGGTGCGAAATCCTCGCTGATTGCTCAAGTGGCGCAGCCGTACCAAGGGGTGGTTGGCAGAACCCTTGCCGAATCGAAAGAATGGTGGCCGGAACCAGCGAAAGCACCTGCCGGCGCCCCGAACGTGGTGTGGATTCTGATCGACGATGTGGGCTTTGGCGCGTCCGGCACATTCGGCGGCCTGATCAATACGCCCACGTTCGACAGCCTGGCGCAAAATGGCTTGCGCTATACAAACTTCCACACTACCGCAATCTGCGCTCCCACCCGCTCGGCGCTCTTGACTGGACGCAACAGTTCATCTGTGCACGAAGCTGGATTTTCGCACACGGTGATGTCCGCCGGATTTCCCGGCTGGGACGGACGCGTGCCTCCCACGGCTGGTACGATCGCGGAGGTCCTGCGCGACAACGGCTACAACACCTTCGCAGTTGGCAAGTATGGCATCACACCGGACGAAGAGGCGACCGATGCTGGTCCATTCGATCACTGGCCGACCGGCAAGGGCTTCGATCACTTCTTTGGCTTCCTCGGTTCGCAGACGGACCAGTATCATCCCGACCTGGTGGAGGATCAAGCGCATGTCCGTCCTGACGGCCGCCACCTGAGCGACCAGATCACCGACAAGGCAATCTTCTATATCGACCGCCAGAGGAAGGTCGCGCCGGACAAGCCCTTCTTCCTCTACTACGCGCCTGGCGCAACTCATGCCCCTCACCAGGTCGATAAGTACTGGAGCGACCAATATAGGGGCAAGTTCGACGAGGGCTGGGACGTTTACCGTGAGAAGGCATTCGAGCGCCAGAAGCAACTCGGTGTCATCCCGGCCAACGCCGTGTTGCCAGATCGTAATCCAAACATCAGGGCCTGGGATTCTCTGACGCAGGAAGAGAAGAAACTCTATGCGCGCTTCATGGAAGTCTATGCAGGCTATTTGACCTACACGGACTTCGAGATCGGCCGCTTGGTCAATCACCTGAAAGAGATCGGACAGCTCGACAACACACTGATCTTCATTTCGATCGGTGACAATGGCGCTAGCAAAGAAGGCACTTTAAACGGAACCGTCGATCAGAGTTTAGTGGCCAAGCCCGTGTCGGAACAGGCAAATATCGACTACAACCTGAATAAGATTGGAGAGATCGGAACATCCTCTGCCACCAATGGAAATTATCCGCTTGGCTGGGCGCAGGCCGCCGACACTCCATTCAAGTTCTGGAAGCAGGATGCGAACAGCGAAGGCGGAACGCACAATCCTCTGATCGTCTACTGGCCAAAAGGTATCAAGGACAAAGGTGGCATTCGTTACCAGTACAGCCATGTGATCGACCTTCTTCCGACCACGCTCGATCTGGTTGGCATCAAGGCCCCCGCCGAGATTCGCGGCATCAAACAGCAGCCGATTGAGGGCTTCTCCTTCGCCGATTCGATCAACGATGCCAACGCTCCCTGGCATCACACGCTGCAGTACTACTACATTTTTGGCTCGCGGTCGATCTACGACAACGGATGGAAAGCCGAGCTGGCTTACCCAAGCAGCTTTATCACTGGAATTGCCCACAGCGGCCAGGTTTTCGATGAGAATGCGTGGGAACTCTACAACCTGAAAGACGATCCCACCGAGCGCATCGACCTGGCCAAACAGTACCCCGAAAAACTGGCTGCACTGAAAGCTGAGTTCGAAGAGCAGGCCAAAGCTCATAATCTCTATCCGTACATCACGTGGGACGACGTGCTGAACGGGCGAATTCACCGTACCAAGGACTCCAAGTCATTGCTAGAGGAGTTTCAGAATGTAACCAAGGCCGGTGATAACCAATAGCTTTGGCGTCTTGCCCGATTCGTGTGCCAGCGAGGTCATTCGGTTGGTGTTGAGAGGTGAGGACTTCCTGCACCGGTCAGAGCGTTCTCGACTGGTTTAGGTTGCAGTCGGTTCGCATTAAGCCGCGAACTGACTGCGTGAGTCGACCTGGAGAGGTGGCGCAGAGCCTTGCCGGCAACAGGCAACCACTTCGCGTCAGCCGCTGACCGCAAACGGTCAAGGTCGAACTGGTGAATTAACTTCTTTAACCCGATCCTGTCCGGTATTTGTTTCTGCCGGACAGGGCGACTTTCATTTGACTATCATCGTGAGAGCTAGTTGCAGAGGAAATGATTATGTTTTATAAAATTCCCGCAAACCTTCCCGCAGAACTCGACGAGTTGGATTCTTACATTGCGCGCTTCCAGCGTGGCGACATCGACGCCGCAACTCTGAAGGTGCGGCGCGTGCCCTTTGGCTGCTATGAACAGCGTGAGGACGGCACATATATGGTGCGCATTCGGACCACGGGAGGCGCGCTTACACCGGTGCAGTTGCGGAGCATTGCGGAGATCTCCTCGCGCTACGGCAGCGACGCAATTCACATCACCACGCGCCAGGAATTTCAGATTCACGATATTGCGCTCGGAGATGTCCTTGTCGTCATGCGGGAACTCCTCAAGGCCGGTCTTGCCTCGCGCGGAGGCGGCGGAAATACAGTGCGCAATGTTCTTGTGTCTCCGGACGCGGGTGTCGGCATCGATGAGGTCTTCGATCCAAGCCCGCATGCATTTGCATTGACCAGCAGATTGATAGCAGAGCCGGATTCATGGCTGCTGCCGCGCAAGTTCAAGATCGCTTTTTCCAACTCACTCGCCGATAGTGCCTACGCAGAGTTTAACGATCTTGGATTTGTCGCCCAAATACGCGATGGGCAGAAGGGATTTCGCGTGTATGTAGCTGGCGGGCTCGGCGCAAAACCCGAGGTCGGGCATTTGCTGCACGAATTCATTTCCGCAGATGATCTTTATCTCGTCACCAGTGCCGTCAAGCGTTTCTTTGACAAGCACGGCAACCGCAAGAATCGCAATGCAGCACGTCTCAGGTTTCTGTGGAAGACCCTTGGCCAAATGCGATTCCTCGAGCTCTACAGAGAGGAGTTGCTACAGGTTCGCAGGGAGAATCCGGAGCCGTTGATTGTTGAGGATGTGCCGCAATCCAGCGACCTTCCGCCTTTTGCTCCCGAGCAGGATTACTCTCCGGAGTTTCATCAGTGGAGGTATCGCTATGTCGAGAATCAGAGAGATTCCGAATTGTTTTCGATCCGAATTCCGTTTTTCCTCGGTAATGTGAGCAATGCATCCGCCATTCGGCTGGCGGAGTTTCTTGAGCCCTTCGGAAACAATGTGCTGCGCGCCACGTTCGGACAGAACCTCAGGCTTCGCAATATTCCCAAGAGTTATCTCGCAAGTGTATTCCACGTGGTTCGCGAAGTGACCGGGCTTTCCGGCAGCCCGCGCCTTATCGGCGATTCGATTGCCTGTACCGGCGCGGATACATGCAAGCTAGGCATCTGCCTTTCAAAGGGCGCATTGTCCGCAACCGAGGAGCGATTGAAGAATTCCACGCTCGATCTCAACCAGATAGAAGATTTCCGGCTCAATCTTTCCGGCTGCCCTAATACCTGCGGACAACATATGTTGGCCGACCTCGGCTTCTTCGGCAATGTTGGCCGCAACGGACAACATATGTTCCCAGCCTACATGGTTGTTGCCGGGGCTGAAATTGGCGCTGGCAAGGCCCGCCTGGCAAGACAAATCGATCGTGTGAGTGCGCGCGATCTCCCGGAGTTCGTGCATGAGGTCTTAAAGCTGTGGATACTGAGGAAGAATGACTACCCGTCATTTGCAGGCTATATCGACGGTGAGGGCACACAAGAGATTCGAGAGATCGCCGGCCGCTTCCGCGAGATTCCAGCCTACAGCGAAGACCAAAGCTACTATTACGATTGGGGTGCAAATGAGCCCTTCTCGCTGGTGGGCAGGGGCGTTGGTGAGTGCTCGGCAGGACTCTTCGATCTCATCGAGGTCGATCTCAAGGGCGCAAGACAGCTACTTGAAGAGTTTCGCTCCGGCGCTTTCGAGAGCGAGGAAGCACTCTATGCCATCACGCTCCGTAGCGCTCGCGCTTTGCTGATTACACGTGGCATTGAAGCGCCAACCGATGCGGCTGTATTCGAGAGCTTTGCCAGGCACTTCATTCAAGCCGGGTTGATCGACAAGAGTTTCGAGGCCGTGATCGCAGCGGCGAAAGAGAAGAAAACAGATGCCCTCAACCAGCTAGAGGAAGAAGTCATCGCATTGCTCAACGCTGTAGAAGCCCTCTATCGAAGCATGGACAACTCGCTCAAGTTCCCCGCAGAAGCAAAGATACCGGCTTAAGGGAAAGCGGGCCGGAGACCTGTCACTATGTCGAAGCCCCCATCGCCAGAAAGCACTGGAGCGATTTTTGGCATTTGAGCGGTCCGGATATACGGGTCTTATGCTCTATCAAATAATGAAATGGAGTGACCAGAGGCACAGAATCCGGGACGCGTGAACAGCTAAATTTCTTCCTGTGGACAATGTTCCATGATACGAGATACATTTCTGAGACAGTGAGCGATTGAATAAAGCGAGCGCTCAGCCGATGAGAAGGTATTATGCTGACGGCCGGCCCCTTGTCCGATCGACGTTGTTGCCTGGATCGATGTAATGTCCTGGGACGATGTCGAATCACCGTGCGATTTCTCATTCTGGTGCTTGTTATTGCACTTTCTCGAGCCATTGCTGTGCAAGCACAACAAACAAAAGAGGTAATTGGGTTCCGGTTGCGCGACGGCTATCTGATGGTTGTTCAAGTCAAGGTGAATGGCGCCGGTCCGTTCAGTTTCTTGGTGGACACCGGCACCACCCGAACCGTCATTGACCCTGACCTTGCTCGGCAATTGCAAGCTACGTCCGCCGGAGAAGTTGCCGTTACCACGGTTCTGCATTATCGGCAGGACAAGCTCGTCCGGTTGCAGGATGTGCGGCTCGGCGAGGCTTCAGTTTTCGGCTTGGGGGCAATCGTGGACAAGCTTACCCGGCAGAAAATGTTAGCTCACGGAATTCGCGGCGTTTTGGGTGAAGATTTTCTCTCCAAATTCGACATTCTCATCGACTATAGAAAGCGCCTGTTAAGCCTTAACGAGCCAGCTCCCTTCGGGGAGCGATGTCGATTCGAGACAATTGGCCAATATCAAGGCGCTCCAACAACCAACCGCCTCCTAATTGGCGTGGAGTTCCTGGAGGTGAGCGGTGAAAAGGTCCAGCTTCAGTTGGACACCGGCGCAAAGACGCCAGAGTTGTTCCCCGTCAGTCATGATTCTCATCCGTCCCAGCCCTGGGGCGGATCCATGGCCACCAGCAGCGGTGCGAACGGAATCATAGTCCATTCCAACATCACCCTGAGAATTGGCGCGACAAAAATCCCCGGCCTGGATGTCGTTCAGTCCCGCCGTGCGGTCGCGTTCGACGCGGCGGGCCTGTTGCCCGCAGCCATCTTCCACAGAATCTATATAAGCCACTCGGGTGGATTTGTGGTGCTGAATCCCACCGAATGAGAATCGGTTGCCTTCAACGTTCGTGCCAAGGCGCCTGCAATGAGTGGCGGTTGATTCGACGGTATCAGTTCCGTTGCTACATAAAGCCGCGAACCATCCGGAGATAGAGTCAGACTGGGCGCTACATCGCCGGCTGGCAATTGCCAGAGGGTTTCAGGATGAGTAACTCTGCCCTCGGCATCTGCGGCGACGGAAACGATCCCGACGCCGCCACGTCGTCCTTGCACCCTTCCATACTCGTTTGCCGCGAATACAAACGTTCCGTGGTCCGATCATCAGTTCGCGGACTGTGTATAGCCTTCTGCCGAGACCTTGTCAGTACCTTGGCAATTTGGGGTCGACCTCGTCTGACCAGGCTAAAATGCCCCCGGCGAGATTGGCTACTTTCGGGTAACCAGATTGTTTGAGAAACTCGGCGATTCTCTGACTGCGTCCACCAGCCTTGCAGTGGACTACAATCTCCCGGTTGCGGTCAATCTCGCCAATGCGCTGAGGAACATCGTTCTGGGGAATCAGTTTGCCACCGATGTTTGCAATTTGATATTCGAATGGTTCACGAACATCGAGGATGAATAAGTCCTCTCCACCATCGATCCGCCTCTTGAGATCCTTCGCAGTCAATTGCGGGATTCCGTTCTTCATCGCACTTTGCTTTTCACTTACGGGTTCGATACCGCAAAACTGCTGGTAGTCGATCAGTTTCGTAACAGTTGGGTTGGCGCCACAAACCGGGCATTCGGGATTCTTGCGAAGCTTCAACTGGCGAAAGCGCATGGTGAGCGCATCCACAAGCAACAGGCGGCCAATCAATGGCTCGCCAATTCCCAGGATCAGCTTGATCGTCTCGGTCGCCTGGATAACGCCAACCAATCCGGGCAGAATGCCCAGAACTCCACCCTCGGCGCAACTCGGTACCAGGCCCGGAGGAGGAGGTTCTGGATAGAGGCAGCGATAGCATGGACCATCTTTCGTGGCGAAGACGCTGGCCTGACCCTCAAAACGGAAGATCGATCCGTACGCATTAGGCTTGCCCAGTAACACGCAGGCATCGTTAACCAGGTAGCGCGTCGGAAAGTTATCGGTGCCGTCGGCAACAACGTCATAGTCCTTGAGGATATCGAGTGCGTTTGCACTCGTTAGGAGCGTGTCGTGTTTCCGAACATTGAGTGTTGGATTCAGAGCCTTGAGCTTCTCTTCCGCAGAGTCAAGTTTTTTGCGGCCGATGTCGGCGGTCGAGTGAATAATCTGGCGCTGCAAATTGCTGGCGTCGACAACGTCGAAGTCCACAAGACCGAGAGTGCCGACGCCGGCAGCTGCCAGGTACAACGCAAGCGGCGAACCAAGCCCGCCCGTTCCCACGCAAAGCACGCGCGCGGCTTTCAACTTACGCTGACCTTCTACGCCTACCTCCGGCAAAATCAGGTGGCGCGAGTAACGCGACAGATCGTCCGTCGTCAATTCGGGCAATTCAATTGGTAATGTTGCATTCGCCATAATCCCTCATCTGGATAGTCGTTCGTGTTCGTTTAGTGGGGTGTTGCCGCGTCAATGGTGCTCCCGTAAACTCGGCTAGCATCCTCCGGCGATCGACGGAATGATGGAGAGAGTGTCGCCAGCCGAAACCTCCGTGGCTTCCTTTGCCGGCAGATAGCGCACATCCTCATCGTTCAGATAAATGTTCACAAAGGCGCGCACCTTGCCTTCGCTCGTGAACAGATGTTTACGCAAGTCGGGATGTGACTGAGTCAGCTCATCCAATGCTCCTGCGATTGTGCCGGCGTTGACTTCCACGGCGTCCTTGCCTCCTGCGAATGGGCGCAATGGCGTGGGGATGAAAATGGTCATTTCTTCAATTCCTCTCTCAGACGTTTTGAAATTCACTTGCAATGTGTATGAGCTTTCTACTAACTTGCCAGCTCATTCACATCGATCGGTTCCAGCTCGAATTGCTTGTTCTCTTCGGTATCTCCTGCCAACCGGAATGAATTGGTTTGAGCAGCTACTCCCTTCGCCACTGCAGTGATGACGTAAGAGCAGCCCAGCCAGTGGGCCTCGGCAAAGTCGGTTTGCGACCATTGCGCGGGATGGTCCGGATGAGAGTGATAGAACCCGGCGATGCTCAAACCCTGACCCCGCGCTTCCCGCTCAATCTTCACGAGTTCTGCCGGAGAAATCCGATACCGGTTATGTGCCGAATCGGTTCGCGTATTGCCGGCCTTAACCGATGCCTCGATCAACCAGCCTTCGGGTGTTGTGCGCCCCAGCAGCGCGCCGCAGCACTCGTGCGGATAAGTCTCTTCGCCGTGCTTCCGAATCGCATCGTAAACTGTCTTGTCAATCCGCAATACAGTCATTGCTCCTCCCAGAACCGTTCGCTCAGATACTTATCTGCCGAGTCCGGAAGCACAGTAACGATCACCGCACGGCGTCCGCTCGCGGACTCCTCGCGGGCGATCTGCATGCTGGCAACCACGGCTGCCGCGGCAGAGATGCCCACCAGCAGGCCCTCCTCGCGGGCAAGCTGCTTCGCCATTTCATAGGCGGCCTCGGTTTCCACCGTCAACTCGCGATCGGCAAGACGAGGATCGTAAATTGCCGGCACAATCGATGTGGCCATATACTTCAGTCCTTCCAGGCCGTGAAAGGGCGAATCAGGTTGAAAGCTGATGCACTGAACCTCTGGGTTCAGCTCTTTGAGCCTGCGAGTGGTGCCCATGAATGTCCCGCTGGTGCCGAGTCCTGCAACAAAATGAGTCACACGGCCCTCGGTCTGCCGCCATATCTCGGTCCCTGTAGTTTGATAGTGAGCCTTCCAGTTGGCGTCGTTCGAATATTGATCCAAATAGCAGAAGCGCACTGGGTCATTGCCGGCCAACTCGCGTGCGCGTCGAATAGCACCATCCGAACTTTGATCTGGGTCGGTCCATTCCACTTGCGCTCCGTAGACCTTGAGAATGCGCTTTCGTTCCGGTGACACATTGGATGGCATCGCCAGCCGCACAGGAATTCCCTGTGCCGCGCCTAACATGGC
>Ga0302319_10023319_pt1 | contig 11062 bp, 8 predicted proteins | sample Bog_T0_2_FD_203319 | JGI IMG/M metagenome (GOLD analysis project Ga0302319, IMG submission 203319) | Peat permafrost microbial communities from Stordalen Mire near Abisko, Sweden - Bog_T0_2 | ecosystem: Environmental > Terrestrial > Soil > Wetlands > Peat | place: Sweden: Abisko, Stordalen Mire...
GGTCGATGCGCTCACCTGATGGCTCATTCCGCACAGCGCCGTCGCCGGCCCGCTGGGGTAACGCGATCCGCCTATTTCCGGGCGTTTCCGAAGCAAGAAACATGCCAGCTAATTCGACTCTGTCAAATTAGTGGCAGATGCGCACGGCGAGCGGGGACACGCGGGCGACGGACCATCCGCTGACACGGATCGAGCGGCCTGACATGCCAGGGCGGAGCATTTCCAACATGGCCGGACGGAGCGCGCCGATGCGCTTTTCACCGGCCGGGCCGTGCAGGGTGGCGGTTCCGTCAGCCATGCCGATGGCCAGCGCGTCGTAGCCGTCGAGCGACCTTAGGGTATGCGCCAGAGTGACGCCACCGCTTTCGTTGATTATCAGGTCTATCATCTGTCCCCCCGCGGACCGCCTGGCGCGGCGGCGCTTCTCCAGAATACGCCAGGGTTGGCATGGGACAACGGCTGTGCGCCGCGGAGGTGGTCACGGTGCCGCGTCCGGCGCGGTCGGGCCGTCCGGGACGTCCTCCGGGAGGGGTATCGCGGAGCCGGGCCAGCAGCGGCGCCACCGGGTCTGCGGAAGGATCCGGAGCGCGGCCCGCCGCAATCCACATGGCGTGGAAGCCTTCATTGGCGGAGAGCGCGTCAGCGGCGGTTTCCGGCCAGGCCACGGTGTCCGCGGCGGCTTTCAGCCTGGCGTAGGCGTGGATGCCGACCGGGGACATGCGGGCCAGGTCCCCCGCGGCGAGGCGGAGCAGTGCGTGCGCCGCCGCAGCCATTTCGGCCGCCGCCGGCGCCGCCGAAGCGCAGGCCACGCGAATCTCCGGGCCGTCGACCGTTCCCCGGGGCTCTCCAAAAGTGTTGTCCCAGCGGACGTGTGCCAGATGGCCGCCGATTTCACCGGCGAGCACGCCCTCCCGGATGCGGATTTCGGCGATCGCCAGGTCGCCGGGAGCGAAAACCCATTTGCTTTGGGGATCGTGGAGGTGGCTGCGTTCGGCCACCAACCCGGGCAACGGCGTGTATGCCGCGCCCCATGGGGCCGTGTGCGCCGTGCCCTGCCAGACCTGGCCGCCCGCGCTGATCGCGTGGGCGGCCACCCACGCTGGTCCGGAAGAGGGGACGAAAACCGCGCCGTCCACGCAGACGGCTTCAGCCATCCACATGCCGCGGTAAAGCCGGATGGCATCGTCCGTGTCGGTCTCCCTCGCTTCCTGCCAGTCGTCCGGACGGGTGATGACGCGGGTGCGCACCCGCCTTGCGAGGAAAGGCCAGACCACATCGGAGTCCGCTGCCCTGGCATGCGCGGCAAACGCCAGCATCGCCCGGTCGGCATTCTCCGCGGTGACTGCCACAGGCCCTTCCGCGGTTGGCACATACAGCGACCGGACGAGACCGTTGCCGATCCGGCGGTAGGCATGCTGGAGGCCGTCCGACGTGGTGGCGCGCATCGCCAGCGGCGCCTGTTTCGTGCCCACGGCGCGCACCCGCACGGGCACGCCAGCCAGGAATGACGCCGGGCGGAACCCGTGTTTGCGGTAACCGCGCACCATGGCCTGGACCGGAACGGGCGCCCCGAACAAAATTGCCATCATTCTTTCCTTGCCAACCGCCGCTAGCGACCCGGAGCGCGGGGCGCGGCGGCCTCCTCCGGGGCGGGCAGGAATTCCCCGGCCGGGCACGCCGCCAGCCAGGCGGCCAGCGGTGATGCTCCCCGGCGCCACGGCAGGCGGCCCGGAAAGGAGGCGGCGAGCCGCTGGTCCAGATCCCCGAGGGCGGCACCGAGGCGGTCCCCTGACCCGGGGGTTCCGGCGGTGACAGCGCGGCAGGCATCCTTGACCCCGGCGCAGGCGCGCATTCCGTCGCCGTCGAGTTCCACGATCAGGTGGGCGCCCTCCTGGATGGTGCGGCCAGCAATCCTGGTGAGCGCCTCGCCCTTGATCAGCGCGGCAATCTCCGGGCTGCATCGGCCGAACGCTTCCGGCCGCGGAATATCCGCCTGCCAGGCGAACACAGGCTCACCGAGAACCTCCTGTCGGCGGAATGGGTGCTCCCGCATCCACCCGATGCGCCGTGCCGCATCGGCGTAGGCACCCGCAAGGCGGTCGCCGCGCAGCAGTGTGTTGCCCACGCTCCACGCCCCCCAGGCAATCTCGCCGCAGGCCCAGCCGAACTCGGGTCGGGGTGTTATATATGCGTGGGCGGTATTCTCAACCCAGTTTTTTTGCCCGACCTGCCACCCCGGCCCCAGGGACGGCAGGTGCAGAACCCCGTCCACCAGGGCGGCCCCAGCCTCCATAGTCCTGACAAGGACAGTGGTGGCGCGGTCGCGGGTGTCCGAGACCCAGTCGCGCGCCGCATCCCCGGCCTCCCGTTCGGTCAATGCGCCGTCTCCCGCACCTCGCTGGCGGTCCGGGAGGAGGTTCCATTTCCGCCGCAGACCCTGCCCGGGCGCCGCCCAGGCATCCAGGTCAGCCTGGACGGCGCGGAGGCCGGCAACGGGACGGTGTCCGTCCGCCAGGGGCGTGGTCATCCCGGCCGAATAGGGCCTGAGCAGGCCGCCCCCGAAGGTACGGTATTCCAGCCTGATGCGGGTTCCGTCCTGTTCCTGGCGCCTGTTCTCGAGCACGGCGGCGACAGGCGCATCGGCAGCGGACAGATCGGGAATGCGGGCCGCCACCTTGCCGATCACGGTCACCCGCTCGGGTTTGCGGCAGCGGTGCCTGACAATTTTCATGCTATAAACGAACGGAATTTCGAGAATGGCCACGGCCCGCTCCTGATGATCAGTCGGCAGGATGCCACAGGTTCTGGCAAGCTTCGGGCGCCGGCATGGCTTCTCCCGAAGTTCCCGCTCCCGCGGATCGCGTGGCGCGCCCGGCATTGGGCAGATGCCGCCATTTCCCTGGCGTTGCCGCTGGCTTGGTGATCCCAGCCAGCCAGGAAACCGATAACCCGCTGCGGACGACCCTCTCCGTTCGCCCCGTGCCGCCGCGATGAATGTGATCGGCATGGTTCCCTCCCGGCACCTGTGAGCCGTCACACGCCCAAAAACGTTAACATGCACGCTAACGTTTTTGTGCGTGTGACGGCTCACATGGCAGACAGCAAGGCCCGGCGCAAGGGTTCTTTTTCCTTGCCACGCGAAAGAAAAAAGCCGAAGAGACTGGCCTTCGCTTGCAGGCCCAGGGGGTTCCATGGGATCGTATCACTCATATTTTCCTTGGGCGGGCATAACATGAAGCCATTCCTGAAGTGGGCCGGCGGCAAGAGCCGCCTGGTGCCGCGGATAGCGCCGCTGCTGCCGCCGTCGGAGCGGCTCATCGAACCGTTCGCCGGGTCGGGGGCTGTGTTCATGGGGATTGTCCGCAGGGAATATCTGCTGACCGACGTGAACGCCGACCTCATAGCCCTCTACCGCGCACTGGTCAGCGAACCTGTATCCTTCATCGAAAGGTGCCGGGCACTGTTCGTTCCGTCGAACAGCGAGCAGGGCGCCTATGCGGCCCTGCGGGAACGCTTCAACGGCCTTGAGCAGGGCGACCCGGACCGGGCGTCCGTGTTCGTCTACCTGAACCGCCACTGCTTCAATGGCCTCTGCCGGTTCAACGCCAAGGGGCGCTTCAACGTGCCATTCGGCAGGCCAGCGACGGCCCCCTATTTCCCCGAGCGCGAGATGCTGGCGTTCTCGGCCAAGGGCAGTAGCGCCACGTTCGAGGCCAGGAGCTTCGAGTGGGCCATGGGCCAGGCGAGGGCAGGGGATGTGGTCTACTGCGACCCGCCCTACGTGGCGCTCTCGGAGACCGCGAGCTTCGACGCCTACGCCGCCGGTGGTTTTTCCTTCGCCAGCCAGCAGGAGCTGGCGCGGCTCAGCGCCGCGCTCGGCCAGCGCGGGATTACGGTGGTGGTCTCGAACCACGATACGCCGGAGACCAGGGCTCTCTATGAGGGGGCGCTGCTCATCGAGCTGAATGTCCGCCGTTCAATCAGCGCGGACGGCGGAAAACGGGGAAAAACCGCGGAGCTGTTTGCGGTGTACGGCCCCGCAACCCCGGCGGCGGTGGCGCTGAACCTGGCACAGTCGTCCGGTGACGCCGGGCAGGATGACCTCGCAAGGAAATCCGCGCCTGAGCTGGCGGAGGCTGCGTAGCCGCCCGGAATACGTCCTCTCGCTTGCCAGCCGGCCTGGAATTCTGATGGCACAACCCAAGGACGGGAACAGTGCCATGAACTCCAGCAGCAGACGGATCACCGCGCCCCAGCCGGCGTCAAACGCATTCCCGCAGGCCGACAGCCTGCCGCGGATGCTTGACGTGCTGGCGTTGGCCGGGCGCAATCCGAAGCTCGACGAAAACAGCCTGGCCGAGATTTTCGGGATCACCCCGCGCCAGGGATCCTACTATTACGCGGCGGCCGCCTATGTCGGCCTGACATACAAGCGCGGCGGCTGGATCAAGCCAACCCAGGCCGGCGAGGGTGTGAACCGCATCCAGGACGAGGATGCCCGCCGTTCCGCGGTGTTCGAAATGGTCATGGAGCTGCCTGTCTTCCGCGAAGCGGCGATCCATGCCGCGGAGTATGGCTGCCTGCCGCCGGTGGAAGAGCTCACGGCATGGGTGATGGCCGAGGACAGCAAGGTGAACGCCACGACCGCAGCCAGGCGCGCCGAGACGGTGGACTCCTGGATCCGCTTGGTCATGCGCGAAGCCCCGGATGTGATCGCGGAACTCCCCGTGGGTCCGGCGATGGCACCCGGCTGAGCCTTCCGTCCCGGCGCCCGCCGCCGCAAGAAAACATGCTGCCGGCGGCGGCGCCCATGGGTGAGGCTGGTTTTCCTTGAAGGAAAAGGAGAAACCAGTTTCCATGGGGCCAGAATCGAAGGTGCAGACGGATGACAGACGAAGCGGGCGCCACGCCAGGGTGGCCATGCGCGCGCCCGCTGGTCAAGTGGGCAGGCGGCAAAAGAGGGGAGCTTGACGTGATCGGGAGGGCACTGCCCACCCGCATCGGAAGGCTGCTGGAGCCGTTTGCCGGCGGCGGTGCGGTGCTGTTCGCGGCACCCGCATGCATCCCGGCAGAAGCCAATGACCTCTGCGCCGACCTGATCGGGCTGTATCGGCTGTGCCAGGGCCAGGATGCCGGACTGCTGGCAGCCATGGAAGCCATTATCGCCGCGTGGTCGTCTCTCGGCGCGGTTGCCGCCGGCCCCGGACTCCACGATGCCGAGATGGCGGAGGGAGCCGCGGCGGCCTGCGCGCCCCTGGCGGCAATCGATCACGACATCCCGGCGGCGGCTGGCCGGTGGGCGCTCGTGGCGCTGGCCCGCAAGCGGCTGGCGCTGGCCAGGATCGCCGACGCCGGGACAGAGCCTGTTGAGCCTGAAAAGCTGCTCTCCAGCGCGCTCCGGTCGGCCGCCTATACCGCGATCCGGGACGCCTACAACGGATCCGGCCTGGATGCCGCTGGCAGGGCGGCAGTTTTCTGGTTCATCCGCGATTTTTGCTACTCTGGCATGTTCCGCCAGAACGCCAGCGGCGCCCTGAACGTCCCGTATGGCGGGATGAGCTATGACCGCCGTTCAATGGAGACGCGTCTGGCCCAGCTGCGCGGCACCGCCACCGCGGAACGCCTTGCAGCCGCGGTTTTCCACTGCGGTGACTTTGCGGCATTCCTGACACGCGCCAGGCCGCGACGGAGCGATTTTGTTTTCCTCGACCCCCCGTATGACGCGCGTTTCTCGGCGTACGACGGCAACGCGTTCGGGCAGGCTGACCATCTGCGGCTCGCCGCGTCGCTGCGGGACCTGCCGTGCAGGTGGATGCTTGTCATATCGGAAACACCCTTCGTGCGCGACGCCTACTGCGGCCTCCCGGGCGCGCGGGTTGCCAGTTTCGCCAAGCTTTACGGCGCGAACATCAAGCAGAGGTTCACCCGCCGGGCCACCCATTTGCTGATCACCAATTATGACCACGCCGGGCTGGCAGCGGACGGGGACTTCCCGGAGCGCCTCCAGGCCGTGGACGTCAGGCAGGCGGCGTGATCCCTGGAATTCCGGCGGTGGCCAGGCTATTGTTGGCGGGCGGGATTCCTGCGGCGACTTGCCCGGCCGCGTGTCAGGCAAGCGCGGTGGCTACCCGGCGCCCAAAAGTTCCGGTTGCCGGCCACATCGACCCCGTCAGGGAGGCTGCCTCCGGGCCGCTTCCCTGTTCTTTTGGCGGCAGATCACTGGCTGGGGGCGTGCCCCACAGCCAGTGATCTGCCGCAGCAAGGCAACCGCGGAAGCGGCCGGCCGCGGGGTTCCAGGCCAACGGCCGTGTTATACGGACACAGGAACCACCGTCACTGCAGGACCGCCATGCCCACGGATGCCGCCATCGACAAAGCAAAAGCCGTTCTGCGCGGAACCTTCGGCTACGGTGAATTCCGCAGCGTGCAGGAGCGGGTGATCGGCCGCGCGCTGGACGGCGGGAACAGTCTGGTCCTGATGCCGACCGGCGGCGGAAAGTCCCTGTGCTACCAGATTCCGGCGCTCGTCCGCGATGGCGTTGGCATCGTCGTCTCGCCGCTCATCTCCCTGATGCAGGACCAGGTCGGGGCGCTGCGCGCCAAAGGCGTGGAGGCGTCCGCCATCAGCTCGGCGATGTCCGCCAGTGAGGCCACCGCCGCGGAACATGGGGTGATCTCCGGACGGATAAAGCTGGCCTACGTTTCCCCGGAGCGGCTCGCCACGCCGCGGTTCATGGACATCCTCGACCGCGCCAATATCTCCCTGTTCGCACTTGACGAGGCCCACTGCGCATCGCAGTGGGGCCACGACTTCAGGCCCGATTACCTGGGTGTCGGCTGCATTGCCGAGCGGTTCCCCGGCGTTCCGCGCATGGCCCTGACCGCGACCGCGTCGCCGGAGACGCGGGACGACATCATCGGCCGGTTCAGGCTGGAAGGTTCCCCCGTCTTTTCCACCAGCTTCGACCGCCCGAACATCACCTACAGGGTCGGGACGGCCAGCCAGCGGGAGCGCCAGATCGCGGCGTTCCTGGGCAGGCATGAAGGGGAGTGCGGCATCGTCTACTGCCCATCCCGTGCCCGCGTGGAGGCAGCCGCCGCGGAGCTCACCGCCGCCGGACTGGACGTCGTCCGTTACCACGCTGGCATGGGGTCGGCGGAGCGCGCCGCGGCACAGGCCAGATTCCTGGGCGGCCAGGGAGTAATCGCGTGCGCGACCATCGCTTTTGGCATGGGCATCGACAAGGCCGACGTGCGCTTTGTCATCCATGACGGGCTGCCCGGGAGCATCGAAGCCTATTACCAGGAGACTGGCCGTGCCGGACGGGACGGGCTTCCGGCCGAAGCGCTGATGCTCTGGAGCGGCGAGGACGCCAACGGCCGGCGGCGGCTCATCCAGACTTCCGACGGCGGTCCGGGGCGCAGGGCCGCGGAGGCGGCGCGCCTGAATGCCCTGCTCGGCCTCTGCGAAACCTCCGGCTGCAGGCGGACCGCGCTGCTCGCCCATTTCGGCGAGGGGCACAGCGGAAACTGCACCGGCTGCGACCGCTGCCTGGACAGCACGCTGACGTGGGATGCCACACTGCACGTGCAGAAAGCGGTTTCCGCCGCCCTGCGCACGGGAGAAAGGTTCGGAGCCGCGCACCTCACTGACGTGCTGTTGGGAAAGCGCACCGGCAAGGTCCTGCGGTTTGGCCACGATCAAATCCGGACATTCGGGGCGGGAGCCGACCTGGACGCCGGACGCTGGCGTTCCCTGCTGCGGCAGGTCACCTCCGACGGGTATCTGGAGCCGGATCCGGAAGCCCATGGCGCCCTCCGGGTGACCGCGAAGGGCAGGGAGGCGATCCGGCCCGGCGCGCGCCGCATCCGGCTGGTTTTTGACGCGGAGGCTGTCGGCGGCAACGTCCGTGCCGCCGACATACGGTTGGCGAACACGCTCGGGGACGGCGGAAACCGGACGTTCGACGCCCTCAGGGGCGTGCGCGGGCAGATCGCCGCCGGACGTGGCGTGCCGCCGCAGTCGGTGTTCAGCGACGCGGTGCTGATTGCAATCGCCCGCAGGGCGCCCCGCTCGGCGGATGAGCTGCTGGAGGTTCCCGGCGTCTCCGCGCTCCGTGCCAGGAGTTTCGGGGAAGCCATCCTGGCCGCCGTGGCGGCCACGGCGGACCCCGCGCCAGAGGCGGAGATCCCGGCTGGTATGGAGGGCAGGCGATGATGCAGGCAACAGCTGAAGCCAGGCGCGCGGCGCCGGATGACGGTCCGGGAGCGACCCCGAGTCCGATGGTGGCGCACTATGCGCATCTGAAGGAGTCGCTGCACGATTGCCTGCTGCTCTACCGGGTGGGCGAATTCTACGAAATCCTGATGCGCGACGCGGGGCAGGTGTCGGAAATCCTCAACCTGCAGCTTACCCGCCGCAAGCAGAAGGACACTGACGGCATCCCGATGTGCGGGATTCCCGCCGCATCCCTTGATGCGTCCCTGAAACGCCTGCTGCGCGCTGGCCGGAAGGTTGCCATCTGCGAGCAGTCTCCGGAACCCGGCGGCGAGCGGCCACTGCGCCTGGTCACGCCCGGCACGTCGGTGGACGACGACGTGCTGACGGCAGGGCGCGCCAACAACCTGGTTGCCATTGACACCGACGGCGCCATGGCAGGGCTGGCCTGGGTGGATTTGTCCACCGGCGAGTCCGGCACCACTTGCGTGCCGTCCGGAGCGGCTGGCGCCGCGCTCGCGAAACTCACCCCGTCGGAGATTCTGGCGACGCCGCGCGCCTGCGGTGACCAGAAGGTGGCGGCCGCGATCGCGGAGTGCGGCGTGCTGCGTTCGGATGTGCCGCAGCCGGCGCCTCCCGGCGAGGCCGGGGAGCGGATCGCGGCTTTCTTCGGCGTGGCTGACCACCGCACGCTCGGGAGCTACGACGACACCGAGCTCTGCGCCTGTGCCAGCCTGCTGTCCTACGTGGGCGGCGTGCTGGGAGTGCCGCCGGCTTCGGTCGGGTTCCCCCGCCGCGTGGCGCCGTCCGGCACCGTGGAAATCGACCAGGCGACACTGGCCGGCCTCAACGTGCTGGGGTCTGCGTCCGGCCGTGACGGCAGCCTGCTGTCGGTGCTCGACCGTACCGTGACACCGGCCGGCGCCAGGCTGCTCGTCCGCCAGCTGACCGCCCCGCTGGTTGACCATCAGATGATCGGGCGCAGGCTCGAGATGGTCCGGGCGCTCGTCGCGGACTCCGGGGTCAGGTCCCGGTGCCGGGAAACGCTCAGGGGGCTTCCGGATTTGCTGCGTGCGACCGGCCGACTTGCGCTCGGCAAAGGCTCGCCGCGCGACCTGGCTGCGGTCCGGGACGGCCTGGACGTCCTGGCAGGCGTGTCGGACCTCCTGTCGGGATCCGGCGGACTGCCAGCCGGGCTGTCCGGGATCGGGCGCCAGCTTGCCGCGGCGTCCGCCGGGGAATGTCTCTCCCTGCGCGGGACACTGCGCAGCGCCCTGGCGGCGGAACTGCCAGCGGCGGCCATCGACGGAGGCTTTGTCGCGGACGGATACGACGGGCGCCTGGACGGCCTCCGCGCCAGGGTCGCCGGTTCCCGTGACGAGATCGCGCAGATCCAAAGCCGCTACATCGCGGAGACCGGGGTGAAGGGCCTGCGGGTCAGGACAAACTCGGTCATCGGCTACCACATCGAGGTCCCGAACGCGTCCGCACGGGTGCTCGGGCCGCCGGAGTTCACCCACCGCCAGGGGCTGGCATCGTCGTCCCGCTTCACGACGGCCGATCTCGACAGGCTCGCATCCGATCTGGACCGCGCGGGAACCGCCGCATCCATCAAGGAACAGGAGATCTTCGCGGAGCTGACCGCGCTGGCCGTCTCATCCCGGGAGCCCATCCGCAGGATGGCCCACGCGGCCGCGGCGCTCGATCTGGTCGCGGGGCTGGCGCAGGCCGCCGCCGAGGGAATGTGGAGCGAGCCTGAGGTCACCGATGGCGCGGGGATCGAAATCGCCGGCGGCAGGCACCCGGTTGCGGAGGCATTGCTGCAGGCCGACGGCAGGGACTTCATCCCGAACGGCTGCTCCATGCCAGACGATGCCCGAACCTGGGTCGTCACCGGTCCCAACATGTCCGGCAAGTCCACGTTTCTCAAGCAGGTCGCGACCATTGTGCTGATGGCCCAGATCGGCTCCTTCGTACCCGCGGACCTGTGCCGCATCGGCGCGGTGGACAAGCTGTTCAGCCGGGTCGGCGCCTCCGACGACCTGTTCCGCGGCAGGTCGACGTTCATGGTGGAGATGATGGAGACGGCGCGGATCATGAACCAGGCGACGGCGCGCTCGCTGGTCATCCTGGACGAGGTGGGGCGCGGAACGTCCACCCATGACGGGCTCTCGATTGCCCAGGCATGCATGGAGCAGCTCACCTTCGAAACCCGGTGCCGCACGCTGTTCGCGACGCATTACCATGAGCTTGCCGACGCGGCGGACTCCATGCCCAACACGGTCTGCATGGCGATGGAAGCCGAGCCGGACGGGAAGGATGCCGGGTTTGGCTACCGCATCGTCCCCGGAAAGGCGGGAAAATCCTTCGGCATCACGGTGGCCAGAATGGCTGGAATGCCGTCCGCCGTGATCAGGCGGGCGGAAGAGCTGCTGGCCTGCCACACCGGCGGGCAGCCGGAGGCCGACCCCGCACCGTTTCCGGCGCTTGCCCGGAGGTGACCGACCGGATCGCCGGGCAGGCCATGGGCGGGGGTGCCGCGCAAAGCAGTTGCCCGCCAGCCGGAAGTTTGTTTTCCTTGGTCAGCTATCGGCCGCCGTGCCGGCATTGGGAAGCGTCGGAGAGTGGAATGGCAAGGCGCGATGATTTCGACTATGGCAGGGTGCCACTGTATGTCGCCGCCGCGTTGGCCATTGGGCTGTTCGTTTTTCTGTCCATCGTATTTGTGACCAGTCCCATGTCTTCGCAGTCGCGGACCGCCGGGCAGCGGAATGCGGCTGCATCTTTGCAGTCGGTAACCACGGGTCAAATCCAGGATGTCGGGTGATGGAATGACGATTGTCA
>Ga0302319_10023320_pt1 | contig 11062 bp, 17 predicted proteins | sample Bog_T0_2_FD_203319 | JGI IMG/M metagenome (GOLD analysis project Ga0302319, IMG submission 203319) | Peat permafrost microbial communities from Stordalen Mire near Abisko, Sweden - Bog_T0_2 | ecosystem: Environmental > Terrestrial > Soil > Wetlands > Peat | place: Sweden: Abisko, Stordalen Mire...
TGAGGAAAAGCATATGGGACAGAAAGTCCATCCTTACGGATTCCGGCTGGGAGTGAACAAGCCGTGGCGTTCGCGCTGGTTCTCTGAGCGCGACTATGACAAGCTCCTGGTCGAGGACGTGAAGCTCCGGGCCGAGCTGAAAGAAAAGCTCAAGGCCGCCGGGGTCAGTTCAGTGGAGATCGAGCGGCCGGGCAACAAGCTGCGCTTTCTCATCCGCACGGCGCGACCGGGCATCGTCATCGGCCGCAAGGGCGCGGAGATCGACAAGCTCAAGATTGAGCTGGGCAAGCGCACCAACCGCGATGTCTTCATCGACATCATCGAGGTGAACAAGCCGGAGTTGGACGCGCAGTTGGTCTCTGAGGCCATCGCGCTGCAACTGGAGAAGCGCGTCAGCTTCCGCAGGGCGATGCGCAAGAGCGTGGACTCGGCGCTGCGCTTCGGCTGCAAGGGAATCAAGGTGAGGGTTTCAGGCCGTTTGAACGGCAACGAAATCGCCCGCTCGGAGTGGTATTTGCAGGGACGTTTGCCGCTGCACACGCTGCGCGCCGACATCGATTATGGCTTCACCGAGGCCAATACGACCTACGGCGTGATCGGCGTCAAGACGTGGATTTATCGGGGCGACATTTACGAAGCCAAGCGCCGTCAGCCGGCGGCGGTAGGCACGTCGGTGTTCTAAGGACAGCGAACAACTGACAGCGAATAGCTGACAGTTGAAGCGTTAAGGGAAAGAAACTGTTTGCTGTCGGCTGTGAGCTGTCAGCTGCTTTTACGAGGTTTTTCGCTATGTTGATGCCAAAGAAGGTGAAGTTTCGCAAGCAGCAGAAGGGCAAGCGCAGAGGCAAGGCGTGGCGCGGCTCTACCATCTCGTTCGGTGAATACGGGCTGCGCGTACTGGAGTGCGGCTATATTACCGACCGCCAGATTGAGGCCAGCCGTATCGCCATGACCCGCTTCATCAAACGCGGCGGCAAGATCTGGCTGCGTTTGTTCCCCGATAAGTCGATCACCAAGAAGCCGGCGGAAGTCCGCATGGGATCGGGCAAGGGCGCGCTGGACCATTGGGTTGCGGTGGTGCGGCCGGGCAAGATTCTCTTCGAGATGGAAGGCGTGGACGCGGCGACGGCGCAGGAAGCCATGCGTTTGGCCTCGAACAAGCTGCCGTTGCGCACCAAATTTGTGATGCGGCCGGGCGCCGTGAGGCCCGAAGCCGCGGCCAAGTAAGGTAGCTCTCAGCAAACAGCTTACAGCTATCAGTTGGCGCGGGAGCGCCGGAGAGAACAGAGATGGAACTGGAAAAGATTCGTAATTTGAGCGACGAGGAACTGGCGCACCAGGTAAAGACCACCGGCGAACAGCTCTTCCGGCTTCGCTTTCAGGTCTCGCTGGGGCAGAATGACGGAGTGAAGAAGCTCCGCCAACTGCGCAAGGAGATCGCACAGATCAAGACCGTGGCCAGAGAGCGCGAGCTGGGCATACGCGGCGCGGCGAGCGATGAAGCCGTGGACAGCAAGAAGGGAGCCCTCTAAATGGCGGCGACTCAAGAGGCAGTACAGGCGCCGGCAACCGCAGGCGCTCGGCGCAACGAGAAGGTTGGCCAGGTGGTTTCGACCAAGATGCAGAAGACCATTGTGGTCGAGGTCGAGATGCGCAAGGCCCATGCCAAGTACAAGAGAATCGTGCGCTCGACCAAGAAGTTTTATGCGCACGACGAGCTGAGTTCGGCGCGACTGGGCGATGTGGTGCGGATTCGCGAGACGCGTCCGCTGAGCAAGCTGAAGCGCTGGAGCCTGGAAGAGATCGTCCGGCGCTCGGCGCTGGGCCAACTGGAAGATGCCGCGGTCAAGAAGGAAATCAAGGCCGCTGAATAGCGAGTCATTGGCTACTAGCCTTTTGCTTCCAGATATTTGGCGGGCAAGGCGAGTTGCTGGGAAAGCTGGGAGCTGGCAGATGGAAGCCAGGAGCTAGTTGAGGAGAAGCACCATGGCAGTGCAAATGAGAACGATGCTCGCGGTGGCCGACAACTCCGGCGCGCGCAAGCTGCAAGTGATTCTGCCGCTGGGCGGCGGACTGGGCAAGAAGGCCGGGCTGGGCGATGTTGTGACCGCCGCGGTCAAGGAGGCCTCGCCCGACGGCACGGTGAAAAAGGGAAAGGTGGTCAAGGCGGTCATCGTCCGCACCCGCAAGGAGCATCGCCGTCGCGACGGAACCTATATTCGCTTTGACGAGAATGCGGCCGTGGTGATCAACGAGGCCAACGAGCCGGTGGGTACGCGCGTCTTCGGGCCGGTGGCCCGCGAGTTGCGCGAGAAGAAGTACTTGAAGATCGTTTCGCTGGCGCCGGAAGTGGTGTAAGAGTGGTCAGTGGACAGTGAACAGTGAACAGTTGATCGTTTGCTGAAGATGTTTGGGCGGGATGGTGGAAAGTTTCTGGGGTCATTTGCAAGATGCCGCAACAGGCAGGGCGCAACTGATTACTGTTCACTGGTCACTGTCCACTGCATGGAGAGAAGATGCCGAGTTTGAAGATACATCGCAACGATACGGTCAAGGTTCTCAGGGGATCTGACCGCGGCAAGACAGGCCGTGTGCTGCGCGTCTTTGCCGATAAAGGCACGGTGCTGGTGGAGCACGTGCGCGTGGTCAAGAAGACGGTTTCGAGCAAGCAGGGACAGCGCACCAAGGGCGGCATCGCCGAGCAGGAATCGCCGATTGATGTCTCGAATGTGGTGTTGATCTGCCCCAACTGCGGCCCCGCCAAGGTGGGGACGAAGCTGGAAGGCGACGCGAAGACGCGCATCTGCAAGAAGTGCGGGCAGACGCTGTTGACCAAGAAGTAGCAAACTGCGAGCTAACAGCTAACAGTAGTTTCCGTATCGGTATACGGCCAACAAGGGCCACCCCGGACGCCGGAAGAGAGAGAGCAGAGAACAATGGCGGCAAGGTTGAAAGAGAAGTATCACAAGGAGATCAAGCAGGCTCTGCAAAAGGAGTTGGGGCTTGAGAACCCGATGGCGGTGCCGGAGTTGAAGAAGATTGTGGTCAACATGGGCCTGGGCGAAGCGACGCAGAACACCAAGCTGCTGGACCCGCTGGTGGCCGATCTGGCGGCGATTGTCGGGCAGAAGCCGGTGACTACCAAGGCGAAGAAATCGATTGCCGCCTTCAAGGTGCGCGAGGGAATGTCGATTGGCGCAATGGTTACGCTGCGCAACGAGAAGGCCTACGAGTTTCTGGACCGCCTGATCTCGACGGCGTTGCCCAGGGTGAGAGACTTCCGAGGCGTTTCGACGAAGAGTTTTGACGGGCGCGGCAACTATACGCTCGGCCTGCGCGATCAGTTGATCTTCCCGGAGATTGATTACTCGAAGGTCGAGAAGATGAAGGGCATGAACATCACCATCGTGACCACGGCCAAGGACGACAATGGGGCGCGGGCGCTGCTGAAGCACTTCGGAATGCCTTTCCGGCAGGGCGCATAGGTTTGTTGGGGAGATATGGTTTCCCACCCTAGCCGCAAAAACAAAGACACGGCGAGGGTGGGGCACCCAAGCAATGACGGGATTTGAGGGTTTATGGCAACTACTGCAAAAAGGGTGAAAGACGCGCGGAAGCCGAAGTTCAGCTGCCGCAAGCACAATCGGTGCCAGCTCTGTGGGCGGCCGCGCGGGTTCCTGCGCAAGTTTGGCGTCTGCCGCTTGTGTTTCCGCGCGCTGGCGCTCAAGGGTGAGATTCCCGGCGTTGTCAAGTCGAGCTGGTAGCAAAGCCAGTGGTCAGTGAACAGTGGTCAGTGGTCAGTAATTTCTTGTAAAGACTGACAGCATTGGCTCTGATTTAGATTGAATTCACTGTCCACTGATCACTGTTCACTGTAAGGACATTCCCGCTGGTTTCCGCTCTAGCGGACGAACGGGGAATGAAGGAGAAGGAATGAGTCTGACCGACCCAGTAGCCGATTTTCTGGCGCGCATCCGGAATGCAATCCGGGCGCGTCATCAGAAGCTGGACGTTCCAGCTTCCAAGCTGAAGACCGAGATTGCCCGCATCCTCAAGGAAGAGGGCTACATTTCGAACTACAAGACGCAGGAAGAAGAGGGCAAGCAGGTGCTGCGCGTGTACTTGAAGTACGGCGGCACGGAAGCGGCCATCCGCGACCTCGCCCGCATCTCCCGTCCCGGCTGCCGCGTTTACATCGGCCGCGATGAGATCAAGCGCGTCCAGGGCGGTCTTGGCATCTCCATCATGACCACCCCCAAGGGCGTCATGACCGGCCGTCAGGCACGCCGCGAAGGCGTGGGCGGCGAACTGCTCTGCGAAGTGTGGTAACGGCAGAGAAAAGGGATCAGGGATCAGTGATCAACTGCTCGCTGAAGAAAAGTCAATCTGATCCCTCATCTCTGACCCCTGAAACCTGTTCCCCGGCTGCAGTGGAACCACAAACTCTTGTGGAGACTCGCAAGCCAACAAAGGATTGATTCAATGTCGCGTATTGGAAAGAAACTGATCCCGCTTCCGGCGGGCGTGAAGTACAAGGTCGAAGGCAACACGGTCCTCGTCGAAGGACCCAAGGGAAAGGTCTCGGCCTTGATCGCCGACGGCATTTCTCTTGAGACCAAGGACGGCATTCTGCATGTCAATCGCGACACCGACAAGCACGCCGCGGTGCACGGGCTCACCCGCGCGCTGGTCTTCAATGCCGTGCAGGGCGTCACCGTCGGCTGGAAGAAGGAACTGGACATCGTCGGCATCGGCTATCGTGCCGAACTGAAGGGCAAGAACACCGTGGTCTTCACGCTTGGCTATTCGCATCCCATCGAGTTTCCGCTGCCCACCGGCATCGAAGCCGCGCTCGATCCCAAGCAGACCCATCTGACCATCTCCGGCATCGATCGCCAGAAGGTCGGTCAAGTCGCGGCGGACATGCGCTCGCTGCGCAAGCCGGACCCCTACAAGAACAAGGGCGTTCGCTACTCGGATGAGAAGTTGAAGAAGAAGGCCGGCAAGACGGGCTCGAAGTAACAGGTTTCAGGAGGCAGGTTTCAGAGATCGGTTGAAGCAGCCAATCGCAGGCACGAAAAACTGAACCCTGACGCCTGACCCCTCAAACAACCGAACGGAGCCGCAGGGCGGCGCCGCTACTAGGAAAGAGAAAATCATGATTACGCAGACCAAGAGAAACGCAATCCGCCAACGCATCCACGATCGGATCCGCCGCAAGCTTGCCGGCACTACGGAGCGCCCGCGGCTCAATGTGTACCGCTCGCTGAACCACATCTACGCGCAAGTCATCGACGACCAGAAGGGGGAAACCCTGGTTTCCGCCTCTACGCTCGCACTGAAGGCAAAGACCGGCGGCAACGTGGCGGCGGCCAAGGAGATTGGCAAGGCTGTAGCAGAAGCGGCTGTCAAGCAGGGCATCAAGAAGGTGGTCTTCGACCGCGGTGGCTACCTGTACCACGGGCGCATCAAGGCTCTGGCCGATGCCGCCCGCGAAGCCGGCCTGGAGTTCTGAGCCCCGCTCTTTAGCGTTTTGGTTTTGTGGAAAAAGGTTTTCCAGGGCGTACGCAAAGCCGCCCGGAAGGACAGACGAGAGAAATGACGATTCTGAAGAAGAAACTCGATGCCAACCAGTACAACCTGAAGGATCAGGTTGTCGCCATCAACCGCGTCACCAAGGTCGTCAAGGGCGGCAAGAACATGTCCTTCGCCGCGTTGGTCGTGGTGGGCGATGCCGGTTCGGGCGTGGTCGGCTATGGATCCGGCAAGGCCAAGGAAGTTCCCCAGGCAATCCGCAAGGGAATCGAAGCCGCCAAGAAGAATCTGGTGCACATCAACTTGACCGAGACCACGATCCCGCACCTGGTGCTGGGCCGTTACGGGTCGGGCCAGGTGCTGCTCAAGCCGGCTCCCGAAGGTACCGGCGTCATCGCCGGCGGCGCCGTCCGCGCGGTCATGACCTCGGCCGGGGTGCAGAACGTGCTCACCAAGAGCCTCGGCTCGCCCAACCCGCACAACGTCATCAAGGCGACCTTCGATGCCCTGATCCAGCTGCGCGACAAGGCCGATGTGGCCGCCGCTCGCGGCAAATCTGTAGAGGAGCTCTAGTCATGGCGAGCATCAAGACACCCACCAAGGCGACCGCGGGCAACATCCGCATTCAGTACTACCGCTCGGCCATCTCGACCCCCGTCAAGCACAAGCTGGTGGTCAAGGGTCTGGGCTTCACCCGCCTCAACCAGATCGTCGAGCGCGTGGACAATGAATCCGTCCGCGGTATGGTCAAGGCAATCCCGCACCTGGTGCGGATTCTCGAAAATTAGGTTTCAGGGATCAGGTTTCAGGGATCAGTCGATGCGGCTCGAATCAGCGTGATGCCTTTGACCCCTGACCCCTGACCCCTGTACCAAAGACGCGAGTCGGCGAAGCTCAACTTCTCCGGCGCTATAGCGAGGAAAACATGGCAAAGAATCTATCCAATCTACGCGCGCCCCGCAAAGCCAACACCGGGCGCAAGCGTGTCGGCCGCGGTATGGGCTCCGGCATGGGCAAGACCTCAACCCGCGGCCACAAAGGCCAGGGATCGCGCACCGGCTCCAGCCTGATGCGCGGCTTTGAAGGCGGCCAGATGCCCCTGCATCGCCGTCTTCCCAAGCGCGGATTCACCAACATCTTCCGCACCGAGTACACCGTCGTCAATCTGGACCGCATCGCGCAGCAGACCGAAGGCCTCAAAGTCACCGAGATTGCTCTCGAAGATTACAAGAAGCTCGGCCTGGTCTCCAACAAGCGCGCGCTGATCAAGATTCTCGGCTCCGGCGAAATCTCGACCGCCATCACCATCCACGCCCACAAGTTCTCCAAGTCGGCCATCGAGAAGATCGAAAAGGCCGGCGGCAAGGCAATCGTTCTGGGCGCGGCACCAGCGGTAGCCTAGGTTTTTGAGGCCGCGTTTCTGCTCTCGCAGCGGAGAGATCGGGAACCTGGCCTCCCGTGCTTCCTCCCGGCAACGCGGACCCACCGCTGACCGAACGCGGGATGACCGTACAGAAAAGCCCGGACGCTTGTGACGGCTGGCATAGACGGTGGAACCGCGATCTCCGTAAGCTTACGAGTATCCGGAAGTATCAACGGGATCGTGAATGCTCTAAAATGGAGTAGGTCACAAACATTCGAATTGGCGGTCAACGCCTGAAGCGGATAAACCGACATGCTTGAGAAGTTCCTTAATATCTTCCGGATTCCCGATCTGCGCAAGCGCGTATTGTTCACGCTGGCCATCCTTGCCGTTTACCGCCTGGGTTCGCACATCCCCACGCCCGGCGTCAATGCGCACCAGCTGGAATTGCTGTTCAGCCAACAGAGCGGTTCCGCGCTTGGTCTGATGGACCTGTTCGGCGGCGGAAACCTGCGCCGCATGACGGTCTTCGCTCTGGGCATCATGCCGTACATTACGGCGTCCATCATCTTCCAGTTGCTCACTGTCGTCTATGAACCGTTGGCGCGCATCCAGAAGGAAGGCGAACTCGGCCGCCGCAAGATCACCCAGTGGACTCGTTATATGACGGTGATTCTGGGCGCGTTGCAGTCGATCGGCATCGCCGCCATCCTCACCAAGCAGGGCCTGGTTCTGCACCCCGGCATCGGCTTCAGCCTGATGACTGTGCTCACGCTGACTACTGGAACTGCCTTCATCATGTGGCTCGGCGAACAGATCACCGATCGCGGCATCGGCAACGGGATGAGCCTGCTCATCTTTGCCGGCATCGTGGCCGGCCTCCCCCGCGGGGTCGCCGAACTCTATCAGAAGGTCCAGACCAATGCCTGGGGCTCGTTCACCATTGTTGCGGTCGCGCTGCTGGTGGTGTTCATGGCGGCGGTGGTGGCGTTCATCGTGTTCGTCGAGCGCTCCGAGCGGCGCATCCCCATCCAGAGTGCGCGCCGCATCGTCGGCCGGCGCATGATGGGCGGACAATCCAGCCATTTGCCGCTGAAGGTGAACTCAGGCGGCGTCATGCCGGTCATCTTCGCCAGTTCCATCCTCTCCGCGCCCATGCTCTTCAGCCAGGTCGAGTGGGTCCAGACCAACAAGTTCCTGCAGCCCATCGTGCAAGCCTTGCAGCCGGGGTATCCCTGGTACGAGGTTCTCTACATTCTGGGCATCATCTTCTTTGCCTACTTCTATATCTCTATCGTGATGAAGCCGGATGACATTGCGGACAACTTCCGCAAGTCGGGCTCCTTTATCCCGGGCATTCGCCCCGGCAAGCGCACTTCGGACTTCATCAACGACATCCTCACCCGCATCACGCTCGTAGGCGCGCTCTACCTGATCGTGATCTCCCTGGTGCCGACCTTCTTGCTTTCCGGCATCCGGTTCGACAAGGTGTGGCTGATCGGCAGGCTCTTTGAGTCGCTGCCGACCTGGACGACGCATGGACTCAATGTCAACTTCTACTTTGGCGGCACCTCTCTGCTCATTGTGGTTGGTGTAGCCATGGACACCGTCAACCAGATCGAATCGCAGCTCATCATGCGTCATTATGATGGCTTTTCCCCTCGTTCCGGTCGCATACGCGGAAGGAAAACCTGGTAATGTCTTCATCTATGATCGCGGTTGAGCAGGGCCGGGCAACGGGTTCCAAGACCGTTCCCGGCCCCATTCTTTTACTCGGTGCGCCCGGTTCCGGCAAAGGGACGCAATCCGACCAACTGGTCAAGTTGTGGAACATCCCGCATATCTCCACCGGGGACCTGTTACGCGCCAATGTGGCTCGGGGAACTGCGCTGGGCCGTGCCGCCAAGGAGTTGATGGGCCGGGGAGAGCTGGTTCCGGACTCTATGGTGAACGAGATGGTCGCCGCTCGTCTCAAAGAGCCGGACGCGGCCCGCGGCTACATTCTCGACGGATTTCCCCGGACCTTGGGGCAGGCGGGCTGGCTGGACGGCCGGCTGGCCTCGGAAAACAGCGCGCTTCCGGTGATTGCCGTCAGCATCCAAGTAGACTATAATCAGTTACTGCGTCGAATCACGGGACGCAGGAACTGTCCTGTCTGTGGCACCATCTATAACGTCCACATGAATTCTCCCAAAAGAGACGGATTCTGTGACATAGAGGGAGCCGCGCTGATCCAGCGAGCTGACGATACTGAGGCAGTGTTCAAGGAGCGCATGCGCGCGTATGTGGGCTTGACTGCGCCGGTTATCGAGCACTACCGGGCTCTCGGACGTTTTGCGGAAGTGGATGGAGACCGGCCGATTAACACGATCGCGGCCGGGATAGTAGCTGCCGTCGAACGGTTACGCAGCGAAGCGTAGTCGGGCGGCGCGTTTGTGTGTAAGGAACGAGGGATCGGGTTTCAGGGATCAGAGGCTGGCACCCCATGTGGGTGAAGCTTGACCCCTGATCCTTGATCCCTGAAAGCTGGTTTTGTGGCTGTTGTTTTGAAATCGTCGCAGGAAATCGAGAAGATGCGCCGCGCGGGTCAAGTCGTACGCGAGGTGCTCGAACTCGTGCGCGCCCAGGTCAAGCCGGGGGCGACGACGCTCGATCTCGAAAAGGCCGCAGCAGCCCGCTTGGACCAATTGGGAGTAAAGGCCGCTTTCAAGGGCTATCACGGTTACCCTTGCGTGCTCTGCACGTCGGTCAACAGCGAAGTGGTTCATGGGATTCCCTCGGCCAAGCGCGTCCTCAAAGACGGCGATATCGTTTCCGTCGACTTCGGGGCTGTCGTGGACGGCTACTACGGAGATTCGGCCATTACCGTGCCGGTGGGTGCCATCGATTCTGATGCGGCCCGTCTCCTCAAAGTGACCGAAGAGTCGCTGCACGCGGGAATTGCCGCGGTGAAGCCCGGCGCGACGTTGGGCGACGTGGGCGCCGCCGTGCAGAGTGTCGTTGAAGCCGAGGGCTTCTCTGTCGTTCGGGATTTTGTCGGCCACGGCATTGGGGTCCACATGCATGAGGACCCGCAAGTGCCGAATTTCGGCGAACGCGGGCGCGGCATGAAGCTCAAGGTGGGGATGGTGATTGCCATTGAGCCGATGGTGAACGCCGGCAAGCCCGACGTTGAGGTGCTCGGCGACGGATGGACGGCGGTCGCCAAAGACGGCAGCATGAGCGCTCATTTTGAGCATACGGTCGCGGTCACCGCAACCGGAGCCAGGGTCTTGACTGAGTAATGCACTCAGTCCAAAACAGAAAGGCGCGGGAGCGCCGGAATTGGATGCGGTTTGTCGAAGGAAGACGCGATTGAGGTCATGGCAGTGGTTACAGAGACGCTGCCGAACGCCATGTTTAAAGTCAAGCTCGAGAATAATCACGAGGTCTTGACTCACGTTTCGGGAAGGATGCGCAAAAACTTCATCCGCATCTTGCCGGGCGACCGCGTGGCCGTGGAATTGAGTCCCTACGACCTGAACCGTGGACGCATCGTGTATCGGTATAAGTGAGCACCTAGCTTCGAGCTACGAGCTTCCAGCCAGATCGATGGCTCACGAAGCGGGTAGCAGCAGGGCGAGCTCAAAGCTGGAAGCTAGCAGCGAGAAGCTGGTTTCAAGGAAGGGCAACAAAAAATGAAGGTCCGTGCATCGGTCAAAAAGATTTGCGTCAAGTGCAAGGTCATCACCCGCAAGGGAGTCGTCCGGGTGATCTGCGAAAACGCAAAGCACAAGCAGCGCCAGGGCTAAGCGAGCCTGGCATACGCGGACGCTTCCACGAAAGGGATTGGAGATCGGGTTTCCGGGATCAATCAGATTGCAACGAACGGCTGATTCGAACTGAACCCTGAACACTGATCCCTGGGCAAGAGGCTAGTTAGCTTGAGTCAAGGCTTGCGATGAACCTCTGGAAGCGAAAAGCACACGCCGTGCGAACCGGTTAAGGCCGGGGCACACAACAGAAGGGACGAGGGAATAGGGACCAGGGACTAATTGATACCGTGAGAACGGCCTACTCAATCTGACCCCTGATCTCTGATCCCTGACCCCTGCATCGCAAAGGAACACACATGGCACGTATTGCTGGCGTCGATCTGCCTCGCAACAAGCAGGCACGCATCGC
>Ga0302319_10023322_pt1 | contig 11061 bp, 9 predicted proteins | sample Bog_T0_2_FD_203319 | JGI IMG/M metagenome (GOLD analysis project Ga0302319, IMG submission 203319) | Peat permafrost microbial communities from Stordalen Mire near Abisko, Sweden - Bog_T0_2 | ecosystem: Environmental > Terrestrial > Soil > Wetlands > Peat | place: Sweden: Abisko, Stordalen Mire...
TTCAGTGGCGAAGACGGTGTCGAGTGACTCGAGCAGGCGCTGGCGCGGGGCGAGACGGTCTGCGGGGATGTCCTTGTAGCCATCGGGTACCCAGATGTTGGTGACGGCGGGGGTGCCGAGGGCCTTGCCGATGGCGGCGCCGATCTTGCGGCTGGCGATGCAATGATCGATCCAGAAACGACGGATGGCGGGGTCGCGATGGGAGAGGGTGAAGCCGTCGGCGGCGAGGGGATGAGCGAAGCAGGTGGGGTTGAAATCAATGCCCCATTTGCGCTCGCGCGCCCAATCGATCCAGCCCTGGAACGCATCCACGGTGAGGACGTCGCGCTCGATTTTGTGGCCTTTGAAGTCAGCGTAGATGGCGTGGAGATTGAGGCGGAGCGCGCCCGGGACGAGGGCTGCGACCTGCTCGAGATCGGCCTGGAGCTCGGGGATGCTGCGGGCGCGGCCAGGGTAGTTGCCGGTTGCCTGGATACCGCCGCTGGAAGTGGATTCGGAGTGAGTCTCGAAGCCGACGACGTCGTCACCCTGCCAGCAATGGAGGGAGACGGGGATGGAGGCGAGGGAGTCGAGGGCGGAATCGGTATCGACGCCCCATTGGGCGAATTGTTCGCGGGCGAGGGGATAGGTTGACATAAATTTTTAGGGGGCCTGATTGAAACTGGAAATGAGGCGGGGCTCAAGAGGAGAACCGCGGGTGGAATAGGATTTTACGGAGGGAAGAATTTCAACGCAGAGGCGCGGAGGACGCAGAGAGCGCAGAGAAGAGGGAAATCCGGAATGTGGCGTTAACCGGCAACCGGGCGCTCGATAAAGAGGAGGCCGGCGCGGCGGCGGGCGTGGTGGCCGGCGGGGAGGTTGACCTTGGCAATTGTAGAGCCGGCAGGCAGGAGGGAGCGGATGCTTTCGATGAGGGTGAAGGAGATCTGAGGGGTTTTGGCACGTTGCAGCCATTGGTGGATGGCGTGGCGCTGGAGGGCTTCAGGGAGGGCGCGGAGGGTGGGGACGGAGAGTTCGTCTTCGTTTACCGAGAGGGATTGGTTGAGCCACTCTTGTTGGGCGGACAGGACCTCGGCGGCGCGCCAGAGGCTTTGGCGGATGTCGCGGCCGAATTCCGAGGCCAGCATGGGAAGAATGCGGTGGCGGAGGCGGTTGCGGGTGTGGTCGGGGGAGGCGTTTGAGGTGTCTTCGCGGTAGCGGATTTTTTCGTGGGTGGCGTAGGCTTCGATTTCGGCGCGCCAGACGCCGAGCCAGGGGCGGAGGATTTCGAGGCGGATGCCGTCAATGTTCCGGAGAGTACGGGGGCGCATGCCGCCGAGGCCGGAACCGCCGCCGCGCAGGAGATTGAAGAGGAAGGTTTCGGCCTGGTCGTCGGCGTGATGGGCCAGCAGGAGGGTGCGGCAGCGCGCCTGGCGGGCGGCGCTGGCGAAAAAGGTGTAGCGGGCCTGGCGGGCGGCTGTCTCGATTGAGAGCTTGTGGTCGCGGGCCAGGGCGGCGACGTCGATGCGGGCGGTAATGAAGGGGAGATCAAGACGGCGTGCGAGGGAGGCGACGAAGCGGGCATCGGCGGCGCTGGCGCGGCCGCGGAGGGCGTGGTTGAGGTGGAGGACGGTGAGCTTGCGGGCGCCTTTCTGGACGAGGGCGTGGAGGAGGGCGGTGGAATCGATGCCGCCGGAAACGGCTACGAGGAGGCGGCGCGTGAGGGGAACTCCACCGAGGGCAAGTAGCGCCGGGAACTCAGGCTGCTTTGGTGATTTTTTCGGCACCGAAATGAGCCCGTAGGGCTTCCGGGATGAGGACGGTCCCGTCCGGCTGCTGATACGTCTCGAGGAGGGCCACATAGATGCGAGGGAGTGCGGTGCCGGAGCCGTTGAGGGTGTGGCAGAAGCGATTTTTGCCGTCGGCATCCTTGAAGCGGAGGCTGAGCCGGCGGGCCTGGAAGTCCTCGAAATTGGTGCAACTGGAGACCTCGAGGTAACCGTTCTGGCCCGGGGCCCAGACTTCGATGTCATAGGTTTTGGCCCCGCCGAAGCCGATGTCGCCGGTGCAGAGTTCGATGACCCGGTAATGAAGGCCGAGGAGCTGGAGGATTTTCTCAGCGTTGGCGGTGAGGGACTCGAGCTCGGCGTAGGAGGTCTCCGGGGTGGTGAGTTTGACGAGCTCGACCTTGTCGAATTGATGAACACGGATGAGACCGCGGGTGCCGAGTCCGGCGGAACCGGCCTCGCGGCGGAAGCAGGGTGTGTAGGCTACGAAGCGTTTTGGAAGATCGGAGAGTGGGAGGATTTCCTCGCGGTGCAAGTTGGTGACGGGGACCTCGGCGGTGGGGGCGAGGTAGAGCTCGTCGCGCTCGCAGCGGTAGAGTTGCTCCTCGAACTTCGGCAATTGGCCGGTGCCGATGAGGGCCTCCTTGCGGATGACGAAGGGGGGGCTGATCTCGGTGTAACCATGCTCGCGGGTGTGCAGGTCGAGCATGAAATTGATGAGTGCGCGCTCGAGGCGGGCGCCCTGGCCGGTGTAGCAGGCGAAGGCGCTGCCGCTCATGCGGGCGGCGCGTTCAAGATCGAAGAGGCGCAAGTCGGCGCCGATGTCGATATGGCTGCGCGGGGAGGTGAGGACGGGCTTTTCGCCCCAGGTGCGGATGACGGGATTGGCTTCGGCGTCGGCGCCGATGGGGCAGGCGGGATGCGGGAGGTTCGGGACCTGGAGGAGGAGATCGCGCTGGCGGGCGTCAGCCTCGGTGGTCTCCTGGTTGAGCCGGGCGATGTCGTCGCCCATGGCGCGGACCTGGTTTTCAAGATCGGCGGTGTCGGTGCCCTTGGCGCGATGGATGCCGATCTCCTTGGAGATGCGCTTGCGGTCGGCGTTTAGTTGCTGGAGCTGGGTCTCGAGGGCGCGGCGAAGGGCGTCGGACTCCAGGATGGCGTCCACGAGGGAAGCGGCGTCGCCGCCACGCGCGGCGAGGCGCTCCTTTACGTAGTCCGGCTTTTCCCGAATGAGACGAATGTCGAGCATGGGCGGAAGCTAGCAAGGGGCGGACGGAATGGAACCACGGATTTTATGGGGAGATTTTAACGCAGAGACGCGGAGGCGCAGAGGGGGGAGGAACGAGGGGACCACGGATTACACGGATGACACGGATATTTTGGAAGGGGGATTTTGAACAGATGGGAGCAAAGGAAGCAAAGGGGTGCGCCAGACAATAGAGACTATTGAGAGTCCGGCGCCTCGGGGTCTTCGGGTTCGGGGTCTATTTTCAGGATGCGTTCAACGATGTAGGGGGTTTTTGCGATGAGGAAGGCGCCTATGGCAGCATGAAATATCGCGGTGACGCCGATGTTGGAGATGCCTTGCCATAGGTACCAACCCGAGTTTTGGACGTGCTGTGATTGGATCGCAACGCTGAACAGAATGTTTGTGAGGGCGGAGACCACATAGACGAGTCCGTTGATGAACAGGGAGAGGCCCAGGACTTTTACGAGGACGGTGGCCAGTGAGTTTGAATACATGATGATTCCTTTCCGCGGTGAATTGCCTGAGGCGGATTGTTGTCTGGTTGAGTTGCGCTGAAAAGCAAATTGGGGGCGTGAGGGCGAGAGCCGTGGAGGGGGTGCGATCCGTTTTTAGGAGTGCAAGATATGGCAGGTCCATCTATTGAACCGGAAGCCAGAACCCCTGAATGAAAAAGCGTGTACTTATTTTCTCCGCAAGCGCGGGCACCGGCCACGTAAAGGCGGCCGAGGCGCTCGCAAAAACGTTCGCCCAGGATCCGCGCGTCGAAACGGTCGAGCACAAGGACGCGCTCGTCTACACGAACAAGCTGTTCCGCGATTTTTACTCGAAACTGTACGTGCAGTTGATCCGATCGGCGCCGCAGGTGCTGGGATGGGTGTACAAGCAGAGTGATGAGCCGTGGAAGACGGACCAATTGCGGTTGCGGCTGGACCGGCTGAGCGCGCTGCCGCTGGTGAAGTTCATCAAGAAATTCCGGCCGGATATCACGGTGTGCACACATTTCATGCCGGTGGGAATTATCTCCCATCTCATATCCCGGGGGATGCTGGACGCGAATCTCTCGATTGTGGTGACGGACCTGGACATGCACGCGATGTGGCTCTCCCGGGTGTTTCACCGATACTTTGTGGCGATTGAAGAAACGAAGGTGCATCTCAGTGTGCTGGGTCTGCCGCCGGAGCGGGTGACGGTGTCGGGGATACCGGTGGATCCGTCATTCGCGACCCCGATTGACCGTGCGGAGATCCGTTACCAGAATCACCTGGACCCGGAGAAGACGACGCTGCTGATCTCCGCGGGAGCGCTGGGGGTGACGCCGGCGGAGTTTGTGGTGGCGCGGCTGCTGCAAATGCGCCACGACGTGCAGGGGATGGTGATCTGCGGGCGCAACGACGAGCTGCGCCACCGGCTCAAGGAGATGCTCGCGCCGCACGGGTCGCGGTTCAAGGTCATCGGCTACACGGACAAGATGCAGGAGCTGATGAAGATATCCGACCTGTTCATCGGGAAGCCGGGCGGGATGACGACGGCGGAAGCGCTGGCGTGTTCGCTGCCGATGATCGTGGTGGATCCCATCCCGGGACAGGAGGAGCGGAACAGTGATCACTTGCTGGAGAAAGGGTGCGCGCTGAAGGCCAATGAATTGACGACGCTGGCGTGGAAGATCGACCAGTTGTTGGATGAACCGGGGCGGCTCCAGGAGATGCGGCGGAATGCGGGGGAGCTGGGGCGGCCGAACTCGGCGAAGACGATTGTCGACACGCTGATCAACGATAACCTGCCTCCCCTGCAACTGGATGCCGACCAGCGGGACGCAATCGCCCAGGCCGCGACAGGCGAAGTTCCTTTGAGCCCTTAAAACAGGGGCCACCGCAAAAATGCACCAGCCGCAGTCACCCATACCCGGCGAATTTCTCTGGGGAGTCTCCACTTCCGCGTACCAGAGCGAGGGGGGCTACAACGGCCCGGGCCAGCCGCGGACGAATTGGGCGAGGGCGGAGGAAAAGAGGCGTGTCGCGCCGTGCGGGAATGCATCGGAATTCTGGACGCGGTATGACGAGGATTTTCAGCGGGTACGCGGGCTGGGGCTGAACGCGTTCCGGATGGGGATCGAATGGAGCCGGATCCAGCCTTGCTTCAAGGAGGGAAAGGCGCCACCGCCGCCCTTTGACATGAAGGCGCTGGAGCACTACGCCCGAATGCTGGCCGCCTGCATGGACCAGGGGCTGGAGCCGGTGCTGACGCTGCATCATTTCACCCATCCCGCCTGGCTGGGGACCGATCCATGGCTGGATCCGGAAACGCCGGCGCACTTCGAGAGATACGTGGCGAAGAGCGTCGAATATATCAACGACAGCCTGGTCGCCGCAGGGCATCATCCGGTGCGAGTCATCATCACGATCAATGAGCCGAACATGCTCGTGTTCAACAGCTACATGGGAATGCAATTTCCATGCAAGGCGCAGCCGGGGCTGCAATCGATCACCGGCGCGCTGAACCGGCTGATCCAGGGGCATGTCAGGGTGTATAATTACCTGCACGATCTTTATGCGTTGCGCGGATGGGATGCGCCGGCTGTTACATTCAATAACTATTGCAGCGACTTATACTGGCTGGATAAGTTCCTTCTCGACATTGTCTCCGCGGCGGAGCGGGGCATCGCGCGCAGTGACATCGAGGATTACATCTGCCGCTGCCGCAAGCGGTTCGACGAGGGATTCCTGGCTGCGGAGATCCCGCTCCGCAAGGATTTCCCGTCGCTGGTCGGCGTCCTGATCAAGAGAATGAGCAACGCGCTGGGGGGGGAGTGGTTCAGCGCGGCGCGATTCGAGCCGGCGCTGGATGCGATCTATGGGTCTCCCCGCGGAAGGATGCTGGATTTCATCGGGCTGGATTACTACGATCCGTTTGCGGCACATATCTTCCGGTTGCCGGTCTGGTGGGACCATGAGAGCAAGAGCCGCTCATTCCATGACTGGATCATGAACTCCGTGACGGCGAAGTGGTGGGACTGGAGCGTGCTGCCGAGCGGTATGCGGTTTTTCTGCAAGAATTACGCGAGCGATTACAACCGTCCGATCCTGATCGCCGAGAACGGGATGGCGCTGAGGCGGCGGTTCAACAACGAGCACTTTGCCCGCAAGGATAAGCTGACGCGGAGCGAGTTTATCCGTGCGCACGTGAACGAGGTCGAGCGGCTGATCGACGAGGGGATGCCGATCTTTGGTTACCTGCACTGGTCATTGTTCGATAACTACGAGTGGGGTTCATTCACTCCGCGGTTTGGGTTGTTCGCGCTGGATTACGAGAAGGGGGCGGAACGGCTGGCGGTTGACTTTCTTGGTGATTGCCCGTCGCAGACTTACGCCGCATTGGTGAAGGAAGCACGGGCCCGTCGGGAAACGGTTTCGGTCTGACCGGCTGGCGGTTAATTCAGCAACCCGGCGCCATCCTGCTGCAGGCGCAATGCATCGTCCCGGTGCAGCGGCTCTGTAACCGGGCCCTGGGACACCTCGATGTTCCAGTTGTTCAGGCCGCGGCGCGTGATCGCGTACACCACGGAGAACGGCTGATCGGCCGGGGTGGCGGGATCGCTGCGCCAATCGGTGCTCGAGATGGTCAGTTGCAAATGCCAGCCGCTGTAAAAGGCGCGGGACGGCAGGGGCGCGGTAGTGGCTTCCGGCGCATTCAGGCGGACGATGCTGCCATCGGGAAGTTTGCCCAGCCATGCGTGATCGCGGAGCGTCCAGTAAATGTGTTGGACCTGGTGAACGGCCTCCACTGTGTAAGCGCGGTCTTCCTTCGCGCTGAATTGCCGGATTGCCTCGGTACGCTGCCGGAGGCTGCGCTGATCGCAACCGCCAAGCAGGAGAACCAGCGTAATAAGAGAGAGCCATCGGAGGGACGGCATATTTCATTAATGTAAACGCGAACGGTGGCACTGGAAGCCGGAAAACGGGCTTGCCTTGGGAGAGGCGGCGTGTTGGGTATGCAATTCCCTTCCTGCTGACATCATCATGAAAAAGCTCCTCTCTCCACTGTTCGCGTTATTGATTTGTTTGACCGTGCAACATGCTGTCGCGCAGCAGGAGCATGCGGTGATCCAGATCCCCATCGGGGCGCTCCAGGCTGCCTACCGGGCCAGCTTTGGCAACAACCCGGATTTTAGTAACTACACCCAGTTGGCCCTGGCGATCAACCGGTGCAAGGCCCAGTACTTTCCCAACGCGTCCGGCGGGTTTTGGAATGGAGTGATTACTGAGAACAACGCCGATCACAGCCAGGACAGTTACAGCATCGTGACCATCGGCCAGGGTTCATTTCCCAGGAATCCCCAGGCTGCTCCCAAGCGCTTCCTGAAAGATGTCTTCCAAGCCGCGATTGGAAGGCCGGCGGATCTCGATAGTTACCCGGACCTCGCGGTCGCGCTTGATCGTTATAACCAGCAATACATCCACTGCTCGGGTGGTTTCTGGAATGGCGAGCACGCCATGCTGAACGGAGCGGACACGCGAGGGATCGTCTGGGTCCAGAGCCCGAACGAGCCGCAGAACATCCCGGTCTCGGAGCTGGTCGCGTCCTTCCAGTCGCGGATGCAACGCAGCCCAAATTTCAGCGTGTGGGGCGACATGGCCCTCGCCGTGACCGGCTGGATCCAGGATCACGAGCCGGGCAAGGCATTGGGCGGTTTTTGGGATGGAGAGCAGACGAATCCGCCCCCGAACACGGTTTACGGCGTCGTCCTGGTGCGCTAAGCGGGAATCGGGCGGGGTTAGTACTTCACGCTGCAGCCGTAGGGCCGGCTGGTCGTGACGGCAACGGGCTTGCCCGCCATTGAAGAGTCGAGCGCGGCGCGGACGTAATTGCTGGAGCTGGCGACCTCGCCGGGATCGGTGGTCGGCTTGCTATCGATCGCGCCATCGTAGATCAGTTTCCCGTCCGGAGAGATGACATACATATCGGGCGTGGTCTTCGCGCCGTAGAGTTGTCCCACCGTGCCGTCCGGATCGCGCAGGTATGCGGTCGGAGTGGCGTGTTCATCCGACAGAAACTTCTGGATTTCGCCCGGAGGGAGATCGCCTTGCCGGCTGGCGGCCGCGGAATTGATGGTCAGCCACACGACCCCCTTCGCCCGGGCTTCCTCCTGGAGCTTCGGCATATTGCCGGAGTCGTACTGGGCGCGGACGAACGGGCAATCCGGATTATTCCATTCCATGACGATATATTTGCCTTTGTACTCGGAGAGGGAGTGCGGATGCCCCTGGATATCGGTCAGGGAAAAATTCGGCGCGGGATCGCCCGGCTGGAGCGCCGCGAAAGCGCCCGAGGAGACCAGTGCGAGGAGAAGGGTGAGACGTGTTTTCATGGGATCTTTGTATTAAACGGGTGAGCTAGGGGTTTGGTTGCTGGATATAATCGCACGGTTACATTTTTTAACCGCAGATTTCCGCAGATGAACGCAGATTTTGACATAGAAGTTGGCAACGCGTTCAAGACAGTTCAGTTTGTTCCTCGTTCACCGTTCAGAATTGGATGTTGGTGGGTCCGGTAAATCATCTGCGCAATTCTGCGTAAATCTGCGGTAAAAAATGATAATCCTTCATGCCTGGTCCAATGCGTGCAGGACAATATCCTTGGTGATGACTTCCGGCAACACCACCGGTTTTCCATCCGGCGGATACACCACATAGCACGGCACCCCTGCGCGGCCAAATTGCCGCAGCAGTGCTGTGATGCCTTCGTCGCCGCTGGTCCAGTCCGCCTTCAGCAGGATGACCCCGTGTTGCTGGAACGCCTGCTTCACCGCGTCACTGTCCAGAACCACGCGCTCGTTGACTTTGCAATTGACGCACCAGTCCGCCGTGAAATCGACGAAGACAATTCGATGCTCCTTCAGTGCCGCTGCCAACTGCGGCGGGAAAGGCTGCGGCCGGTTGGTAAATTGCTCGTACAACACCCACCCCAGCCAGATTACCGTGCCCATCAGCAGCACCCCGAGCGCCTGTTTCACCCGGACCATCCAGATGCCCGGCTTGGGCAAATAACGCAGCCAGCCCGGCTTGATCGCCAGGATCGCGTACGGCGCGCTCATGCCGGCGGCGATCGAGCCAAACATCGCGAATACCGTGGGTGCCGGTTGCGCCAGCGCGAACCCGAGGGCCGGCCCCAGGAAGGGGGCGGTGCACGGCGTCGCCATCAACGTCGCAAACACCCCATGCCAGAAGGTCCCCGCGTAGCCTTCGCGCCCTGAGGCCTCGTACACGGTCGATTGAATCCGCCCCGGCAGAACGATCTCAAACACCCCCAGCAGATTCAGCGAGAACAGCAGCAGAATTACCACCATCACCGCCACGAACGCCGGATGCTGAAACTGGAACGCCCAGTTCAACTGATGCCCCGCCGCCTTGAACCCCACAATCAGCGCCGCCAGAAACAAAAACCACGCGAAGATCCCTGCCACGAAGGTGAACCCCAGAGCCAGGATCCGCCGCGGTGACTCCCCAGCCTGCTTGATGAACCCGAAAATCTTCAGCGCGATCACCGGCAGCACGCACGGCATCACGTTCAAGATCATCCCGCCCAGGAACCCCAACGCCAGCCAGTAAAGCAGCGAACTGTGCGCCGCCGCGCTGGGCATGACCGAAAAACCCGCAAAGCCTGAGGCCGCGCCGGCAGCCGGGGACGCATTCGAGAGTTGCCACACTTCAGGCGGGTTACCTGGCGTAGGCGTCAAGCCAGCTTTTTCCCCTTCCCGCCCTATATACAGAGCGACCACGCCCCCGATCGATTGCGCCTTGTCCGTGGCTTCCAGCAGCGGCACCCGCACGGATTGGGCGGCGATCACGGGATGCCCGATCTGGGTGTCGCCCGGCAGGGGAAAGAAATCGATATAGGTCGAGATCGCGAGCCCTTTCAAGTCCAGCACCAGCGTATCCCCCTGCCGCGACCAATTTGCCGCAAACGGTGCCACGCCCGTCTGTGGCAGCGTCGCCCGCGTCTGCGCGAAAAGTGCATCATTGGCCGGATGGCTAGCAACCACCACCGGCAGAGTGATTGCCAGGTCGGCCTTCCCGGGCACGCACAGGTCCCGGCAGACCAGCCACGTTGCGTGCGCCTTGATCTGCACTGTCTGCCCGACCTGCAGATTGGCCGGCGTCTGGATTGTCACCGGCAGCAGCACCTCGCCCTGATAGTCGTACGTCACGATGTCCCCCGCCTCCGGGTCCCGTACCGGCAGCGGCCATTGAATTGCGCCTGCCGTGAAGCCCGCCGGCAGCGTCCAATCGATATGGGTCGGCAGCCCCGCGTCCCCGGCATATTGCCAATAGGTGTGCCACCCCGGCGCCATGTGCAGGTCCAGCCCGATCGTCACCGGCTGCCCCGGTACAATTCCATCCGCATCTCCCAGTAGGCGTGGCGTCACCAGTTGCTGGCCTTGGTACATCTGCGCATCGCAAAGGCCCCCGAGGGCAAACCACAGGACCAACAGCCATTTCAAAGCGCGCATGAGGCACGATACCATGCGCCCGCGTAAACCGCACGGATGCGGGAAAAAGTGCAACGGCGGAGCTATGCGCATGTGACAGGTAAGAGTCTGAAACCGCCCCCGCATTCCCGAAGATCGGAATTCGGGTTAATGGGCTTCAAAGTGCAAAAAGGAAAAATTTTGGTTTGAATTAGTTTGAATTGGTTTGAACTTATATCGGTGAGCGATTGGAACGTTTGCCTTTTTCGGTGGTTTTCTCCCGCAGAGTCGCTGGCTCGCCCACCCGCCAGCCCCCGCTGGTCCCATCCGCCTCCTCGGAGGCGCGGAGGTTTTTGCTTCGATCCAGAGATCTCCCGCATCCCTGGATTGCAAACCCCGCAGATCGTTCATTTCTGGGAAGATATTTAAACCGCGGATCACACGGAGCTACACGGATATCCAGATTTTGCATCCGTGCCCATTGGGCTTCGCCCCCCGACATAGCCGACTCGTCCCGGCACAGCGCAGCTTGATTGGGCTTGATTGGGCTTGATTGGGCTTGATTGGGCTTGATTGGGCTT
>Ga0302319_10023325_pt1 | contig 11060 bp, 9 predicted proteins | sample Bog_T0_2_FD_203319 | JGI IMG/M metagenome (GOLD analysis project Ga0302319, IMG submission 203319) | Peat permafrost microbial communities from Stordalen Mire near Abisko, Sweden - Bog_T0_2 | ecosystem: Environmental > Terrestrial > Soil > Wetlands > Peat | place: Sweden: Abisko, Stordalen Mire...
GTATCGACCTCCTTCTTGATGACATTCCCTTCGGCGTCCACGTAATCGCCAAATCGGGACGAGACGTGGTCTTTATCCTTTTGAATGATCTGGAAACTGCCGGTCGCGGTATTGAAACCCTCCCGTCCGGTCGAGACGGTTGAAATGCCCGCCAGTTTTCCGCCCTTGTAGAAATAGGCGCGTTGTTCGCCAAGGCTGATCTTGATCGACGGGCGGCCGGAGAGGCCATCGCCATTCCAATAGGAGACGTCGCCCTCCCTGCCGCCGGGTTTTTCCGGCCCGCGGAGCGGCGGGCTGTAAGTGCTATGGCCGCCACCGATGTAGAACGTTTCGTTGCGGGCTTGGGAATCGACGCCAGAGCAGCCGGCAAGAAATAGAATGGCGCAGCCAGCAAGCAACGGCACGGCGCGGGCGGCAGGGAATAGCGGAGCCCAGCTTGCGGGCAACAATGGGGAAAGTGGAAGGATTCCGGGGAGTCTTGACATCAGAGCGAAGTTTTCAGGATGCGGGCTATTAGTCGGCGGACGATTGCGCGTCAAGGCCATTTGAAATCAGCGCATTAGACCGGGGGAACAATCCGTTGCGGCATGGGTCCCGCTCTGCTATAGAAGCCCGTCTTTTGCCCGGAAGAGCCGCCCCATGCCCACGTACGAATACCAATGCGAGAAGTGCCACAAGGTTTTTGAGATGTATCAATCCATGAAGGATGATGCTTTAAGAACCTGCCCGAAAGAGCATTGCCAGAGAAAGACCTGGGGCAAGGGCAAGGTCAGGCGTCTCCTGGGAACGGGCGCCGGTTTGATTTTCAAAGGCTCGGGATTTTACATTACGGATTATCGTAGCGAGGGCTACAAGGCAGCCGCGAAGAGCGAGAGCACGGCGGGCGAGTCCAAAGCCTCCGACAGCAAGGCGTCCGAAACGAAGAAAACGGATTCGAAGCCCGCCCCCGCGGAAAAATCCAAGGCCCCGCCCAAAAAGAAAGGCGACTAACCGATGGCTGGCAATTCTCCCCCCCCTGCCAATCTCCCTTGCTCCCAGTGCGGCTTCGTTAACGAGGCGGAGAGGGTGTATTGCCACAATTGTGGATCGAAATTGGATCGCTCATTGCTGCCGACGCACGATGAACAGGGCGAGGATTCCCCCGCAAAGGCGCGCAAGCGAATCTCGAAGCTCACCAATCCGAAGGCCGGTTTTGTTTTTCAAGAGGTCAAAACCTTCTTCAAAGTCGAACTCTTCGCGGTCATCGTCGCCGCATTGTTTCTGATCGCGCAAAAGCCCGAAGGGGTGCCGGAGGTGAAGAAGGCGAGTCTCCAGCGGATGATCAATAGCGATATGATGGAGGCCATCGAGTCTCCCAGGCCAAGTCTGGTTTCCTTTACCGAAGATGAAGTCAATCAGCACTTGCAAAAAATCGTCAAGCCGCAGGAAACCCTGATGCCCGGGGTGGAAGTGTCGCGCGTCTACGCGGAGTTTACGCCCGGGGTCGTCCGAATGGGCACGGAGAATTCCATTTTTGGCTACCCGATTTACGCCGAGATTGCCTTCCGCGTGGAGGTCAAAGCCGGGAAATTCACCACTTCCGTCGTCAGCGGAAATCTCGGGCTCCTCGCGGTCGATCCCCGCCTCCTGAGCCTGCCCTATGGCCAGTTTATCTTTCAGGGCAGTTGGGAGGCGCTCAAGCGGGAGCGGGCGCAGATGGATAAGATGGAAAGGGTGGATGTGAAAAAAGGCGAGATTTCACTGGTGACGAAAGGCGGCAGCCGATGAACCCGCGCTGCTTGCTCGGGATGGCCGGGCTTTTTCTGGCCCTCGCCGGGGCCAGGGCTGTCGATCCCAAGCAACGCAGCGACAGCAGTTCGCAGCAATTTACCATTTATTGCGAAGACATTCGGCTCAGGCACCGGGTGGTCAGCTTTGTCGAGGATGTGAAAGCGGACGTTTTACGGGTGATCGGCGTGGCGGATCGCTGGAAGGCGCCCATAGTGGTCACCATCGAGAAACAAACCGCGGCCAATCCGGGCCCTCCCTCCGTGCTCCGGCTCGTCGAAACTCCGGCGGGGCCAAAGATTGCCATCGATGTTCGCATCGGCGATGATCCCGCCGCGGTAAATCTTCAAAAGCAGGTCGTCCGCGCGGTGCTCCTCGATTATGCGTATCGCGACATCCCCATCCGGGGCGGCATGACCATTGTCGAATCGCCATGGTGGGTCATCGAGGGCGCCATCCAGATTGCCCGGACGCGCGACGTTGGGGTCGAGACCGATCTTTACAAGACGCTGATCGAGAAGAACAAGCTCCCGCCCATCGAGGAGGTTCTTGCGGAAAAGCGGGAGGATGTCGGCGGGACCGCCGCCGCCTTCGATCAAGCGCTGGCCTTGTGCCTGGTTCAACTGCTGATCGACCAGCCGGGAGGGCGCCAAAGCCTGGCGCGGCTCGTCCGTGACTGGCCGCGCAGTGATGGCGATTCAGCAGCCATGGTCAGGAAAGAGTTTCCGGGTCTGGCCTTGAAACACGAGACGCTGCAAAAGTGGTGGACGCTCAACCTCGCGCGCTTTTCCGCCATGGATCGCTACAAGGGGATGACCGCGCAGGACACCGAAAAGGAACTCGTCCCGCTTTTGCAGATCGAGGCGCCCCCGGACAAATCGGGCGCCAGGAAGACCTTTCCAGTGGGCGAATTCGACCAATACCTGAAGCGCCCCGGCATCCGCGCGGTTCTGACCGACCGCCACGCGGCGATCATCGCGCTCGGGAGCCACGCCAATGCGCTCTTCCGTCCGGTGATCGCCGACTACGAGGCGGCCTTCGCGGCGCTGGCCAAGGGGAGGAAAAACGGCGTGCGCGAGCGTCTTTCGGAAGGTGAACGCACCCGCGCTCTGGTGATCCGGCGAACGGCGGAGATCGGCGACTATCTCGATTGGTATGAAGCCACGCAGATGGGCTCGCGGAGCGATGCTTTTGAAAGCTACCTGAAGGCTGCCAACGAGATCTCCGAGCAGGATGGGAAGCGCTCGGGTCCGATCGGACGGTACCTGGACGATCTGGAACAGGAGTTTTAAGAGTGCCGGGGCGCTCACCAAGCCGGGGAGGCTCCTTGCCTCCGGAGCGCTTAATGGGCGACTGCTTCCCCTAGCTTCAGCTTTGCCATGCACGCCGGGCAGATGCCGTGAGAGACGTCCGCGCCGGTCTCGGTATGAATGTACTCCTCGATTTTCCGCCAGTAATCGCCGTCATCCCGCACGCTTTTGCAATACATGCAAATGGGGATGAGTTGCTTGAGCCTCTTCACGTCGTCGAGAGCGCCTTGCAATTCCGCCACGCGCTGCTTCAAGGCGCGTTCGAGCTGCACCACGCGCTGGCCCACCAGGAGGCGGGCTCTCAGTTCCGCGGGGTCAAAAGGTTTCGTCACGTAATCGTCCGCGCCGGCGTCGAGTCCCGCGGCGATTTCCTCCTTGGTGCTCCTGGCGGTGAGGAGAATGAGATAAACGTAGGGGCGCTCCACCTGCTCGCGAACGTAGCGGCACACCTGCACGCCATCCATCCCCGGCATCATCCAGTCGAGAATGGCCAGATCGGGTGCATCCTCGGACGTCAGAATCCTGGCGGCGCTTTCTCCGTCTTCCACCGTCGTCACCTCGAAACCCCAATTTTGCAGATTTCGCTCCAGGAGGTGTCGCGAGACGTAGTGGTCTTCGGCCAGGAGGACCCGGTGCGTTTCATTGGGCATACCGATATAATGGAGTTGTGGTCTCAACATTAGCAGGGATCGGAATTCAATGCGCATTTGCGCGTATCGTCGCGGCGTTCCCGCGCGGAATTCGCCGGAAGGCCCGTTTTCCGCTTTGCTCCCGCGCGGAATTGGCGTTTGGTGGCCCTCGCTAGATGAAAGTTTCCGACCTGCGCGGCATTCTCCAATACGTTCCCCGTTTCCGCGAAAAGATATTCGTCGTCGCGCTGGACGGTGAGATCGTGGCTTCGCCCAATTTCTCCAATATCCTCCTGGACCTTGCGGTGCTCCGTTCACTCAGTATCAAGGTCATTCTGGTTCACGGCGCGGCGTTCCAGATCGCACAGCTTGCCGCGGAGCGCAATGTGGTCATTTCCAATTCCGACGGGACCGGTGTCACGGACGAGCAGACGCTGAAACTCGGCATCGAAGCCGCCACCAATGTGATGAACGAGATCATGCAAGGGCTGACCTCGGTGGATCTGCGGGCGGCTTACGCGAATGCCATCATCGCCCATCCCGCGGGAATTCTCGGCGGCGTGGACAACCTGCACACCGGCCGGGTGGAGCGCGTGGATACGAAGTCGCTCCATTTGTTTCTCAACGAAGGCATTACACCTGTCGTTCCGCCCATCGGATTCGACGGGGAGGGCAGGACCTACCGCGTAAACTCCGATGGCGTGGCGCTCGAGGTCGCCGAGGCCATGCAGGCCATGAAAGTCATCTTTCTCTCCACGAGCGAAGGTCTCTGGGTCAACGGCGAACTCGTCGGGCAGCTTTCCATCGCGGAAGCCGAGGATTTTGCGAAAAAGAAGCGGGGCTCCGGGGAAGATCCCGGCCTCCTCTCGAAGCTGGAACACGCGGCGCGCGCCTGCCGCCAGGGGGTGGCGCGGGTCCATCTCCTGAATGGCCTCCGGGACGAAGCTCTCCTCAGCGAGATCTTCAGCCACGAAGGCATCGGCACCATGATCTACTCGAACGAGTATCAGCAGATCCGCCGCGTATTTAAAAAGGACGTGCGCGGCGTGATGGCGCTCATCCGGCAATCTGTCAACAGTGAGGAACTGGTCAAACGCACCCGGGCGGATATTCTGACGCATCTGGAGGATTACTGGGTGATGGAAATCGACCGCACCCTCGTGGGTTGCGTGGCCCTGCATCTTTATCCCGAGCAGCAGATGGCCGAACTGGCCTGCCTCTACGTGAACAAACATCATGAAGGCGAGGGATATGGCCGGAAGCTCATGGCGTTTGCCGAGCAGCTCGCCGCCGAAAAGGGGATGAAACAAATCTTTGCGCTCTCGACCCAGGCCTTCAATTTCTTCCAGCAAAAGGGAGGATACAGCGAAGCGACTCCCGAGGCGCTGCCTCCCGACAGGCGCAGAAAATACGACGCGAGCGCCCGGAACTCGAAAGTCATGGTCAAGCCCGCGGCGCAAACCGTCGCCCTGGAAGCGTCCCGGGTTTAAGAGCAGAAGACCGGCTGCCGCCCCACCGCCCCAGCTCCCCGGTAGAGGCTGGAAAGCGCGCCCACCTTTCACCGATTCATTGCCCGCATGAACAACTCCTGGCTCATCGATGGTCTCGTCATCTTCGCCTACTTTGCCGTCGTCATCTCCATCGGTCTCTACAAAGGCCGCGGGGAACGCTCCATGGAAGGGTTCGCGGTGGGCGACCGAAACATCCCCTGGTGGGCCGTGCTGGCCTCCATCATGGCGGCGGAAGTCAGCGCGGGCACCTTTCTGGGAACGCCGGGAGAAGGCTACAGCCTGCGCAATTTCACCTACGGCCAGCTCGCCATCGGCACGGTGCTCGCGCGCATCGTCGTGGCTTATCTTTTCATCGGGCGCTTCTACGAGCTGCGCGTCGTCTCGATCTATGAGTTTCTCGAATCGCGTTTCGGCCGCTCCACGAAGCTGGCCTCTTCGACCGTCTTTCTCATCACACGCGCGCTCGCCAGTGGTTCGCGAATGTATGTCCCCGCGATTCTCCTCGTCGTGGGCTGGCAGTTGATCAAGGACACCCACCCCAACCAGGCGCAGACGCTTTGGCTCTATGTGGGCGCGGTGGGCGCCCTCACCCTCCTGACCGCCATCTACACGACCTTCGGCGGCATCAAGGCCGTCGTCTGGACGGATCTCTTCCAGGTGTTCCTCATGTTTGGAGCCATGGCCTACGCGATGATCACCCTGTGGCACTCCGTGGGCGGCTGGGACGTTGTCGTGCGCGAGACTGGCCGGGTGGTGCTCGATCCGGCCATCATCAAGAGCCAGGGCGAAGCCGCGGCGCGCGCTCAAGCTCTGGAAGTCTCGCGGCACGCGCTGGCGTTTTGGGATTGGGGCTTCGCGCCGGGCCTCGGATTCTGGGGAAATGTGAAACATGTTCTGGGCACGGAGTACACCGTGTTCTCCGCCTTTATTGCCTCCGTGTTCGTGACCATGGCCACCCATGGCACCGACCAGGACATGGCGCAGCGCATGCTCACCGCGCCGGATGTGCGCCGCAGCCGCCGCAGCCTCATTCTCAGCGGACTCGCGGACATTCCCGTGGCGCTCAGCTTCACCTTCATTGGGGTTCTGCTTTGGGTTTATTACCACCTTCCCGCGCACGAGGGGAGCCGGCCCGACGGCAACTATTTCGTCAATTTTATCCTCCGCGAACTGCCCGTGGGAGTCCGTGGCGCCATGGCGGCCGGCTTGTTTGCCACCGCCATGGGATCGCTCAGCACCGCGTTGAACGCCCTGGCGACGAGCTTTACCCGCGATTTTTACATGGGGATCTTTCGCCCGGCCGCCGGGCAGCGCGAGCAAATGGTTGCCGCCCGCTGGAGCACTGTCTTCTTCGCCGTGCTCCTCTCGGGAATCGGCGTCGGCACGGCGTGGGTCACGCTCGCGCATCCGCAAGTGCGCATCATTCCCATCGTGTTGGGTTCATTCGGTTACACGTATGGATCCCTGCTGGGAATTTTCCTCGTCGGAATGACCACGCGGACCCGTGGAACATCCGGCGGAAATCTCCTCGGGATGGTCATCGGCTTCACGGTGGTCGCCGTGCTGAGCGATTTGCCTAACGATGTTGCGACGATGTTTGGAAGGCATCTTTATAACCCGCCCGGGTGGCTGCCGATCATCGAATTTCCGTGGCGGATCGCTTTCGGAACGGTGGTCACGTACGCGGTGGCGGTCTGTTTTCGGACCTCGAAAACGCAAATTGACGCGAATGCGGAGAACATCGCTACGTTTGCGTAATATCTGCCGTGGGTGGCGAAGCGGCGCATTTTCTAGGGTTGCCGAAGCGTCAATGCAAAAGATCGATTTCGTTAAAAATAAAATGCCCCAAACCAATGTGAAAAATCTTGTCGGGTATTTCCGTGGAAATTACTCTCCGACCGCACGGCGGAACTGAGGCGACCCCCCCTGTGAATAACTTGTGAACAGAACACGAAAACTACTTTGCGCAGCGTCTGCTCCCCATCCCGGGAAGGCGGAAATGTCCCCTCGCGCCGCGCACCAGATAGAATCTATGTTCCACAGTCTTGCCATTTGCAAGATACTCTCCATGAAAGACTTGGGGATATACAAAAATTTAATCTCCGGCTTCATCCGCGAAACGGGCGATTTTTTCCAACGCGTTTTCGATGGCGCGCCAGGTGCTTTTCTTCAACCCCATTCCGTTTCAAGATACTGTGGATAAAACATTGCCTACTGAGGATTTGCCAGAGATTTGGGCTGAAATCGCCTCTGTCATGAGGACCGAGGTTAGCCCCTATGCATTCGACCGTTGGTTCAAGGAAATCGAGCTCGTAGAACTGACCGCGCAGCACATCACCCTGCGCGCGCCTAACAACATCTATCAGTTCTGGATCGAGAGCAATTACATCAGCATGCTCCAGAGCGCGATCATGCTCGTTCTCAGGTCGCCGCGCACCGTGAAGTTCTCCGTGTGCGAAAAGCCGCCCGAGAAGATCCCGGCCGCCGACCGGCCGGACCCGGCCGACCAGGAAGAGGAGAAGGAACCCGAGACGCGGTCCGCGGGGGCCTCCGGGGCGCAGGCGATGAATCCGCGCAATACCTTTGAGGCGTTCGTCGTCGGGCCAACGAACCAGTTTGTGCAGGCCGCCTGCAAGGCGGTCGCCGAGTCGCCCGCCAAGACTTACAATCCGCTCTTCATTTACGGCGGCGTGGGATTGGGCAAGACCCATCTGATGCAGGCCATCGGGCAGCACATCAACGCGAAGAAGAAGGGCTCCAAGGTCGTTTACATCACGAGCGAGACGTTCACCAACGAGTTCATCGACGCCATCCAGAACAACACGCTCATCAAGTTTCGCAAGCGCTACCGCCAGGCGGACATTCTGCTCATCGACGACATTCAGTTTCTGGCGGACAAGGGCCGGACGCAGGAGGAATTCTTTCACACGTTCAACACCCTCTTCGACGGGCGAAAGCAGATCGTGCTTTCCAGCGACCGGCCTCCCTCGGAAATCGCCAGCCTCGAAACTCGCCTCGTGTCCCGTTTCGAATGGGGCCTCACCGCGGAACTCCAGGTCCCCGACACGGAAACGCGCGTGGCCATTCTCCGGAAAAAAGCGGAGGGCATGGCGATCAAGCTCACGGCGGCGGTTTTGCAATTTCTCGCCGAGCGCATCCGCACCAACGTCCGCCGCCTCGAAGGCGCGCTCATGCGCGTGGCCTCCTATGCCTCGCTGAATGACGGTCGCTCGCCAAACGAGGAAAAGCTCGAGCAACTGCTCAAGGACATCCTCCATGAGGAAGCGCGCCGCTCCATTACCATCGATCAGATCCAGCGCCGCGTGGCCGAGCACTTCGATGTGCGCCTCGCGGACATGACCAGCAAACGCCGCCCGCAAAACATCGCGTTTCCAAGACAGATCGCCATGTACCTGGCGCGCGAATTGACGAAAACTTCCCTCAGCGAAATCGGCTACGCATTCGGCGGGCGGGACCATGGCACCGTCCTCCACGCCCACCGGCTGGTGAAAGAAAAGATGCTCAAAGACGACAAAACACGCCACGCGGTCTCGCTTTTGGATAGCCAGCTTTCGCGGTGATTCGACACCTTTCACCGGGTTTCGGCGCTCTCCGCTGGGAAAATGTTTGCGTAGCAGTACGCAATCATTCATCTAATCGGGATTCCGTTCCCTATGAAATTTAGCGTCAGTAAAGAGAAGCTCCTCGCGGGTTTGCAGACGGTTCAAAACGTCGTCAGCACGCGCACTACTCTCCCCATCCTCTCGAATGTGTTGCTGCAGGCTGAAAACGGCCAGCTTCGACTGACGACCACCGACCTCGATGTCGGCGTCAGCGGCTCCGTCGATGCGCTCATCGAGAGACCCGGCTCCACCACGCTGCCCGCGCGGCGTCTCGCCACCATCGTGCGCGAATTGCCGGCGGCGGAGATCCAGATCGATGTGGACTCCAAGAACGTCGCGGCCATCCGGTGTGGCCAGAGCTTCTTCAAAATCCTCGGCCTTCCCGAGGAGGAATTTCCTCAACTCCCGAAATTCGAAGACGCCAAGACCTTCGCGATCAGCCAGCAGGCATTGCGCGACGCGCTCCGGAAAACCTCTTACGCCATCTCCACGGACGAAACGCGTTACGTGCTGAACGGCATCCTTTTTTCGTTCAAGGAAAACAAACTCACGCTTGTCGCCACCGATGGACGCCGTCTCGCCCTCGTCGATCTCGAGGTCGAATTTCCCCGGAGCCAGGAAGCCGAGCTGATCGTGCCTTCCAAGTGTGTGACGGAACTGGGCCGGATTTTGGCCGACTCGGGCGAGATCAAGATGAGCGTCGGCGAGAATCAAGTCGCCTTCCAGGCCGGGGACACGCTCCTCATCTCGAAGCTCATCGAAGGCAACTACCCCAACTACCGCCAGGTCATTCCCGGCGAAGCCAAGGAGCGGGTCACCCTCGAGCGCGAGCAGTTTCTCAACGCCGTCCATCGCGTCTCGCTGCTTTCCAGCGATAAATCGAATTCCGTGAAGCTCGTCTTCACCAAGAACAATATCGAAATCGCCGCGAACACGCCTGACGTGGGTGAAGCGAAGGAAACGCTGCCCGTGGCCTACAAGGGCCGCGAATTCTCGATCGCCTTCAATCCGGAGTTCCTCATGGCCCCGCTTCGCGCGCTCCCCAACGACGAAGTCTTCCTCGACCTCATCGATGAAATGAGCCCCGGCGTCATCAAGATTCAGAGCCCCTTCCTCTACGTCCTGATGCCTATGCGCATCAGTTGATTCCGCGATTGGGCGGCGGATCCGCCTCAAAGAAATCCTGGGAACCCGGCTTGCGCCGGCGCCGCACGCAGCTATATGCAGAAGCCGGAAGTCTCTTCGGAGTCCTGCTATGCCAAACCCGCTTCGCCAGGTTCGCGTCCGATATCTGCGTTTTATAATCCGATGGGCCATTGTGGGCGCGCTTCTTGGCGCCGTGGTCGGCGCCATCGTTATTCTCGCGAGCCAGGCTATCCGGCAGAGGATGGGAAACGTGGCCCTCAACTGGTCAGAGGCGCGACCTTTTCTCCTTGGCTGGCTTGTCTGGGGCGCCGTCTGCGGCGCCGGAATTGGATATGCCTCGCGCCTACGGGTTGTCGCCGCCGAACTCGCGGCGAAGGCCGCGGAGAGCGCAGCGGCGTCGGCGGAGATCGCCGCGGTGGTGGCCGAGAACGCCGCAGCCGCGGCGAAGAGCACGGCCGCGGCGGCGGGCGTAGCGGTAGCGGAAGGTGCGCCTCCGCACGTAGTGGAAGCCACAGCCGCAATCGCGGCATCAGACGCGAAAGCGGCAGCCTTGGCCGCGAAAACGGCGGCCTCGGCCAGGTCGTTGGCGCAAAGGTTTAAAACGCGCAAACATTTTGACGAGGTTGTCGTGAGGCGTTTTTTGCGCCTTTCGCGATCGGCGGCGCTCGTCGCGTTTGCGGTCTTTGGCTGTTTGCTCTTCGCGGGGCCGGCGCCCTACGGTTATCTCCTCTGCTTCGGACTCATTGGCATCGCCTTTATGACCGGCATGATGATCGCCGTCCGCCGCAATTCGAAGAATATTCAGACGGTGACGGCGGTCCTGTATTTCCAAGCTTTCCTGGTGTTGCAGGGATTTGGCTTCAAGCACAATTGGATCCATTTTTCGCAAGGGATGATCGTGCTGGTCGGCGGGTTCTGCCTGTCGGCAGCGATCTGTCAAAAGCAAATCCTCAGGTATGTTTACGGCTCCCCAACGGGGAACCCGCCTCATAATGAAACGCCCGGCTGATTACTCGCCATCGCCCTAAATCGGCTCCCTTCGGTCTCACGCGCGTTTCTCACTTGCACGCCCTG
>Ga0302319_10023328_pt1 | contig 11059 bp, 8 predicted proteins | sample Bog_T0_2_FD_203319 | JGI IMG/M metagenome (GOLD analysis project Ga0302319, IMG submission 203319) | Peat permafrost microbial communities from Stordalen Mire near Abisko, Sweden - Bog_T0_2 | ecosystem: Environmental > Terrestrial > Soil > Wetlands > Peat | place: Sweden: Abisko, Stordalen Mire...
AGCTCGATCCGGTCACGCGATCGTTGCTCGACACCGATTTCTACAAGCTGCTCATGCTCCAGTTTATCTGGAAGCATTACCCCACGACGCACGTATCGTTCTCCCTCTTCAACCGCACGACTTCCTTCCGCCTCGCCGAAATGTTTCCCCGCGAGGAAGTGGTGCACCAGATGGAGCACGCACGCCGCCTCAAATTTCGACGGTCGGAACTGGTCTGGCTCGCGGGTAACACCTTCTACGGGCGCCGAGGAATTTTTGAACCCGCGTTCCTGGAATGGTTGGAACAGGATTTCCGTCTATCGGATTACGAGTTATCGATCGAGGACGGGCAATTCGTTCTAACTTTCGATGGCCTGTGGACCGAAACCACCATGTGGGAGCTCTACGCACTTTCGATTCTGGATGAACTCAAGACACGTGCGGCCATGAAAAAATTGCGCGAGTTCGGGTTGGACATTTTATACGCGCGCGCGAAAACAAAGCTGTGGGGAAAGATCGAGCGCCTGCGCGGCGTTCCCGGGCTCGCTGTTGCCGACTTCGGTACGCGCCGCCGTCACAGCTTTCTATGGCAGGAGTACGTGGTCAATGCGATGGCGGCGAATCTGGGCAACGCGTTCACTGGAACCTCCAATGCTTTCCTCGCCCACAAGCACGATCTGGAGGCGATTGGAACCAATGCGCACGAGATTCCCATGGTTCTAGCCGCACTTGCGCCGGACGATGAAGCTCTCAAGGCATCGCAATATCGTGTACTCGAATTGTGGCAGAGCACCTATCATGGCGCGCTCCGAATTATGCTGCCGGATACTTTCGGCACAACCCAGTTTCTAGAAAACGCGCCGGAATGGGCTGCGGACTGGACGGGACAGCGCATCGACAGCAAAGATCCGTATATCGGCGGCGATGAATATATCGAGTGGCTCAAGACCCACGGACGGGATCCGAAAGAGAAACGGATCATCGCATCCGACGCGCTCGACGTTGACGATATTCTCGGCCTGCATGCTTATTTCGGAGGAACCCTCGCTTCCGGGCTTACCGCCGCCACCGCCAAGAACGACTTTCGCAGCGCTGCCGATTTTCATGATCCGAAAAAGTGGACTGCTGGACGCCGGATTCGTTTTAGCGCCGGATGGGGAACCCTGCTGACCAACGATTTTCGCGGCTGCGATCCCGCCGGCAGCAGCGACTTCGATCCTGTCAGTCTGATCTGTAAAGTGTCCACGGTCGAAGGTAAGCCCGCTGTTAAGCTCTCCGACAATTACGCCAAGGCTCTGGGAACACCCTCAGAAATCGAACGCTACCGGCGGGTTTTTGGCTCCCGGGGGCTGAGTAATATTCCGGTGATCACGTAGACTGGATATTCGCCCTATGAACTCAATCCCCAATACTTGGGCACATCCTTGAATGAAGACTAATCAAATTTCAGCGATTCCTGATTTTGTGTACGGTACTGCCTGGAAAGAAGACCGTACTCCTGCTCTGGTCGAATTGGCGCTGCGCGCGGGTTTTCGGGCAATCGACACGGCGAACCAGCGCCGGCACTATTCTGAAGCGGGAGTCGGCCAGGCACTTGCCACCGCCTATCGCAACGGATTCGTAAAACGCGACGACCTTTTCCTGCAAACTAAATTTACTTACCAGCGCGGGCAAGATCACCGTTTGCCGTTCGATCCGGCCTCGCCGCTCGCGACTCAAGTTGCGCAGTCCATGGCCAGTTCGCTCGAACACCTGGGCACCGACTACGTTGACAGCTACGTACTGCATGGTCCGTCATCGAATTATGATTGGACGGAGGACGATGCGGAAGCGTGGGAGGCGATGCGCAGAGAACGCGATGCCGGACGCACGCTCCTTCTCGGCGTAAGCAACGTTGCCCTGGCGCATTTGCAGCGGCTGCGAACCCTACGCACGGAACTGCCCGCGTTCGTCCAGAATCGCTGCTACGCGCGTCTCGCTTGGGATGGCGCTATGCGGGATTTTTGCCGCGAGCACAAAATTGTTTATCAGGGATTTTCGCTGCTCACGGCGAATCAGGAAGTGCTTCAGCATCCGTTGATCGCCGAAATAGCGAAGGCTGCCGGCGCCAGTCCTGCGCAAGTTATCTTCAGCTTCGCGCGTAGCATCGGAATTCTGCCGCTCACCGGAACCTCGAATGCTGAACACATGAGGCAGGATCTGGCCAGCCGTGAGTTGACTCTCTCCGCCGAAGCTGTGGACACAATCGAATCAATTTCCGGCTAGTTTGATTTCGTTCGGTAACCCGCTTACTTGCCTTGTGCAACCGCTTCGCGCTCGCCAACCTGCTGGCGCCACATCGCGTAGTACAAACCCTTTTGGTCGAGCAATTCCGAATGCTTTCCAAATTCGACGATATGTCCGCGCTCCAGAACATAAATTCGATCGGCATGCATCACGGTCGACAACCGATGAGCAATCAGGATCGTGATCGCCTCCTGATTGGTCGCCACGTCGCGAATGGTCCGACTGATCTCTTCTTCGGTCAGCGAATCTAGCGACGACGTTGCCTCGTCGAAAACCAGCAGTTGCGGATGCCGCAACAAAGCGCGCGCGATCGAGAGACGCTGCTTTTCGCCTCCCGAAACTTTCACACCGCCTTCGCCAATCAGCGTATCCAGCCCGCGATCCGCTCGCGAAAGCAAACTATGGGCTGCCGCCTGATTCAACACTTCCATGCATTCCGCGTCCGTCGCCGAAGGATTCACGAACAGCAGATTCTCCCGGATCGATCCCGAAAACAACTGCGTATCCTGAGTGACGAATCCGATCTTCTCGCGCAACAAATCCAGATCGACCCGATTCGACGGAATCCCGTTGTAGAGAATTTCGCCGCTCTTCGGCGCATACAGTCCCACCAGCAGTTTGACCAGCGTTGACTTCCCCGCCCCGGACGGTCCAACAAACGCGATGGTATCTCCGCGTGCGGCGCTGAAGCCGATCTCGTCCAATGCCAGAGCGGTTGAACTCTGGTGCTGAAAACTTACCTGCTCGAACTGCAGTGTCATCAGTTCCTCGACCGGCTCCGGATCGGCGGGCCGCGGATCGCGCGGCGTATCCAAAATCTGCTGAAAGTTCTGCAGCGACACTTCCGTCTCGCGATAAATATTGATGACGTTGCCTAACTCCTGCAGCGGAGTGAAGATAAAAAACGAATAAATCATCAGCGCGAAAAACTGGCCAACCGAGATTTCCTGCCGGAAGATCAGATAAAGCATCAAAAACAGAATGCTGGTGCGCAGCGCGTTGACCGCCGTCCCTTGAATAAAACTCAGGCTGCGCAAGTATTTAACTTTCTTGAGTTCCAGATTCAGAATTTTGTCAGTAACACCGTTGAGCCTCACCACTTCCTGATGCGCCAGACCCAAGCTCTTTACCAGTTCAATATTGCGCAAGGACTCAGTTGTCGATCCTGCGAGAGCGGTAGTTTCCGCGACGATCGTCTTCTGCATTTTCTTGATGCGCTTGCTTAGAACCGAACTGATAACTCCGAGGGTCGGAACCGTAAGCAAGAACGCGGGAGCAATCGACCAATGCACTTTGAACGCGTAAATCATCACGAAGATGATGCCAATTACAGAAATAAAAAGTACGTTGATGGCAGCCGTGATGAAGCGCTCGACGTCGCTGCGAACCTTTTGCAGTTTTCCCAGAGTTTCGCCGCTGCGCTGATCTTCAAACACCTGATACGGCAGATCGAGCGAATGACGGATGCCGTCAGAGTACATTTTCGCGCCCAACCGCTGCACGATCACGTTGACGAAGTAATCTTGAAAGTTCTTGGCTACGCGCGATACGAACGCCACGCCGACCGCTGCCAGAAGCAGTAGTCCCGCTCCGCGTATGAACTGGCCCTGCGTGTACTGGTGATACTTGGTCGCATAACTATCGATGACATGGCGAAAAATCAAGGGGTCGAGCAGCGAAAAAATCTGATTGGTAGCAGCTAAGAGAAGGGCGACAACAAACAGCTTCCAGTACTGCTTGGAATAGCGATAAAGAAGATTCATAGGCGTGAGCGTGGAGCAAAGAAGAACAGGATTTAGATGGTTCAGCAGCGCTTTCGATTCATCAACGCCCATCTACAATCGGGACGGCAAGACGGGCGAGGCACCCGCCGATTCAGCCGGCTTACAACTTCACGCCGTGCCGGTGTTCGCCAGCGCTTCCACCGCTTCCCACGTAGTGCCGAAGGTTACTAGAAAATCGCTCACTTTCGTGATGTCCATAATCTTGCGCACGCGCGGCTTCACTCCGGTCAACACCAGGCATCGCCCCATCTTCTGATGGGATACGTAGGCCGCCACCAGCGAACCGAGGCCCACCGAGTCGATATAAGGAACGTCCGATAAGTCGACGATCATGGTCTCCGCGCTTTCGTGGCGCACCGCGCGATCGAAATGAGGAGCAGTTTCGATGGTGATCGGCCCCCGCAGCAGCAGTATGCGCTGATCATCCGCGACGCCTTCATAGCGTTCGACCGTCAATTCTTGCAATGCCATGATCTGCCGATTGTAGGACACTCGGCTCTCCCTGTCATCTACCCAAAAAGTCAGCCAATTGTCATGTCGGCCCATCTCTTCCGAAGCCTCACTGCGCCGATACGCTATCGGAGTCTGCCTCATTGTCCAGTCACTGCGGCTTCTTGTCGTCGCCGTGATTGTCGTAAATCGAATACTGCCCGCTCGGATGTTTCAACTTCACCGTGATCTCCATCTCGGGCTTGTTGATCTCGTAATCTTCCCCAAAGGTCTGGAAGTGCGGCATCAGCACTTGTACTCGCAACTGCCCGTACGGGATGGCATCGACGTTCGTCTTCCCGTCAACGTCAGTTTTCAATTCAATCTCCGCGGCCGACTGCTTGCCGTGACTTTTCACCGGATGCAACACGACCTGCGCGTTGCGCACTGGCTTCCCATCCGTGTCGCGTACCACTACGAACCGCAAATTGGAAGTCGGTCCTTCATCCTGGGCGCGAGCGAAACCGGTTCCCGCGATCACGAGAACCGCCATCATCGTCAAAATCGAAACAAGCTTATTCATTTGTAACCTCATCTTATGGCGAACACCTTCCGCACCCAAGAAATCCGAATCGCATCACTGCGGTTTTTGCTCCGGCGCCTTGCTCTGGTCTGGCTTTTTCGCATCTCCACTTCCGTAACTCGAATACTGTCCTTCGGGACGCTTCAGCTTCACCGTGATTTCAAGCTCTGGCTTATTAATCTCATAGTCTTCGCCAAACGTCTTGAACCCAGGCGCAAGGACCTGAATTCGCAGAGGACCATAAGGAATCCCATCAATATTTGTGCGGCCATCGTTATCCGTCTTCAGTTCCAGCCCGCCCTTCGACTGCTTACCCTTCGCGCTCACCGGATGCAACACCACCGCGGCGTTTCTCACCGGCTTGCCGTTGTAGTCTTTGATCACGACGAATTGTAGATTCGACATTGGACCATCGTCATCCTGTTGCGCCCACGCTCGGCCAAGCGACCCCATCCCCAGCACTATCAACACCGCACCCGCCGTCGCAATCCACTTTTTCATGGCATCCATTCTAGAACGTTACAGCATTTCGTCCTTTGCGAACGAAGTCCGCGAAGGACATACGCGAACGCAACCCGCCCCGCGTTTCAGACTACTTCATCCCTCTCACAACAAATGCCTGCGAAAGGATCTCATCATAGAGATAAACGTAGGCCCCGGCGTCGCCTTCGGAATACGACGCGCCATAGCTCAGCGCTCCGACCGGAAGCTCTTCTCCAAATGTTTTCCACAAGTCCGACTTTCCGGTGACAGGATTGATCCGATAGACCATTGCGGTCTTCTCGCGCCGGCGGGCCGCAGCGGCATAGATGGCTCCTCCGTCGTGCGACCAACCGCTCACGCGGTAATTCGAGTCCAGTCCTGGTATCAGGCGCAAATCGCCGCCACCAATCGGAAACACTCCCCATTTCCCGTCTGGCCCTTGCGCCGCGGTACTCCGCCCGTCCGGAGACGGAAACACACCGACGATGCCCTCACCGGTAATTGGCCTGGAATCACCACTGCTGACTTCGATCAAATAATCGCGCGCACCGTGCCCGGCATCGACTCCGCTAGCCAGTAACTGCTTGCCGTTCGCCAGCCATCGAACCTTCTCGTAGCTCACTGTGTCGTGCGTCAACTGTCTCGCCTCGCCTGCTCCTGTTGGAACCAGGCGCAGCGGCCCACCCTTCGCCGGCTGTGTAATGACCCACTTGCCGTCCGGAGAAATTGCCAGACCGACGCCTTCTCCAATTCGCACCGGGGGAGAGCCATCGGTGTCGCGGACAAATATTGTGTAGTTTGCTCCGCCACCATCGCCCGCCTCTTCGAATAGAACTTTACGCCCGTCCGGCGTGAGATCGCCCAGAATGGACCACCCGAACCACCCCAGTTCGACTTCGGCCTTTCCGCTCGGAGGCACGCCTCGAATCCCGATTCGGCGGCGGTGAGTGATCATCAGCGCCATGCCATTGCGCAGGTCCTCCAGCCACATCCCTCCCGGAACATTGGTAAGCGATCGCACTTTACCCGACAGAGTCACCGCCCGCGGGTTTGCGCCGCTTCCGGTAATGGTGGAAGTAAACCAAATCTCGTCGCTAGACGGAGGCCACACAATTCCCTCGAGTGAGGTCCATCCCGTGGAAAGCAACTTTTCTTTATTGTTACCATCGCCTTTGCCGTCCGCCGCGATCAGGGCCACGGAGCCTTCGTCGTCGCCATTCGCATTTTGATGGTCGGCAAAAGCAATCCACTTTCCATCGGGAGAAATTCGGGGATGGCTGATCCAGTTCGTGCCATCGAACAATACCTTTCCGATGGGATATTCCAGGCGCCAGTGGCCTGTTTCTGGCACAAACCTCGTGACCACCATATTTTCGCCGTCGGCCGCCCAATCCGCGTCCTCGACATTGTCGAGCACTTCTCGCGGAGCCCCTCCGCCCATCGAAATTCGCGCGAGCGTCCCGACCTGCGCAAAACCGGCCAGGATGACCGAATTTAAGCGAACCGCCAGCTCTCCACGCTTGGAAATCGCCAGCAACTCCGCGTCCTTCACTCCCAGTTCCCGGGCCCCAGGATCATCGGTGCGCCCGACATACAACTGATTCTGCCCTCCATCCCAGGCAGCGCTGTAGACAATGTTGCCGTCGGGCGTAAAGCGCGCATTCCCGATGGAGCCTGTGCGAAACGTGAGAGCCTGATACTCCGGCAAAGACGCACTCCCGCTAGCGTGCCCCCACCACCATCCCAGCCCAACCATCAATGCTGAAAGAACCAGAGCGCCCGCTAGTTCTCGCAATTTGCTGGGAGCGGCGGTTGGTTGCGAAGGAGTAGTAGCCGCCGAAGCTGACGATCCCGGTAGCGACGATTGCCCGGTAGCCCACTGCGCCCCCGTCTGACTCGGCTCCGAGGCGAGCGCCGAACTTTTTGCTGAACTCGCTACTGAACCCTCCGTCAAAGCCTCTAAATTGAAGGCCAAATCGCCAGCCGATTGAAAACGCAGCGCGGGGTTTTTCTCCAGACAGTGCCGCACCATCCGCTCCAACGCCGGAGGCACATTGCGCGCCGTCTCCGAAAGTTCGGCCGGCTCCTCTTTCAGAATCGCGCTCATGGTTTCGGCGGGACTCTCCCCTTGAAACGCCCGCTGCCCTGACAGCATCTCGTACAGGATCGATCCGAAGGCAAAAATGTCCGAGCGATGGTCCGCCGGTTTTCCCCGTACTTGCTCAGGAGACATATAGCCGACCGTGCCCATCACCTGGCCCGGCTCCGTGTTTACCTGTGCCGTCGGCGCATCGGCTCCCGGATCGTTTTCGGGACGCGTCAACTTCGCCAGACCGAAGTCGAGGATCTTCACCCGGTCATCGTGGGTCAAAAACAGGTTCTCCGGCTTTAGGTCGCGATGCACAATCCCTTTTTCGTGCGCCGCCGCCAGTCCACGCGCCACCTGCAACGCGTAGTCCACCGTCTTGCGGCTGCTGAGTGGCCCGCCCCGTACCCGCTCCCGCAAGGTCTGGCCTTCCAGCAATTCGGAGACAATGTAAGGGGCGCCCTGCTCCTCTCCGATATCGAAAATCGACAGAATATTAGGATGGTTCAATGCCGCTGCCGAACGCGCTTCCTGGATGAAACGCTGCAGCCGCGCCGGATCCGCTGAATACAACGTAGGCAACACCTTAATCGCCACGACGCGATCTAAACGCGCATCGCGCGCGCGGTACACCTCGCCCATCCCTCCCGAACCGAGCAGGGACTGGATATCGTACGGCCCGAGTTTTGTCCCTGGAGTGAGCGCCATCTGAAGCTGTGGATTATAACGGACCGCGCGTGAACGCTACACAGTGTTTCGTTCACGCTTTTGGATCTTCACTCAACAAGAGCAAGAGAAAGATGGGATCGCGAGACGAGAAAAAAGGCCCGCCGGTGTGGCGGGCCCAAGGTTCAAAAAGCAGTCAGAAGCGGTTGCTCAGTTACGGCGTACATCCGCCTGAATAGGCGCAGTTCTCGTCTTCCATAAAGATCGAGTACTTGCCTGCGTTCCCAGCAGTCCCATAGAGGAACGGGAACGAGATGTCGGTTACGCCGTCATCAGCCAGCATGGAGATGACCGCCGTCGACGATGATGTGCTGCCGGGATAGAACAAAGTTCCTTTGCCATCGTATGCATAGTTGTAGCCCAGGAACTCGAAAATGTAATTGCCCAGCGGGTAATAGTTGCCGTTGTTACAGCACGGACGCTCAACAATGTACTCCGCGCTGCTTCCAATCAGGCCCGGGCCGTTCTGCCACGCAAGTGAGAATGTTCCGTACCACTGTTGCGTGATGTCTTCGACGAAGACTGACTGGGTGCTGGTTCCCGGCGCGCCGAATGTCACCGCCTCGTAATCGTCGCCAGGATTAACCGTGCAAGGACTGCTGCCGCAATAGATGGTCAGAATGGAATAGCTGGGAAACCACTCCACCCATCCGTAGGTTTGAACTGGTCCGCTGCAGCCGCCGCCATCCCAATAGTCCGCCGTGCCTCCCTGGACTACATCGCCGTTGTTAAAGCCATCGATGCCGTTCCAGGTGACTTCGAACCACGGACCGTCAGAGCACGGGATGTTGCCGAGCGGATGGTTGGGAACCGGTACGTTCCAGAAAGAAACGACTTCATCAAAAGACGTCTTGCTGTTCCAAGTCGTGTTCTTGTTGAGATTGGCAATACCGCTCCAGTTATAAGAGGTGTAGTTCACAGTGCCATCGACATCCGGCTTCGCTGCTGCTGCTCCGGGACGCATGGTCGTGCTGGAGTAGGGCTGCGCTTTCACATCTACTGCACGCGTCTTGAGCGCCAGCATGGCCTTCGTCCAATGCTGATAGGCCTTCGCGTCATTGTCCTTGTCGGGCGCCTGGGGCAGGCCGTAGCTGAGTAGTTCGCGGTTGGTTGCGGTCAAGGGATTAAAACCCTTTGGCGCGGCTGCAAACGCGCTCACTCCCTTTACGCTCGTCGGCACAGTCTTAGCCGCGGCGAAAATGGCGGTGCGTTCATCTGAGCTAACCCGCTGAGCCATCGAAAGAGCTGACAGGCTCAAAATCACGGCTGTCGCTGCCACTGCCACCACAACTTGGTTTGAAAATCGCCAATTCTGGTTCTGCATAAACTTTGTTCTCCTTCCCCTCACAGGGAACGTTAGGGCCGTCGATAATCCGCCGAACGAACACCATTCGCACTCTCGCGACCGGCATTTGCCCACGGAACTACCTCCTGGCAATTTACGTTTAGAGTTTCAAGAAATTCAATTTTTCAGGGAATGCAGTCAGGCTCGATGGGGGAAGCATTAAGCCTACGCCGACACACGCAGCTTAGCTTATTTCCAAACTTAGTCAAGTTAAATGTAGGGTTCCCGCGAAAATAAATAGTCGTCAAAACAGGGATTTTCGTGAAACGAAAAGGGAGTGATCATCACTGCTCAAAATGTCGTCAAGAAGTGAAAATATTGTCAATAGTTCTCTTGCGAAGATGAAAGACAAGCGCTCAAATCTTGCAACTAATTTCACATGAAGCTGGCTCTGAGCGCGCCATCCAGCCTCGCACTGCCATTGCCACCGTCGCAATTACAGAGACCCGAGAGTCCGTGTCCACCCAGAGGCCCCTGCCGTGGCTCAGTTATATTGCAGGACTATCGTGAGCCCTCCCGTCGACGCCCAAACCGCTCCATCGACGGTCGGGAAGGTATCGAAACTGAGCAGCGCCTCAACGTTGAACTCAGCGCCGTGGGGATCCTCAAACACCCCGTAGAAGGTCGCGGACACACAACTGTAGGAAGCGCCTTCAGGGGTTTTCTTGGCTTCGGTCAACAACGGCCCCCACATCGTCCCCAAGAAACTGCACGACCCCACCGGGCCCGCTTTTGGCCCGCAGATGTCGTGTGTATCCCATAAGTAAAGCTCGGTCACTCCCTTTACCGTGATGATTTGAACCGTGTCGCTTCCCTGGAAATCGAACTTGCTGACTTTGCCCGACGGAATCCATTGCGAGAAGGGACTGAGCGGAAACGCATATTGGATGATTGCGCCCTTGTAGTCGGGCAGAACGGTGGCGAATTGCGTGAACGCGGTCGCTTGCTGCGCAAGGGACAGCGCGCACGTAGCCATGACGAAAAATGCCGGGAGGAGGGACTTTCGCATTGGGGGAACGCTTTCTTGGTTGAACTATCGAGCTTGCTTTCTCGAGCTGGTTGAGGTTTCTTGAGGGCGAAATATTGGCGGGTGAGGGCGGGCGACGGGAACCGCCATCTTCATTCTGGCGAGGCTGGGATCTTGAACGGCGGTCGAGGCGAACCTTGCCCGTGCAGTCACGCGCCGACCAGGTTTTGCAGCTTTGGCCGGTTGTGGATGATCAAGGTTGACCCCTTTAACTCCGCCATCTGTTTCCTTCGAAACTCGGATAGCAAGCGAGTGATGGTTTCGCGGCTAGTCCCAACCAGTTGCGAAATTTCTTCGTGAGTCATCGCTAAGCGCACCCGCGCTGCCCCGC
>Ga0302319_10023330_pt1 | contig 11059 bp, 9 predicted proteins | sample Bog_T0_2_FD_203319 | JGI IMG/M metagenome (GOLD analysis project Ga0302319, IMG submission 203319) | Peat permafrost microbial communities from Stordalen Mire near Abisko, Sweden - Bog_T0_2 | ecosystem: Environmental > Terrestrial > Soil > Wetlands > Peat | place: Sweden: Abisko, Stordalen Mire...
GTGGCAGCTTATTTGCGGCTGGACAATCTTCTTTGTGCGGAAGCTGAATGGAGTGGGATCCACGTCACCGGGCTGCTCTTCAAAGGCGTCCCAACGGATCGTCCGTCCATCCAGCCGCGGAGGCGTCCCCGTCTTGAGCCTGCAAGTCCGAAGGCCCAGCGCGCGCAGCGCTTCGCCCAGCAAAACCGACGCCGGTTCGCCGCTGCGCCCAGCCGGATATCGCTCCTCGCCGCAATGGATAAGACCATTCAGAAATGTTCCGGTGGTGATGATCGTGGCTCCAGCAAGCAACTGGCGGCCATCGCGGAGCTTGAGGCCGAGAACACGTCGGCGGGGACGGGTTGGGCTTGGAATCTCGACCATTGCGTCCAGCCCGTTAGTCCCTGGTCCCTCAGTCCCCGGTCCCTCTTCGATAACAAGATTGACCACCTCCGCCTGGCGTATGTGGAGACCGGCCTGGGACTCCAGGACCTCGCGCATCTTCACGCGGTAGAGTTGCTTGTCGCACTGGGCGCGCGGGCTCCAGACGGCGGGGCCGCGGGATGTGTTGAGCAGGCGAAACTGAATGCCCACGGCATCCGCCACCTCGCCCATAATGCCGCCGAGGGCGTCAACCTCACGAACCAGGTGGCCCTTGGCCACGCCGCCGACGGCCGGATTGCAGCTCATCTGCGCGATGAGGTCGAGGTTCATGGTTATGAGCGCCGTCTTCAGGCCCATGCGCGCAGCGGCCATGGCTGCTTCGCATCCTGCGTGACCGGCGCCGACGACCGCGACATCGTATTGTTCGGTAAATGCCATTTTGATGGGGAATATGCCCTGCACGTCTATTCTACGGATTCTTGTCATCTGACGCAGAAGAGGGATGCCCTGCGCACAGACCAATCTCCTATAATTGCCCTTCTCTCAAACCGTAAAGAGGGCAGTCGGCCGAAATGACGACCTGTTTGTGCGGTAATCCGGTGGATGAACACGGCGCACTCTGTGCCCGGTGCGACGCTCTTCGCGTTCTCGGACTCGGCGCGGACGCGACTGAAGGCGAGGTCAGAGCTGCTTATCACGTCCTGGTAAAGGTGTGGCACCCCGACCGCTTCGAGAGCGATCCGGCGCTCAAGGTGGCCGCAGAAGCAAAACTGAAAGATGTCAATTCCGCGTACGAGTTTCTTACCTCCACGTTATCGGATCGGGCGGATTCGCACCGGGCCAGGAGCGGAACAAATGCCGCATCCGCCCAGGGAACGTCGACGACAGCAGATTCCGCTGCAGGGCAGGCGGCGGCGGGCAAGCCCGAACCAGCAGTCAGGGAAAAACGGAGCTTTTTTGGATTGGTTTTCCCAACCCTCAAAACCCTTGGCAGCCTTGCCCTGATTGCAGCCACGATTCTCCTTTGCCGATATGCCTGGATCGCCTTCGACTTTCAGGCCGTCACAGGCGGAGACGTTTCCAGAGTGATTGGGAACGGCAAAGCAAGCGTGGCAAAGTGGTCTGAAGCGCCAAAGAGAAGGTTCATTGAAGCAGTGGAGAGCGACCTGCGGCGATTGGACCTGATAAAGCCCACTCAGGAAGCCTCGCCGCAACCGGAGGAAGCCTCTCTGGCAGCCAAGCCCCAGGTCGGGCAGACAATGCGCCAGAAACAAGCCGGCAGGCAGACCGCCAAGATGCAGGCAGAGCGCACCATCTATTCCTACATCACGCTTGGTTCAACACGGGACGAGGTCCTGGCGCAGCAGGGACCTCCGACAACGTCTTCTGAGAACAAACTCGCTTATGGCCGGTCGGAACTCTATTTCAAAGACAACAACCTGATCGGTTGGAAGATCGATCCTGCTTCGAATCCGATCCGGGTGAAGCTCTGGCCGGAAACTGCCGTAGACCCAGGCCTGGATTCGTTCACCTATGGTTCTTCGAGAGACGTTGTGCTGGTGGTGCAGGGAACGCCAACCGCATTTTCTGAAGATAAATTCGAGTATGGCGGGTCTGAGGTCAGTTTCCGGAATAACCGCGTCGTGAGCTGGAAGAACGACCCTGCTTCCGTTCCGCTGCGCATACGGCTCCCCTAGATGGCCTGCGGTCAATGCTCAACCCTTGTCAACCAGCGCTGTCGCCTCACCTGAGTCTCCGCGGGCTCCGGTAGTGCACGGGATGACTGAGCCAGGGAGTCACGCATTGGCCAGCCGGACCGTTCGCCAGGCGTAGGCAAGCAGCACCAGCAGCAACGCAGCGGCCAGATAGCCAACCGGCGTGCTGGACGCCGCGGTGGTGCCCATAAAATCGGCTCGGGGAATGTGATGCAGCGGGCCAACATACCACCACGCTGTATAAAGGGCCTCAAAGAATTTACGGCTCCCCGTAGTTACACCAAGGGCGAGAGCCAGCGCCGGAATGAAAAGCGCGCCCGTTGCCCAGGCGCCGAGGCCCGCGATGTCCCGCGCGAAAAGAAGATGCAGGGCGACGCCGCCGCCGGTGAGAGCAGCCACCAACACTCCTGCCGAGTAGCAGGCCAGAAGCTGGCGACGGACTGCGTGCGGAGCTGAAAAGATAAGGGGTCCGGTGGAGAATTGCGCCTCGCGCGTCCCCATTTGCGACCAGATGAGAGCCGGCCACAACCACGCGGCCACGAGGATGCCGGAGCGTGCCACATCAAGAGGTGAAGCAAGACAGGCTATGATGAGTCCGGCAGCAACCACATACCACCACCAGGCATGGCTGCGGAGCATCAAGCGAAGCTCGGCAAGGACAAGGGCGAAAAAGCGCGTGCGCGAGCCGGTATGCGACACAGGCACAAGATGGGCGACGGATCGTTGAGCTGGTTGCGCATCGAAGCTTGGCAAACCCGGTGACCCGCCGAGGCTTTTTGAGCTTGCAACGGGCCTTTGCTTCCGCCTGATGCCCAATCCGTCGCGAGCAGGATCAAAGCGGTCGAAGAAGAGCGCGGCCAGCAGAGCAACGCCGACCGCAATGCCAAGCCAAAGGCCGCGACTGAAGACCAGCGTGGAGCTCCACTTCACTCCGGTCCAAAGAAAGGTCTTTGTGGACGTCGACGCGTTGCCGAAGCCGAACGACGCTCCATCCCCGTATTGCGGATCGAATTGTTGGAGTTGAGCCCGCATCTGGCCCATCACCGAGGTGATTCCTGAATAGTCCTTGAAAGTTTGCAGGGAAGACGCGGCTCCGCTTCCGATTACTCCCCCGACACTCTCAGTTAGCAGAAAGGTCCAGAGGAAGAAATAAAAAATATTGCCGACCCCACCGCGCAACGCGGGAAGACTCTCAAACAGGACGGCGAGGGCCGCAGTCACTGCGACAGCACTCAAACCCAGGATGAGCGCCGGTGCGAGAAGCGCAAACAGATCGATGTGGGAATCCGCGCCATGCGATAGCTGGATCACCAGCGCCGCCAGAGCCAGAACCAGAACCATTGCTGCCAGAACAGCGAAATTGCTGAGGGCCTTGCCCAGTGCATAAAAGCTCTTGCTCATCGGCGTGGCGGCAAGGACCTGGCCTACGCGGGTTTGCCGGTCGCGCTGAATCGAATTCTTGACGACGTAGAAGCCAACCAGCGTCAGCCACACCGTGGCCACCAACCCGATCACCGAGCCAAGCCACGCGGAGTTATCCACGCCGCGATAGGCGCCCAGGCGCAGCGTAACCTGCCCGGAGTTGACTGCGTAGCCCAGATAGACCGAGAAGGCCAGCGTCAGAAGGAAGCTGTAACGGCGCACGCGCTCAAGAAAATCGGCGCGCACCATGTGATAAAGCGCGCGGGAACGGCTCATGCTTTCACTCCGCGCCGCGTTCCGGGCTGGGCTGCGGAGCGGTGCTCCGAGAGGCAGTAGAGATAAGCATCCTCAAGATTCGGCGTCACGGGCTTTGCATTGGCCGGAGCCTCATCGCCGAGGACCCGGACGTGAACACCGTCAGACCGTCGAGTCGTGCTGCTGATCAGGAACTGTTGTTTGGCAGCGTTCAAATCCGCGCTCGAAACTACCCATTCCCATACCTTGCCTTCCACTTGCAGCAGGAGCGCCTCCGGCGTGGCGTGGGCCACCAGCGAGCCTTTGGCGATAAGCGCAATGTCGGTTGCCGTGGCTTCTACGTCAGAGACGATATGCGTGGAGAGAATGACGATCCGTTCGCCGGAAAGGTCAGAAAGCAGATTGCGAAAGCGCACGCGCTCTTCCGGATCGAGGCCCGCCGTAGGCTCGTCCACAATCAGCAACTGAGGGTCGTTCAGCAATGCCTGCGCAATGCCCACCCGTTGCTTCATCCCGCCCGAGTAGCCGCCCAGCGGGCGCTTCCTCACCTCGGTCAGGTTCACAAGCTCCAGCAGCTCATCAATGCGGCGCGCCGCGGTGGCTGCATCAAGGCCTTTGACCGCGGCCAGGTATTCAAGAAACTCAACTGCGCTCAGATTCGGATAAACACCGAAGTCCTGCGGAAGATAGCCCAGCACGGAACGAAGCACGTCGGGGTTGCGCGCGATATCGGCGCCATTCCACAGAACCCGGCCGTCGGTGGCCTTGGTAATGGTAGCAAGGATGCTCATCAAGGTCGTCTTGCCCGCGCCGTTCGGTCCCAGCAAGCCGAGAACGCCCGGCTTCAATTCGAGACTGAAGGTCTCCAGGGCAAGAACACCTCTGCGGTATCGCTTCGAGACCTTCTCGATTTCAAGTCTCACACATCCTCCAACCCCGTTCGGTCCAGATGCACTCTACGCATTCCAGGCGCGGAAGTTCCACCGCCGCAGTTCTCAGCCGGCCCCGCAGCACTTGAATTGGCATGGGTTCAGGAACCAAACGGCGTGCAGATTTGGCGGCCCACAAGCCTCACGCGACCGGGAGTTCAAGAATGATGGCGGCGCCGCGGGGCTCAAGGTTAACAGCGGACACTCGGCCGTTGTGGTCGCGAAGAATGGTGGCGCAGAGGCCCAGACCCAGGCCGGCTGTTTCGCCTGTGGCCTGCGAGGGAACGAAGGGATCGAAAGCGCGTTCCGGGTTGAGGAAGGCAGGTCCGGAGTGCGCCACCAGAATCTGAACCACGTTTCCCTCGCTGGTTGCCTCCAGGCGGACGGTCCTGGATTCGGTCCGGGTCTGATCGGGAGACGTTGATGAATCCTGGCTATCAGCGGCTTCAATCGCAAACTGCAGGCAGTGCAGCACGGCCTGGCGCAACTGTTGCGCGTGACACAGAACTCGGGGTAGCGTGGGCGCAATGCTCATGCGGAAATCGATGGAGCGGCGCAGGAACTCTGAGCGATGAAGCTGCTCCATATCAGCGAGCAACTCTTCGATGGAAACCGCTGCCAGCTGGTCGTTTTGGCGCCGCGCCGTGCGGGCCAGGCTCTCCAGTGTGGACCTCATGCGCCGGGACTCGGCGAGGATGGACTCCACGGCTTTGCGCTCCTGGGGACCGAGAGAAGTCGCTTCATCCAGCAGTGAGGCGTAGCCCAGAATTACCGTCAGGGGATTGTTCAGCTGCTGGGTAACATTGCCGGCCAGTTGTCCCAGGCCGGCAAACTTCTCTGAATCGATGAGCTTCTCAAGCATCATGGTCTGGCCGCGGACGGCCTGCAAACGGGAGGTGAGCATCTCCACGGGCAGCAGATCGTCCGCGCGGATGGGTTCCTGCACATTGCGCATTCCCGCCAGCAGCAGCGCGCCCTCAATGGCCGAGCGGCCGGCGATGGGAACAGCGAGAGTCGTGGTAAACCGGAGGCGCTTCAAGTCGTCGCCGGGGCTGAGCCAGGGGCCCAGGTCGAGCTTGAGCGTCTGGCTGTGCTCCGTGGCCAACGGCAGAGAACCGGGCGCAAGGAAGCCGGCGACGGGAATGCGCGGGGCCAGGGCATCCAGCGCGGTGGCGATGGCAGGATCGAGCCCGGCGGTGCCGGCCAGGCGATACCGTCCCGCAGTTTGCAGCAGCAGTGCTGCCTGGGTAAACCGGCTGTATTCCACGACGGTCTGGCAGATCGCGGCCCCCTGACGGTCAAAGTCCTCAACACGACGCCTTGAGAGGATCAGGTTGGTATAGGCTTCGAGCTCCCGCCGCGCCCTGCGCTCGCGGTCCTGGGTCGCTTTGTTCACGGCCAACTCGTCTTCAAGCGCCAGCAAAATCATGCCCAGGGCCGCGACGACCTTGCCCAGCGCCACCAGGCGGTCAAGATCGAGACTGACGATTGGATTCAAGGAGACGGCATGAAAAATTTCAAGGATGGTGAGAGACCAGGCAAAAAAGCCGACCACGCTCAGGACTACGCCGGGGCTGACGCGACGAAAAACGAAGATCAATAGCAGCGCGGTCATGAAGTGGTTGGCGCACTCCACAAAGGTCAGCGGCCAACCAGGCCCGGCTACGAAATACAGGAAGAGGCCAAGCACTCCCAGGAAAACGCAGGAGAATCCCCCCAGCCATTTGGGCATGCTGCCCTTGGCAATTCCCCAGAAGAAGCCCGCGACCAGGGTGAGGAATCCCAGGGCCGGATATACCAGTGACATGGAGCCGTGGGGCGCCTGGCCGTCGAAAACGCCGTAGAAAAGCGCCGAGTAAACCACCAGCGGAAGGGTGAAGGGGATGACGTAAAGGACTCTGAACCGTCCCACGCGAAAGCGTAGCGGAGACAGCGAGGCGAGAAACAGCGCTGCGCTGATCTGAATCGACATTTCTCCGGCTGCGGCCATCCAGGGATGCATGCCGGGATTGGAGAAATCCCACCAGGGCAGCTTGTAGAAGACAACCATCCGGACCACGGCAAGAAGGAAACCGAGGAACCAGAGGAGGGTGCGCGTGTCGCGGAAACGCCGATAGAGATGACCGAATGCAGGTAAGAGGAGCGCCGTCAGCACCAGGGCGGGAATATGGTAAGAGTCGGGCATGGGCTCCGGAATCTCCTTCGGTCCCTATCGGCGGACAAAGACTCTGATCTGACGTCTGCGGGCCGGCGTTGGGTTCGCTCTGCATTCGCAGCTTGCAGGGTGTCTACCCCAAACGAACGCAAACACCATATGGTAGCGTACTTTGAGTTCTGCCAGTCCGATTGCCGGGGGACGGCCGCAGAGGTCGCCACTGCTGGAGCCCCAGCTTTAATTCTGGGGCCACCCGGCGACCGGGTCCATGCGTCTAATGTTGTAGATGCTGGACAGGTTGTCGCAGCCCGGGGCACACACCTTCTCGCGGTTCCACTGCACTCCGGGAAGAGCTACATGTTAAAGCGAACGGTGGGGGGACAAGCCGGAATGCAAAATCGATGGGGAATGGCGTTGCTGCTGGCGGCTGCGTGTGTGCTGCCGGCCGCCGCGCAAGGCAAAGACACCTTTACGCCCATGGCGCTGGACGCGGGCTTTGGACCCATGGACATCTCCGCCCCCGCCATGGCGCCGGAAGACATCATCAAGAAGTTTGCCGCCAAGGAGAGCGAGTTCCAGCAGGCCCTCAATCACTACACCTACCGCCGCATCGCCCGGGTGCAGACCATCGACGACGACAACAAGGTGGACGGCGAGTGGTACGAGGTGGACGACGTGATCTTTGACCCCACCGGGTCACGCACAGAGAAGGTGGTGTACGCGCCGGAAAACACGTTGCAGCGAGTCATGATGTCCCCCTCGGACCTGCAGGACATTTCGCACGGATACCCCTTCGTGCTCACCGCGGAAGAGATTGGCCAGTACAACGTGAAGTACGTGGGCCGCCAGAAGGTGGACGAGGTAGATTGCTACGTCTTCGACGTGAGCCCCAGGATCATTGAAAAGAAAAAACGCTACCTGCTGGGACGCATCTGGGTGGACGCAACCGACCTGCAGATTGTCGTCACCAACGGCAGAATGGTTCCGGACGACACGCGGAAAGGAAGCGAAGATCTGCATCCGCCCTTCATGACGTGGCGCCAGCAGGTGGACGGGCATTTCTGGTTCCCCGTTTACACCAAGGGCGAGGGGGAACTGCACTTCAGCGGCGGCAACGGCTATCTGGCGCAGGATGTTCACATCCGCGACACCATCAAATACTCCGACTACAAGCAGTTTGGATCAACCAGCAAGATCCTCTATGAAGGGCAGGACATTTCTACGCCCACGAAGCCGCCCACCACGCCCCCGAAACAATAGTGCGAGCAATCAGAAGCGCAGTGAAAGGCAGCTCAGGCCGCCATCCATCTTCTTGAACTCAGACATTTCCAGGGCCAAAGCATCGAATCCGCGCGTCTCGAGTGAGGCCGCAAGCTTCGGATACCCCGCGGCGATCAATACGCGATCGTTTACGCGGATGCAGTTGGCAGCGTAGCTCTCTCCGACCGGAACGCGAATCCGGTCGAAGTTGCGGAACTCCGGGTTCTCCGCCATCTCCTCCATCACTACAAGTGTGTTGTCGCCTATGTAGGCTATGCCGCTCTTGAGATGAAGAATGCTGGTCATCCAGCGCACATCGATCACCGAAGAGGTGTATCCGAGAGTGGCCAGGATCGCGCCCAGTTGCCTGACCCCTTCCTCATTGGAGCGGTGCGAGAGACCGAGGAAGAAGTGGTCTTCCGCCTCGCAGATGTCGCCGCCGTCGATGGTTCCAGGCGGCTCAATCACGTAGGCTGACGAAAAAAACTCCTGGATCGTCGGAAGGATCGCGTCCACCTCGCCCTGCCGGCTGGGCGCGCCGGGACGCGTCAGGATGGCGGCGCGGGCGGTCAAAATAGCCGCATCTTCCACAAATGTCGAGTCCGGATAGCGAAGATCGGCGTCAAGGGTGGTTAGCGTCAGCCCGCAATCGACCAGCGCCTGGCAATACTGCGCGTGCTGTTCAAGCACCCTGTTCATCTTCGGAACACCTAGGGAGACCGTGGTGAGTCCGCCCTCAAAGTTGCTCCCGGGCGTGCGGACGACTGCGTTCCTGAACATGCAACGCTCCCTCCAAGTGCATGATTTCACAAGGGAAGGGTCATGCGACTCCTATTTTTCGGTTTTCGGGAACAAGAGAACCTGAAGGCACTCTGAAACCAGCTGGAAAGCCTCTACCTTCTAGCTGAGCACTGCCTCTCAATAGAAAAGATACTTGCGCCAGCGATCGTCCCCACGACCCAGCATGCGCATAATCTGGCGGCTGGTGTGCAGCGAAAATGGCCGTGGGTCGCGCATCAGGATCATGTCGTCAAGCTCGTTCAGCATGCGGTTGCCCTTGCGCCGGTTGCAGGCGTGGCAGCACGCCACCAGGTTCTCCCACGTGGAGTTGCCGCCGCGCGACCGGGGAATCACGTGATCCAGCGTAAGCTCGCTGGAAGGAAGCACAACTCCGCAATACTGGCAGCTGTTGCGGTCGCGGAGCAGGATATTCTTGCGCGAAAGGGCACGCGTCTGGTGCGGAATGCGGCGATATTCCAAAAGCCGAATCACCGACGGCATGGCGATGCGGCTGCGCTGGGCATGGAGCATCAGGCCGTGCTCCTCCTCGGTGCGCGCAATGCCTTTCAGCACCAGCACCAGGGCGCGGCGCGCACCGCAAATGTTGATCGGCTCGTAAGACGCGTTGAGCACCAGCACCGGCATCTGCAGCATGTGCGTGGGCTGCACTGCTGCGTAGTCCCCGGCATAAGCCGCGGCCTTCGCGATGGACTTTTGCTTGCGGGCGTGAATCATGGCTTTTCCCAGCGACATCTCTTTACCCCTCGTCAAAAAGATGGTTGGTCGTGCGATGAAGAAGTGCCGATCCCTTGCAAGTTTGCCGCCAGCGCATTGCCGGCCAGAGTTGAACTGTTTTCGATTTGTTCAGAGGCCTGGAAATCGCTCACACGGCGGGCCCTGGCCAGCGTGGCTACCCAAACAGAGGCTGCTCCCGCCTGGTGCAGTGCCTTTGCGGCCGCGCGTGCGGTTGCTCCCGTGGTCAAAATATCGTCGACGAGCAGAATGTGCTTTGCCGCAACAGCCGCCGGATTGGAGACCGTAAAGGCGCCGCGCACATTCAAGCGCCGCTGGCGAGGCGTAAGGCCGGCCTGGCTCCCCGTGGCTCTCAGGCGCATCAGCGTGCTCGCAGCCAGCGTGAGCCGCCACGCAGGATGAGACTTGCGCAGGCAATCAAGGGCGTTCACAGCCAGCGAACGAGCCTGGTTGAAGCCGCGTTGGACGTACTTCGATCGGTGCAACGGAATGGGGATGACCAGCATCTCCGCCGGCGCTTCGCCAGCCAACTGGGCAATGGCCGCCGCCAGCATCCGGCCCAGCCCGCGGGCCGCAGGATGAAGCCCGTCATACTTGAGCGCGTGAATAGCGGCCTTCATCCGGTCCTGGTAAATCCCGTAGGAGACGGCCCGGACAAAGGCCGGCGGGGCCAGGCGGCACGAGCGACACAGGGCCTGGACCGAAGATCCGGCAGCGGGCACAGGCGCCGAGAGGGTGTCGCCGCAGCGAGCGCAGCCAGGATCCTGGGGCACGGGAAACTCCGCCCAGCAGGCTTCGCAAATTGGCACAGTGGAAAGCTGCGGCAGAGGGGAGCCGCAGAGTGAGCAGAAGGCGGGAAGCAGGGCGCAACTCAGGGCGTCCATGGGACTTCGAAGCACGCGGGCCACTGCGCGCCACCGGGAAGTCTCCGATGGTGGAACGTCGAACGTCAGTGAACCGGAGTCCCTGCGGAAGACGCACCTCACTTGGGGGCGAAGCAACTCGAAATGCATCGCCGTGCGCACAGTATACCCGGATAGCGCGGCAGATTCCATCGCATTCCACCCGGAATCAGCGGGAAATGTTGGGATTCATGAGGTATTCAACGGAGAAAATGCCGAGAAGCTTATAGGGTATTTCGATCCTCAGCGGCCACGACCGCGCGGTTTCTGCGCTCGGTCTCCGCTTCAGTCTCCGGCGGCGCGTTCAGGTTGGCCTGCGCATCTCGGGCCGAATCCTTGACCTTGCCCCACGTGTTTTGTACCTTGCCTTTTAACTGTTGAACGGCGCCTTCGACCTGCGTGCTGGTGTCGCCGGTCAGGTTTCCAATGTGGCGCTTGGCGTTGCCTACCACTTCGTTGATCGTACCCGTTACTCTATCCTTGTCCATCTCTTCACGCTCCTGAGTTCCAGTTGCTCACTAAGCA